>Ga0129336_10000022_pt1 | contig 60213 bp, 57 predicted proteins | sample CPB6_02_DNA_FD_96878 | JGI IMG/M metagenome (GOLD analysis project Ga0129336, IMG submission 96878) | Freshwater to marine salinity gradient microbial communities from Chesapeake Bay, USA - CPBay_Sum_0.6_0.2_DNA | ecosystem: Environmental > Aquatic > Marine > Coastal | place: USA: Chesapeake...
CTCATCCTCGCCTCGGCCTCCCCGCGGAGGACGCAGCTGCTGGCCGCGGCCGGCGTGCCGCATTCGGTCGTGACCGCCGCGGTGACGGAGCATGAGGATCCTTCGACGGATCCGGCCGTGATGGTCCTGCACAACGCGCGGCTCAAGGCGGCCGCCGTCTCGGCGCTGCATCCCGAGGCGCTGGTGCTCGGGGCCGACACCACCGTCGCGTTGGGCGACCGGGCCTTGAACAAGCCGGCCGACCTCGCGGAGTCCGCCGCCATGCTCCGCTCCCTCTCCGGCCGGGAGCACACCGTGCACACCGGCGTCTGTCTGCTTTGTCCGTCACTGGGCGTTGACGAGATCCATGACGTGACCGCGTGGGTGCGCTTCCGTGACTTGTCCGACGCTGACATCGCGCGCTACCAGTCCTTGGTGAACACCTTGGACAAGGCCGGGGCCTACGGCATCCAAGAGGGCAGGGAGATCATCATCGCCGCTCATCAGGAACCCGTCTCGACCATCATGGGGCTGCCCGTCGAATTTCTGGTCGCCCGGCTGAAGGAACTCGGCCTGCTGGAGAGACTGCGCGCATGAGGACCTGCCTGCTCCTGCTTCCCTGCGTCCTGGCGGCCGCCGCGCCTTCCGGCGACGCCGAGCTACGTGCGACCGCGTTGGGCAAGCCCGCCGTCCTGCGCACCACGGCCCGCACCGCCGGCGCCATCGATTCCCTCCGCTGGGGCGGCGAGGAGTTCATCGACACCCATGATCACGGACGTCAGCTGCAGTCGGCCGTGAACGCCGACTTCGAGGGAAGCTATTTCGTCGAGACCTACAATCCGACCGAAGCCGGCTCCGTGGCGGACGGCGCGGGTCCGAGGTCGAGCAGCGTGCTCGAAGGGCTGGAGATCAAGGACGCCGTGCTGTCCACGCGGACGCGGATGGCCTTCTGGCTTCCGCCCGGCGGAAAGTCGCACGGCCGTCCGGCCTTCAACCGAGAGGCCGTCTCGGGGCACGTCCTGCGCAAGAGCGTGAAGTTCGGCTGCGAGGGCGTCGAGAACGCCCTGGACTATTCCGTGGCCTTCACCGTGCCCGCCGACCGCGAGCATCGTTACCTGCAGTTCGAAGTCCTCACCGGCTACATGCCGGCGCGGTTCTCCGTCCCGCTCTCCTTCGACTTCGGCCGGAGCGACTTCATCCCGCGCGACGCCGCGAAAAGCGGCGAACTGCCTGCGCCCGTCGCGTTGGCCACGGAGGACGGACGTCTCGCCATGGGCGTCCTGCTGCTTTCGCAGTCGGACCGCGCCTACGCCCGGCCCGGCTACGGCAGCTTCTTCTTCAAGCAGGAGAGGGTCTCCAAGTGGAACCTCGTCGCCCGCCTGCGTTCCGACCTCCCGATTCCGCCCGGAGACCATCCTTTCCGTTGCGCCGTCGTGTTCGGAACGCGGGAGGATTGCCGTGCCGCCCTGGCCGCGCTGGCCGCCCGGACTTCCTTCCGCTGAAGGGCGGCGGCGCTTGAAGTCGGTCCGCTTCACCGTTAGAAGTGGCACGTGCAAGAGCCTGACTCATTTGAGCCGGCATCCTTGGTCACGGCCGCCGCCGTGTCCGTGGGCTTGCACGTCCTGCTTTATCTGCTGCTGCCCCCGCATTTCGGATCCCTCGTCGAATCAGCCCCCTCCCTCCTGCGGCCGATGCAGGTCGTCGTCGCGCCCACCGAGGTGTCTCCCGCGCGTCTGCCGGAGCACATGCGTCCCCGTTTCATCGAGGCTCCGGTGAACGCCAACCGCTCGGTCCCCGAGAAGGCCCCTTTTGTCGCCGCCCGCAATCAGACCGCCGCTCAGCCCGTGCCGGAGGCGAAGCCGACCCAGTCGGCCCTCCCGCGTTCCGAGGGCACCTCCCAGGAGATGCGCGTGGCGCAGGGCGTGCCGCGCCGGATCCAGGAGTCTTCCGCCGTGCCGGCGGAACTGCAGCCCGGGGCTTCCGCCGTGGCCGTCGGGATGGCCGCGGGCAACCGTCCGGGTCCCGTGGGGGCCGGCGGGCAGGCGCCCAAGGCCGATCCCGTGCCGAAGCCTTCACCGGGCGCGGAGCCCGCGCCCAAGGCCGTGAACCCCGACCGCCCGCGCGCGATGGTTCCGTCCGGCACCGCCGGCCTGCTCCTTCGCAACAACGTGGGCGTGAACCGCGCCGGCGCCGTGGCCGTCGACGCGCGTTTCAGCCAGTATGGCGACTATGTGCAGCGCATGCTTGAGGCCGTCCAGTCGAGCTGGTGGGACATCATCGAACGTTCCCGTTTCGAGACCGTGTCCACCGGCTCCTGCGTGGTCCGCTTCGTCCTGCGGCGCGACGGCACCGTGCGGGACGCCCAGATCCTGCGCAGCGACGTGCCCCGCATGATGGCGCTGGCCTGCAAGGACGCCGTCATGGCGCCCGCCCCGTATGACGCCTGGCGCGCCGACATGGTCGCCCTCTACGGCGAGGAGGACGTCGTCACCATCTCCTTCCATTACCGCTGATGTCCTCCGCCGACTGGATCCCGTTCGCGGAGGGCGTCAAGGTCGTGGCCGAGCACGCCTGCGGACTGATCGCCGTCGAGAAGCCGCACGGCCTGCTGGCTCATCCCAACCCTGAGGACGCCGGCGCGCGCGACAACGTGCTCATCCCCGGCAACTACTCCTTCGAGGAGGAGGCCTTCCATGTGCGGGACGGGCAGGGCGGCGTCCGCCGCGTGCATCTGCTCAACCGGCTCGATTCGCCGACCAGCGGCGTCCTCCTTCTCGCCCTCGATGCGGCGCTCGCGGCCGAGGTCCGTCGCCTGTTCGCCCGTTCCGCCGTCTCCAAGCGCTACTTCGCCCTCGTCCGCGGGCGCGGACTGCGTCAGCCGCAGGGCACCTGGCAGGACCAGCTCGTGAAGTCCAAGGGGCCGGGCGGCGGCGTCCGTTCATCGGCCGGCGCCGCCGGCGGCGCGCCCGCCGTCACCGTCTACCGTTGGGAGCGGGCGGCCCTGCGCGGCCTGCCGATCTCCCTCGTGCGTCTGGAGCCCCGCACCGGCCGCACGCACCAGTTGCGCGTCCAGACCTCGCTGCACGGCCATCCCATCCTGGGCGACCGGACCTACGGCGACTTCGAGTTCAACAAGACCATGGGCGTCGCCCGGGGCTTCCGCCGTCTTTTCCTGCACTGCGCGTCGACCGAGCTCGCTTTCGACTGGGCCGGGCGCCGCGTGGCCTTCTCGGCCGCCGCGCCGCTGCCTGAGGAGTTCAATCAGGCCCTGGGCGGGGCGGAGGACGGACCTGGCCGCGGGTCGTCGAAGGACGCGGGCGTACCCGTCTCCCCGCGCCTGCGCGTGAGACTCTGAGCGTCAGCGGACGCCCCAGACCGAGCGCAGCATGCTGACGGCGCCCGGGTCGGCCTTCTCGAGTTCCGTAAGCTCGAAGGGGAAGAAGTCGTTCTTGCCGAAGAACGCCTCGGTCGTCTCCGCGAAATACTCCTTGTGGTTGGTGAGCGCGTAGGCGCGCACCCCCTTCGTCTCCACGCCCCGCCAGTCGCGACGCGTCACCGCGGCGTAGGTGCCGGCCTTTTCCGCGGCCTTGAAGGCGGCGATCACCTCCGTGTGGCCGAAGCCCAGCACGCGGTCATGGTAGCCGTGGGCCAGTTCGTGCAGCGTGAGCATCGGCATCCGCCGGACCTCCCGGTCGAGGATGTCGAGATTCGTGAACTCCACCGCCTTGGCCATGGCCGGGTCGCGTCCGTTGGCGACGAGCCATTCCTTGCCCGGGTGGTATTCGGCCCGTTTCGTGACTCCCGGGTAGGGCGGGCTGAAGTAGATCGGGATCCGCCGCAGTTCCGCGAGCGCGGGCGCGGGGATGAGCCGGGCCACCTCGTCCAGCTGGGCGCCGACCAGCCGCTTGGCGCGCTCGGTCACCTCGGCGTTCTCCGCGGAAGTGAGCTCCTTGCGCACATGCAGCGTCCAGCCCTGCAGGTCGCCCGTGACGTAAGCGGGAGGGGAGGGCTCGGCCGCGAGCAGGCCGGCGGCGGCGAGCGCGAGCGCCAGCGACCTCATCGGTCGTCGCTCGGGTCGAAGAGTCCCTGCCGGATCACGAAGCGGATGACTCCGGCGACGTCGTGCACGCCGAGCTTGCGCATCAGATTGGTGCGGTGGTTCTCCACCGTCTTGGCGCTGATGTTGAGCCGGGCCGCGACCTCCTTGCTCGAGTGGCTGCGGGCGAGGAGCACGGCGACCTCGCGTTCGCGGTCCGTGAGCAGCACCCCCTTCTCGTCCGTGGCGCGTTCCGGGCCCTTGCGGGCGCGTTCCAGCGCGGCGTTGTAGGCCTCGCTGAACCACGTCTGGCCGGCGGCGAGCGCGTCGAGCGCCTGGCGGAGTTCGGAGAGCGGGGCGGTCTTGCTGACGTAGCCGCGCACCCCCTGGTCGAGGAGTCCGTGGGCGAGCTGCTTCTCCGATTTGCTGGAGAACACCAGCACCGACATCTTCGGGGCCGCGTCATGGAGCCGGCGCAGCACCTCGATGCCGCTGATGTCAGGCAGCAGGATGTCGAGGATGAGCAGGTCGGGCTTCACCTTGATCACCAGATCGACCCCTTCCTGGCCTGCGGCCGTCGATCCGACCACCTTGTACTTGCCCCTCGACTCCAGCATCTCGGTGACCAGTTCGCGCACCGCCGTCTGGTCTTCGACGATGACGACGGACTTCTGCGCGGGGGAGGGGGAACCCATGGGACCTTATGAAGTCCATTCCCCAGTCCCTTTCCACCAAAAACCTCAGCCCGCGTCGGGGTCGACGAGTCCTTGGCGGATGATGTATCGGACCAGTCCGGCCACGTCACGCACACCGAGCTTGCGCATCAGATTGGCGCGGTGGTTCTCGGCCGTCTTGATGCTGATGTTGAGCCGGGAGGCGACCTCCTTGCTCGAGTTGCTGCGGGTAATGAGGACTGCGATCTCCCGTTCGCGGGGCGTGAGCAGGTCGAGCAGGCCGTCCGGCGACTGCGACGGGCTGGCGAGGGCCTCGCGTACCGTGCGGTCGAAGCCGTCCGTGAACCAGTTGCCGCCCTTGCTGAGCGCGTCGACCGCCTGGCGGAATTCGGCCAGCGGGGACGCCTTGTTGACGAACCCGTGGATGCCGATCTGCACCAGTGAGCGGACGATGTGCGGCTCCTGCTTGGCGGAGAAGACGAGGATGCGCATGCCTTCGCGGCCCGTGGACAGACGGCGGAGCACGTCGAGTCCGCTGAGGCCCGGCATCAGGATGTCGACCACCAGCACGTCCGGGCGGAGCGAGAGCGCCAGCGCGAGGCCCTCCTGTCCGTCGGAGCTCGAGCCCACCACCTCGCAGCGCTCATTGGCTGCGATCGTCTCGCACATCAGTTCCCGGACCGCCGTCTGGTCCTCGATCACCACGAAGCGCTTTTTGGTCTCGGGCTTGGGCAGGGCAGGGCGAGCGGCTTTAGGAAGAGCGGTCGGTCGAGTGATGCGGAGACGGCGAGTGGCAGGGCTCATGCGTGGGGTATCTCCTGTTTTGTAGATGCCTCCAATCTTAAGAAAGTAGGGGTCATTACCCATGGGAGCTCGGCCTGGATTCGCCCTTTCATTGGCGCTCAATTGCATGGCGCTGCTGCTTCTCTCGACGCTCACATTTCTGGCCTTCCTTGGCGTCGAAATGCGAGCCGCGTCGGCGCACGTGGCATCCATGAGGCTAAGATTGAACCTGCAGCAGGCCGCGTTGCTGGGGATGTCCCATGTCCAGCAGCTGGCAGGCAGGGATACGGTCCACTCTTTCAATCGTGAGGACGTCGCCTGGGTTCGGCGCACAGGCCATGAGCCGGCCTCGCTTTCGGCTCGTTTTGAAGTGCTTGGCTGTTCCTGGAGAGCAAGGGACCTATCCCAGTTTTTTGACGAAGCTGCAGCGGTTCGCGCGGCGAGCTCGGCCGATGCCTGGGTGGCCGGACCTTGGGGGCGTGGCAAGGTGCCGTTGCGGCATCCTTACGGCGGTCATTCGCCCGATGAGCTGCGAGCCGCTGAATTGGGATGGGTCTTCAAGGCCGATGGAATCGAGCGGGCGCCCGTCCGAGGATTGCTCACGGATTCTCTGCACGGCGGATTCAGGACCGACCTTTCAGTCGAATCCCTTCTGGCGGGCAGGCTCGGGTCGTCAGTGCTGTCCGGGTGGAAAAGCATGGTCGACGGCGTGGACCCTTTGGAGGGGGTCGATTTCCGTCATCAGGGAGTGACCGCCCCGCTGCTGGCCGGCGTCAACATGAGCATCGGGGTTTTCAATTCGAGGGCGGACGGAAGGCACAGGATCCGTTTCCATGCCACCGGTCTGCTTTGGAATCATCTGCCCGTCCCCCTTGTCGCCGGCGCCAGGGGGCAGCTGCTGGTGGTGGAGCTCAGGAGCGCCCTGGTCGTGACCGTGCGCAATCTCGAGACTGGCGCGAGCGTCGAGGTCGACCTCGATGACATTCCGGAGCTTGATCTGGGCACGATTGAGCAGCGCAGGAGAGAGCGCTCCCTCTGGTTCATCGTGGCCGTGGATGAGGAGGCGGTCCTTCCCATGCGGTCCACGGGGCTGCTGGCCGGGGAGACCTACGCCTTCATCTCGCCTTCGCAGAGAACGCAGCCGCAGGGGCTCGCGCGCATTTTGAGCCCCGTCACTTGGCGGATGGATCGGAGACCTCATGGTGCGGGATGGCGTCGTCCGTCGCCCGAGGTCATGACTCCGTCCGACCGTATCGTGATCACTTTCCGCTTCGGTGGAGCGTCGTCATTGGTGGTACGGCGCTGTGTCGGCGATCCTGCCAAGGACGCCGTCCTTGCGGATTACTCCGGGGAGGTCGTCCAGACTTTCGAGGGGCTTTCCTTTGACTCTTTCGAGATTGAGACCACGGCGGAGGATTATTCACGTCCGGACAGTTCGGGCTATGTGATGGGCGAACGTCGTGCCTGCCTTTCCCTGTCCCGCCCTGATCTTACGCCGCCCTCATTATCAGAGTGGGCGAGCGAGGCCCGCCGTGCTTCAGTTGCAAATCCGGCGATTGCTTGGACCGTCCGGCATCCGTTGGCTTTCGGCCCGCCTGAGGAGGATCATCTGCGCACGACCGGCGCGCTGCTCTGGGACGATTCCCCGGGTCTGCGGGTAAGGGAGCCTGCGTTGAGGTTCGGCCGCGCAATCGGTCCAGAACTACCTTTCCCGCCCCTTTTGTCCGTGGGTTCGTTGCGGCATCTGGGAGATGCCGGATGGGCTGATGCCATGGACTCCCACGCCTTTCTCCCGTCCGTCGGGGCGCCTGCCCATCCACGACTGAGAAAGCTGCGCTCCGAGGCAGCGTCTTCCGTGGACGAATGGTTCATCGACGGCGTATTCAACGTCAACGCGACGGACCCTGAGGAGTGGGCTTCTTTGCTCTGGTCAGCAGGGGCCGATGCCGGCTTTTCAGATGAAGCCCTTTTCCCGACTCGGCCTTCGGCAGTCGCCATACCATTGCTGGGCACGGTCGCGGAGCGCGCCCTCGCCGATCATGAACTTAACGGTGCAAGCCCGGACGCACTTGCCGAGGCCATGCTCAATCAGCCTTTCCGGCGACTAGGCAGGGCCCAGGTCAACCGCTTGGCCACGGCGTTGTCAGAAGAGGTCGCCAGGACCGGGCCATTCCCCTCCCTGGCGGCGTTTTGCCGGAGCCGTTGTCTGGACAGGGCTCTCAAGGCCTCAGGCATCAACACTTGCCTTCCGGCTGACCCTGCTGGGCTTCCGCTCGGGCTCGAGGCCTTGGACATCATCGAACTGCTGGCACCCCAGCTGACCGTGCGCGGTGACACTTTTGAGCTGGAGGTTGAGGCCAGCTTCAGCGGGGCAACTGCCGTCATGGTCCTGGTGATTGAACGTTGCCCTTCGGTTCAGGGCCTTCCGGAGCATTTGGGTCGTCGATTCAGGATAATTTCCTTAAGACATCCTAATCCACATAAGCTTGCAGGGTCTTGACTGCCGGCGGGGGCGGGTAAACTGAAGTGTACTTCCATGTACGAATCCAATCCCTTCATCGTCGCTGACGCCCCGGTCGCCGCCCGCGCGGCCTTCTACCGTCGGACCTACGGCCTGGTCGCCGCCTCGCTGGCCGCCTTCGCGGTCACTCTCTACGGCATGTTCGTCACCGGCGTCGCCGGCGCGGTCATGAACGGCTTCGGATCCATGATCAACTCGCTCGGCGGGTGGAGCATGCTGCTCGTGATGCTGGCCTTCTGGGGCGGCTCAACGGTCGCCCAGTCGCTGGCCTTCAACCGCGCCTCCCGGGGCTCCCAGTATCTCGGTCTCGGTCTCTACATCCTGCTCCAGGCCCTGATCTTCATCCCGATCATCGCCTACACCGTGATCGTCACCGGCGGCAACCCCGGCCAGATCCTCCTGCCGGCCTGCCTGATCACGGGCGTCCTCGCCGCCGGCCTCACCGTCACGGTGTTCATGTCCTCGACGGACTTCTCCTTCCTGCGCACGGCCATCGTGATCGCCAGCTTCTGCGCCCTCGGGGCCATCGTGGTCTCGATCGTCGCCGGATGGACGCTCGGCGCCTGGTTCTCGATCGCGATGATCGTCCTGATGGCCTCGGTCATCCTGTACCAGACCCACGAGATCAAGAACACCCTGGAGACCGACCAGCACGTGGCCGCGGCCTTCATCCTGTTCTCGTCCTTCGTCACGCTGCTCTTCTACGTCATCCGGCTGTTCCTCGACCGCCGCGACGACTGAGACGGAACACAACCTTTGCGGGCTCCCGGTGTTCCATCGGGAGCCCTTTCTTTTGCATGCGTCCCCTCGTCCTCCTGTTCGCCCTGGCCCTGGCGGCCTCGTCCCACGCCCAGTCCAAACTGCGTGAACTCATCAAAGCCCAGCCTCCGGAGGGTTGCGTGGAGCGGACCTGGGAAGTCGACGGGGTGAAGCGGACCGCCGTCGTGCGGGCCCCTCTCAAGTCCTCCGCCAAGCCGCCGGTGGTCTTCGGCTGGCACGGACATTACGGCACGGCGGCCCGCGTGGCCAGCTCGTGGGACATCATGAAGCTCTGGCCGGAAGCGGTCTTCGTCTTTCCCCAGGGCCTGCCCACTCCCACCGTCAACGATCCGCAGGGCAAGGGCAATGGCTGGCAGACCCGGCAGGGCGCGCAGGAGGACCGCGACCTCAAGTTCTTCGACGTGATGCTGGCCGACGTCCTCAAGGAACAGGGGGCGGACAAGGATCGCGTCTTCGCCCTCGGCCATTCCAACGGCGGCGTCTTCTGCTATCTTCTCTGGCAGACGCGCGCGGACCGACTGGCGGGCATCGCGCCCGTGGCCGGCGTCATCGCCTCACGTCCCAAGGAGCTGACTCCGATGCCCGTGCTGCACGTGGCCGGTCGCAAGGATCCCATCGTCAAATTCACCGGCCAGGAGGCCAGCATCGCCGCCGCGCGCAAGGCGAACGCCTGCGTGGAGACGGCGAAGCCGTGGGGCGAAGCGGGTGCGCTCAAGGGCGAGGTCTGGACTTCCGACAAGGCGCCGGTCGTGGCCGTCATCCATGACGGCGCGCACGAGTTCCCCAAGGGCGCCTCCGAGCTGATCGTCCGCTTCTTCAGGGAACAGCCGCCGAAGGCCCGCTGATCAGGCCTTCTGCGCCACGTAGAGCCGGGTGACGCCCGCGAACTCCCGCGCCATCGGCCCGTCCTCGGCCAGCTCGGTCGTGAGCGCCGATTCGATCAGGTGCAGACCGGCGTTCTGCAGTTCCGCCCGCATCTCCGCTTCGGTGCAGCTGCGCATGAAGACCGGTGACGTCGGCGAATCGTGCCAGCGCTCGCCGGCCTCCAGGCCGTCTTCCGGGGAGTGCTTCGCCCATTCGGCCCGGTGGTCGCCCCGTTCCCGGTCGTTCGCCGAGAAGATGAGACGTCCTCCCGGAAGGAGCACCCTCCTGATTTCTGACAGCGCCAAGGCGCAGTCGGTCCGGTTGCGCAGGCACATCAGCGCATTGAATGCCGCCAGCACGCCGTCGAACGACGCATCAGGGTAGGGCAGTGCGGTCATGTCGGCCCGTTCGACCTTCCGGTCCCACTCCGGATTGGCCTCGCCCAGCACCCCGCGGGCCATCTCGACCATCGTCGGCGAGAAGTCCGTGACGGTAAGCTGCGTGAACCCCAGTTTCAGCAGCCCCAGCCCCGCCCGGCCGGCGCCGGCTCCCACCTCGAGCAGGCGGCCGTTGCGCCGGAAGTGCCGTTTGACCAGCAGGCGTTCCGATTCCCAGAGTCCGACCCGGACCGCCGCACGTGCGTAGTGCAGGGCCGTCGCGGGCTCGAGCCAGTGCGCCCTGCGGTCGCGTTCCATCGCCCCAGCCAACAGGCTCTTGCTTCCGTGGCAACCGTGGTGAATCCTGCCGCATGCGGACATTCTTCGCCCTCGTCGCCGCCGCGCTGCTGGTCGCCTGCGATTCCGGTCGCCCCGCGGCGGGCACGCGTCTCGTTTCGGAGGCGGGCATTGAGACCTATTTTCCCGTGCAAATGGGCCGGCCGGTCGTCCGCCTGCGTCTCGCCGTGACGGATCTTGAGAAGGCGCGCGGACTCATGGGCACTGCGCAGCTGCCCGAAGGGGAGGGCATGGCTTTCCTCTATGAGCGCGAACAGCGGACTTCCTTCTGGATGAAGGACACCCCGCTCGACCTGGACATCGCCTTCATCTCCTCGTCCGGGGTCATCCTGGAAGTGCGCAACATGCGGGCCCTCGATCTCACCACCGTTGAATCCCGTTCCGACGAGGTCAGGCTGGCGATCGAGATGCCTTCCGGCTGGTTCGGGCGCGCCGGCGTCAAGTCCGGCGACTCCGTGGACCTGGCGGCGTTGCGGGCGGGCCTTGCGGCCCGCGGCTTCGACCCGACCCGTTATCTCCCCTGAGCCTTCAGAGCGAGCGCCAGACCAGCAGCAGCCCGGCGCACGCCGCAAGCAGCGACAGGATGAGCGTCATCGCCAGACGTTCGGAGGACGTCGTGCGGAAGAGCCTCATGCGCGCGGCGCGAGTTTCGCGGCGGCCTCACGGAGGAAGCCCGTGAGCCTGAGCAGGAAGAACGGCGAAGGGGAGCCCTCCGCGGGGACCAGCGCCAGTTCGGCAGCGGCGATCTCAGCGTCCAGCGCACGGAAGGATTCCTTCCAGGCCGCCGCCGAGACGGCCTTCCGGGGGTCTTCTCCGCGACGCAGGCGGAGGATGCCGTCGGGTCCGTTGAGTTCACGCTCCAGGATCATGGGCAGCGTCAGCTTGCCGCTGGCGACGTCCGTCCCGAGCGTCTTGCCCGCCTTGGACTCATCCTGCAGCAGGTCGGCCAGGTCATCGTAGATCTGGTAGGCCACGCCCAGGTGCCTGCCGAAGGCGCTGCAGGCTTCCACGTGTTCCTTGGGCCGGCCCGCCAGCAGCGCCCCGACCCGGCAGGCGGCCTCGAAGAGCTCGGCGGTCTTCAGCCGGATGTGCCGTCGGTAGGCCTCGATGGGCAGGGCGTCGTCTCCGCGCGAGAACGTCTGGCAGACCTCGCCGGAGCAGACCTCGCGGGAGGCCCGGGCGACGATCAGGCAGAGTTCTGGGGTGGCGTGCTCGGCGGCCAGCACGAGCGCGTGGGCGAAGAGCGCGTCGCCGAAGAGCACCGCCGCATGGGCGCCGTGGGTGCGGTTGGGCGTGTCGGCTCCGTGCCGGCGGTCGGCGCCGTCGAGCACGTCGTCGTGCACCAGCGTCGCCAGATGCACCAGCTCGACGATGGCCGCTCCGCGCACGAGGGCCGCGGAGGGCGGTCCGCCGGCGCCCGAGCCGAAGGCGAGGAGCGGGCGCAGGCGCTTGCCCGGGTGGGCGAGGGCCTCGCGCACCATCGGCCTCACCTCGGGTTCGAAGGCCGACTCCTGGTCACGCAGGAACTTCTCCAGTGCGGAGAAATGCTCCTCGAGCCCGGCGTGAAGCGGAGTGGACACGGCCAGACCTTGTGAGCCCGTTCCGTCCGGCGCAAGCGCAGGATGCCCCCGGGCCGGCTCAGGGCGTGAACTTCGTCTCGATCCGCACCGTCACCTTGCCCTGTTCGCAGACCGTGCAGGGAATGCGCTTGTCCTCGAGCTTGCCTTTCTGGGCCTCGCGCGTGAAGCCGAGGCCGCCGCAGGTCTTGCAGGGGAACTTCTCGGCGGTGAACACGGAGAACTCGGATCCGCTGCGCACCAGGTCGACGAACTTCTGGAGACCGGCCGAGCCGTCCGTGAGGGGCGCGCATTCGATGAAGGCCTCGCGGCGCATCGTCAGCCTGCGGCCCGCCAGCGGAGCGAACGTCGGCGTGAAGCGCACGGCAACCATGCCGACGTTCGCGACGACCGCCGTGCCCTTCTCCCCGACCGCGGGGGCCTTTTCGGGCATCATCACCGCGAAGGCCTCGGTGGCCGCCGGAAGCCGTCCGTCGGCGGACGCGTTCCAGTTGGCTTTGACCAGCAGCCGTCCGTCACCCAGGTCCTGCTGCACGACGTATTCGATGGTGGTGATCGGGCCGGGCGCGCGCGCGAAGCCCGCGCTGCCTGCATCCGTGACGTGCTGCAGCATGAAGGCCGAGAAGAGCCGCTGGAGCTCCCGCGTGCTTTCGTAGGCGAGCGGCCGGTTCATCTTGGCCAGGCTGAAGGTCCGCGTCTCCTTGGCCTCGGGCTGCGCGAAGGGCTTGAACGGAGTGATGACCACCGAAGTGTCGGCGGCGTCGTCCGGGCCGTCGGCCGGGGCGGAGGCGCCGATGGTCGTGGCGGGGGCGGCGGGCTCCGGCGCGGTCGTCGCGGAAGGCTTCTTCCCGAAGAGCGAGGTCTCCTGGGCGGAGAGCCGGGAGGCGGTGAGGGCCAGGATCAGCAGGAGGCGCATGGTGTCAGTCGAGTGAGCTCAGGTCCCCTTCGGCGGGCGGCGGGAGGCGCCGGGGCCTTTCCGCTTCCACCGCGGCGGCGGAGGAGGCGGTGGGGGCGCGTGAAGCGGAGGAGGAGCGACCGGACGAGCCCGGCTCGCCGTCGGGATCATCGTCCCCGTCGGGGCCGTCGTCATCGTCGTCGACGTCGTCATCCTCCGGGTCGGCGCTGTCGCCGCGGGCGATGCGCTTGCGGCGCACGATCGCCGTGCCGATGGCCACCGCCACCAGGTAGAAGCCGAACAGCACGCCGGTCATCACGAAGAGCGAGATCGGCTCGGCGATGGGCGTGATGAGGGCCACCAGGCACATGATGCCGAAGAGCATGCCGCGCCAGTGGCGCAGCAGCGTGCGCGGACGGACGATCTCGAGCCACATCACCACGATGAGGGCCAGCGGGAACTGGAAGGTCAGCCCCGTGAGCAGGCACATCATGATGACGAACCCGTAGTAGTCGGACGCCTGCCAGATCACGTCCATCTTGAGCCCGACCGCGAAGTGGTGCCAGATCTGGACCGACATCGGGCTGAGCCAGAAGAAGGCGAGCGAGGCGCCCGCCAGGAAGAGGAGCAGGGCCGCCAGGCAGAAGGGCACGAGGACGCGCTTCTCGCGGTCGGTCAGGGCGGGGCCCACGAACCGGGCCGTCTCGTAGAGGAAGACCGGCGAGGCGATGGCGATGCCGACGCCGAAGGCCGCGTACATGAGCACCTTCCACACCCCCATGAACGTGAACTCCTTGAGCTCGGGGATGGAGCGCAGCCCTTCGCTGGATTCGCCGAGCAGGAAGCCGACCGGGGAGGTCTCGGGATGCTTCGCCCATTCCAGGGGCATGTTCAGCAGGGTGGGGGTCTCCTCGTAGAAGATCAGGGCCCCCACCATGCCGACCGCGAACACTCCCAGCACCCGGAGCATCGACACCCGCAGGTCGTCGAGGTGCTCGAGGAACGTCATCTCGGCCTTCGGCTTGTTCCTTCTGATGAAGCTGGAGAGCATCGGGGTCAGTCCTTGCGCAGGAGCTCCTTGATGTCGTCAAGGGAGAGGGAGGACGAGACAGAATCTGACTCGCTGAGCAGTTTGCGCAACATCTCCGACTTCCCCTTCTGGAGGTCCATCACCCGTTCCTCGATGGTGCCGGCCGCGATGAGCTTGATGCTGGTGACCGTCCGGGTCTGGCCGATGCGGTGGGCCCGGTCGGTGGCCTGGGCTTCGGCGGCGGGGTTCCACCAGGGGTCGAAATGGACGACCGTGTCCGCCCCCGTGAGGTTCAGGCCCGTGCCGCCGGCCTTCAGGGACATGAGCATGACCGGGATGGAGGGGGTGCCGTTGAACTTGTCGCAGACCCCCTGGCGGTCCGTGGTCGAGCCGTCGAGGTAGCAGAAGGGGATGTCCCTTTCCTCGAGGGCCTCGCGGATGAGCTGGAGCGCGGAGACGAAGGTGGAGAAGACCAGCAGCCGGTGATTGGCGTCCTTGGACTCCTCGAGCAGTTCCAGGAGCGCCTGCAGCTTGGCGGAGTCCGTCTCCTCCAGCTTGGGATCCAGGATGCGCGGGTCGGCGCAGGTCTGACGCAGGCGGGTGAGCAGCTTGAAGGCCTGCATGCGCACGTCCTTCTCCTTGGCGCCGCCGATCTCCATCTCGAAGATCTCCTTGCTGATGGTCTCCTGCACTTCGTCGTACAGCTTCTTCTGGGCGTCCTCGAGGTCGCAGTAGATCAGCTGCTCGATCTTCGGCGGGAGTTCGGGCGCGACCGCCGCCTTGGAACGACGCAGGATGTAGGGGGCGGCCATCTGGAGCAGGCGGTCGTCGTGCCATTTGCGGTCCTCGCCGGTCAGACGTTCCTGCGCCTTCGGGAGGTAGCCCGGCATCAGGAAGCCGAACAGCGAGCGGAGGTCCTCCAGGGAGTTCTCCACCGGCGTGCCGGTCAGGATGTACCGGCCCTTGGCGATGAGCTGCTTGACCGACTTCGCGGCCTGGGAGCGCGGGTTCTTGATGTTCTGTCCTTCGTCGCAGGTCACGGCCCCCCAGGTGATGAGCGAGAAGGCGCCGATGTCCCGCGCCAGCGTGCCGTACGAGGTGATCACCAGGTCGAACTTGCCCAGATACTCCTGGGAGACCACGCGGGCCTGGCCGTGGTGGGCGAGCGTCCGCAGGCCGGGGGTGAAGCGTCGCGCCTCGCGCCGCCAGTTCTCGACCAGGGAGGCGGGGCAGACGACGAGGCAGGGCCCGTCCTCCTTGCGGTGCGTGCGGAGCGCCTCCATGAAGGCCAGCGCCTGGACGGTCTTGCCGAGGCCCATCTCGTCGGCGAGCAGCCCGCCGAGGTTGCTGGAATGGACGTGCCAGAGCCAGGCGACCCCGACCTGCTGGTAGAGGCGCAGCATGGCGGCCAGCTCGGCGCGCACCGGGGCGGGCTGGAGCTTGGAGAGGTTCCGGATGGCGGCGGAGCGCTTGGACCAGGTCTCCGGCGGGGCGAAGGCGGCCTGCAGCTCCTCGGCGATGGCGTCGGCGCTGGCCAGGTCGGCGTAGCCGATCTTGAGCTCAAGGTCCAGGTCGACGTCCCGTTTGGCGTCCCCGGTGATGCGGCGCTGGGCGTTGCGGATGGACTCGAGGAGCTCGGGCGTGATGAGGCGCGGGCCGTGGTCGGTGTAGAAGAACATGCGCCCGCTGGAGAGCGCCTCCTGGATGACTTTCGGCGACTTGCCCTCGGGATCGATGCCGACGGCGAACTTGAATCCGTCCTCGGCCTCGGCCGCGTCGCAGCGGGCCTTGGCCAGCTGCACCTTGTTGAGGGAGTTGTTCAGGTTGTGCGAGAAGTAGGACTCGTTCTGCTCGAGCAGGAGCCGGTGGTGCCGCGCCAGGAAGTTGAGCACCTGGATCGTGCCGGCGAGGTACCACTCGCGCGTGGCCGTCTCGAGGGTGAAGCCGCCCCGCTTCAGCACTTCGCGCAGTTCGGCCACGGGGCCGGAGGACTGCTGGGGCAGGCGCACGCGCAGCCACTTCATCGACCCGTCGAGCCAGACCTTGTCCTCCCGGCCGCGGTCGGTGGAGCGCACCTCCTGCTCGTCGCCGTCCTCCTCGGGGTCGCCGCCGGCGACGGGCTGCGGCGTCGGATCGGGCTCGTCCAGATGCGCGTGCACGCCGGCCAGACGGTCGCCCTCCCACGCGAGGGCGGCTTCGGGCGCGTTCGCCATGCGGAAGATGGAGAGCCCCTTGCCGACCGAGAGGAGCTGGCGCAGGTGACGGCGCGTGAGGGGGAGGATGCCCTGCAGCTTGCCGTTGCAGAGGTTTTCGAGGATCGCCAGGAAGAAGACCGTCTCCGGCTCGATGTTCCAGGCCTTGCCGCGGTCGAGGTTTTCGGGCGCCACCTGCACGCCTTCGACGCGCAGCTCGAGGCGGCAGATGATCTCGTCGCGCTGGGCGGCGGTGGCGATGTTCGGCGGAATGATGAAGCGCACCTCGATCGGGGTGCCCTTGCGGTTGGAGAGGCTGATCGAGCGCAGGCGCGGACCCGCCGCGGCCTCGGCGGCGGGACGTTTCTCCGCCGGCTTCTCGGCGGGCTTCGGCGCCGGCTCCGGCTCCTCCTCGAGCTTGATGCGTCCTTCCTTGACGGCGAGGGCGAGGTAGGCCGCGACCGAATGCACGCACAGCTTGCGCTGCACCAGGGAGACGTCGCATCCGCATTCGTTGCGCTGGAAAGTCACCGAGCGCAGGTTCCAGCGGGCCTCGCGGCTGCCCTTGGCGTCCTCCACGAGCGCCTCGACGTTCGGGGCCTTCCAGACGGCCTTGCGCACCTTGCCCTGACGCACCAGGGTTTTCGCCTGGAGCACGGTCGCCCCGCCGGCCAGGTCGATCAGGTCGTCTTCTGAGATATTGGGTAACGGCGCCGGTGCCGCCATGGGTATGGATGGATTCGAGCGACCCGCCCCTGAGGGCAGGCCGTGTATGTGCGCTATTCTATGGGATAGGCGGCGCCTCAGAGGGCGACGTCCTGGTCCGGTACTCCGGGGTGCATCTCAAAGATGCCCACCGGGGTCGTCGGTCCGGTCATCACGATGGAGTAGTCCGGTCCGATGCCAATACTAATCTGCCCCCCCGGCATGTGCACGGTGACGTCGGCGTCGACCAGCCCCATCTTGCGGGCCACGGCCGCCGAGGCGGAGGAGGATGAGCCGGAGGCGAGGGTGTAGCCCGCCCCGCGCTCCCAGATCTCAATCCGGACGTTCCGGCGGTCGACGACCTTCATGAACTGGATATTGGTGCGGTTCGGGAAGTTGGGATGCACCTCGAGGTGGGGTCCGTAGGTGCGGGCCAGGTCGGGCGTCAGCTCGTCCACGGGTATGACGCAGTGGGGGTTGCCCACCGTCGCGGACCAGTAGCGGAAAGTGCGGCCGGCGACCGTGATCTCCTCGCCGAGGACCTCGCGGTCGGGTCCGACGTGCGGAATCTGCGGGGCGCGGAAGGAGACGCCTCCCATCTCGACCCTGATGCGGCGTCCGCCTTCGAAGACCGCGCAACCGACGACTCCGCCGAGCGTGTGCAGACGGAACTCCTGGCCCTCGCGCACCCGGCCGGTTTCGAGAAGATGGCGGCAGAAGATGCGGATGCCGTTGCCCGACTTCTCGGCTTCCGAGCCGTCGGGGTTCAGGATGCGCAGGCCGATGAGTCCGTCCGCACGCGCGATGGGTCCGTAGAGGATTCCGTCCGAGCCCAGTCCGTAGTGACGGTGGCAGACCTTCCGCACCGCCTCGGCCGCGAAGAGGGCGGGGCAGTCCTTCGGCTCGAGCACGAGGTAGTCGTTGCCGAGGGCGTGGTACTTGGCGAAGCGCATGCCGTGGGATTGGCGTTTTTCGCTCCTTTGGCAAGCATCGGCGGGGAGGGCTTGGCAAAGGGTCGTGTCCCGTTATGCACGCAGCATGCGAATCGCCCCGCTCATCGCCGGCCTGCTGCTTCTCGCCGTTTCCGCCTCCGCCGCCGAGCGTCCCAACTTCGTCCTGCTTTACGCGGATGACATCGGGTGGGGCGACCTCGGCTGCTACGGCGCCAAGGTCATCCCGACGCCGAACCTCGACCGGCTGGCGTCGCAAGGCGTCCGTTTCACCGCCGGTTACTGCACGTCGGCCACCTGCACGCCTTCTCGCTACTCTCTGCTCACGGGTGAGTATGCCTGGCGCCGGCAGGGCACCGGCGTGCTTCCGGGCGACGCCCGCATGATCATCCGCCCAGGCCGTCCGACGATGGCCTCCAGTCTCGCCAAGATGGGCTACGCCACCGGCGTGGTCGGGAAGTGGCATCTGGGCCTGGGCTCCGGCGACGTGGACTGGAACGGGAAGATCGCCCCTTCTCCCAATGACATCGGTTTCGGCTACTCCTTCATCATGGCCGCCACCGGTGACCGCGTGCCCACGGTCTACGTGGAGGACGGACGCGTGGTCGGACTCGACCCCAAGGATCCGATCGAAGTCAGCTACAAGTCGCCCTATCCGGGGGATCCGGACCTCAAGCTCGAGGCGGAGCGAGCCAAGCTGAAGATGGACTGGTCGCACGGCCATAACATGGCGCTCGTCAACGGCGTCGGTCGCATCGGTTGGATGAAAGGCGGCAAGTCCGCGGTCTGGAATGATGAGACGATGGGGGACGCTTTCGCGGGCAAGGCCTGCGAGTTCATCGCGCGCAGCAAGGACCGACCGTTCCTGCTCTATTACGCCTCGCATGAGAACCACGTGCCCCGCCTGCCGCACCCGCGCTACGCCGGCCGCACCCCGCTCGGACCGCGCGGCGACGCCGTGGTCGCCTTCGACGACCAGGTGGGACGCATCCTTGCCGAACTCGACCGGCACGGTCTGACGGAGAGGACGGTCATCGTGGTCTCCTCCGACAACGGACCGATCCTCGACGACGGCTACAAGGACCAGTCCACGGAACTCAACGCCAAGGCGGGCCATGAGCCGGCCGGTCCCTTCCGGTCCGGCAAATACTCGATCCTTGAGGGCGGCACGCGCGTGCCCTTCATCGTGCGCTGGCCCGGGCGGGCGCCGGCGGGCAAGGTCTCCGACGCGCTGGTGTCCCAGGTCGACCTGCCGGCGACCTTCGTGAAGCTGGCCGGCGGAGACGCGGCCGAATACGCCACGCTCGACGCGCGCGACCATTCGGCGGCCCTCCTCGGCGGCGCCGGCCGCGAACTGCTCGTCTCCAGCACCCAGGGCGGACAGCTCTCGGTCCGGGACGCGCGTTGGAAGTACATCCCCGGCACGGGCCAGAAGGGCAAGGCGGCCTGGAAGTCCGTGGCGGTGCAGCCCGGCAAGGCCGAGGACTTCAAGCGCGACGCGGCGGAACAGGGCAAGGACCGGCTCTTCGACCTCGTCGCCGACCCGGCCGAGCGCGACAACGTCGCGGCCGCCCATCCCGAAGTCGTCGCGCGCCTCAAGGCCGCCCTCGACGCCGAGCGCGCCAAGGGCTTCAACCAGCCGCTCGGCCTCTGATTTCCTCATGAAGAAGATACGCGTTCTCTGCGTCGGCGCCGGCCACATGGGCCGGTCCCATGCCCTTGCCTACCACCGCCTGCCCGGCTTTGAGATCGTCGGTCTCGTCACCCGTTCGGCCGAATCCCGTGCGAAGCTGAACGCCGAACTCGGCGGCGGCTACGCGGAGTTCGGCGATTTCCACGCCGCGCTCCGGACGACGAAGCCGGACGCCGTCTCCATCTCCAGCTATCCCGACACCCATGCCGAATACGCCGTCGCCGCGCTCGACGCCGGCTGCCACGTGTTCGTGGAGAAGCCCCTCGCCGTCACCGTCGAGGAGGCCGAGCGCATCGTGGCCAAGGCCAAGGCCGTGAAGCGCAAGGTCGTCATCGGCTACATCCTGCGGCACCATCCCGCCTGGACGCAGTTCGTGGCCACGGTCCAGAAGCTCGGCAAGCCGCTCGTCATGCGGATGAACCTCAACCAGCAGAGCTTCGGGGACATGTGGAAGACCCATCGCGCGCTGCTGCAGAGCTGCAGCCCCGTCGTCGACTGCGGCGTCCACTACGTGGACATCATGTGCCTGATGACGGGCAGCCGTCCGGTGCGCGTCTCGGGCATCGGCGCGCGGCTGACCGAGGACATGCCGGCGGGCCAGATCAACTACGGCCAGCTTCAGGTGACCTTCGCCGACGGTTCCGTCGGCTGGTACGAGGCCGGGTGGGGCCCCATGATGTCCGAGGAGGCCTTCTTCGTGAAGGACGTCATCGGACCCAGGGGCTGCGTCTCCATCGTGGCCGGCAAGGCCGCCCAGGCCGGCAACTCCGCCGACGTCGACTCCCATTCCGCCGCCCAGGCGCTCAAGGTGCACCACGCCGCGCTCGGACCGGACGGCAAGTTCCTGAAGCCGGACGAGGTCGTGCCCACGGAGGCCGATCCGGGTCATGACGGCCTGTGCGAGCGGGAGCAGGCCTATTTCGAGCGGGCCGTCCGGGAGGACCTCGACCTGACCGCGCACATGGACGACGCGGTCAACTCCATGCGCATCGTGCACGCCGCCGACCGTTCCTTCCGCGAAGGGCGCACCATCGAGCTCTGACCGTGGGCAAGGGACGGGACAACGTCGTCTTCATGGGCGTGAGCGGCTGCGGCAAGAGCACCGTGGCCGCCCTGCACGCCCGCGCGACCGGCGCCACGCTCATCGAGGCCGACGACTTCCATCCTCCGGCCAACGTCGAGAAGATGCGTGCGGGCACGCCTCTGACCGACGCCGACCGCGCGGGCTGGCTGTCCGCCATGGCCGCCCGCATCGCCGAAGGCAGGGCGCGTGGCGAGGCGATGGTGGTCACCTGTTCCGCGCTCAAGAGGGCCTATCGTGACCGGTTGCGGGAGGCGGACCCGCATCTCATCTTCGTGCATCTCACCGGCCCGCGTGAACTGCTGGCGGCCCGCATCGGCGCCCGCAGGGGGCATTTCATGCCGGCGGGACTGCTGGACAGCCAGCTGGCGGCGTTGGAGCCGCCGGTCATGCCGGCGGAACGGTGCGTCACGGTCGACGTCGGGCCGGAGCCCCGGGTGATCCAGGCGGCCGTGGCGGCCGCGCTCTCTTCGCTCTGAGGTAAAAGAAAAGGCCCGCCGGTCGGCGGGCCTTCGCAGTCGGACGGCGGGGCGATCAGTTCGAGCGCTTCCAGCTGACCTTGGAGGGTTCGACGACGCTTTCCTTGTCCTTCGTCGGAAACTCCTTGGGCACCTCGAGCGTCACCTTGCCGGTGGCGGCCCATTCGACCGAGCGGGCGAAGACCGTCTGGAAGCCGACGCAGTGCAGCGGGTCGAGCGGGACGCCGCCCATCAGGTGTCCCATGGAGGTGGTGACGACGCGTCCCTGGCCGAACTTGGCCCACCAGACCATGGGTTCGTGCATGCCGGTTCCCTTGGCGTGGTCCTCGGGCGCGGAGTAGGCGCTGGCGAGGATGTCCACGTGCCCGGCGTCGCCGCGCATGCGGTGGTAGAGCTCGTCGGAGGCGTGCAGCCACTCCACGGGCATGCCCTTCTGGATGGGGTGGTCCATGTTGCGTCCCTTGAGCACGAAGGCGTGCTTCGGGCCGTGGCCCGAGCCGAAGCCGCGGTCCTGGAACTTCTCCTTGTCGCGGGGCACGGCGACCGCCTTGCCCGTCGCGTCATCGACCGCGACGCGGTCCTTGAAGGTGTCGCCGCGCCAGCCGAAGCAGATCATCTCGTTGAAGTCCTCCCAGTTGGTGAAGGCGTTGTTGGCCGCATGGACGTTGACGAGTCCGCCGCCCTGCAGGACGAAGGCGGTGAAGGCCTGCTTCACGGGGTCGGTCCATTCGGCGCCGTTGTAGTTGTTCACGATGACCTGGTACTTGCCGAACTCCGGCAGCCACTTCTCCCACTCGCCGGCGTGGGCGCGGCTGAAGGCGGACTCCTCGTCCTTCCAGGCCTGAAGCGCCTTGTCGAAGGCGGCCTTCTGCTTGTCGTCCATCTTCTTCGGACGCTGCGGGGCGCGCTTGGTGAAGGCGGGCGGCGCGGTGGAGACGTCGACCTGGAAGCCGCCGACGGCGGCGAGGGTGGCCTTCAGCGAGGCGGTGGTGCCCTGCCAGTCGTGGTTGTTGCGCCCGTCGATGACGAGCACCCGGACCGGCTCGGCGGCGCCAAGGACGGCGGCGGCCAGGGCGAGGGCCGCGGTGATGCAGTTGCGGATGGGGTTCATGGGGCCGTCATATGAACCTGCCCGCGCGGGGTCGGCGAGCGTTTTTCAGCCCCGGTCGAGCGAGCGGTAGTGGATGGCCTCGAGCAGATGGGCGGTCGCGATCCTTTCCGCCCCTGAGAGGTCCGCCACCGTGCGGGCGACGCGCAGGATGCGGTCGTAGGCCCGGGCTGACAGCCCGAGCTTCTCCATCGCCTGCTGCAGCAGGTCCCCCTGTGCCCGCTCCAAGGCGCAATGCTCACGCAGGTCGCGGCCGCCGAGCACCGCGTTGCACCCGCCCGGGCGCCCGGCGAAACGGCGACGTTGGATCGCGCGGGCGGCCTCGATCCTCGCACGCATCTCGGACGACGCCTCTCCGGGCGCGGCGGATCTCAGCTCATCGATGGTGAGCGCCGGGGCCTCCACCTGGACGTCGATGCGGTCGAGGAGCGGACCGGAGACCCGGGACCGGTACCGCCTCACCTGCGCGGGCGAGCAGCGGCACTCCCGCATGCGGTCGCCGAGGTGGCCGCAGGGGCAGGGGTTCATCGCCGCCACCAGCATGATGCGCGAGGGCAGGGTGACCTTCGCCGCCGCGCGTGAGACCGTCACCTGCCCGTCTTCAAGCGGCTGGCGCAGCACTTCGAGGGCTGAGCGCCTGAACTCCGGCAGCTCGTCGAGGAAGAGCACGCCGCGATGCGCCAGGGAGACTTCGCCCGGGCCCGGCATGCTGCCTCCGCCGACCAATCCGATGTCGCTGATCGTGTGGTGGGGCGAGCGGAACGGACGTGACCAGGCGCGGGCGTCCGTGGAAGGGCACGTGCCCGCGGCCGAGTGCACGGAAAGGATCTCCAGCCGTTCCTCGGCGTCGGGTTCCGGCAGCACGGTCGGAATGCGTTTGGCGATGAGCGATTTTCCGGAGCCCGGCGGTCCGATGAGCAGCAGGTTGTGTCCGCCGGCCGCGGCGACCTCGACCGCCCGGCGCACCGCGAGCTGGCCTTTGACCTCGGAGAAGTCCGGCAGTTCGCCGGACGGCGTCGGCGGGACCGCGGGGGACGGCGGCAGCGGCGAGAAGGCGGGGTCGCCGTTGAGGAAGCGCCGGGCGGCGTCGAGCGAGTCGGCGGCGAAAGCCTCGACTCCCGGGACGAGCGCGGCCTCCACGGCCGAGGCGCGCGGCAGTACGACTCCCTTGAGTCCCAGTCGTCGCGCGAGCAGGGCGAACGCCACCCCGCCGCGGACGGGCCGCGTGCCTCCGCTGAGGCCGAGCTCTCCGGCGATCAGGTATTGGGCCAGCCGCCGTCGGTCGAGCTGTCCCGTGGCCGCGGCCAGACCGAGCGCGATGGGCAGGTCGTAGAACGCTCCCTCCTTGCGCAGGTCGCCCGGCGCCAAGTTGATCGTCGTTCGCGTCTCAGGCAGACGCAGCCCCGCGTTCTGGAGCGCGGACGTCACGCGGTCCTCGGACTCCTTCACGGCGGCGTCGGGCAGGCCGACCAGCCAGAGGCCGTATTCGCCGATCTCGCCGGAGTTGACCTCGACCTCGACCGGCAGGGCCTCGACGCCGACCAGCGCGCCCGAACGGATGACGGAAAGCATGCGTTCGGGGAACCTCGTCGGGGCTGCCAGTTCAATCCGCATTCCTTGGGAGGAAATGCTGAGGGACGGGTCCTTCGGCCGGACTTCACGGTCCTTCCACGCTTGCCCGTGCGGGGAGGTCTGGGCCAGTGTGGCGTCACCCCGCCATGAAGATCAGCATCCATAAGGATTCATCCGCCATGGGCGCCGCCGCCGCCGCCGAAGGCGCGGACGTCATCCGCCGCGCGCTGGCCGCCCGGGAGCGCGTGAGCATCATCGTCGCCACCGGCGCCAGCCAGTTCGAGACGCTCAAGGCCCTCGTGAAGGCCCCGGGCATCGACTGGTCGCGGGTCACGGCCTTCCACCTGGACGAATACGTCGGTCTGCCCGAGTCACACGGCGCCAGCTTCCGCAAATACCTGCGGGAGAGGTTCGTCGACCTCCTGCCCGCCCGGCCGGAGTTCATTCCGGTCAACGGTGACGCCCGCGACCTGCGCGCCGAGCTCGACCGGCTGTCCGGGCTGATTTCCCGTACCACGATCGAGGTCTGCTTCGCCGGCATCGGCGAGAACTCGCACCTCGCCTTCAACGATCCGCCCGCCGACTTCGAGACCACGCGCCCTTATCTGGTGGTCGACCTCGACGAAGCCTGCCGGCGGCAGCAGTTCGGCGAGGGCTGGTTCCCGACCATGAACGACGTGCCGAAGCAGGCCATCTCGATGTCCATCCGCGAGATCATGCGTGCGAAGAAGATCATCCTCTCCGTGCCCGACCAGCGCAAGGCGGCCGCGGTGAAGGCGACGGTCGAAGGCCCCGTGACCCCGCACTGTCCGGCCTCGGTGGTGCGCGGTCATGCCGACTGCACGCTGCATCTGGACGTGACTTCCGCTTCCACGCTCGCCCGGCCGCCCGCCCAAGGCTGACATGTCAGGCGCCGTCCAGACCGTCCGCGGACTCGATCCGGCGACATCACGCCCGGTCGCCGTCGAGATTGCCGACGGTCTCATCCGCTCCGTCCGCGAGGAGCCTCACGGCGAGAAGCAGTGGATCGCGCCCGGGCTCGTGGACCTGCAGGTCAACGGTTACATGGGTCAGGACGTGAACGCGTCGCAGCCTTCTCCGGCCGAAGTCTCACGTCTTTGCCTTGAGATGCTCAAGGTGGGCGTGACGACCTTCCTGCCCACCGTCATCACCCAGGCGGAGGACGCGATGATCCGCTGCCTGCGCTCCATCCATGAGGCGGTGAAGGCGGATCCGGTCGCGGCAAGGATGATCGTCGGAGTCCATGTCGAGGGGCCGCACATCGCTCCGGAGGACGGGCCGCGGGGCGCGCATCCGGCCGCGCACGTGCGTCCTCCGTCCGTCGCGGAGTTCGGCCGGTGGCAGGAGGCCGCGGGCGGACTCGTCACCCTTGTGACTCTTTCGCCCCACTGGCCGGGGGCGCCGGAATACGTCCGCCATCTCACGGCTGCGGGCGTCGCCGTCTCGATCGGGCACACCTCGGCCGACGAGGCCGCCCTGGCGGCGGCGGTGGCGGCGGGGGCGCGTCTGTCGACCCACCTGGGCAACGGCTGCAGCGCGACCTTGGACCGCCGGCGCAACGTGCTCTGGCCGCAGCTGGCGGATGACGCGCTGACCGCGATGTTCATCGCCGACGGGCACCACCTCGTTCCCCCGGCGTTGAAGACCATGCTGCGGGCCAAGGGGCTCGACCGCTCGCTGGTCGTTTCCGACACCGTGGCCCTCGGCGGGATGCCGGCGGGGCGCCACGTGACTCCGGTCGGCGGCAAGGTCATCCTACGTGAGGACGGCTTCCTCGGCCTCGACGACGGCACCGGCAACTATCTCGCCGGTGCGGCCCTGCCGCTCATTGCTGCTATCCCTGTGCTCGTGCATCAGGCCGGCCTTTCCCTCTCCGATGCGCTCAAGCTAGCCACGCGCAATCCGGGCAGGTGGGCGAAGGGCAGGGGTGAGCTGAAGCCGGGCGCAAGGGCGGACATCTTTGCGTTCAGCTGGGATGGGTCCCGCGCGATTCCCCGGGTGGAGCAGGTCTGGCTGGGCGGGCAGCGCATGCTCTGATCTGAATCGCTGGTTGAAGCCGCGGTCGGCACCGCCTAGGTTGCGTTCATGCTGCCCCGCGAACTGGCCGAAATGCTCGAGCTGCTGCTTTCGCTGGCCATCGTCTCGGTGCCCGTGCTGCTCGTCTACCTCCTGGTCAGAGTTCAGCGGCTGGGCAAGCAGGTCGAAGAGCTCAGGTCACGGACTGCTGTTCAGACTCCCCGGCCTGCCGCCGAGGCGTCGCCCGCCGTCGTGCAGCCTGCGCCTGCGGCCGCTCCGCTCGCGACGCCCCCGCCCTTGCCACCCCGCACGCCGCCTCTGCCGGAAGCGCCGTCGCCTCTCGTCGTCCGTCTTCGCGATATGGGCGTCCTGCCGCCCGTCGGACTTGCCGGAGAGAGCGCGCTCGGAGCCTGGTGGGCGGCGCGCATCGGCGGACTGGTGGGCGTGGCGGCCGTCGTCTTCCTGGGAATCTGGCTGAACCTCACCTCCGAACTTCCCCCCTGGCTGCGTCTCGCCCAAGTCGTGCTGCTCGGCGCGGCGCTTCTCGTGGGCGGACTCAACCTTGCTCGGCGTCGTCCGGACCTCGGGCGGGTCGTGGCCGCCGTGGGGGCTTCGGTGCTGCATTTTTCCGCCTGGGCCTCTCAGGGGCTCGATCGGCTGCGCGTCGTGGATTCGCCGACCTTGGGCGTGTTCGTCCAGCTTGTGACCGCCGCCGCGGTCGCATGGCTCGCGCTTTCCAGGTCGGACCGCCTGCTGGCCCAGCTGGCCACCGGTTTTTCCGCCGCCAGCCTGGTCTTCGGCGTCAAGGAGCTGCCCGGTTCGCCCGTCGTGTCAGGCTCGGCCGTCGCCTGCGTGGCCTTGTTGGGCGCGATCTTCCTTTTGCGCTCCGGCTGGTTCTCCGCCGCGGCCATCGGACTCGTCGGTTCGCAACTCGCACTCCTGAGGGGAGGATTGGAGCCGACCTCCGTGGCCATCGCCGCCTCCCTTGCCTTCGCCTTCAACTGGGGTGCTGAGCGTCTCGTGCGCGGCCGCGGTCATTTCCACTCCGAAGGAGAACGCCTCGCGTTCTCGCTCGCCTCCTTCGTGCTGCCGGCCACGGCCTTGCTGAATCACGCCTCCGGCCGGCCGGAACGTCCCGTCTGGGCCTTCATTTGCGCGGGCGTGGCGGGCGTCGCGTTCCTCTTGGAGAGGGGTGTCTCGCCGGTCGCCGCCTCGTCCTTCCTCTCCTTCGCCTTGGGGTTGGCGGCCGCCGGCGGCGCCTGGCTGCTTGATGGTCAGCGTCTCGACTGGCTTGCCTGGTTCCTTGCGGGCGGACTCAGCCTGGCGGCCGCGTCCCGCAGTGCTTCTTCCGTGCTCCGGTGGGCGAGTGAGGCCTTCGTGATGGTCGCCGCGCTCAGCTACTCCGTCCATGCCTACTCCGTCCACCCTCCTTCGCGACCTTGGGTCGGACTGATCGTCGTCGCGCTGTTCGCCGTGCTTCTCGGCGCGCGTGAGAAGGAGCGTGGCGCCTATGCCGGCGCCTCGTTCCTTTCCGTCTGCGGTGGGCTTTCCATGGCCCTGGTGCTGCTGGTGACGGAGGACGGTCAGCCCGGCTCCCTCACCTTCGTTCCGTGGCTCATCGCACTGGCGGTGAGTCTTGCCCTCCCGTCGACCGCGCTTCGGCTCGCCGCCGTCCCCGCCTTGCTGTGGAGCGTGGTCATTCTCACCTTCTGGGGTGAATTGGCGCAGAGCTCATCCCACCGTGAGCCTGCGCTTTGGTCCGGCCTGCTGATCGTCCTGGCGCTTTCCGCCCTCGTCATGGGAGCGTTGAAGGGGGCGCATGCGGTCGTCCGACACGTCATCGCCATGTTGGCCGGCTACCTCTCCTTCCTTTGCGCCTGGCATCTCACTGACGGACTGCAGGCGGCGGCCGCGTGGCGTATCGGACTTTCCTGGGCTTGCGCCGGCGTCGCATTGGCTGCGGCGCATCCGTTCGTCCATGGGATGACTCGACGCGGCTCTGCGTCCGCATCAGTCGGCGGCGAGCTTTCGATGCTGTCATGGGGTGCCGTGCTCGGGGCCTTCGTCCAGCTGCTGGTCTTCTTGCAGGACCTCCTGGGTTCCGCCGCCCCGAAGACGTCCTTCGGCGCACCTTACGCCCTTCATGCCTGCGTGCTGCTTGTCGGTCTGGCGCTGCACCTGCGTTTCATCGCCCTGTCTACCGGGGCCAGCGGTGAATGGGGTGCGGCGCAGCGGGCCTTGCTGCCTTCCTTCTGGCTGCTGGCGTCGTTCCATCTGCTCCGTGACCTCCCCGGGGCCGCGGCTTCGCTTGGCTGGGCGGTGGCGGCGATGCTGACCTTCCTCGTCGGACACCTCATGTCCACCCGCGCCCTGCGCATGGTCGGCCTCGTCGGGCTGGCTTTCGTCACCTTACGCATCGTGACCCATGACGTCACCGACCTCCTCGGCCGCGTGCTGGCCTGCGCCGCCCTCGCGGCGGCCTTCTTCGCCGTCGCCTGGGTCTACGGAAGACTCTCCGGCAAGGAGGGCCGCTGAGTGCCGGCCCTCACCCATGACTGCCACGTCCACCTCGTGGGCAACGGCGGCGCCGGCAGCGGCTGCTGGCTGAGACTCGACGGCCTCTGGCATCGCGTGCTGGCCCGCGCCATGGTGAGCGAGGCGGGCCTTCGCGTGCAGGCCGACCATCGTGACTTCGATGAGGAATACGAACGTTCCATCGTTGCGATGCAGGCCGGCAGCGGCCTGGACCGCGCTTTGCTGCTCGCCCAGGACGAGGTCTACCATGATGACGGCCGCCGCGCCGACTTCGGGTCCTTCCATGTGCCCAACGACCATCTGTTCGCCGTCTGTCGTCGCAACCCCGCCTTCCTGCCCGCCGTCTCCATCCATCCCGGCCGTCCCGGCGCGATGGAGGAGCTGGAGCGCTGCCTTTCGCTCGGCGCACGTGCGCTGAAGCTCCTGCCCAACTGCCAGAACGTCGACTGTTCCCTGCCGCAGTACCGGCCGTTCTGGGAGAAGATGGCCGCAAGCGGTCTGCCGCTGCTTTCGCACACCGGCGGCGAACTCACCGTCCCCGTGTTCAACCGCGCCCTTGAGGATCCCCGGATCCTCCGCCGGCCCCTGGAGCTAGGCGTGAAAGTGATCGCCGCGCACGGCGCCAGTTCGAGCATCCCCTGGAGCCGCGGCCACTTCCGGGAGCTCCTCGCGATGATGGACGAGTTCCCCCGTCTCCATGCCGACACCAGCGCGCTGAACAGCCCCGTCCGGAGCGCCGTCCTGCGCGACATCCTCGCATGCCGGCACCGCGACCGTTTCCTGCACGGCAGCGATCATCCCGTGCCCGTGGGCGCCGTCTGGCCTTGGCTGCGGGGAGTGATCCCCGCGGAGGCGCGGCGTGCCGCGGCCGCCGAGCCCAATCCGCTCGCCCGTGACCGTATGCTGAAGCAGGCCGCCGGGTTCGAGGAAGGGCACTTCACCCGGCTCGCGGAGGTGCTGCGTCCGCTTTAGAGCGAGCGGAGCAGCGACGGGATGTCGACCGACTCCCGGATCATCCTCTCGATGATCGGGATCTTGTCGGAGTCCTGGCTCATCGTCTTGACCGTCATGTTGTTGATCCGGGCGGTGACCGCGAAGGATTCCGTCTCGGCGGAGGCGAGGGCCAGGCCGGCCTCCTTGAGCCTCCGGAGCGTCTCCTCGCCGGGCAGCAGTCCGTTCGAGAGGATCACGCCGGCCAGCCCGCGGACTCCGGCGTCGGCCACCAGCGCCTCGAGCAGGTCCTCGCGGTCTCCGGGGACGATGACGAGCGTGCCCGCCGTCCTGAGGTATTCCGCCGCGCGCCGAGCGGACATCGCGCCGATGATCACCCGCCTGACCCGCCGCAGGCCCGGCGGGCGGTGGATCCAGCGCGCGCGCGTCTCCTCGGCGACCTGGTCGAGATTGGGGTAGGCGAGGGTCTCCTGCAGCGGCACCACGCCCAGCAGCGGCACGCCGAGCCTTTTGAGTCCGCGTCCGGCGAAGTCCCGTATGAACTCCAGCTTGTCCGGCATCACCTTGTTGAGGATGGCGCCGATCACCTGGACCCCCGCCTGGTCGAAGAGCGCCTTGTTGAGCGCGATCTCATCCACCGGCTTGCCGATGCCGCCGGCGGCGACGAGCAGCGCCTTGGAGCCGAGCACGCGCGCATTGTCGGCGTTCGAGGCCCCGAACACCGATCCCACCCCGGCATGGCCGGAGCCCTCGACCACCACCACGTCCTTCCCGTAGGCCGTACGGTCGAACGCGCGGCAGATCCGGTCGGTGATCTGCGGGCCGATCTCGGAGGGGTTCTCCAGGTACTGCTTGGTGAAGTCGGGTCCGATGGCGACGGGCGACATCGCGGCGATGGGCACGTCGAGGTCGAACAGTCCGTTGATCAGCAGCGTGTCCTCGTCGACCTGGTCGTCGCCCGACTGCACCACCCGCTGCGCGATCGGCTTGATGTAGCCGACGTGCAGCCCCATCGAGCGCAGCGCGGCCGTCAGGCCCAGGCAGGCCGTCGTCTTGCCGTCGTTCATCCGCGTGGCCGCCACGAAGATGCGGCGCGTGTCGCGGTTCATCGGGCGCGACAGCAGCCCGGGCACGTTCTCGGCGAACCTGCGCTTCGAGGCCATGTTCAGGCCTTCCCCGTTTCCGTCGCGGAAGGGTAGAGGTAGGCCCGGTCGACGGCCTGTGAGGCGACGATGACCGCGGTACCGAAGATGTCATGGGCGCTGGCGCCGCGCGAGATCTCGGCGGCCGGGCGCTCCAGCCCCGTCAGGATCTGGCCGTAGGCCGGGATGTCGGCGATGTGCTGGGCGAGCTTGGAGGCGATGTTGCCGGAGTTGAGGTCGGGGAAGACCAGCACGCTGGCGCGTCCGGCCACCGCTCCTGCGACCTCCTTGGACTGGGCGGCGAAGGGATTGATGGCCGCGTCGGCCTGCATCTCGCCGTCGATGTCGCAGACGATCGAGAGTTCGCGCGCCTTGCGTCGGGCCAGTTCGGTCGCGGCCTGGACGCGTTTGACCGAGTCCAGCCGGGGATTGGAGGCGTGCGTCGTGAACGCCAGCAGCGCCACCTTCGGACGGGAGTTGGTCAGGTGTCCCGCCAGGCCCGCGGTCGTGACCGCGATGTCCGCCAGCTGCGCGGAGGTGGGCTCGGGAATCACCCCGCAGTCGGCGAGGAAGAGCACGCCTTCGTGACCGAAGCGGCCCTCTTCCGACTCAAGGATCTGCATCGAGGACACGGTCTCCACGCCGGACTGGCGCGGCATGGTCTGGAGCACGGCGCGCAGTCCGGAGGCCGCGTGCGTCGTGGCCCCGGAGATGAGGGCGTCGGCGCCCCCGGTGGCCACCATGAGGCATGCGAAGTAGTTCGGATTGAGGGCCAGCTCCTTCGGGTCTCCCTGAAGGTTGGTGCCGCCGTATTTCTGGATCGACTCGAGCTTCTCGGCGAAGCCCTTGAGTTCGTCGCTCCGTTCCGGCTCCAGGATGCGGATGTCATCCAGGCGGACGTTCAGCCGGGCCGCGTTGAGCTTGATGCGCTGCCGGTCTCCCAGCAGCACGGGCACTCCGAGCTTCTTGGTGGCGAACTGACGGGCCGCCTGGATCACGCGCGGGTCGGCGCCTTCGGCGAAGATGACGCGCTTGGGGTGGTTCTGGAGCCGGGCGGAAAGTCGGGAGATGAGCGGCATGGTCTTGCGTGGCGGGTCGGTTCGTAAGACTCATTAGAAGAATGTCTTACGGAAGGGCGAGTCCTAACGGCCCCGGTTCCGACACCTTTGCCCGCCAATAACTTGCCCTGCGAGCAGGGCGTTCCGTGCCGATTGAGCGAGGACTCCTCCGCCTGGTCCGTGCCGGAGCGGGTCCGAGTTCAGCGCAGCACGACGGTCTTGTTGCCCGCCAGCAGGACGCGGTCTTCGACCGCCGCGCGCAGGCCGCGGGCGAGGACCACCTTCTCGATGTCCTTGCCGAGCTGCACCATGTCTTCGGGCGTGTCCGAGTGGTCGACACGGATCACGTCCTGCTCGATGATCGGGCCCTCGTCCAGTTCGGGCGTCACGAAGTGGCAGGTGGCGCCGATGAGCTTCACTCCGCGCCGGTGGGCCTGGTGATAGGGCTTGGCTCCGGCGAACGACGGCAGGAACGAGTGGTGGATGTTGATGACCTTGCCGGCCAGCGTACGGCAGGCCTGCTCGTCCAGCACCTGCATGTAGCGGGCGAGCACGACCAGGTCGGCGTGCGTCTCCCGGCAGATCGTCTCGATCCTCCGGAAGGCCGCTCCCTTGTCGGCGGGGTCCACGGGCACGTGGTGGAACGGGATGCCGTGGGCCTCGACCACGCGCCGGTGCGTCTCGTGGTTGGAGATGACGCAGGGCACCGTGAAGCGGAAGTCCTGCGCCACCTGCCGCGACAGCAGGTCGTAGAGGCAGTGCTCCTGCTTGGAGCACAGGATCACGACCCGCTTGGGCCGGGCGGAGTCCGACAGCCGCCATTCCATGCCGAACTTCTCGGCGATCGGGCGGAACTTGCCGGTGAACTCCTCGGGGGCGAAGGACAGCGAATCGGCCCTGATCTCGACGCGCATGAAGAACCGGGACAGCTCGTGTTCGGTGTGCTGGCTGGCCTCGGTGATCCAGCCGCGGTGATCCGCGATGAAGGACGAGACCGCGGCCACGATGCCGCTGGCGTCGGGGCAGGAGAAGCTGAGGGTCAGGGTGCGGTCCATGCGCAGCCCGCTCTTTTGGCAGGCTCAGGGCGGCGGGTCAACGGCGGTTCTGGGCCGCAGGAGGGCCCTCCTGCGGGATTGACCCCCATTTGTCCCCTCCTACGTTGACCTTTCGACTTCACCGAAGATGGCCAAGACACTGTTCCAAAAAGTCTGGGACGCGCACGCGGTGCGCAAGCTGCCGAACGGGCAGACCCAGCTCTTCATCGGCACCCACCTCATCCATGAGGTGACGAGCCCCCAGGCCTTCGGGATGATCCGGGACCTCGGCCTCAAGGTGAAGTATCCTCAGCGCACGTTCGCCACGGTCGACCACATCGTGCCGACGAACGAGCTGCGCGAGCCCTATTCCGACCCGATCGCCCAGGAGATGATCGAAGCGCTGCGCAAGAACACCAAGGACTTCGGCATCCGGTTCTTTGACACCAACACCGGCACGCAGGGCATCGTGCACATGGTCGGCCCCGAGCAGGGCATCACCCAGCCCGGCACGACCATCGCCTGCGGCGACTCGCACACCGCCACGCACGGCGCCTTCGGGGCCATCGCCTTCGGCATCGGCACCACCCAGGTGCGCGACGTGCTGGCCACGCAGACCCTCGCGCTCAGCCCCCTCAAGGTGCGGCGCATCGAGGTGAACGGACGCCTCGCCCCCGGCGTCTACGCCAAGGACGTCATCCTCCACATCATCCGCGTGCTGGGCGTCAACGGCGGCATCGGCTACGCTTACGAATACGCGGGCAGCACCTTCGACGCGTTCACGCTCGAGGAGCGCATGACCGTCTGCAACATGTCCATCGAAGGCGGGGCCCGGTGCGGGTACGTCAATCCCGACCAGAAGACTTTTGATTACATCAAGGGACGTCCCTACGCCCCGAAGGGCGCCGACTGGGACGCGGCCGTGGAGCGCTGGAAGTCCTTCGCCTCCGACCCGGGCTGCCGCTACGACGACGTGGTCAAGTTCGACGCCGCCGACATCCGTCCGACCGTCACCTGGGGCATCACCCCCGGCCAGGCGGTGTTCATCGACGAGAAGATGCCCGCGCTCGAGAGTCTCAATGACGCTGACCGACAGACGGCGGCCGACGCCTACCAGCACATGAAGCTTTCCCCTGACACCCCCATCAAGGGCACCAAAGTGGACGTCGCCTTCCTCGGTTCCTGCACCAACGGCCGCATCTCCGACCTGCGTGAGGCCGCCAAGTATCTCAAGGGCCGCAAGGTGAGCCCGTCCGTCAAAGCCATCGTGGTGCCCGGCTCCCAGCTGACCGCCATCCAGGCCGTCAAGGAAGGGCTCGACAAGGTCTTCACCGAAGCGGGCTTCGAGTGGCGCGGCGCCGGCTGCTCCATGTGCCTCGCGATGAATCCCGACAAGCTCGTCGGGGACCAGCTCTGCGCCAGCTCTTCCAACCGCAATTTCAAGGGCCGTCAGGGTTCCCAGACCGGACGCACGGTGCTGATGAGTCCCGTGATGGTGGTCGCCGCCGCGATCACCGGTCAGGTCGCCGACGCCCGCGAGGTCTTCAAGGTCTGATGGAGCGCTCGGACGCAGCCGAAGGCATCATCCGCGCCGCTTCCGGCGTGGATGAGCTCGCGCGTCTGGCCCTTGAGGCCGGCCTGTCCTGCGTCCGTGACGTCTCCGTCGACGCCCTTCATGACGGCAAGCCCGTCTGTCCGCTGACCGTCCCGGCCGTGGTGGAGGGCAGGGCGGTTTTCGTCGCCGAGTCCGGACTTCCCCCCTCGGTCGCGCGGGCCAGGCGGGATTCCCTCGTCGCCGCCGTGCCCATGCCCGTTCGTTTCATCCCCGCATCCCTTTCCTGATCACCATGTCCCTCGCCAAGATCACCCTCGTCCGCGCCTCCGCCGTCGCCGTGCCCGGAGACGACATCGACACGGACCGCATCATTCCCGCCCGCTTCCTGCGGTGCGTGACCTTCGACGGACTCGGCGAGCACGCCTTCCGTGACGAACGCACCGGTCCGGACGGCAAGGAGCGCGCGCATCCCCTCAACACCCCCGAGGCCGCGGCGGTCTCCAAGGCCAAGAAGGGCGTGATGGTGGTCGGTTTCAACTTCGGCTGCGGCAGCTCCCGTGAGCATGCCCCGCAGTCCATCTGGCGTTTCGGCTTCACCGCCATCGTCGGCGGAAGCTTCGCCGAGATTTTCTTCGGCAATTCGACCGCCCTCGGCGTCCCCTGCCTCTCCCTCTCCAAGGATGACCTGGCCGAACTGACCGCCCTCGTGCAGAAGCAGCCCGGCGTCGAGGTCACCGTCGACGTCGAAGGCCTCAAGGTCTCCTGCGAAGGCCGCTCCTGGAAGGCTACGATTCCCGCCGCCGCCCGTGACGGACTCATCAACGGCAAGTGGGATCCCATCGCCGACCTCCTGGGCGACGACGGCGCCGTGAACAAGACCGCCAACGGCCTCGCCTACGTGGCGGGCAAGTGAAGGGCCTTCCCTGAAAGGGAGAGCCAAGCGGAAGGCCGCCCGTCGGGCGGCCTTCGATTTTTAGAGGCGATTACTTGAACCGCACCCCGTTGGCGTCCTGTGTCACCGTGCAGGCCTCGATGATGCACCAGATCCAGACGAAAGGCCAAAGGATGAAGCAGGTCAGAATCGAAAGGAGCAGCTGCGCGATGCCACGTCCGGTGTAGCCGGCATAGAAATTATGGATGCCGATGCCCAGGAGCACGGCCAGCAGCACGTAGGCCACCCGGTCCTTGGCGTTGGGATTGCCAGATTCAACCGGCTGGAAAGAACGGGGCGCAGGCGGGGGCACGGGCAGGCCGGCCGCCAGTGAGGTGTGCTGGAGCGGGGTCCAGCTGGGCATCCCCTGGGTCCAGACCAGCGTGTCGATGGAGATCGTCCGGTTGGCGATCAGGGAGCGCATCGAGGGTTCATCGACGGGCCCGATGCGATTTCCGTTCTGCTCGTAGTACCACATGGGGACTTTCTGGGGGGCGTCGCATCCGCTGTAAAAGCAAAAGAGTCAGTCCTGCCTTTCTCGTTGGGCCGGGCGCAGGTCGATGTCACCCGCAGTTCCTTGACGCTTACTTGGCCGGCGCGGGGAGGAGGGGGAAGGACCACTTCTCGCGGGTCAGGATCTGGTTGTGCAGCTCGCAGACCACCTCCTTGCCCCCTTCGGCGAGCCGGGTGGACATGATCGCCGGCGAGGCCGGTCCGGTGTCGCGAGGGTAGTGGACTGAAAGCTGCTTCACTTCGGGCGCCTGTCCGTTGATGCGGGGCATCCCGATGCGGACCGTGAGCTTGGGCAGGTCGGCGATGACGACTTTCTTTCCTCCGTAGATTTCGATGAAGGCCGAATGGCGCCCCCAGAACTTGAGCGTGCGCCCGGGGAATTTCAGGGAGCTGATGAAGACCATGCGGGCCGTGGCGTGTTCAGTGAGGAACGCGCCGACCCACGTCCATTCGTTCCCGTCCTTGTCCTTCTCGTAGGACAGCTTGCGGATCGCGTACGTGTAGGTGCCGGCCTTCCAGGCGAAGGGCCGCCGCCCGGAGGCGAAGTCGCCCTCGTAGCCTGCCGCCTCGATCAGGCCGTCCGCGGCCGGCCGGACGAAGGAGGTGTCCAGGTTCTTGTTGCCCCAGCGGGAGAAGATGGCGCCCTTGCCCTTGTGGTACGGTCCTTGCGGACTTGCGTCGGACACCGGATAGCCCCCGATGTTGCTCTGGATGCCGCCGTAGAAATTCGTGTCGTTGAGCCGTCCGATCCCCACCGGTGCGATGTACAGGTTGAGCTTCGCCGGATCGACGTCGTCACTGATCGTCACGTCTATTTCCAGGGACTCGAAGTCGGGGGTCTCGGGCAGGGTCCACCAAAGGTTGACCATGTGCCAGGGCAGCTTGGTCTTCTCGTCGGGCAGGGGCTTCACGGCCGGTGCCGCGGCGGCCCCTGCGGGCTTGGCTTGTTCGGCGCCGAGAAGTCCGGTGAAAGTGAGAGTGAGCAGGAGTGCGAAGACGCGCATGGGGTGACGCCACCTTAGGAATCGACCGTCCTGAGACCAGCCGGATAACTGCCGAAAACCGCCGTTTGCGGCGGCGTGAGGGAGAGATCAGCCCTTCCAGATGCGCAGCAGCGCGTCGGCCATGTCGGAGGGGGTCTCCGCGACCGAGATGCCGCACTCCTTGAAGATCTTGATCTTGGCGGCGGCGGTGTCCTCGGCTCCGCCGATGACCGCTCCTGCGTGGCCCATGCGGCGTCCGGCCGGAGCCGTGGCGCCCGCGATGAAGCCCGCCACGGGCTTCTTGCAGTGCTGCTTGATCCAGCGGGCGGCCTCGACCTCGGCGTTGCCGCCGATCTCGCCGATCATGATGATGGCCTCCGTCTCCGGGTCGTCATTGAAGAGCCTGATCACGTCGAGGTGGGAGGTCCCGTTGACCGGGTCGCCGCCGATGCCCACGCACGTCGACTGTCCCTTGCCGCGGCAGGTGAGCTGCCAGACCGCCTCGTAGGTCAGCGTGCCGGAGCGCGAAACCACGCCCACGTTGCCCCGTCTGTGGATGTAGCCGGGAGCGATGCCGATGCGGCAGCCTCCGTGGGACTTGTCTCCGCGTCCCGGGGTGACCAGGCCGGGGCAGTTGGGCCCGATGAGGCGGGTGCGGCGGCCCTGCATGGCGCGCTTGGCGCGGACCATGTCTCGGACCGGAATGCCTTCCGTGATGGCCACGGCCAGGTCCAGGTCGGCGTCGACGCACTCGAGGATCGCGTCGGCGGCGAACGGCGGGGGGACGAAGATGGCGGAAACCGTCGCTCCGGTCTGCCGGGCGGCGTCCGCCACCGTGTTGAAGATGGGCACCTTCTTGCCTCCGTGCTCGAACGTCTGGCCGCCCTTGCCCGGGGTGACTCCGGCCACGATCTGCGAGCCGTAGTCGATCGAAAGGCGGGCGTGGCGCGCGCCGAAGTCGCCGGTGATCCCCTGGACGAGGACGCGGGTGTCTTCCTTGACGAGAATGGACATGGTGAAGTGCGTTACTTGGTGACGAGCCCGACGATCTTCCTGGCCGCGTCGGCCATGGAGTCGCCCGAGACGATGGTGAGGCCGCTGGCGGCCAGCGTGGCCTTGCCGGCCTCGACGTTGTTGCCCTCGAGCCGGACGACCAGCGGCAGCTTCAGTCCGGTCTCCTTGACCGCCTCGACGATGCCGGTGGCGATGACGTTGCAGTCCATGATGCCGCCGAAGATGTTCACCAGGATGCCCTTCACGTTGGGGTCGCCGAGGATGATCTTGAACGCGGCGGACACCTGCTCCTTGGAGGCGCCGCCGCCCACGTCGAGGAAGTTGGCCGGGCTGCCGCCGAAGTGCTGGATGATGTCCATCGTGGACATCGCCAGTCCGGCTCCGTTCACGAGGCAGGCGATGTTGCCGTCCAGGGCGATGTAGGAGAGCCCGAACTTCGAGGCCTCGATCTCCTTGGCGTCCTCCTCGTTCAGGTCCCGCAGCGCGACCACGTCGGGGTGGCGGAAGAGGGCGTTGTCGTCGAAGGAGACCTTGGCGTCGAGGGCGAGCAGACGTCCCTCGGCGGTGACCAGCATCGGGTTCACTTCGACCATCGAGCAGTCCTTTTCCCAGAAGAAGGCGTAGAGCTTGGCGACCAGGGCCACGCACTGCTTGTGCAGCTCCCCGCTGAAGCCGAGGGCGAAGGCGATCTGCCTGGCCTGGTAGGCCTGCAGTCCGACCGCGGGGTCGACGTGCACCTTGAAGATGCGCTCGGGGGTGTCGTGCGCCACCTTCTCGATTTCCACGCCGCCCTCGGTGGAGGCGACGATGACCGGCCGGGAAGTGGCGCGGTCGAGCAGGATGGCGAGGTAGTACTCGTCGTCACGGCCGTCCGGGCGCTTCCCGAGATTGGCGGCCTCCGTGAAGTAGATCGTCTGGACCTTGCGGCCCTCGGGTCCGGTCTGCGCGGTCACCAGCGTGTTGCCGAGCATGGCCTTCGCCAGTTCGAGGGCCTTCTCCTTGGTGGGGGCGAACTTGACCCCGCCCTTGAATCCGTCGGTGAAGACGCCCTTGCCGCGGCCGCCCGCGTGGATCTGCGACTTCACCATGATGCCGCCCTTGCCGTCGAGCGGTGCGACCGCCGCCTCGAAGTCGGAGGCCTTCTGCGCCGCCGCGCCCTTGGGCACGGCCACGCCGAACTTCTCGAACAGCGCCTTGGCCTGATACTCGTGGATGTTCATCTTCAGCCCTTGAGCTCGGCCACCTTGGATTCGAGGTGCTTCTCGATGTCGGCGACGCTGCGGTCGGTCAGCAGCTGCACCTCCTTTTCCGAACGCTTCAGGTCGTCGTCGGTGATGAGCTTGTCCTTGTTGGCCTTCTTCAGCGTCTCCAGGCAGTCGCGCCGGGCGTTGCGGACGCGCACCTTGCCTTCCTCCGCCATGCGCGTGGCGACCTTGGTGAGTTCGGTGCGGCGCTCTCCGGAGAGCTCCGGGATGGGGCAGCGCAGGAAGCTGCCCTGGGGCACGGGGTTGATGCCGAGGTTCGCCGCCTGGACGGCCTTGCGGATGTCGTCCATCACGGCCTTGTCGAAGGGCGTGATGATGATCGAACGGGCGTCGGGCGTGGTGATCGCGGCCATGTCCTTCAGCCGCTGCGTCATGCCGTAGGATTCGACGTGCACCTGGATGTTCTCGACCATGGAGGGCGAGGCCTTGCCGGTGTGCAGCGTGCCGAATTCGTGCAGGGTGTGGTCGACGGCCTTCTTCATGCCGTTGGCGCCGTCGGCGAGGGTCTTCTTGATGTCCATGGGGTGGGTTTGAGAATGTTCAGCCGACGAGCGTGCCGACCCGCTGGCCGAGCACCGCGCGGAGCACGGCGCCCTTTTCGGCCATGGAGAGGACGATGATCGGGAGGTGGTTGGCCTCGCAGAGCGAGAAGGCCTCGGCGTCCATGACCCCGAGGCGCTTGCGCAGGGCCTCCTCGTGGGAGACGCGTTCGAAGCGTCGCGCGTCGCGGTGCTTCATCGGGTCCTTGTCGTAGACGCCGTCGACCTTGGTGGCCTTGAGGATGGCGTCCGCGCCGATCTCGTTGGCGCGCAGGGCCGCCGCGTAGTCGGTGGTGCAGTAGGGGTTGCCCGTGCCGGCCACGAAGACCACGATGCGTCCGCGCTCCAGGTGCCGGGTGGCTCGGCGCTGGATGAAGGGTTCGGCGATGCGGTCCATGGGGATGGCGGTCATCACCCGGACCTCGAGTCCGGCCTTCTCCAGCCGGTCCATCAGGGCGAGCCCGTTGATCACCGTGGCCAGCATGCCCATGTTGTCGCCGGTCGTGCGGTCGGTGCCGTTGGAACGGGCGCCGGCCAGTCCCCGGAAGATGTTGCCGCCGCCCACGACCACCGCGACCTGGGCCCCGATCTTCTGCAGCGCGCGGAGCTCGTCGGCCAGCCGGTCGAGCACCTTCGAGTCGATCGGCTCGCCGGTGGCGTCGTTCCGGAGCGCCTCGCCGCTGATCTTAAGCACGATGCGGCGGTACTTCGGCTTCTTGGCGGCGGCGGGCATGGTGGCAAAAGAGACGGCGGGGGCGGGGGAGTCAACCCCGCCTTGGTCTCGCTTGACTAGGGGGCGCGGGAGGGTGTTCAGTCGCACTGCGCAGACCCGTGGTGTAACGGTAGCACAGGAGATTTTGGTTCTCCTTGTCGGGGTTCGAATCCCTGCGGGTCTACGCCTGCCGCGCCGTCAAAGAAGGACCCCGGGCGGTCCCGGGGTCTTCGTCGGAAGGGCGTGGCCGCCGGTCAGGCGCGACCGAGGTACTCCTTGTTCTCGGTGCTGACCTTGATCATCTCGCCTTCCTTGATGAAGAGCGGGACGTTGACCATGAGGCCGTTCTCGCAGGTCACGGTCTTCTGCACGTTGCCGGCGGTGTCACCCTTCACGGCGGGAGGGGCCTCGACCACCTTGACCGTGACGGAGGGCGGCAGGTCGACGGTCACCGGGCGCTCTTCGACGAAGAGGACCTGGTAGGAAGTGCCGGGGATGAGGAAGTCCTTCGACTCCTCGAGGGAGGCCTCGGAGACGTAAAACTCCTCGAAGGTGTTCGGGTCGCTGAAGACGTAGTTGCCGTCGGCCTGGTAGGACAGCTCGAGCTGCTTGATCGAGTTGTCGAAGACCTCGAAGGCCACGTTGATGCCGCAGCGCACGGGAATCTTGGCCCCGGTCTTGATGGAGCGGAGTTCCATCTGGCAATAGGAGGCGTTGTTCGGGGGGGTGCGGATCAGGCACTCGAGGACGATGCAGAGCTCGCCGTTGTAGCTCAGGATGTTCTTCTTCTTGATCCGGTTGACGGGCAGGCTGGGCATGGGAGTAGGGAAGGGTCAGCCAAGCCGTCCGCCATCCCTCGGTCAAGCCGTACTTGCCCCGCCGAGCCCCATTTTTACGGCCGTTTCCGGCCTGCGCTCACTCCAGGCTGAACAGGACCCCGCCGACTTTGGTGATCCGGATCGTGGCGCCCGCTTGTCCGGCCGCGGTGGCGGTGGCCGAGGCCGCGTTCGCTCCCTCGGCCGTGGTGCCGTCCGCGGAGACGGACACCGGTATGCCCGTGTAGAGGCAGCGCAGGGCGCTGTAGAACTGGATCAGCTCTTCCTTTGATTTCACGACCATCTCGACGGTCTTGGCGTGCGTCGTGTTCGGGTAGTTCTTCACCACGAGGCCCGCGGTGGTCTCGGTCACCATGTTGTTGACCTTGGATTCGACGGCGGCGAGCGGGCCGGGAATGGCGAGGCGCGTGGCCGCCGCCGGGTCGAGGCCGCGGTTGACGGAATTCGCCGCGCTCGCCCGGTTCGCCCGGTCGGCCACGTCCGCGGAACCCGGGGGGCGGGACGCGTAGATGCGCAGCTGCTGGTTGGACCCGCGGAGGTCGATCACGACTTCGGAGACGATCAGCGGCCCGGTCGTGTATTCCTGGAAGGACACCGACAGGATGGCGTCGGCCTGTCCGTAGAAGCTCATCGAGGTGCCTTCGACCTGGACGCCGAACACGGCCTGGTTCGGAATCTGCTTGGTCTGCATCTTGAAGGCCAGCGCCTCGGGTGCGAGGGCGGCGACGAACGCCGTAAGGGCGAGCAGGGTGATCTTGCGCATGGCGTTAATTCTTTACGCAGGGCGAGGGGGAGGCAAGATTCCTCGGCGATGCTGAGCTGCGCCAACCTCACCGTGCGGGCGGGCGCCGACGGCCCGGTCATTCTGGACGGAGCCACGGCCAGATTCCTGCCCCGGGGGCTGAACGCCGTCATCGGCCCTTCCGGCTGCGGCAAGACCACCCTGATGAAGGCCATTCTGGGCATTCTCCCGTCGGAAGGGGAGGCCAGCCTGGCCGGCCAGCCCATCACCTGCACCGAAGACCTCGTGGGCAAAGTCGGTTTCGCTCCCCAGTTTACGGCGGCGCAGGCCCAGCTGACCGTCAACGAGTCCCTTGATTACGCCCTGCGACTGGCCGTGCCCGCCGCCGCCGAACGCAAGAGGCGCCTCGAGTCCGTGCTCAAGGTCACCGGGCTGGCCCCTCATCGCGACAAGCGCGTCTCTTCGCTCTCCGGGGGGCAGCTGCGTCGGCTTTCCCTGGGCATCGAGCTCACCCTCGATCCGCCCTGCATGGTCTGCGACGAGGTGACTTCCGGCCTCGACCCCCAGTCGGAGGACCAGATTCTGGCCCTGCTGCGGCAGCTGTCCAACGACGGCGACAAGAGCTTCGTCTGCATCATCCACAACCTCGGAAAGCTTTCGCAGTTCGACTGGGTCACGGTGGTCTACCAGGGCGACGTCGTCTTCCAGGGTTCGCCCTCGGCCCTGCTCGCCTACTTCGGCATTCCTGACGGGCTCAGTCTCTACGAAGTGCTGAACGCGGGAACCCTCGACCATTGGCGCGAGCGCTGGGCGGCCCATCAGGCGGCCCATCCCGAGGCTTTCGAGCTCGCGGCGTCGGCCGCCGGAGGCTCGGTCGTGCCTGCGGAACTGCCCGAGCCCGAGGTGCCCGGAGGCGTCTCGCAGTTCATGACCCTGCTGGCGCGAAGGCTCCGTCTCTTCTTCCGGGACACCGGTTACCTCGGGCTCACTCTTGCCATCACCTTCGGATTCCCCCTGCTGGTCATCATCTTCAATTTGGACGGGGCCTGGGACGTGCGGAAGATTCCCATGGACCGGAACACCGCCTCGATGGAGGCCATCCAGCAGGCGGTGGCCGTGCAGGTCTCCAACGCGCAGGTCGCCGGACTCGCCGCCGGGCTGGTGATGTTCCAGGTCATCCTCCTCACGCTGATGGGCGCCAACAACGGCGGCCGTGAGATCTCCGCCGAACGCATCCTGTATGAGAAGGAGCGCATGACCGGCCTGCGCCCCTGGGCCTACGCCTTTTCCAAGGTCACCTTCGTCTCGCTCGTCGCGCTGATGCAGGGCGCCTGGATGTGCCTGTTCGTCAAACTCATCTGCCGCTTCCCCGGGCCCTGGTTCGAGCAGGGCGCGATTCTCGCCGCCAGCTGCGTCTCGATGTCGGTCGTCTGCCTTGGCTTCTCCGCCATGCTGGCTTCGCCCGAGAAGTCCTCGCTCCTGTCCATCTACTTGGTCGGCTTCCAGCTGCCCCTTTCCGGGGTGGTGCTGGCCCTGCCCGAGGCCCTCACCTGGGTGTGCCGGCCCTTCATCAACGCCTACTGGGGCTGGTCCGGTTACATGAAGGCCATGGGGTCCCACCCGCTTTGGGACGCCTATACGGCCAGCCTGCCCAATCAGAGCGCCTACGTCGCGGACACCTCCATCGGCCTCATGGTGCTGCTGGCCCAGGGCCTCGTGGGGGTGTGCCTGGTGGTCGTCGGATGCCAGCAAAAGCGCTGGAACTAGTCCGAGACGGCGTTAGTATTGAAGGTGCGGGCCAATCTGCATGTCCAAAATAAACCCTCTTTTCTTCGCGTTGGGCATCCCCGTCGTGGTCATCGTGGTGCTGCTCGCCATCGTCCTGCCGCGGCTCGCCGGCGGGGGACAGTTCGGCGACCTCACGCCGTTCTCGCCCGAAGCCTACCGCAAGGACTGGGCGACCCTTCAGGGCAACGCCTACCGCCTCGAATGCAAGGTCGAGCAGCAGCTCGCCTACGTCGAGGGCAAGGGCAGGGTGCTTGCCGTCAAGCCCACCGATGACTCCCGCGGCGGCGGACGCATCCCGATCTTCATCCCCGTCGGTTCCGGCGACTCCTTCGAGGTCGGCCAGCGTTTCCGCTGCCGCATCCGCGTGAGCCAGGACCTGCTGGTCGTCGAGGGACTCGAACGCTTCTGATCGCCATGCGAAACCTACTGCTCACATTCGGATGGTGCGCCTCGGTCGCGCTGGGCTTCGCCCAGGCCCCGCCTCCTGGCGCGGCGGTGACGGGTCCGGGCGGCGGCGACTACAAGAGCTCGACCATGGAGGGCGGCGCCGACCGGCTCTTCGACGTCAACAGCGACTCCGTCGACATGGAGAACGGGTCCCTGCAGTGGAAGGGCAAGACTTTCGCCGTCGGCAACTCCCGCGTCATGCGCGCCCGCTTCGAGCGCTACCTCGCCTCGCCGGCCGTGAGCGGCGACGTCGCCCGTTACGACGAGATACTGAAGCGCATCCAGAAGCTGCTTTCCCCGGGCGCCATCAATGACGCCAACTTCATCAGCAACCAGCAGGAGGCCTTCAACCTGCTTTTCCAGGCGGCGGAGTTCGAGATCGACGCCAACAACTGCCTGACCATCGCCGCCCAGGTGCGCAAGGTCTGGCAGATGAAGTATGACTTCCGGGGGCTGGAGGTGAGCAAGAACCAGCTTGAGGTGCTGCGGAAGACCCAGGAGCAGATCGTGGTGAACCGGGCCGAGAAGCTCGAGATGGCCAACGACGAGCGTTCCGGGTCCACCACGCCGGACGGCAAGGCCCTCAACCTCGGCAAGAGCGTCTCCGGCACGACCGAGCTGCAGTTCCGCACCAAGGACGAAGCGCGCACCCAGGCGCAGATCCTCGCCAAGGAGGCCGAGATGGTCGCCCTCGGGCTCAAGGCCCAGCTTGAGTTCCAGTCCCAGATGGTCGGCTTCATGCTCGCGCGCCGCTATCGGCACTGCCTGATCTCCTCCGCCTTCTACCGCGTGATGTTCAAGAGCGGCAACCAGCAGATCAAGGTCGGCGCCAAGGAGGTGAAGGAGTTCTTCCCCGTGTCCGATTTCGTGCCCACCCTGGAGTCCCTGGACACCCTCGCCCGCGAGGCGATCAACGACGTCGCCGTCGGCATGCAGACGGTCGAGGAGCACACGAAGGCGGGCGAATACTACGCCGCCTTCGAGCGCCTCCAGGAGACCTACTTCCTCGGCGAGTTCGAGCCCCCCGTCACCTCCTACCCCCAGGACCGCAAGCGTGAGATGCTGGAACTCTGGCGAGACCTGCGCGAGCTGCAGCGGCTGGGCGACGAGCGCGACCTCGCCAACGTCGAAGGCTACGTGAACAAGGTGAAGGGCCGCGCCCGCGACTTCCCCGGACAGGCCGTGCTCTCCAAGGTCAACAACGCCATCAACGCGTCCAACATGTCGATCCTGTCCGCCAAGCAGGCGGCGCTCTCCGGCGACACCGCCAAGGTCGAGGCGGCGCTCGAGCGGGCCACCAAGATCTGGCCGCAGAACCCCGCGGTGAAGGCCTTCGCCGACCAGGTCGTGAGCCGTCAGGACAAGCTCGCCATGATGGTGCCGGAGTTCGATCGCATGGTCGCCGAGGCCCGTTGGCGGGACATTTACAACAAGAAGCTGGAGTTCGCCCTGGCCTTGGCGCAGGACAAGGAGCGTTCGGACAAGCTGCGGCAGGTCGTCAACCGGGTCGGAGAGCTCGACGCCAACATCCAGAAGGCCGCCGTGCTGGCCTCTCAGGGCAATCCCTACCTCGCCTGGGACGTCATCATCGAGGTGTCGCGCACGGAATCGGACGACCTCGTGCTCGCCAAGACCCGATCCGACATCGCCCCTCTGGTCGCCGATTACGCCCGCCTCATCGGCCTGGCCGAGAAGCTGGAGAAGGAGGGCGCCGAGGCGGCCTCGCTCGCCGCCTGGCTTTCCGCCCAGGACCTCAATCCCGCGTCGGTGGCCTGCGCCGGATCGGTCAAGCGTCTGGCTGCCAAGGTCGCCCAGGCCGCGCAGGTGAAGTCTTCCGCGGCTGCGCCGGCTCCGCCTCCTTCCGCCGAGGAGGAGGTTCCCGTGCCCGGCAAGGCGAAGTGACCCCGCCCTCAGGAGATCGTCAGCGGACGGTCCTCCAGCGGGTCGAAGACGCTGACCCGCAGGTCTGAGCGGGTTTCGCGCACCTCCCGCATGGCCTCCTCGACGAGGACCGTGCGGTTGCACTCCTTGCTCAGGTGCCCGAGGCAGAGCTCGGTGGCCCGCCATTCCCGCATGCCGACGAGCAGGTCCCGCGCCGCATGATTGGAGAGGTGCCCGTGACGGCCGCGGATGCGCTGCTTGAGGTGCAGCGGCCGCTTGGACAGGTCCAGCATCTCGTCGTCGTAGTTGGCTTCGAGCACGAGCACGTCGGCCAGGGCCGCATGGTGCCGCACGACGTCGGTCACGTGCCCGAGGTCGGTCAGCCAGGTCACCCGGCGGCCCGCGGCGACTCCGTCCGGTGGGCAGTCGACCGCGAAGCCGACGGGATCCGCGGCGTCGTGCGGGATCGGGATCGAAGTCACGCGCAGTCCGCGGAACTCGAACGTGGAGCCGGTCTCGAAGAGCTGCCAGTCCGGACGCACCTTGAGCGTGGCCTGGATGCGCCGGGCCGTCTCGCGGTTGGCGAAGACCTTGAGCGCGGGGTGGCGGCGCAGCAGGGCCGTCAGCCCCACGCAGTGGTCAGTGTGCTCGTGGGTGATGAGCACCGCGTCCAGGGCGACGGCGGCCAGTCCGAGCGTCTGGAGCGAGGCCTCGAGCCGAGGCCCTTGGAAGCCCGCGTCCAGCATGACGCGCGCGCCGCCCGCCTCCAGGAGCGAGCAGTTGCCCGAGCTGCTCGTGCCGAGGATGTGGAAGGCGAACGACATTCCGGCCCGGATGGAAGCCCTCCGCGGCCGTTCCTTCAAGCCGCATCGGTTTTCCGCTTGAGGGGTCGTCGGCCCGGCGGAAGATTGGACGCACTCATGCCATCCCTGCCCCGAGTCATCAGCATCATCATGGGGGGCGGCCGCGGCTCCCGCCTCTATCCGCTGACCAAGGACCGCTGCAAGCCGGCCGTCCCGCTCGCGGGCAACTACCGCCTGGTCGACATCCCGATCAGCAACTGCCTGAACTCCGGCTTCAACCAGATCTTCGTCCTCACGCAGTTCAACACGGCCTCGCTCCACAAGCACATCCAGCAGACCTACAAGTTCGACGGTTTCGGCCGCGGCTTCGTGGACATCCTGGCCGCTGAGCAGACCGGGGACAAGGAGTCGTGGTACCAGGGGACCGCCGACGCCGTCCGCCAGAATCTCCACCATTACGACCTCAAGGACGAGGACTTGGTGCTGATCCTTTCGGGCGACCAGCTCTACCGACTGGATTTCGACGAGCTCGCCCGGCAGCACGTCGAATCCGCCGCCGACGTCACCATCGCCGCCAAGGCCCTGCCGTCCGACCAGGTCTCGGCGCTCGGTGTGATGCGGGTGAATCCCGAGCTGCGCATCGTGGAGTTCGTCGAGAAGCCCAAGGATCCGGCGGTCATCTCCTCCCTCGTCCTCTCGGGTCCCGCCCGCGCCCGGCTTTCCGACCGGTCCGAACGTCCGTACTGTCTCGCCTCGATGGGCATCTACATGTTCTCGGGCCGGGTCATGCGCGAGGCCCTTTCCAATCCGGCCCAGACCGACTTCGGCAAGGAGGTCATTCCGGGGCTGCTGGGCTCCAAGCGGATGATGGCCTACGTCTTTGACGGCTATTGGGAGGACATCGGCACCGTGGGTTCGTTCTGGGAGTGCAACCTTTCGCTCACCGATCCCGTCCCCCCGTTCGACTTCTTCGACGGCCACAATCCGGTCTACACCCACGCCCGTTTCCTTCCCACCGCCAAGCTCAACGGCGCCCGCGCCAACCGCGTGCTCATGGCGGACGGAGCCATCGTCGACGATTCCGAGCTGGAGCGCTGCGTGATCGGCGTCCGGTCCGTGATCCGGGCCGGCTCCCGGCTGGAGAACGTCGTCATGATGGGCGCCGACTCCTTCGAGCGCCCCAACGACCTGGCCCGCAACCACGGCCTGGGACGTCCCGACCTCGGCGTCGGGCCCGGGTGCCTCATCCGTAACGCCATCATCGACAAGAACGCCCGCATCGGCGCCAACTGCCGTCTCGCTCCCACCGGCCTGCCGGAGAAGTGGGAGAACGAGGCGCTGTTCGTCCGCGACGGCGTCATCGTGGTCAAGAAGGGCGCCGTGGTGGCGCCCGGCACGGTGGTCGGAGAATGAAGGGCTTCGCGCTCACCTATTGGTTCACCTGGGGTCTGCTGCTGTCGGCGGCCGCCCTCACCGGCGTCGCGTCGGTCAAGGACGCCTTCTTCGGCGGACTCATCGCGGCCGTTCCGTCCGCCGCGCTCCATCGCGTCTACCTGCGCATCGGGCCCAGGTTCGCCCCGGTGTTCGGCGCCGCGGTGGGCACCGCCTGGGCCGTGGTGATGTTCCTGAAGGTGCGTTGGTTCGGCTCACCCGACGAACTCGCGTTCGCTTCCTGGTATCTCGGGACGGACATCGCGGTGCACGCGGCGGGCTTCGGCGGCGCCGCGCTGTTCACGGCCCTGTTCGCCCGGGGAGGCTGGCTCGCCTTCGCCGCCGGTTTCTCGCTTTCCGCCGCGATGTCGGCCGTCCCTTACGGGGTGATCGCGGCGATTGACCGGCAGGTGGCGGGGCCGGTCGAGGTCCTCCTGCTGGTTTCGGCGGAACTGCCGCCTTCGGAGGCGCCGGCGCCGCTTCCCGGCGCCCGTGCGGCCGTGCTGACGGCCGAGGAGTCGGCCTTGCTGCGAGGCCATTACCTCGTCACCGAGGGGCCCACCGGACCGCTCGTCCAGGATGACTTGGGACGGCGTTATTGGCCGCTTTGGCGGCGCAGCTTCGTCTATCCGGGCAATCCCGGCGGACCCGTCCGGCGTCTCATCCTGCTCCTGCCGGCCGGCGCTCCTGCGGCCCGGCCCTGGATGGTGCCGGCCGGCGCCGAACCTGACGGACGCACGGTCGCGCAGCTCGGTCCCGGAGGAGTCGTCACCGTGCAGCCGGTCTCCTCTTCCCGGCAGTCAGTCCAGGTCGATGTCTCGCACCGGGCTGACGGGCTGACTTTCGAGCTGGTGCGCAGGTCGCCCGTCGGAGACCTCTATGCGACGATCAAGGAGGGGCCGTTCCCGGCCGACTTCCCCGCGCCCGCGGTCCAGCCCGCCGAGGCGAGGCCGCGCCCGAAGTTCGACGTCGGCCGCTGACTTCAGCTGGTGGAGCTGAGGAAGTCGCGGTGCAGCCTCGCGTAATGGCCGTCGAGGGCCAGCAGCTCGGCGTGCGTGCCCCTTTCGACCAGCCGGCCTTCGGCGAGCACCAGCACCTGGTCGGCCCGGCGGATCGTGCTCAGCCGATGCGCCACCACGAAGCACGTGCGTCCGCGCATCAGGCGCGCGAGGGCGACCTGGAGACGTGATTCCGTGATCGTGTCCACCGCGCTGGTCGCCTCATCGAGCACCAGTATCCGCGGGTCCGCCGCGAGGGCGCGCGCGAAGGCGACCAGCTGCTGCTGACCCAGCGACAGACCGCGCCCCTTCTCGGAGACTTGGGTGTTGATGCCGTCGGGCAGCGACTCGATGAGGTCAAGGCAGTCCAGGTCGCGGAAGGCCTGCCGGACTTCCTCGTCCGTGGCCTGCGGGCGCACCGACCTCACGTTGTCGGCCACCGTGCCCGCGAAGAGGAAGTTCTGCTGGAACACGAACCCCGTCTGCGTGCGCAGCGAACGCTGCGTCACTTCCGACAGGTCCAGCCCGTCCATCAGCACCTGGCCGGCGTCCGGCAACTGGAACTTCGCGAGCAGTCCGATCACCGTCGACTTGCCGGAACCGGTGTGCCCGACCAGCGCGATGACCTCGCCGGGCTCGGCGCGGAAGCTCAGTCCGTGCAGCACGGGCCTTCCGGGCTCGTACGAGAAGGTCACGTCCCTGAATTCCACCTCTCCCTTCAGCCGGGGGCATTCCCGGGCGCCGGGGGCGTCCTTCCAGGCGGGCGGGGTGTCGATGGTGCGGAAGTACCTCTCGGCGCCGGCCATCGCGAGCGTGGCTTCCGAGAGCTGCGTCCCGATGATCGTGATGGGCGAGAAGAACAGGTCCGCCAGGAAGAAGAACGTGACCAGGTCGAACAGCTGCGTTCCGCCGCCGGTGAGCATCGCGTAGCCGCCGACCCCGACCAGCGCGGCCAGGAAGGCGTGGGCGTTGAATTCCAGCAGGGGAAGGTAGAGCGCGCTCAGGCTGGCCGTCGCCACCACGTTGCCGGCCAGCGTGCGGACCAGCCGCGTGAAGATGCCGGCGTTGGTCTCCTCCCGGGCGAAGCCCTGCGTCACCCGGATGCCCTGCACCGTCTCCGCCAGCGCCGAGGTGACGCGGGAGAAGCTCTCCTGCTGCACGCGCGAGGCGTGCAGGATCCGGCCCCGGAAGAAGGCGTGCACGCCCAGCAGGCAGGGCACGATCGCCAGCAGCACGAGGAAGAGCCGGGGGTCCGCGGCCAGCATGAGCGCCGCCGCGCAGGCCATCTGCCCGGCCGAGACCACCGTGATGAAGAAGTTGTTCTGCACCCCGTTGCGCATGGCCTCGATGTCCGAGATCATGCGGCTGATGAGGCTGCCGTGCCGGCGGGCGTGGAAGAACGCCATCGGCTGGGTGAGCAGGTGGCGCATGAGACGGTCGCGGAGGTCGCGCAGCACCGACTCGCCGATCTGGTGGGCCAGCCGGATGCGCCAGTACAGGGCGACGTCCGCGACGACCACCGCCGCCAGGAAGCCCGCCGTCCAGAGGAACGTGCCGGTCAGGTCGCCCGCCGCCAGCGGACCGCGGATGACCGCGCCCACCGCCCAGGCGAGGGCGGGCAGGGCGGCCGCGCGGAAGGCGCAGAGCGCCAGCAGGGCGTTGCGTTGCGCGGCGTGGGGCGCGGTGAAGGAGAGCAGCCTGGTCACCGTCGACCAGCGCAGCGGCAGCCGGTCCGGCTCCTCTTCGTCGGGGCGCACGCGGCGCACGGAGATCTCCAGGTCGCGCCTCATGCCGCCTGTCCCTCCGATTGGACGAGGATCGACCTCCGGTAATGGCCGTCCTGCGCCATCAGCTGCTCGTGCGTGCCGGCCTGCACCAGCCTTCCCCGGTCCAGCACCAGGATGAGGTCGGCCCGCCGCAGCGTGCTCAGCCGGTGCGCGACGATGAACGTCGTCCGCCCCGCCATCGCGGACTCCATCGCCTCGAGGATCTCGCGTTCGGTCTCGGGATCGATGGCCGAGGTCGGGTCGTCGAGCAGCAGCACCGTCGGCTCCAGGAGCAGCGCGCGCGCGATCGCCAGCCGCTGACGCTGGCCGCCCGAGAGATTCACGCCGCCTTCGCCGAGGTGCGTCTCGTATCCTTCGGGCAGGGCGCTGATGAAGCCGTGCGCTCCGGCGATGCGCGCGGCCCGCTCGATGCGGTCCTGGCCCGCGTCGGGGTGGCCGAAGGCGATGTTGGCCCCGACCGTGTTGGAGAACAGGAAGTTGTCCTGGAAGACCACGCCGACCTGCCGCCGGAGCTCTTCCAGCGGGAGCGTCCGGAGGTCCCGCCCGTCGAGCAGCACCCGTCCCGAGGTGGGGTCGTAGAAGCGGGGAATCAGCGACAGCAGGGCGGTCTTGCCCGACCCGGTCGCGCCCGCGACGGCGATGCGGCTGCCCGGTTCGGCCGTGAAGCTGACGCCGCGCAGGGCCGTGGCGTTCTCACGGTATTCGAACGTCACGTCCTCGAAGGACACGCGGCCGAGGAACCTGCCCGGCGAGGCGGCGTCCGGGGCGGTGGCGACTCCGGGGTCCGTGTCGAGTATCTCGAAGATGCGCTTGGCTCCGGCCAGCGACACCTGCGCGTTGTCGACCACGGCCGCGAGCGTCGTGACCTGCGCGGCGAACTGCTGGAGCAGTCCGGCGAAGGCCACCAGGCCGGCTCCGAGCGGAATCTCCCCGCGCATCACGAGCCATCCTCCGAAGCAGAGCAGGACGGCCATCGAGAGCCGGTTGAGTCCGTCGATGACCGGCCAGAAGAGGGCGATTTCTCCGAACACCTTGCGCTTCTGCAGCCGGATGTCCTCGGTCCAGCGGCCGAAGCGCTCCGATACGCGCTCCTCGAGGGAGAAGCCCTTGACCACCTGCACGCCCTGCACGTTCTCGGAGAAGCCGAGCACCATGCGGTCCATCAGTTCACGGTTCTCCTCGTAGGCGGGCCGGACCTTGCGCGAGAAGCGGACCGCGAACCAGGCCTGCACGGGGAGCGTGGCGAGGCAGGCCAGGGTCAGGCGCCAGTCCGTGCGGAACATGTACGCGGAGCAGGCCGCCAGGGTCAGTCCGATCACCGCCAGCTGCAGCACGACGCCCTCGATGAACAGCCGCACCGAATGCGCGTCGGAAGTGACACGGTTGATGATCGAGCCGCTCGCGTTGGAGTCGAAGAACCTGAAGCTGAGCTGCTGGAGCTTGGCGAAGACCTGGGCCCGCAGGTTCACGACGATGCGGCCGTGGAGGAAGCGGACCGACACCAGGCCGAAGGCGAACGAGAACGCCGCACGCAGCGCGGCGGACGCGACGATGCCCCCCGCCAGCCAGGCCGTGACCTGCCCCGCGGTGGATTCCGCCGGGACGAAGAAGGGCAGGGCGGGGGCGGGCGCGGACGGGTCGGCGCAATGCCGCAGGTGGTCGACGGCCGTTCCGGCCAGCGCGAACACGGCCACGGTGAGGATCACCGCGGCGAGCTGCAGCCCGAGGAGCACCAGGCAGTCCGCCCGGTACGACCAGGCGATGGTCAGGAGCCGCCGCAGGGTGGCGTCGCCTCCCTGCGGCTGGTCCTTCTCGCCGTTCATGCCCGGGTGCGGACGGTCAGCGGATCATCGTTCCCTCGCGGGAGGCCTTCTTGCGGAATTCGGCGCGGATGGCCGCCGTGAGCGGCCCCGGCTTGCCGTCTCCGATGCTCCGGGCGTCGACTTCGGTCACGGGGATGACCTCCGCGGCCGTGCCGGTCAGGAAGCATTCGTCGGCGTTCCAGACGTCGTAGCGGGTGACGTTCGTCTCCACCACGGGTATCTTGAGCGCGGCGGCGATCTCCAGGGCGACCTGACGGGTGATGCCCACCAGCGCGCCCGAATGGGGCGCGGGAGTGATGAGGCGTCCCTTGCTGATGAGGAAGACGTTGTCGCCGGTGCACTCCGCCACGTAGCCCTGCTCGTTGAGCATGAGGCACTCGTGGTAGCCGTGCTGCTGGGCCTCGATCTTGGCCAGGATGTTGTTCAGGTAGTTGAGCGACTTGATCATGGGCGGCAGGGCCGCCGGGCTGATGCGCCGCGTCGGGGCCGTGATGATCTTCATGCCCGAGGCGTACAGCTCCTCGGGGTACAGCTTGATGGTGTCGGCGATGCAGACGATCGAGGGCTTGGCGCAGTTCTTCGGCGACAGTCCCAGGTCGCCCACGCCGCGCGAGACCACCAGCCGGATGTAGCCGTCCGTGAGGCCGTTGCGGCGGCAGGATTCGCAGACGATGTCCGAGATCTCCTTGCGGCTCCAGGGCAGGGTGAGGCAGATCGCCTTGGCCGACATCTCCAGGCGCTCGAGATGCTCCTCCAGCCGGAACACGCAGCCCTGGTAGAGGCGGATGCCCTCGAAGATGCCGTCCCCGTAGAGGTAGCCGTGGTCGAACACGGAGACTTTGGCTTCGGCCTTCGGGTGGAACTTGCCGTCGATGTAGACTTCCATTGGCGTCAAAGAACCCGACTTTGGGTCCGTCCGCATCCTTTTCCAGCCTGAAACCCCTTTTCATGGCCCTTAACGAGCGTTAGGCCGCAATTATCAGGGCAGGAACCAAGTTTGTTGAACGGTGTCCGCAAATGGCCTAACCCCACAGCATGCGATCGCCCCGTCGTGCATTCATCCGCAAGGCCGCCCTGGCCGCGGGTCTCACCATCGTGCCCCGTCACGTCCTCGGCCGCGGTTTCATCCCGCCGAGCGAGACCCTCAACCACGTCATCGTGGGCTGCGGCGGCATCTCCAAGATGCACAGCGCGCCCCGCATGACGGGGGCGCACCGCATCATCGCCGTGTGCGACGTCGACGCGAAGCGCGCGCAGGCCAAGCACGACGAGGTCAGCAAGGCCGGCGGCGGCACGCCGATCATCGCCAAGGATTTCCGCGACGTCATCGCGCTGCCCGACGCCGACGTCGTCCACGTGTGCACGCCGCCCCACTGGCACGGCGTCATCGCCGCCGCCGCCGCCCGCCGCGGCAAGTCGGTCTGGTGTGAGAAGCCGTTGACGCGCACCATCGGCGAGGGGCTCGCCCTCCGGCGCGTCGTCGAGCAGACGGGCGTGCCTTTCCGCGTCAACACGTGGTTCCGGCTCAACCGCACCAATTACTACGGCGTGGGGCCGGCCCGCGAGATCCGGCGCGTCGTGGCGAGCGGAGTGCTGGGCGGTCCGCTGACCGTGCGTCTCGCTCCGGTCGGCGGCATCCAGTGGAAGGTCAATCTCTGGACCGGAAAGCCCGACCTCAAGCCCGAGCCCGTGCCCGACCACCTCGACTGGGACATGTACTGCGGTCCTTCCCCGCTCATCCCCTATCACCCGCACCGTGCGCACGGCTCCTTCCGCGGCTACTGGAACTTCGACCAGGGCGGACTGGGCGACATGGGCCAGCACTTCCTCGATCCCGTGCAGTATTTCCTCGGCAAGGACCGCGAGCATCCCGTGACCGTCGAGTGCGACGCGCCGCCGCAGGATCCGGTGGCCTGCGGCGTCTGGAAGACGGTGACGCTGACCTACAAGGACGGCACCCGCATCATCCTCGAATCCGAACTCGCCGAGCGTCGCCCGGACAGTCCCTTCCTGGAAGGCCCGCAGGGCAAGCTCTTCGCCGGCATGCGCTCCGACCGCCCGGAACTGCTGCGCAAGGCCGCGGAGCATCCTCTGCCCGAGTATCAGGAGGACGATTTCGACCTGTGCGCGCGCGAGAAGCGGCCCTTCGGTTACGGCGTCTCCGAGGCCTTCTTCAGCTCCACGCTGGTCAATCTCGCGGCGCTCTCGGTGCGCCTCGGACGCAAGCTGACCTTCAAGCCCGACGGCAGCGGCTTCGTCGGCGACGCCCAGGCGGACCGCCTGCACTCCCCCGCCTTCCGCGGCGCATGGACGATCTGAAGGTCCAGTCCGCCCGCAGGGAGTTCCGCGCCCTGGCGGCGCTGTCGCTCTTCGCCGCGTCCCTCGGGGCGTTGGGCTGCCGCGATCTGCTGACCTGGGCCCTCGAGTCCCTGCCGGTGTTCCTGGTGGCTCCGTTGGCCTGGGCGGTCGCCGCGCCGCCTTCCCGGCTGCTCGGCCGCGCGCTGTTCCTGCACGCCCTGGTCCTGGCGGTCGGCGCCCACTGGACCTACGCCGAGGTGCCGGCCGGACGCGTCGTGGCGCAGTGGATGGGGCAGGAGCGAAATCCCTACGACCGGCTCGGGCACCTGTTCCAAGGCTTCACGCCCGCCCTCTTCGTGCGCGAATGGTTCGTGCGCACCGGTTCGATCCGCTCCGTCGCGCTCGCCTCCGCCGCGGGCGTGTGCGTGGCGCTCGCGTTCAGCGCCCTCTATGAGCTCATCGAGTGGCTCGCGGCCGTCGTGATCGGCCAGTCGGCCGACGCCTTCCTCGGCACGCAGGGATTCGCCTGGGACACTCAGGCCGACATGCTTTGCGCCCTGATCGGGGCCCTCACGGCCGTCGTCCTGCTCGGACGCGCCCATCTCGCCTCGGTCCAGCGCGTCACGCCCGCGCCCGCCCTTTCCTGACATGAACCTGCCCAGACAATCCCTCTTCCTGCTGGCCCTCCTGAGCGTCGGCTGCATCGCCGCTCCCGGACCGGACGAGCCCCCGTTCAGCGGCCTCGCGGATCCGACCACGCGCGTGGCCGCGCAACAGCAGATCTTCGACCAGTCCCGCGCTTACGCCAAAGCCGACGAAGCCTCCAAGGCCTGGTTCGCCGCGGTCAAGGCGGCCTGGGAGCGTCAGGAGAATCCCGAGGCGAAAGCCGCGCTGGCCGCCGTGCTCGCCCTCGATCCGGCCGTGCGTCCCGCGGTCCTTCACGGCAAGATGCCCCGCAACTATCCCGCGCCGGAGGGCACGACGCCCGAGACGCGGCTGGCGGAGGCCGAGCGGCTGCTGGAGCAAAGGAAGTCCTTCAAGGACCTGCCGTTGAGCGTCGCCGAACTGACGGCCCTGGCCCGTTCCGAGGACTTCGCCACCGCCCAGCGGGCTTCCCGTCTGCTGCGCAGGGTCAATCCGACCGACGCCGCGCCCTTGCTTTGGGAACGGCTCTCCAAGGTGACCCAGCGTTCTCAGGCGCAGGAGATCGAAGACGAGATCCTGCGGCTGCCGGTCAAGAACGCCGTGCGCGCGGCCCCCCTCTCTCCCGTCGGAAACTCCCTGGCTTCGAAGTCCGTCTGGCTCCGCGTGGTCGCCTGCCGTCCCGGCATCAAGGTCGACAAGGCTTCCGTGCTGCCGCTCCTGAAAGGGCCCGCCAACGAGCTGACCGAGGCCGCCTGGGACGCCGTGCCCCGCGTCTTCAGCCCGGCCGACCTTCCCCAGCTTCAGGAGGCCGCGCAGGGCCTCTCCGAGCGGCTCGCTCCTCGCGCCAAGGCCGCGCTCGAACTCGTCCGCTGACCCGCTTGCGGCTTGCCGAGACGGGCGGCGGCGGTTGCCTTGGATTGCATGCCGTCACCCGCGCCCAGGACGCCCGCGCCCAACCTGCTCCTCGCGGGATTCATGGGCACGGGGAAGTCCGCTTTGGGCCGGCAGCTGGCCAAGCGTTGGCGTCGGCCCTTTATCGACACCGACGAGGTCGTCGAGCGTCTCGCGGGCATGACCATTCCGGAGATTTTTGAGAAACAGGGGGAGGGCCGTTTCCGTGAGCTGGAACGGGAGGTGGTGTCGGCGCACCTGCCGGAAGCGGGAGCGGTCATCGCCTGCGGCGGCGGTCTCGTGATTCCGGAGGGCATGGCCGAACTGGTCCGCTCGAAGGGAGTCGTCATCTGCCTCTTCGCCTCGGTCGAGACCATCCTCCGTCGGACCGCCGGCAACAGCCGGCGCCCTCTGCTCAAGGCGGAGGACCTTGAGACGCGGGTCCGGCAGCTGATGCGGGACCGCGAGCAGGCCTACCTGCGTGCCGGCGTCGCGGTGTACACCGACGGCCGGTCCCTGCAGCAGCTCTGCGACATCGTCGGCCGCGTCTACGACCGCGAGGCCCGTTCCTTCAGCCGTCGGAAGCTGGAGGGGTGACCCAGGGGTCGCCCGCGGGGCGTTCCTTCCGCCACTCCGCCAGCGCCCTCAGGAACTCCGAGCGTCGCACTGAGAAGGCGCCCAAGGAGGCCAGATGACGTGTCGGCACCTGGCAGTCGATGAGCCTGAATCCCGCGGCACCCAGCCGCGAAACGAGATGGGCGAAGGCCACCTTGGAGGCGTCCGTCACGCGATGGAACATCGATTCGCCGTGGAAGACCGTGCCCAGCGCGACGCCGTAGAGCCCTCCGACCAGCCTGCCGTCGCGTCGGACTTCGACGCTGTGGGCCAGGCCCTCCCGGTGCAGGGCGCAGTAGGCCTTCACCATCTCCTCGGTGATCCACGTGCCTGACTGTCCGGGCCGGGGCTGCTCGGCGCAGGCCCGCATCACGCCTTCGAAATCGACGTCGCAGGCCACCTCCCAGGCGGCCGAACGGAGCGTCTTCCTGAGACTGTCCGAGAGACGTGCGTCCTCTGGGCGCAGGACGAACCGTGGGTCCGGACACCACCACTGCACCGGTTCGCCTTCGGAATACCAGGGGAAGACTCCGGCGGAGTAGGCCACCTTGAGCGACGCGGCGCTGAGTTCTCCGCCCACGGCCAACGGGGCGCGAGCCGGCCCACGTTCAGGGTCGCCTCGCGTCCATTCGGCCATCGGCGCATCCAATCCGCGCCGAGTCCGCCGGGCAAGTTCAGTCCTTGGTGATGTTGTAGACCGACGGGATGGAGATGCCGAGCTCGGCGGCGATCTCGCGCACCGGCGCGCCCTTGCTGCGCATGGACTTGGCCCGGTTGCGCATCGTGTCGGAAATCTGGGCCCGCGCCCGGTTCGGACGGGAGAGGATCTTGATCAGCCTCCGGGCGAGCTCCTGCTTGGAGAGGGAGGACACCTCGCGCTCGATCAGGCTGCGGCGCTCGGTGTGCTCGTCCTCCCAGCTGCGCACGGCGAGGTCTCGGGCCTTCGAAAGGGCGGCCCGGACATAGGCGTCCTTGGAGGTGAACGTTGAGGGATCGAGGTCGATCTTCATGGAAAAGTTGCTAGGCGTTTTGCGGGACATTGCGGGCGGGGCGGGACCGGTCATCTGACATCCTAACTTTGGCCCTGTGCCTTATTTTATTATTTTTTGCAGGAAGTCAACCAGTGGCGTGTTTTCTTGCGCTCAACGGCTCCATTCGAGCATGCGACGGAGAGGGATTTCGGCCCGCGCCCTCACTTCTTCCTGCAAGTTTATCTCAGGCGCTCCGCCGGCCAGGCAGTCCCTGACCTTCTGAAGGGTGTTCATCTTCATGAACTTGCACTCGTTGCACGAACAGCGGTCGGTGGGCGCCGCGACGAAGGTCTTGCCCGGCACCTCGCGTCTCAGCCGATGGATCATCCCCGACTCGGTGGTCACGATGATGGTGTCCGCTTTCTGCTCCTTGCACCAGCCCACCATGAGCTCCGTGGAGCAGACCATGTCCGCCATGTCGCGCACCGCTTCCGTGCATTCAGGGTGGGCCACCACCGGCGCTCCCGGATGCGCCGCCTTGGCCCGGAGCAGGGCGCCGGGCGTGAATTGCACGTGGGCGTAGCAGTTGCCCGGCCAGAGACGCATCGGCCGTCCCGTCCTGGCCGAGACCCAGCGTCCGAGATTCTGGTCGGGCACGAAGAGGATGGGCCGGTCGGCGGGCACGCGTCCGACGATCTTCGAGGCGTTTCCGCTCGTGCAGATCACGTCGGAGAGGGCTTTCACGGCCGCGCTGCAGTTGATGTAGGCGACGACGTAGAGCGAGGGGTCGGCCGCCTTGGCCGCCGCGAGCTTCTCGGCGGGACAGGAGTCGGCGAGCGAGCATCCGGCCTCCAGGTCGGGAAGGAGCACCTTCCGCCCGGGATTCACGATCTTGGCCGTCTCGGCCATGAAATGCACTCCGCAGAAGACGATGGTCGGGTTCTCCGTCTCGGCGGCGCGGTAGGCCAGTCCCAGCGAATCGCCCACGTAATCGGCGACGGACTGGATGTCCTCGCATTGGTAATTATGCGCCAGGATCACCGCGCGCTTCTCCTTCTTGAGCGCGAGCACCTCCTTCTGGAGGTCGGTGAGGGGCGCGCGTTCCCGCAGGGGCGGGAACACGGCGGCGGCGGGGAAGGGGGTCATGGGCGTGGCGCGCGTCGTTTCTGGCAGCGCTCGCAGAGCGCCGTCACCTGAAGCTTCTGCGAGATGGGCCGCATGCCGTGCTTCGCGGCGACGGCCTTTCCGTACCACTCCATGAACGGCGCGTCGACTTCCACGATGGTGTCGCATCCCTCGCAGACGAGCTGCGCCTGGAAGGCGTTGCCGCCCGCCTCCGCGAGGTAATACTTGTGGTCGCGGCCGACGTCGACCTCCCTGACCGTGCCGCTTCCCACCAGCAGCGGGAGCGCCCGGTAGATCGTGGCCCGGGAGACCGTCCGGTCGAGCGCGCGCGCCTTGCGCAGCAGGTCCTCCGCCGTGTAATGACCCGAGATCGATTTGGCGGCCTCGAAGACCGCCATGCGCTGCCGGGTGGCGCGCAGGCCCTTCTGGGCGATGAAAGCCCGGAAGGCGCCGGAGTGCTCCGGGGAGTCCGTGGCGGAGGGCTTCGTCATCTGATTTGAGACACAATTGAGAAGCCGAGTCCGGTCCGTCAAGCCCCGGACGTGTCATTGACACCGGGAGGGGGCGGCCCTTCATTGACCCTCTTTTCCCCAAGGGAAAGGCCCATAACATGTACCATAACACGGACGATCTGCGCATCCGGAGCCAGCAGCCCCTGCTGAGCCCCGCCCTCGTGCTTCAGGACATCCGCCCCTCGGAAAAGGCCACCGAGGTGGTCACGGCCGCCCGTCGGGACGCCTCCCGCATCATTTCCGGGCAGGACGACCGCCTGCTGGTCGTCGTCGGTCCCTGTTCCGTCCACGACGTCGGCGCCGCCAAGGAGTACGCCGCCCTGCTGCACAAGGAGGCGGCGCGCCTCAGCCAGGACCTCCTGGTCGTGATGCGGGTCTACTTTGAGAAGCCCCGCACGACCGTGGGGTGGAAGGGCCTGATCAACGACCCGAAGGTCGACGGCTCATTCCGCATCAACGACGGTCTCCGCATCGCCCGCCAGCTGCTCGCCGACATCGCCGAGTCGGGCCTGCCGGCCGCGACCGAGTTCCTGGATCCCATCACGCCCCAGTACGTGGCCGACCTCGTCTCCTACGGCGCGATCGGGGCCCGCACCACGGAGAGCCAGATCCACCGTGAGCTGGCCTCCGGACTCTCGATGCCGGTCGGCTTCAAGAACGGCACCGACGGCTCCGTCCAGGTCGCCGTGGACGCCTGC
>Ga0129336_10000023_pt1 | contig 58619 bp, 58 predicted proteins | sample CPB6_02_DNA_FD_96878 | JGI IMG/M metagenome (GOLD analysis project Ga0129336, IMG submission 96878) | Freshwater to marine salinity gradient microbial communities from Chesapeake Bay, USA - CPBay_Sum_0.6_0.2_DNA | ecosystem: Environmental > Aquatic > Marine > Coastal | place: USA: Chesapeake...
AACTCCAAGTTCTACTGGGGTACACAGTTCGAGCACATCGAAGTCATTACGAAGCCAAATGCAAGCAACCTAAAGAACAAGTCGATCGAAGCATACGCCAAGTACTTCCCAGACTTCTCTACGACGGTCAAGCCAGTCATTGTTGGCGACAACACCGGCGCAGAGGACACGGCAGCTAACGGCATCATCGACGCAGATAGATTCTGCAATAACTTGTTCAGCCTTGAACACATTCAAGTCGTTACTGGTTCGACCGGTAAGGCTGATGTCCGCGAATGGGATGAAGCAGTTTACGTCAGAAATGGCGTCATCGCAGCAAGCGACGCTAACAAGACTCGCGCATTCGGTACGACTGACTTGGTAGAAACTACGAACAGACAATTCGCCAAATTTACCTTGTTTATGCAAGGCGGATTCAATGGCGTCAACATCTTCGATCGTGACGAGTTCAATCTAACCAACAACGCAGTGTCTTCCGACATGGTCTTTGGCAATGGTCGCCTTCTCAACGATGGACCAAACGTCAAGGCTTATACGAAGGCCGTCGACATCATGAAGAACACGACCAACGTCGACATTCAGTTGTTGGCGATCCCTGGTCTACGTCATCCAATCGTAACTGATTACGCGACGGTGGCGACAGAAGAAAGATTCGACGCGCTTTACATCATGGACGTCGAGCAATACAACGAGGACGGCACGGACGCAGAGAACGAAATTCGTCTTGATTCTCAAATCACTTCGGTTTCTAACACGATCCAAAGCTTCCGCGACAGAGCGATCGATTCGTCCTTCGCCGCAGCGTACTTCCCAGACGTCAACTACGCTGCGCCAGACAATAGCAACGTGTTTGTACCACCATCTGTTCTTGTCCTCGGTGCAATGGCTCTCAACGACGCAGTAGGCCATCCATGGTTTGCACCAGCGGGCTTCACACGCGGTGCTCTTCCAACGGCTGCGCTCGAAGCGAGAGTCAAGCTCAAGGACGAGGATCTCGATGCTCTCTACAACGAGCGTATCAATCCACTCATCGCCTTCGTCGGCGCACCAAAGAGCGGTACCAACCCAGCATCTGGCCTCGTCATCTGGGGACAAAAGACATTACAAATCGCAGCTTCATCGCTCGACCGTGTCAACGTCCGCCGTCTCCTCATCGAGATTCGTCGTCAGGTTCGCGAGATTGCAAACACGGTTCTCTTCGAGCAAAATCGCGAAGCAACCCTCGCGGCTTTCTCGGCGGCAGTCACACCAAGACTCCAGAGAATCCAGGCCCTCGCTGGTCTCGAGAGATTCCGCGTCATCATCGATTCTTCGACGACGACACAAACGGACATCGAGAACAACACGGTCCGTGGCAAGATCTTCGTACAACCAACCAAGTCGATCGAGTTCGTCTCCCTCGACTTCGTCGTGGCAAACAACGTCAATCAGTGACGCATATTAATCGAGGATTAATCTAATATGGACAACAGCGGTGCAATTAAAAAGAGCGCAATAAAGTACGTAAGAGCGCCGCTGTTGTCCTTTCTTTTCGGATGGAAGACATCATTCGAAGGTTGATTAAAAGTTTAGTTTGAATTTCGCAAAGAAACATATATTTAGAAAAGGTGACAGGAGAATAAAACCATGGCCGCAGAGACATTAGACGTTACATCGATGATTCCAAACAAGTTCGAGCCAAAGCGCAAGAATCGCTGGATTCTCATGATTGAAGGTATCGACGCATACATCATCAAGACGACTGCAAGACCAACAATCACGACGGAAGAAGTTGAAGTTCCATTCATCAACTCCCGTCGTTATCTTGCAGGAAAAACATCGTTCGGTACAATCGGCGTTACTCTCCACGATCCAATCGCTCCATCCGGCGCTCAACAGGTCATGGAATGGGTCCGTACTCACTTCGAATCCGTTTCTGGTCGCGCTGGTTACGCCGACTTCTACAAGCGCGACATCCAACTCAAGATGCTCGATCCAGTCGGTACAGTCGTCGAGCTCTGGGACATCAAGGGCGCGTTCATCACCGAAGCAAACTTCGGCGAAGTCACCTACGAAGACGGCGGTCCAATGGAAATCTCAATGACACTCCGTTTCGACAACTGCGTGCTTCAGTTTTAGAAAAAGTCTTTTACCGAATCGTAAAGTTAAGTATAATTACCTCTGTGGCTTTTTGCTACGGAGGTTTTTATGTTTAAGTGCCCCAAATGCGATTTTCAAATCGAGAATATTAATTCTCTAAGGATTCACGCTTCAAAGAAACATGATCTTTCAAGCGAAGATTTATACATCCAAGTCGTTTTAAACGGAGATAAGCCAGTTTGCGAGTGTGGTTGTGGTTCCGAGACGAAGTTTAATGGATTAGTGAATGGATATTCCAAGTTTGTGTGGGGCCATGCTTCAAGAGTAAACAATAATTGGGGGCATAACAAAGAAGCTTTTGAAAAAAGCATTACAACTAGAAGAAAAATGTGGGAAAACGGAGAAATTCAAGGATGGTGTAAGGGTTTAACAAAAGACGACCCACGAATAGCTGCGATCGTTGAAAAAATGAATACCCATGAAAGATCAGAAAAAATATCTAAATCTTTAACGGGAAAATCAAAATCAGAATCTCATAAACAAAAAATCTCGGAGCATATGAAATCTTATTGGAGCGAAGAAACCAATAGAGAACGACAAAGCTTAGAACAAGCCGAGAGGGTCAAAAATGGATTGTTGACAAAATGTACTCGTATTCATGGTTATTTCGATAATCACAAAAAGTCGTCTCAACCGAATCTTTATTACAGGTCACTATTTGAATTAAATGCCATACTTCACTTAGAATCAAGCGAAGATGTTATTTCATATACATTTGAACCTTACAACATTGAATATTTTTTCGACGGAAAAACTAGACATTATATCGTTGATTGCTTGATAGAATATGAAGATGGAACAAAGTCTATCGTGGAATTTAAACCAAGCTGCCACGTCGTCCACGAAAAGAATATCGCAAAATTTCGATCAGCCGAAAAATTTGCAAATGAAAATGGATTTAGATTTGAAGTGTGGACAGAGAAGTCACATGGCTTTTTATCGAGAAAAAGTCGTTAATTGCAGAGTGGGTAACCAACTACCATATTGAGAAGAATATTTCTGGGGGTGGTCCTGTGCGTATTGTGCCATGATGCAGAGCATTCTATGCATTAGTTGTTGTTTTGGGGCGTGTCACTGTTTACGTTTATAAAACTAGTGTTTATTATTTGATTGACTTTCTTTATATCGATAGAAGGAAAAACAAATGAGCACAGAGAATCGTGAACAACGTAACGCAATTTTTGGTCCAGGGCAATCATTACCTACTGGTATAGATCCACGTATGCCGACACAATCAGCGGCTGAAAAGGTAAAGGCTGAGTTCGGCCTGGACATTCCGCTTGAGACAGTACCTCTACCATCGTCGGGTAAAGTGTATTCTCAAGAATCGACGTTGTATGGTGCGGAGACTGTCGACATTAGACCTATGACCGCGAGAGAAGAAGACATTCTTACTTCTCGTGCTTTGATCAAGAAGGGCACTGTCATTACAGAGCTAATCAAGTCTTGCTTGGTTGATCGTTCGATTAATCCATCGGACTTGTTAGGTGGCGATAGAAACGCGCTGATGGTTGCCATTAGAATTACAGGTTACGGTCCACAATATCCTGCTGAGATCGAGTGTCAAGAGTGTGGAACAAAGGCGAATCACGAGTTCGATCTTGCTCAATTGCCAGTTCGTAGGCTCGAAATAGACCCAGTCGTACCAGGAACGAATCTTTTTCAGTTCGTTTTGCCGCGTAGTAAGAAGACGGTTAAGTTCCGTTTCTTGACAGGTCGTGACGAAGAAGAGATCATGACTACTAGCGAGAAGCAAAAGAAGTTAGGCTTGTCGACTGAATCTAACGTGACGACGAATTTGATGTATGCTATTTCTTCGATCGACGGAATCGAAGATAGAGGTAAGATTGCAAGCTTCGTGAAGATGATGCCTGCGATGGATTCGTTAGCACTCCGTAATTACATTAAGGATAACGAGCCAGGCGTCGTTATGAAGCAAGAAACTTCTTGCCCGTCTTGTGGACATTCAGAGGAGGTAGCGATGCCGCTCGGTGTCAACTTTCTTTGGCCTCAGGCCGGAAGATAGAGAACTTCTGATATTGGAACCCGCCTTTAATCTGATGTATTATGGCGGGTTCCTTTGGAAGGAAGTCTATAATCTTCCTGTTTCGTATAAACGTTGGTTTATAGAAAGAATCAACAAAGAGCTTAAACAGACTAACGAGTCTGGAAATACGCAGTCTCGAGCGTTACATCAAAATTCGCCCGACGTCCGAGCTTTGCAAGGTCACTCCCGCGAACAAACGCCTAGTCGCTTAAGGCGCTTCACATAAGGAGGTATTATTTTTTTTATCGTATTATTTAATAGGGTACGTAACAATAGGGGCTATTGTGGAAAACAAAGAATCTCTCAACGAATTGCGCGTTAATCTATTAGGGAAAGTTTTTTTTGCTACGCTCGGCGCTTGGTTGGTCGGTCGTTTTGTCAACACTAAGTTAAGGGGTTCTCGAGACGAGATCGAGGCGGTGGGCAACGCGCTAGCTGCTTCGAAACGTTTTCAAGACGAATTAAATCGCCCAGGCGCCACCGTCGATTCGGTCGTACAAAAGCTCGGCATTAAACACATGTCAGCTTCGGAGTTCGAACGCGTATTAGGCGTTCCATGGCCCCTTTGATGATTCGTTAGTGGAGAATTAAATGGCGACAGGAGGAAAAGGCGGAGGTTCCGGACCAAGTAAAGACGATCTATCCATCGTTTCGCAGATGGCTGCGATGATGGTGCAGATGTCAGTTTCTAGCAAACGAATAGCCGACGACTTTGAAAACCAAGCTAGAGCATCTGCAAAGATGGTCGAAAATATGCAAAGCGTTGGAGGCGGTGAAATAGTCAACCAACTCATGCAGGTCAACGCTACTTTAAAAGAAGTCGTTGCAGCATTAGCGAATCTAAATGAAACTTCTACAGCAACTTTTGCCGCTCTTTCCCAAGGCGCTTTGAACGCCGCTAATTCGACGCAGGTTCTTACAAATGCTGCTAAAGCTGCCGGCGACGCGGCAGAAAAGGAAACTACGTCGCTCGAAGACTTAGTTACTGAATTGAAAAAAACAGGAAAGAACGCATTGACTGGCCGCGAAAAAATGCAGGCTTTCGGTAATTATTTGAAAAAAGAATTTCCTGTTGCAGCCGGTGCCGCGCTCGGAGCTCTAAGCGGTCTTAAACAAGGATTTAGAAATATATTCTCGCTAGCAAAAGGAATAGTAGGTTTCGGTTTTACTGTTGGTAAAGCTTTATTTGGAATTGCTAAATCGATAATATCGATACCATTCAAATTAATGTCTAAGCTGACAGACATGGCCTCGAGTGGTGGCGGCGGAGTAAGCGAATATGCTCAAGCTATAAACAACTTAAGAAAAGAGTTCGGAGCCCTAAATGGACCCGTAACTAGCGCCATTCAATCAACTGCTGCTTCGATGAAGGGATTCAGCGTGCAAGGCTTGAGCGCGAATCAAGTATTTGGTAACGTTGCTGAAAGAATGGAGCAACTAATTAAGCTGTTCGTCGCGGGCGGACCAGCGTTACAAAGATTTAGCGATGAATTTAAGAATAACGGCGGCGCTATACTTGGATTCCAAAAGGGTTTAGGCGTTTCCGACGAACAGATGGGAGCTTTGGCGAACAGAGCTATTAGTTCGGGTACTACTGTGACCTCGCAACTCCTGAATATGACGAAGCAAGCTACTCACCTAGGTAAAGAATTTGGAGTAGACTTCAAGATTATTTCCAAAGGCATGGCGAAGGCGGTTGCTGACGTAAAGAACTTCGGAAGTATGTCGCAGAAGCAAATCGGTGCAGCAGTGACGTATTTCGCAAAGCTCGGAGTTGAAGTAGACAAGGTGACGGGCGTCATGGACGCCTTCAACACCTTCGACGAAGCCGCTGACAAAGTTTCGACCCTAAACCAAGTGTTCGGTACGAATATCGATGCGATGAAGATACTGGACGCCGAAAATCCAGCCGAAAGAATATCTCTTTTGCAAAAAGAATTTGCGAAGGCAGGCGTAGCTGGAGAAAAGTTAACTAGAGCTCAGCGACAGATTATTGCTTCTAACATCGGGGTCGAAGAGTCTGCAATTCAAGCAGCTTTCTCCAGCAAAAACCAGGGAGTTTCTTTAGAAAAAATAACGAAAGAAAGCGAGAAAGCCGAAAAGAAAACGATGACTCAAACCGAGGCGATGAGTAAACTCGCCGACGCGATGGATCGAGTTCTTAAGTCAGGCGACACGGGCAGTGGCGGTTTCTTCGACAAGTTCTTAAAGGGATTTAGCGATGGCATTACCTCGACAAAAGAATTTAGAGAAATAATGCGAAACATAAGCAAGGCGATGGTAGTCGTGTATATGGAAGGTCGTCGCTTAGGTAAGGCATTCGTAGAGTATTTTCCAGGTATAAAAGAATTTTTGGGTGGATTAGCCGAAATATTTCAACCACAAAAGTTTCGTATGCTAGCAGGTGGTGTTGTCGATATATTCACACAATTTTTTAAGGATCTAGGTCAACCAGGCGGCAAGGCATCATTCCCTGACCTGATGCAAAAATTAAAAGATCATTTCTTTAACTTCTTTAATTCGGAAGAAGGTGCCGGCCAAAAGGTGATGGGCGGATTCAAAAAGATAATGGCGGCAATTCAGGTCATCTTAGCGGGCGGCGTACAATGGATAATGGAGAGTGTTGGTAGATTCATACAAGACATCGTTAATTTTATAAGAAATCCGCAAGACGTTCCAGGAGTAGAAAACGCAAAAAACGCAGCTGAAAACTACGTTAGCCCTATCGCCATGGCCTTTAGAGAAGGCTGGAAGATTTTGGGTCCTGCTTTAAAGGATTTGACGAAATTAGTTTTTGAAAAATTGATTGAATTGGCAAAAGAAGGTTTAGAAGAACACAAAGGTAAAATTGCGTTAGCATTTTTTGGGCCGGTTATTTTAAGATCTTTAGTTGGCGCAGGATCAGCCATGCTGGCAAAAGGCATCGGACAAATGATTACTAACGCTATTGCTGGTCCCGCGGTTACAGGAGCTGCTCAGGCAGCCGGTACGACTGTAACGAGAACGCTGATAAGCGCTGTGGGACCTGGCGTTACTCAGGTTGTATCCGTCGCAGAAACGACAGCAGCCCCCGCCGCTGCCGGGCTTTTTACTCGATTGGGAAGTAAGTTTAGCTCTCTCGCAGCCGGGTTTTCGAAAGCTGTGGGTCCTAATGTCTTGAAGGCTTTCAAGTTCGCAGGTATTGCCGCCGTGATCGCGGATGCTGCTGTCAATATTTCAGAAGCGATGAATAACTTCGAAGATAAGTTACAAAAAGAAGGGTTCGATCCAGCAACGGCAAAAATAGCAGCAGGTACTACGGGATTAATTAACACGCTAACGTTCGGATTACTTCCTAAAGATTTGCAAGCTACGATAGCCTCAGGCGTCGCGTCGATGTCCAACTTCCTAGAATCGAGTCTGGATAAGATGTTCGGTCCTAGCTTAGCCGAAAACATGAAAGAGCGTTTAGCAGCGCAATTTCAAATCTTCGGTGGATTAGGAGACTTGATCATGGGGCTCTGGAACGGAGATAAATCCAGGGTCGATAAGGGAATGAAGAACATTGGAGAAGGACTGTTAAAGAGCTTCCTTTATGGTCTCGAATGGTCTTTTATTGAGTTTCCAAAATTGATAATGCAATTAGGAGTTTATTTAATCGAAGGATTTTATAAGCTAACTGGATGGTTGTTCCACAAGCTTGGAGATATATTCCACGCGCTTGAAGGAATTCCTATCTTCGGTCCTATCTTCGGCTTGATTGGAGATTTCTTCGACAAGGCCGGCGAATTTTATGAGGGTATCGCAGGAATTTTTGGAAAGCTCCAAGAATTTTTGAAAAAAGTCGATATCGTGGAATGGTTCAAAGGCGCATACGACTGGATGAAAAAGTTTTTTACTGACGGAACAAGTTCGGGTGAAGGCTTTTTTGGTAAGCTCTTTGGATGGTTTAAGGATATCGTAGCTGTAATTGAAGAACCATACAGATTATTACGTAAAGTTTTTAACATCATATTTTCTTGGGATACGAAAAAATCTTTCATGGAAAATATGAAGGAAAAATGGGACGCTATCGTTTCTGCTTTTAATAGTAGCGCCGATACGATTGAAAAATTGTTTGTAAAAATATTGCAGGGTCCAAAAGATGCCTGGGGTTGGATTAAAGAAAATATTAGTTGGGAAAATTTCAAAAAACTGGGGGAACACATCGTCGACGGTCTCGTAAATGGTTTGAAAGCATTAAAAGACAAGGTAGTGGATAAGTTTAAAGAGCCCATTGATGGTATAAAGACATTTTTAGGAATTAAGTCTCCTTCGACCGTTTTTGAAGACATCGGCGGTAACATAATCGATGGATTGATGAATAAATTGTCGACGTTGCGTGATAAAGCGTTACAGCCCTTTACAGACTTGAAAGAGGGAATTATAGGTTTGTTCAGGGGCGAAACTTTCTTTAAAATATTCAACGACGTAGTTGAAGGCATAAAGAGCGCACTTGGCAAGATCGCCGATTTTGGCCCTTTTAAGGCAGTTATTGATATAGCAAAAAAAGTTTTCGAGACACGATCGCCGTCCAGGGTCTTTATGAAAATAGGCGATCAGGTCGTCGAGGGCTTCGCCATATCGATGGAAGATTTACCCAAAGAAGCCCGCGCCCAATTCGAAAAAACGGTTGGAGAAGCGCAAGATTTCGCGAAAGATATGAAGTCAGTCGCGCCACAAGCCCAAGCTGCTGGCGTCGCGCAAGCAGCAACTCCCCAAATGGGTGCTACAACGATTCCTGTTACAGGCGTAAAAAACATGCTTGATCAAGTTGCTGCTCTCGGTGATGCCGCTACCAAGGCAGCAGAAGTCGATAAAAAGCTTGCTGACTTTAATTCGGCTCTAACGCCTATCGCTGAAGCGTTATTAGAAACGAACAATAAGTTACCTTACGTCGTCGGACCCTTAAGGGAAATCAATACGTTGATCGTTGGTAAAGGTAAAAAAGCAAACGTAACAGAGACAACGAAGCAATTCGTAGAATTGTTGACAGCGATATCAGAGCTTGGAGATCTTGGTTCCAAATTTAAGAATGAGCGTATCGACTTAAAGATATGGAGTTTGAACGCCGTCGCGGGGAGCGAAGGCGATGGCTTACAGTGGCATCTTAGTCGTGTGCCACACCACTATGGTCCTGTAGTCGCCGCAGCTTCTTCAATACAAACACTTTTCTCTCAAACTTCTCCTGCTCAAAAAATTACTGAGGCAACAAGAGATTTTACGGCGCTCTTAAAATCTATAGACGAGCTCGGCGCAATGGGCGTTACTATGAAGAATGAAAATATAGCGAATAAAATTTGGTCATTAAATACTGCGGCAGACGACCTTGCGTATCATCTAAGTCGTATTCCACATCACTATGGCCCTATTGCAACGCATCTTAAGGGACTCTCGACATTTATTTCGACTCAATTAAGCACTGCGGAATTTACGGGTGCCTTAAACTCAATTAAGCAAACGGGCGCTGCCGTTACTTCGGGTCTTAAGACTTCAATTGAACCGATCCTAAAAGCCATGACCGACATGGCCAACATGATAGTCGAAATAGACAATTCGGTTTCAAAAACAAAAGACATAAATCTTTCTGCTACTTTACAAAAGTTTAAGACAAGTTTTGGTATGGCAATGGGCCAAAAGGGCTCACACGTCGTTCAAGCCAAAGACGTAACGATCAACGTTAGTTTTGCGGTTATGATCGACGCGACGAAGCTTGAAGGTGCTATATTGTCGAATAGCAACTCGAAGATCAAAGAAAAAATTAATCTTGCTATCGGCGCTATATCAGAGATACCAGCTAAGGAAGTTGGCTTAGAAAATGCCCCGGCGTTAGGACCATTTAAGCAGGCACATCAAAAAACAGCTCCATTGACGTGAAAGGAAGAGAATAGTGGATAAAAAAACGAAAAAAGAATATCTTAAGATGTTACACGAAGATAAGTTTTTTAATCACGCGTTGGGTCTTTCTAACAACGAAGAAGAAAAAAGAAAAATAAGAGCCTTCGCCGAGGACGTGTTCATTAACTTGTTGCAAGGCGCGCTAACTTCGCAAAAAATTATAAAAGAACACCCAGAAAAGTTGGTTGATGTTGCCGAAGGTCGTATATCTAAAGATAAGGAACCAACGATCGTCAAAGACAAGTGAGACTTTAAGTAATGGCCGATAAGAGTAAAAATACGGGAACTGGCGGTATAAATATCGATGGTAAGGTATACACACCAGATGTTGGAGTTCCCGACGCTGCGGGTGGCGCTCAAGGCGATTATTCTTCTGGCGACATCAACGTCGACAAGACGACCAAGGACATTTCGAAACCAACCCGTGAAACCTTCGCCAAGTATCTGAGCAAGACTACGCTGGGCACGGCAGGTTCATCACCACACAAAAACGTATATCCGGTTGGTGCGGGCGATCAAACGAAAGTAGAAGAAATAAGGCTAAAGGATACGCAGGGCAATCCTGTGTCTCCGGGCGCTCAGAATAATGAGACAAAATTTGCTGCAGGTTTTAATCAGACTATTTCTTCAAATAATCCTGCGGGCATCAAGAGAGGACTGACGACTGGTACGGGACAGGATGGCAATACTCTTTTGCCAAGCGCGTCTACGGCTGCCGACCCAGGCGGAAATTACGTAAAATTTGTTACATCGACGTCGGACGGAAAAGGCCTACAAGAACCAATAAAGGCGTATACGAATACCACAATCGGTCCTAACTTATACGATTACGACAGCAACAAAGTTAGTATTTCCGACGGTACGCTAAATCAATCACCATCAGGTCTCAGAGAAGACATCAGAATAATATCCACAAATTCCAATGTAGAAACAGACGGTGGTACATCAAAGAATATTCTGGGGGCAGACAATGGTCAAGGGGACTATACATTAACCGCGACCGAAGCTCGAGCGTTGGCTGGTACGACGACAGCGAAGAACAGGTTTCCCATCGATATTACGCCTAGTGTTGTAACTCTCCGTGATGCTTCCGGAAACCCGGTCTCTGTGACTGCGTCGCAAAACAACGTCACAAACGCTAGCTTTTTCACGAAGCTCGTGGAAGAGAAAGAAGTGGGCGGCAAGACAGTCCAGGTGATATCCGTTCGCGAGCTGTCGTCCTACACCCCCGCGTTGACTTCGGCCGCCTCTGTCAATGCAAATAAGTTTGAAATTAAGCGCGGTAAAACGGCGGGTGGTACGATCGACGGCGATGAGTTATTGCTAACAATAGCGCCAGAAAAAAACGGCGTTGTTACTCTTACCCCCGCCGCGCAAACCTACACAGACGAGGTATTGAAACCAAATCTTAGAGATTATGCTGATTATACAGCTGCCAAGAAGACGGCCAATCTTTCTGGCGACGCACAACAACAAAATCTTTACGACCTTCAAAAGACGACCGATCTTGCGACCGACGGTGGAACTTCAAAGAACGTTTTAGACCCCACGAAGAAAATTCCTTTTACAACTGAGGCGGAGCTCGTCAAGACGTTGACAGCGATGAACTTCTTCCCTGTCGATTCACCGGTCATCGGACCGCTCGATGCAAAAACTCTCAATCTTTTTAAGCTTGACTCCTCTGCTGTTCTGGCTAAAACGAAGAATGAGAAGAGCTTCGCGGATATAAAAATAGGATCGGTCGTAGTTGGATCAAAGGGTAAGCTCATTAACAACAATTTACCTGATGGCAACACACTGTTGTTGACAGCTGTAAGTCCAGCTGCAACTTCCGGCGGCCCATATGTAAAGTTCGTTGCGATTGATGTCAACAAACAAAGACAAAATCTGCTGGGCTTACAAAATCCGATCAGAAATTATACGGTCGATACCCTAAGTAAAAATCTATACAAGCCAACAGACTCTGACAATAAAGCGATCGTCGATCAACAAGGAAGTACAGGGCCAGACTTCTTTGGTCCAAAGCAGCTCCATAAACCTGTATCCGGCCCTGCAGATGCAGGCACGTTTGATAACATTCAAAGTGATCCTTCGAAGCGCGCGGTAACGAAGGAGATTTTGTTCAATCGTTCTGTCTCCGAAGTAAAGGGTGAAAATGCGCCGGGCGGTGTAGGAAACGTTTATAAGCCTGCGCCTGTATTACCCAATGAGCTTTTTAATTTTACAGTAGATGGTTATCCTCGTTCTGTGACAGTCGATCAGAATGTTGTTGTCAGCGATGATCAGTACGTGTTACCTGTCGCAGATCAAGTTCAACTTCAGTCATCATATACAGAATTTGCTACACAAGATAATCTGCAAATTAAACGTGGAAAATCGCCTGTTGATGCGCCTGATGGAAATACACTACTTAAAGATGCCGCACCACCTGCCAAAACTGGTGGTCCATACGTAAAACCTGCAACAAGCGTAAGTCCGCCTATCAACACATACGTTTCTAAGGTTTTACAAAAAAATAGATACAATCCGATTGGAAGAAGTCAGTTCGTTCCATCAGATACACCTGGCGCTGAAGGAAAAACGCAAGACGGCATCGATCCTTCGCCAGGTGGACAACGATTCGAGAATATATCCGATAAGGGTGCTCCGGAAGCATCGTTCGTCGGCCGTACAACGCTCTACGCGCCGTCTCAATTAAAGTTTGGTGAATCGCCGCAGAGCATGAATAATCGTGCTGCTGATGGTAAGAAAGTAGAAGGTTTTACATTTAGACGTTTAACTCGAATTGGTACGATATTGCAATTGCGAGCCGCGGGCGAAATAATATCGATTACGGGAGATCAAAATGATGACCCGCGCAGCAATGTCGAACAACTAGCAGCTGCGCTCGTTCCAGGAGCGGGGCAAGCCGGCGCAGGTGTGCCGCTCTCGCGCGAATTATTGAACGTCACAGAGATTATAAAGAACTTACCCGATGAATCTACTGGCGCTGCCGGCGTCAATACAATAGCTCAGTACGAAGGCGAGTTAATCGATATTAATAGAAACTTTGAAGGCGTCGTCAACACTACTTTGGAAAAATTTTCTGGATTTAGTTCGCTAGGTTTATTGATTTTGGCGATAGTGCTGGTTGCAGTTGTAATTCTCGTGTTTTGGGGATTGGCTGCGCTTCTTGGAAATTCAGATTCTTTGAATAGAGTAAAAAAACTTACCGCAGGCAAATCTTTTTCTAATTCTCAACAAATTTCAGGACTAGGTACGTTTATGGGTCGAGCCGTCGGCGGCGGCACGAATATCGTAGCCGACATTGTTCAAGCGACTTATGACGGTTCTGCGGCGACTGCTTTATTCGGTATTAAACCTACGTTTAACAGAGATTATTCCGATGCTGTTTATAGAGGCGCGCTCGCCTTTTTCGGTCTTGGTTCCGGCAACGCAGCCTCAGGTTCACCGAATCCGCCACCATTGTTGTCGTATCCGGGTCAAGTTGTCGTCACCTCACGCGCTATCGTTAGAGGCGTAGCTCAACTTACCACCGCGTTTATCGATTTGGGCTCGGCGTTTGCATCAGGCAACATATTCGAAGGTATATTTAAGTTAATCGACATCATAGAAGTTATAAGAAATTCGCGAGTTATAAAGGCCTTAAATACATTTTCACAACTTGGAGATAGAAAGCCCTATACTGTAACTAACGATGTTGAGTATATAAAGATACAGTCAAAGCCCGACGCCCCCGTAGAACAAAATAGCGGCGCTCCTACAAGCCCAAGCGATTCTGTCACGACAGGCATTTTTGGTGGCACAGAGCTGTATCAAATCGCAGATGAACAAAAACTAAACGCTAGCGTAAAAATATCCGAAATTGACTCTATAGACAACAAGAATGTAAAACACCAAATTTGGCAAAGTCGTGTAATTCCCTCGCCCACGCCCACCTCGCCGCCGAAGAGTATTCGTTTCTTTTATGAAGAATACGTCGGTGTTTCTCAAGTAAAAAATAGATTGCAGAATTCGAGAGCCCTTGCGTGGTCTTCATATAGGTCGCCATCTTTTTTGATTAACGTGTCTTCGATAAAAGATAGCAGCCTCGATGGACAACCGAAATATGATCATATGCGAAATACAAGTAATAATACGCAACAAGTTTATGCGTCAGGTCCAAGATTAGACCAACGAATAGTTGCTGATTATGAAAAAGCTATTGATGGCGAATATATGCCTTTCTATTTTCACGATTTAAGGACGAACGAGATTATAGGTTTTCATGCCTTTTTGACAAGTCTTAGTGACGATTATTCTGCAAACTATGAATCGATAACAGGCGTCGGCCGCGCCGAACCAGTAAGAATATACAAAGACACTCAAAGAAAAATCGGTATAAGCTTCATGGTCGCTGCCTTAGATAAAGAAGACTTTGATTACATGTGGGAAAAAATAAATCGATTGACGATGCTTGTGTATCCACAATATACGCGCGGAAAAACCTACGCTGACGAAAATGGTGTTAAATTTGAAAAACCATTTACACAAATGGTCGCTGCAGGTCCCATGGTTAGATTAAGACTCGGCAACCTATTAAGATCCAACTATTCGAAATTCAATCTCGCAAGAATTTTTGGGTTGGATGACCCCAGCTCTAACGTTTTTGTTACTCAAGAACAAAGAACGAAAAAAGCAGATGAGATTAAAAAAGCCCGTGAAGCTGCACAAAAGGCACAAGCAACAAAAGACGCAGAACAAGAATTTGAAACCAATCTTCAAAATCTCTACAAAAAAGACTATACGTACTCGCCGAAGATTGCAGCTGTTTATAAGACAAAACTAGACGCTGATACAGCAAAAAGACTCGATATTAATGATCAGAATGTCATAGCCCCTCCCAAACCACCAAAATCTACAAACCAGCCAAATTCAAAACGTTGGGTAAAGGACGGTGAATGGTATAGGACATTCGACGGCGACGCGAACGGCTTCTTGAGATTCAAGATAGACCAGGTTTTACCAGCGGGATCTAATAGGTCACCAGAGTATGCTTATGGTACGTTCGAGGCGGCGTCGGGTGCCACCGCCGAAGAAAAAAAACAACTAGAGCCTAATCCGACAAGTACTAAATATTGGGTTCCGATAAGCGATTTAAAGCTCGCCGGCGAGTCGCTAGGTAAATATGCAACTGAAAAAATTGCGTTTGTTAATGGAAAAGTTAGCGGTTCAAATAATACTTCGGCTGCAGCTACGCCGAACGCGCCGCCCACCGCGATAACATCTATAAAAGACTTTATGAATGCCAACAACAACGTTATCGTAAGATCTTTCGAATCAACAGGTGGTAAAGGTCTTGCAGGTTTTATCGATTCGATCGCTTTTGACTGGTATGATAGAACGACGTGGGATATAGATGCTGATCGCAAAGCGCCAAAAATGTGCAAGGTTACGATATCGTTCACGCCAGTTCACGACATAGCGCCAGGTCTTACTGCGAATGGTGAAAATCGCGCGCCGATTTACCCATTAGGTCCTTATGCTTTTGGCACTCGTGGTCTTAAGATTTGAGGACTAATTAAAAGGAAAAAGTTATGGCTTTTAGTCGATATCAAAGAGATGACACTAGTTCAAATGGAAAGGGTCTCACCGTCGCGCAAGCTACGATCGTGCTTCGACAAGCAATTCGTAATGGATTTATTTTTCCTATAAAGACAATAACGGTGACGCAAAGTGACAGGCTGGATACTTTGTCGGGTGAGTTATATGGCGATTCTCGCTATTGGTGGGTATTAGCGGCGGCGTCCAATATCGGGTGGGGTTTACAAGTTCCGCCAGGAACTATAATTAGTGTATTGGACCTGAATGTAGTTGAAAGGTTGGTCGGTTGATGCCTGATTTTTCAAAAAACTTATTTGATTTTTATCGTTTTTTGTCGCCGACCGACAGCATTGGAAAATTCGTGATAGATTCGAGAGTGGGTAATAAAAACGAAAAAGAAAGTAAGCCGATACCGCAAATAGCAGCAGATAAAATCAGACAAACTATTATCGAAAATTTTACGCCTGGTCTTACTGGTACGGGCACGGGACTCGTGAATATTAAAGATTTAATTGGTAAGCCTAAACCAAACGAGTCAGTAGGTGAAACACAAGAACAAATAATTCAAGCCATTAGAGGAAATTATAACGTAGTATATCAAGCGGCCGGCGCGCAGAAATCTGACATATTATACGCGGGTTATTTTGCGGACTATCCTAAACCAAACGCCCAAGCTAAAGAACAGCCTAAAACGAGTCCTGCGAAACCACCTGCTAGAACCGCGACAGGTAAACCCGCGAACCCGCCACCATCACCTCCCTCCGCGGATCCGCCGCCTCCGCCGAACGATAAACAGATAGAAAGAAACTATTGGGGAAATGTTTGCGATGAAGGTTCAGATAGTGGACCACCGATCGATTTTTCTGTCGTCTTTATGCGCGCTCCGATGTTGTCCAAAGCAGTGTGTAATACGGATTTGATTCAATTGTATTTGACGGCTATGCCACCAATTTTTGCGAATCAATTAATGCCATATTGCGACGTCGAATTTCAGATACCCACGTTGTCTAAGCCTGACGAGGGTCCGATCAGAGTTAATAGACCATCGTTGTATAGATTTTTAATGGGGTCAGGCAGAGATATTTCTAACTTAACAGAAGCTGACAAGTCTATAGCGTCTATTTTACCAGCGAACGCTAAAAAGAAGAATATACCTGATAACAACAAGCAACAAACTTTTTTTGGTATGGAAATGTTTACTACGCCACAAACGCTTGTAAACATGGATACGCTTACTGTTAAAGGTGCCGAAAGGTTAGGTCAAACGAGAATTAATGACGCAAAGCCTTTTTTACCCCCGGCAACGCTCAAAGACGTCGCGATTACAATACAAAATGCTGGAGCTAAAAACTACGGAAAGAGAACGGCATCCTTAAAACTACACGTTCACGATAGAAAACGTTTAGCTGAAATGGGGGAATTTCTCCGAGGTTCAGACGGATACAATAAAGCGCTTGTATGGATTACGTACGGCATGTTGGCTCCTCGCAATAGGGGCGAGTTTGATTCATACGCTAAATTTATAAACGAGAACATGCTTGTTCGTGATGCTTTTGTGATAACAAACACGCAATTTACTTTTACACAAGACGGTGGATGCGAAATTACGCTAACGCTAGCTGTTAAAGGTGGAGGTAGGGTAGAAACAACTCCGATTACTTTTGGTCCCGTTCAGGCAAAAAAGAAGGCACTAGAAAATATCATAACAAAAATAAGAGAAAACGCCGCGGCGTTCGGCGGCCAGCGTGATGAGAAATTAGGATTTACGCAGTCCGAGATAAGGATGGCGCAATTTATTTCATCGGCCGCCGAAGGTAACATTCCTACGTCGGAAGAAGAAAAGAAGAACTTTAACGACGCCGTTAAAAACATTAACGAGCAATTAAAAATCCAGTTAGGTCGCGGCCCCGATTTTAATTTGCAGATCGCTTTAGAGCTAGTAAAAGATTTACAAGACGCTATTAACAAAAAATCGAGTATCGGAAATGATGCTGCTCAATATGTTAGCTCAAAAGTGCTGGGCCTTGATGAAAAAAAAGACCCTTTTTTACCCGATGCAAGAAAAAACGATTCAGTCTTTCATTCAACGCTTCCATTGCAACCGCCTTTAAAAGATTGGGTCGCTGAAGCAATAAAACGTGGACCATTAAAGTATTACGATGAGGCACTTTGTAAGACGCTACCGAGCGACCGAAGTAACTGCGTAAGTTTCGGACGTGTTTTTAGCGCGTTGTGCATGCCTGCAATATTAAGAGGCATCGCAGAAGAGTTTAATTGGTCAGGGTTGCCTGACCTGAAAGAAGCCGGCAGTTGTCCATATGAAATTCAATTTATTTTTTATCAACTCAATAACCACTGTGGTCCTGCGAGTAGTCACAATATCGCAGAATTTCCTATGAGCATACCACTGTTCGTAGATGGATTCAAAAGACTGATAGAGTCGACGATCGGAGGCGACGCGATAGCATTAACACAAATGTTTTCTTTTATAAACGAACAACTTCAAGATCCGCGACAACCAGGGTATGACAGAAGTTCTTTTTATAAAAGTTTTGACCCCAACGCGAAAGAACAACAAAAGCTAGAACCTAAGGAAGACGAGAATAAATACGCAGGACAGTTGAGGGATTGGGGGAACAAATACGGTGGCGACTTCGTAACGCCCGACTTAACTTTTGAAATGGAAGTTGGAGTAGGATCAAAAACAGGTGCGCCAGGCAGAAACGAAACGGCCCGCGATTTATTGACAAGTTTAACTAGTCGCGTAGGCGCAGGCTATACGGAACCAGTTTATCCAGAAGGCGACGTTGGTAATAAAAAAACTATTATAAAATTTCACATATTCGATAGAACATGTAGCCCGTTAGACAAGGTAACAAGAGCTCTTCGATTGTCGTCTGACGGAACTTATTATTTAGTCTCTTCTGACTATGCGGGAGACACGAAGTTTTTAACGCACCTAGAAAATAGAAGCGGAGAGTTGCCTGAAGGGATTACAAAAGTAAACGAACAGTACGTGTTTGGAGATCAAACGATTGCAGTCAATATTGGTCAAGGCAAAGAGGCTTTGATGGAATGGCTCGGACAGTTCGTGCCTCGAATCGTCGTCGGAACGGAAGGATCTTTGATTAGTCAAATATCGATACAGTCGAAGACTAGCGGGCTAGAAGGTCTTATCGCCATACAAGGAGGCGTTCAAAAAAGAACATCTGCGTTGGCGGACACAGGTTTATCGCAAAGACAATTTAACCTACCGATGGTGTTATATCCAGCGGACATGACGATGACCACTATGGGGTGTCCGCTGGCTTCGATGGGACAACACTTTTTTGTTGATTTTAGCACCAATACGACGTTGGATAACGATTACGTCGTAAAGCAAGTTACTCATAATATAGCGCCCGGTAAATTTGAAACGCAGTGGAACTTATCTTACTATGACGGTTACGGTCGAATGATTTCTGACAATGATATAACAAGTCAATTAAATGCTGCAGTAAAAGTGCTACAGGACGTGGATAAGGCGAAACAGACCGCTCCCTCTACCAATCCTGCAGGAAACAATCAGGGCACCAAAAAATAGCGTCATGATACAATAAAGCTATATGCGCTGTATAGTTTTGATGTGGAACCCTTCTGCATATCGTCGACGATTCTTGGTTCAGAAAAACACATGGTCGTTTCACAAGACGGTTTTACGACCCTGTCGAAGGCCCCAACAGACCTCTGGTTTTTAAATGGCGTTTTAGACCCGCTCAAACCGCTATGTCTCGATACACTACTAAAATTAAAAAATGTAGAAGTACCCACCAAACCAGCAGAAAAGTGGACCAAGTCGATGTCGCTACTGACTTCAGGTTCGGCAGCGATACCGTGGTCGCAGACGATGCCCTCTGTCGCCTATAAGTCTTTTGTAAAGAGCCTTGTAAAATCCGTCGCTGAAACCATCGACGAGTTACCAAAGGATTATTATAAGAGTACCTGGTGTCCCGGTGGTCAACTGTTATGTAGTTTGAAGGCGGCGAAGGTCGATCCAAAGCTATATAGAGAGATCAGCGCTGAAATTGAGCGAGATTCAGGAGCGTTCGAGACGTTCAAGCCAGGTCCCGGTGGATTTTTACCTCCTGTCGTGTACGATCGATTCGCGACGAGGACCGGTAGGTTGACGGTCGAAAGCGGACCAAATATCCTGACTCTTAAGAAAAAATATCGACAAATACTCAAGTCGACTTTTGCAGAAGGAGCCATTTGTTCCTTGGACTTCGGCGCCCTCGAAGCTCGAATTATTCTTGCAGAAAACGGAAAGGTAGCAACAGCACCAGACCTCTATAGTTCGTTGGCGACCGAACTATTTGGTGGAACGATCGATAGGGAAGCTGTCAAGATCGCTGTCATTAGCGAATTATACGGAGCTTCGAAGTCGGCTCTCGGTGCTCGTTTAGGAATTGGTAGTCATAAACTAGAGGAGTTCGTTACAAAAGTCAGGTCGTATTTCGGTACTGCCGAACTTCGCAAGCGCTTGAAAGAAGAATTCATAAAGACGGGTAAAATCAGAAATAAACACGGTAGATTTCTCGACCTCGACGATCCTCAGGATCACCTTTTCGTTAACACTTATGCTCAGAGCACGGGTGTCGATGTTTCGTTGCTAGGATTTAAGGCAGTCTTAGAGAAGTTGGGAACTGACGGTGTACGCCCCCTGTTCGTCCTTCACGACGCGTTGATTCTCGACGTGAGAGAAGACAGATTGTCAGACGTAGAGGCGATTCGGTCGACGAGTGTGCCAGGATACGCTAACGAATTCCCGCTTAAGTTCGAAAGGCTTTGATGAACGTCGGCGACTTAGTAACATTAACTTCGGTGCGACCAACAGTTCAGTTAGTCAACTTTGGACACGATCCGCCGGACAGTGGTATTGTACAGTCAAACGAGCTGTGTATTGTGCTTGCCATCGAGGCTCCTGAAGCTTCGATCTGGGGTAAAATAAAGGTTTTAGGCAATCGAGGCAACATCGGTTGGGCTGAAGACGGTTTGTTTTTTGTCGTTGCAAAGTTTTGCTAAATTTTTTTTTTTTTGAAAAAGCGTTATATTTATCAAGTCACCCAGAGGGTAACATGAAGATTACAGCAACACAACTACGTAGAATTATCAAAGAAGAACTTGAAGCTGTTAACGAAGCCGTCGACTTCGGCGCTGCATTGTCTGCAGGATCCTTGGCCGGTGTAGGCCGCGCTTCCATTGTCGCTGCACTCTCGGCATTATCTGATGCAGATTTCAAGAAGTTGGAATTAGCCCTTCGCGAGGCCGGTTTCGCAAGAGAAGATTCGAAGCGCACCGGCGCGATAGCTGCCGTTGCGGGAAAAATGACCCCAGCTTCTATCTCTAAGAAGATCAACGCTTCTTTGTCGAGCTATAACTGGTCGTGGGCCGGTGAATACGACTCCGATAAGCGCGATGCGGTTAACGCTGTTCTTGACAGCACACTTGGTGCCGGAACAGGCAAAAAGTTCGATGATGCATTGTATTACTATAATGCAACGGACAAGAGCGATGCCTTCAGGAAGATGTCTCGTGCCGAAGCTGATCGTAAGTATAAGTCGGCGATGGAAACATTGGCACGAATTGCTGGCGATCTTGCGATGGCGTGATCTTGTAGTTCATCTACAAAAATTACCGAAAAACTTGGTGAACAATGGGGCCACAGTATAGTACTGTGGCCTTTATTAATTTAAAAATACGATATAGTTATTTCCTGGAGGTTTAATCCATCATGGAAGTAAAATATGTCGTATACTGTTATAGTTGCCATTGTAGCCTTTGTCAAGGAAAAGACATTTATGTTGGTAAGTCAAAGTATGGATTAGAAAATAGGCACAAAGGTCACGTAAAATGTGCTAAAAGAATTTTATCGGGTGAAGGTAAGCCCAAAGATATTAAATTCGATTATTTTCTTGCCAAACACGGAATTGAAAATTGTCATATTAGAGAGTTGAAAACATTTCTCACCGAAGAAGAGATGAATGATGGAGAAATTTTTTTAATTCAAGAAATGAAAACAGACATTTCATTTGGTGGAATGAATTTTGATATTGGCGGGAAAGGAGGTCGAAAAAAAGGACGTTATAAAATGTCTCAACAGGCTAAAGAAAATTTGAGCATATCGTTAAAACAATATTACTCTCACAATAGCTTTACCCAAGCTGCTAAAGATCATCTTTCAAATTTGGCAAAAAAAAGACATGAAGATGATCCTGAACTAGGAAAGAGAATAAATCATTCATCATGGGAGACGATTAAGAAAAAATGTCTTGAAGATGAAGAATATAATGAAGCATTCAAAAAAATGCAACTTGAAAAAGCGAACAAGGGTGGTCAAGCTTTTTTAAAAAAATTAGAAGATGAAAATTTTAAACAAGATTATTGCGAAAAAGTAAGTGAAGCAGTTTCTACGTGGTGTGAAGAAAACAAAGAAAAAGTTAAGCAAAGAGCAAAAAAAATAGCAGAGAATAGATCTGCTAATGGAAAATGGATTGAATCGATTAGAGAAGCTAACAAAAAAGTTACAAAAGAAGAGTACACAAAAAGAGTAGAAAAGGGTTGGGAAACGCGTAGGAAAAATCTTTTGAACAAATTAAAAGATTCTGATGATAATCAAGAAAATGAAACAGAGACAACTAACTCCTGAAGAAATTGCTGCGAATTTTGATAAATTTAGATCACTATGCGAGAAGCTTGGTGACCGATCACAATCAGCATTAAATCTTGTGGATTCTTTGGGAGAGCGTCTTGCAATTTGTCCTGCCTCGTCCAGACTAGATTTTCATAATTGCATGGTTGGTGGATTAGTCGACCATTCGCTGCGTGTTCTTTCGAATGCGATGAAGCTGTGCAAGGCATTTGGCTGGGAAGTTCCAAAGGATTCCCTAATCATTGGGTGTTTGTTTCACGACCTCGGCAAGGTCGGCGATCACGAGCAAGATTATTATCTTCCTCAGGATTCTGACTGGCATCGAGAGAAGCTTGGCGAGATGTACAAGTACAATCGCGATATGCAGTATATGACTGTTCCTGATCGCGGAGTTTGGTTGTGCCAACACTTTGGACTGAAACTAACCCAAGACGAGTGGTTGGCCATCAAACTAAACGATGGACAATACGCAGACGAAAATGCTCCCTACAAGATGAAGGAGCCGAGGCTAGTCGACATCGTGCACACGGCAGACCTTATTTCTACGAAGCAAGAAAAGGAATGACGCCATACTTAAATCTATGAGCGTATTATTACGTCGGTACATTAGATCGATTATTCTTGAGATCGAGGGTAACGCCCACGTACCAAACCAGATGCCAGGTACAAAAAAGCCAGGCGATAATGATAAGGACGAGGATGAGGTCGAGGAATTGGGCGAGTTCAGCGGCGCAGGAGCGATCGCTGGTTTTGCAGCGCCGCTTGGATACGCTGGTAAAGACGCCGAAGGTCCAGGTGCTAAGGGCGAACGCGACAAGCGTAAAAAGCCAGGTTGGCGCTGAAAAGAAACCTTGAACAGTCAAAAAGTTTTGTGGTAGGGTAGAAATACCTGCACGGTGCAGGGTGATATTCCTACCACAGGTTAGGAATAGGAAACGGAAAAGGATAAGGAAAATATTATGGCAATTGATCTAGAAGCAATTAAGCGTCGTGTTGCAGAGCTTTCGGGTGTGAAGAAGACGTCGTCGGTCCAGTTGTGGAAGCCGAGTCTTGGCGAGCACAAGATTCGATGTCTACCATGGAAGAACGCGCCAGATGGGCAACCCTTCATGGAGAGATGGTTCTATTACATTGGCGATAATGCTGGTATCTTGGCTCCCAACCAATTTGGCAAGCCTGATCCAATCAACGAGTTGATTCGTAAGCTATATAGCAGCGGTAAGCCCGATGATAGGGTTCTAGCCAAGAAGCTACAACCAAAGATGCGATGCTACGCTCCAGTTATCGTCCGTGGAGAAGAGGACAAAGGCGTCCAAATTTGGAGCTTCGGTAAGTTGGTTTATCAGCGTATGCTTGGATTCTTCCTCGACGAGGAGGTCGGTGATATTCTCTCCCCAACGGAGGGTTTCGATCTAAAGGTGTCGATTACGAAGCAACCAGGCAAGCAGTTTAACGATACGACAGTCGACCCAGCTCGTCGTCCAACGAAGCTACACGAGGATTCGAAGGTCGCCGAACAATGGCTTAATTCGATTCCAAATCTTGACGATATGTATCGTCTAAAGTCGACGCAAGAGATCGAGACTGTTCTCAATAACTGGTTGAGCGGTGGCACGTCCGAAGAGATGGCAACGCCTCCAACGACGAGAGGTCCAGCTCCAGCTGATGCGCTTGATGATTTGGTCGCTGAGGTTAAGGCTTCAGCACCAGAGAAGAAGAAGGTCAAGAAGACCGAGGACGAGGCACCTGTTAAGAAGCAATCGCTAGACGATGCTTTCGCTGACCTAATGGGCGACGACGACTGACGTCGTTGTCTGTTGATCAAAGCGCCGGAAATCAAATAGGTTTCCGGCGTTTGTACTATTAGAGCTTGATGGGGATAATAACTGTTATGGCAAAATCTAAATCCGAAGACAATCAAATTAAAAAGAGCAATAACGAAGTTGATAGCATGATGAAAGATCTTATTTCGTCTATCAACAAGGAGTTTGGAACCCGCATCGCTTTTAACCTTTCGGAAATGGATGCGCCGACCGTAGTAAAGCGCTGGATCGATACAGGGTCGATTCAGCTAAATTACGCTATCAAGAACGCTCTCGGTGGCGGTTACCCCGAGGGTCGAATTATCGAAATTTCCGGATTGCCCTCTTCAGGTAAGTCTCACTTGGCTTATCACGCCGCTGCTGTCGCCCAAAAGATGGGTGGTTTGGTCGTTTATATTGATACCGAAAATGCGACGCCGGTACAGAAGCTTGCCGACATGGGTATCGATGTTCGTAAGCGATTTGTCTATTGCGATTCGCACTGCACCGAAGAAGTTTTCTCGATCATTGAGTCGACAATCCTCAAGGCGAAACAAATCATCGAGAAGAACGTTCCCATCCTAGTTATTTGGGATTCCGTCGCGGCTACATCGCCAAAGGCTGAGCTTGATGGTGAATACGAGCAAAATTCGATTGGTCTTCAAGCACGCGCTATCTCCAAGGGCATGCGAAAGATCACTGGAGTTATCGGGCAGAATAATGTGACTTTGCTGTGTCTCAATCAAATTAGAGACAACATCGGCGTAATGCACGGCGATCCATTGACCACGCCTGGTGGCAGAGCTATTCCCTTTCACTCCTCCGTACGTATCCGACTTGGAAGTGGAAATCAAGTCAAGGACAAGAACGGTATGCCGATTGGTATTCATACCACGGTAACAATCAAGAAGAACAAGGTCGCTCCACCATTTCGCAAGTGCGAGTTCGATATCATCTTTGGTAGAGGAATTGTCGAAGACGAATATCTATTCGACGAATGTCGCGCTCATTGTAAGGAGAACGGTCCCGTCAAGCGCAAGGGTCACACCATTAATATTTCAGGTGAAGGCGCGTGGAAGGAACTTAGCGTTGTCAATGAAAAGACGGGTGAGGTTGTGGTAGAAAAGAAGTTCTATAAGAACGACTTCGGAGCGTTGATGAAAGACAATATCCATGGTCCTTTTATCATGGAAGTAATTGATGCAGCTTTAACTATGACTGCGGGTCCTGCTGCTGACCCGACAGAGATTGATGATAACGTTGCTGATGATGGAGGCACCGATGAGTGAAAGACCAACTAACCCAATCTGGATTAAAGTTTTAACAGACGATATTTCGCAAATTCCAGCATATCAAACATCTGGTTCCGCGGCTTGTGACTTAAAGTCCACCGATGAGTTAGTTATTCCTTCAGGAACGCGCGTAACAGTAGGAACTGGTATTAAGCTAGAGATTCCTAACGGTTTTGGTGCAATGGTATGCTCACGGTCGGGTCTAGCTGCCAAGAACGGAATTCAGGTTCTAAACGCTCCTGGCATCATTGATACCGACTATAGAGGAGAGATAAAGGTAATTCTGCATAACTCAGGTCAGTCAGAGTTTATTGTTAAAAAAGGCGATAGGATTGCACAACTTTTATTTTTCCCCATTTTTCAAGCCATCTTTCAAAAGGCAGAACTAATTGACAATACTGCTCGTGGCGAAGGCGGTCTTGGAAGTACTGGTGTTTGATGACTGACAGACCAATACTCATCGTCGACGGCGCAAATCTCTTTATCAGGTCTTGGGCCGCTTACCCAACGATGTCCGCTCATGGTTACCAAATGGGAGGATGTATGGGATTTATGAAGACGCTCGGAAGAATCTTAACAGAGATTCAACCTAAAGCTGTCTACGTAGCCTGGGAAGGTGGCGGTTCACAGCGCCGTCGACGTTTATTCCCCGAATATAAGATGGGTCGTAAGGCCCAAAAGCTAAATCGCTTCTATGGCGATGATATTCCCGAGTCGGAAGAGAATAAAAAACATCAGCTGATTTCGTTGTTGGGAATGCTAAAGTTTACGCCAGCTTGTCAGATTTATGTTTCCGACTGCGAAGGCGACGACATCGTCGCTTTTTTGTGTAAAGGACCATTTAGGCAAGAAAATAAGATCATCGTTTCGTCCGACAAAGACATGTATCAGTTGTTGGATGAAAAGACCAAGATTTATTCGTTGCACAAGAAGATCGTGCTTACTGCAGAGGACATTTTTGAAGAATATCGAATTAAGACCCACAACTTTGCGATTGCTAAGGCTTTGTGCGGCGATGTTGGCGATAACGTTCCGGGCATAAAAGGCATCGGATTCAAGACTGCGGCTACGAAATTTCCGATGCTTGGTAACGATTCAGAAATTCTTTTACAAGAGGTCATCGATTTTTGTCACTCGCATTCTTCCGAGTCGACTATTTATCGCCGCGTTTTGGAGAGTGAACATGATCTTAAGAGAAATTGGCGACTCGTTCATCTGGATGGTAGCATGTTATCAGCAGATCAGATTTCGCGCGTACAACATGTCATCGATACATTCGCCCCTCGTGTTGATAGGATTGGCCTTATAAAGGCCCTGGTTAAAGAAGGCGTTAATGACTTTGACATCGAAGCATTCATTTATGCTTTTAGATGCGTAAGTGGACTTGGATCTTCAAATAACTAAGAGAACACAATGTTAGACAACGAAAACAAGACGACCAAAGTAACTTTCGGTACGTACGGTAAATCATTCCAAGAAAAAATTGGACAAGCGTTATTGACGGATCCACGATGGGCCGAGCAGATGATGGAGGTTTTTGATTCTTCTTATTTCGAGTTGAAATATCTCCAGTTTCTTGCCGACAGGTACTTTGCCTATTCTAAGAAGTACAAAGTATTTCCAACGTTGCAACTTCTTGTGACCATTATTCGTGAGGATCTTAAGGTCGGTACCGATACTATCCTTCGAGATCAGATCATTGAATACCTCCAGCGTATGAAGGCGAATCCAGATCCAGGCGATCTACAATTTGTCAAGGATAAGTCTCTTGATTTTTGTCGCAAGCAAGCTCTAAAGGCAGCGCTTGAAGACGCAGTCGATCAAATGCAAGCAGAAAAGTACGAATCGATTGTAGATTCAATTCGAAAGGCCGTTCTGGTTGGAACAGCGCCAGCTCTTGGTCACGACTTTTTTGCAGATTACGAAGCTCGTTTTACTAGACTTCAACGAAACTGCGTCGCGACAGGTCTTGATGATCTTGATCGTAAAGAGATTCTAAATGGAGGCCTCGGCGCTGGTGAAATTGGCGTTATCGTCGCAGCTACAGGCGTCGGCAAATCTCACTTTCTTACGATGCTCGGCGCAAATGCCTTGAAGCAAGGCAAGAATGTTTTGCACTACACGTTTGAGCTGTCAGAAACAGCGGTCGGTGTTCGATACGATTCTAATCTTTGCGATATGGAATCGAATCAAGTCATCGACAGAAAAGAAGAAGTGCTCGAGAAGTACAAGGAAATGAAACTTGGCAGACTAATCATCAAGGAGTTTCCTACGAATACTGCGTCGATCTATACAGTTCGGTCACACATCGAACGTTTGGACGTCAAGGGTTTTAGACCAGATCTAATCGTTATCGACTACGCCGACATTATGCGTTCAACCAGACAATACGATTCTTTGCGCCACGAATTAAAACTAATCTATGAAGAGTTAAGAGGATTTGCGTCCGAAAAGGGCATTCCAGTCTGGACGGCTTCCCAATCGAACAAAGAAGGTTCTAATAGTGACGTCGTCGATCTTAGCAACATGTCTGAAGCTTATGGAAAGGCGATGGTCGCAGACGTAGTCCTATCTATCTCGAGAAAGTCCCACGAAAAGGCGACAGGTTGGGGACGACTATTCGTAGCAAAGAATCGAGCAGGTAGAGATGGTCTGGTTTTCCCAATTAAGATAGATACTGCTCGCAGTAAATTTGAAATTGCCGGACAGGCAGGCAATATGGAAGAAACCAAATTAGACGACGAAGCGGCGCAAAAACAAGCTTTACGCGCCAAATGGCGAGAACTTAAAAATGATTTTTCAACCTCGCGAAAAGAACATCACGAAGAATCGACAAATTCGATAACGGTAGCAGGACATTGAGTTATAGTTATTTAACTAATCGTTAAGCTTGGAGAAACAAATGAACACATTTACTCGTGACGAAGCTTTCACGGCATCCTTGAAGTATTTTAGTGGCGACGAACTAGCGGCAAGCGTATTCGTAGACAAATATGCCTTGAGAAATCCAAATGGACAATTGTTGGAACTTACTCCTTCCGACATGCATCGTCGCCTCGCCCGCGAATTTGCTAGGATCGAGGCTAAGTATCCTAATCCTCTTTCTGAAAAAGAGATCTTTTGTTTGCTAGCAGACGTCGAACACCTCGACGTCGCACAAAAAGACAGGATGTCTATTGAAGAGCTAGCGAAGGAATCTAGGGGATTAGGACCAGTCGTTCCCCAGGGTTCTCCTATGTCAGCAATTGGTAACGATTTCCAGTACCAGTCGCTGTCAAACTGCTTCGTCATTCAGTCGCCTTATGATTCCTACGCAGGTATTCTTAAGGCCGACCAAGAACAAGCTCAAATCATGAAGCGTCGTGGCGGTGTTGGTTTCGATATCTCTACGATTCGTCCAAAGGGTATCGTCACAGCCAACGCAGCTCGTACCACCGATGGTATCGGCGTCTTCATGGAGAGGTTCTCCAATACCTGCCGTGAGGTTGCTCAAGGTGGTCGTCGTGGTGCCTTGATGTTGACCATTGATGTTCACCATCCAGAAATTCGCACGTTCGTCAATATCAAGCGAGACCTTAAGAAGGTTACCGGTGCTAACATCTCTATCCGTCTTACAGACGAGTTTATGCAGGCAGTGAAGGATGGCGGAAAAGCTCACCTTAGGTTCCCAGTAGAGAAGGATGCTAAGCATTCTATCGAAGAGTGGGTCGACGCTAAGCAACTTTGGCACGAGATCATTGAGGCAGCTTGGGCATCCGCAGAGCCAGGCTTGCTTTTCTGGGATACAGTGAAGAAGAGAACTCCAACAGAGGCATACGCTTCTTGCGGTTATGGTTCGACTTCTACAAATCCGTGTGGTGAGATCGTTCTTTCTCCATACGATTCTTGCAGATTGCTTCTCGTCAATCTCTATAAGTTCGTCAAGAATCCATTCACTTCCGCCGCGGCTTTTGACAACGAAAGATTCAAGGACGTTGCTGTCAAGGCCCAAAGACTCATGGACGATTTGATCGACCTGGAGATCGAGGCGGTAGATAAGATTATCACCAAGATCCAAAATGATCCAGAACCTGAAGAAGTCAAACAAGCCGAGCTCGATCTTTGGAACAAGATTAAGAAGGCGGCTCTTGGTGGAAGAAGGACTGGGTTGGGTATCACGGCCCTCGGCGATACTCTAGCGGCGATGGGGTTCGTCTACGGCTCGAAGATTTCTATCCAGATGACAGAGTCTCTCTATAAGGCGTTGGCTCTATCTGCCTATCGTTCGACGGTAACGATGGCAGCAGAGCGTGGTGCATTCCCTGTCTTTTCTCACAAGCTTGAGGAGAAGCATCCGTTCATCCAACAAATTCTCGAGTCAGACCCCGACCTCGTAAAGGATTATAAGAAGCATGGTCGCCGAAACATCGCTCTAACGACGACTGCGCCAGCTGGTTCTGTTTCTGTTCTTACGCAAACGACAAGTGGTATCGAACCGGCGTTCATGCTCTTCTACAAGCGCCGCAAGAAGGTCAACGGTGATGATCCAAACACCAGAGTCGACTTCGTCGATCCGCTCGGCGACAAGTGGCAAGAGTTCATGGTCTACCACCACGCTTTCAAGAAGTGGATGGAGGTCAATCATAAGACCGAGGAGCGCGTTGCAGAGTCTCCATATCATGGCGGTACAGCCAATGAGATCGACTGGGTTGCCAAGGTGGATCTACAAGCGGCAGCGCAGAAGTGGATCTGCCATTCTATCTCTAACACTACCAATATTCCAAACTCAACTTCTGTCGACGTTGTTAAGGACATCTACATGAAGGGTTGGGAGACTGGATGTAAGGGCGTCACTATCTATCGTGATGGTTGTCGAACCGGCGTCCTTGTGGCCGAGACGAAGAAGGAAGAGAAGAAGGTTGATGGTCAACCGGAAGCTTTGGTAGAAAGCCACGCGCCAAAACGACCCAAGGAATTACCTTGCGATATTCACAGAATAAACGTGAGGTCAGGAAACGACAATGAGTCGTATCTTGTATTGGTTGGTAGGTTAGCTGATAAGCCTTACGAGATCTTCTGTGGGTTGTCTCAACATGTCGAAGTTCCGAAGAAGGCTAAGACGGGTCTTCTTATCAAGAATGGTAAGAAAGACGGTGTAGCAACTTATAATCTCCAGATTCCAATTGGCGACGACGACCACCTTCTTTTCAAGGACGTTGTCGAATTATTTGCAAATCCTAATCACGGTGCCATGACAAGGACGTTGTCGCTAGCACTTCGACACGGTGTACCAGTTCAATACGTCGTTGAACAATTACAAAAGGATAAGCACAGTGGTCTACAGTCTTTCTCTAAGGCTGTTTCTAGAGTCCTAAAGACTTACATTCCTGATGGAACTAAGTCGCAATCAGACAAGACTTGTTCTTCTTGCGGAGTTGAAGGCTTGATTTACAAAGAAGGTTGTGTTACGTGTGCGTCGTGCGGCTGGTCAAAATGTTGAGCTATTTATCCACAAACTAAGCAACTTTTACAACCCATCAAATAGTTATTAACATGATAACATGTCTTATCTGTTCAATAACATTTTCAAACAACATAGGTGGACAATTAACAAGTCACCTAAAAGATGCTCACAATATTTCTTTGAAGGATTATGTCATTAAATTTGATTACGATGGAAATCCTCCAAAATGTGAATGTGGTATCTGCGAAGATATTCCCGTTTTTTCTAGAGGAAGTTTTCAAAGATATGCTTTAAATCATCACAAATTTAATGTTAGAGAAAAGTTGTACATTCAAAAATATGGCAGTCCTAAATGTTATGAATGTCAAAATCCAGTAAAGTTTGATAGAGGTACTCCAAGAAAATATTGCTCTGCAAAGTGCGTCGGAAAAAACGTAGGTTTTTCTTTATCTGAGACGCAGAATACAATTAAAAAAGTCGTTCAAGAAAAATACGGGGTTTCTAATGTTTCCAACTTAGACTCTACGAAATCCAAAATTTCAGCTTCTAATTCAGGAAAAACCTGGAAGATGAACGATGAAGGAAAGAAAAAGATTAGTGAAGCTTCAAAAAAGCAATGGACAAATCAAGAATACAGACAAAAAATGTCTGAAGTTGTTTATTCGAAAGACGAACTACAACGGCGTTCAAGGTGGTTAAAAGAGAAAAATCAAGACCCAAAATTCAGAGAAAAAAACTTTAAGAATCACAAAAATAGACTCAGTAAACTTCATCAAAAAATTAGAGAAAAATTGAGCCTTGATGATCTAGGCTTTGTTTCTGAACAAAGAGTTTTGAAATATTTTGTTGATGAGTTAAATGAGAAAAAAAAGTTAATCGTTGAGATTTATGGCGATTATCCTCATGCAAATCCTAAAAAGTATTCAGAAGATTTTGTTGTAAGATTACATGGTCAATCGTTTACCGCTGCAGAGAAACGAGAACAAGACTTATTAAGAAAAAACAAGTTAGAAGAAGCTGGATATACTGTCATCGTTGTCTGGGAATCTGATGACATTGAAGAAAAGAAGAAAGAAATAATGAATCGTGTAGAATAGTTATTGAGCGGAGCACAACATGAAACTAAAGCAACTTCAACAAGAAAGAATCGAACAAATCATTAGAGAAGAGATGCGCGGCCTCAAAGAAGGTTGGGAGGCAGCAAATAAACTAAATCGAGTTTCTTCTCTTAACGAAAAAAATCTTTTTGAAGGTGAAACTCCTCTCGAGCAAGACATGTCTGCAGGTTCTCTTTCTTCTGCTTTGGAACAAACCTCTATGGACTCTGCACAGGCTTGTATCGTAGATTTCGATAACGAGTTACTAAAGCATATCGCTTCGGTTCTAAAGAGCCATGGATTACTCGCCGCTGGTGACGACGCTGGTAGCGTTTATGAAATGTTAGCTGATTTTGATGAAGACGCAATGGTTCTAGCGCAACAAGAATGTGCGTCTGATATCGTGGCTGCTCTTGAAAAATACATTTCTGAAATGGCTGTTTTGGCAGCTGGTGTATATTCGGGTCACGAATGATGAAAAAAGAAGCACTTCCTCCACTTACGCGAATATCCGTCAAGGATCTTCGACGATTAGTTAGGGAAGAATATGCCCGTGGCATTCCTGACTTTGTGACGACTAACGCAGCTTCTAATTGTGCAGAAGAAATGAAGCGTCACCTAGTAAGATACGTGCAACAAAAGGCTAATAATCCCCAAATGCAAAGAGAACTTCTGGGTCGCGCTAATGCCTCACTTGAAGACATGGAAAAGGAACTTAAGCAGGTTATTGAAAAGCACATGATGGCTTTTATCTACAACGTTTAAAGCTTTATAAAGCGAAGGCATGATGTGTTATTATGCTGTCATGCCTTCGCAACAGAACAAAGTAGAGTTAATTGGCTATTATGGATCGGATGAAACTCATGCCCTTTCAGCTTGGACGTCAACGTCGAGAGACCTGACTGAAGACAAGAAAAATAGAATCCCTAAACTACTTAAGATGCTCGCAGAAAACGGGCATGAAACGCCTTTTGAAAAGTCTTCGCTACATTTTCTTGTAACGACAGAGATAGCTACACACGCGCAACTCCTTAAACATCGCATCGGCGTCTCTATCAACGCCGAGTCTGCTCGTTATAAAGAGCTCAAGGACGATAAGTACTATGTTCCAGTCGATTGGGACCTCGAAGAACGTGAGCAATATATCGAACACATGGAAGCGAGTCTTCAAAAGTACCACAGTACGTTAGAACGCTTGGTACAAAAAGGGATGAGTCGTAAGCGTGCAAAGGAATCGGCTAGGCTTTATCTTCCATACGGTAATCAAATTACGGCTGACGTAATGTTTAATTTCCGTAGTTTTGTTCATTTCCTACGCTTGAGATATTCTGATCATGCTCAAGTCGAAATTAAAGACATCGCAAAGCAAATGTTGGACTTGGTCGTAGAAACCAATTCGTTCTCAGCTACTCTTGAGGCGTTTGGGTTGATGAATGGAAATGAATTAAGAGGACCGTTTACATGAGCAAATTAATCGTTATTGAAGGCGCCGATCGGTGTGGTAAAGCGACGCAAGCAAGGTTGCTTCGCGAATATATGGCCAGCTTTGGCATTATGTCGACCATCGTCGAAGTACCAATTAGGTCTGTCGTTACGTATAGAGTCGTATATTGGATGCTTCAGAATGGCCTCGCCAAAAAATTCCCAAAAACATTTCAAGTATTACAGTTCCTTAATAGAAAGATTTTTCAGATCTTTTCTTTGCCTCGTTTAGAAAGCGAGTACGATGTTATTATCTTTGATAGATGGAGCCTATCCACGATAGTGTACGGCGGCGCTTCTGGCGTATCAGACGAATTTACGACGCGATTATCAAAACTGTTGCGTCAACCTGATCACACATTCATACTTTTAGGACAATCTTTTCCACACGAAGCTGAAGATGTTTATGAAGCAGACAAGACTTTGCAGGAAGAGGTAAGACTACGTTACGCTGCCTGGGCGCTAAACAATCCAGACAAGACAACTGTGATTAACTGTCGTCAAAATAAGAAAAAGATATCTAAAGAGATTAGAGAAATTTTAAAGTCTAAAAAGATTGTTTCAAACTTTCGATAAAAACATGAATTGATACAAATTTTTGTCTTATTGTATGATGTGAAAGAGGTAAATTATGAGCTATAAGATTTCAGATTCTGTTGCGATGCGTTTTATTCAAATTTTTCAAGAAGCCGTTCTTTTAGGCATCGATGGTGCAGATCTTATGCGACAGGTTAGATTAGTTGTTGATGAAACAACGCCTGATACAGTTACATTATGTCCTGCATACGAAAAGCAAGTAGCCGAAATGCACCAAAAGTATTTGGAGGAAGCTGAGCTGCTAAAGACATCTTCTACTGACGTTTTTTCTAGCTGAAGCGTTTCATGACGCCGTCGTTAGTTTTTATAATTATCGTTTTTAGTTTTCTTACTATTTTGAGATTTTCTATTAGCGAGGATGATTAAATGGATAAGCTTCAACAGATGTGGACTCAACAGGAGTCCTTTATGCGACTTTTGCAAAAGAAAAGAAATTTTCCCGAGTTTCCAGTAGACGTAGCATCAAAGGGCGGTCAAAAATTTCTTAAGGGAATTACTCACGAATGTATGCACGAGCTTTTCGAAGCTAATATGATGCTGAAAAACTCAAAAGACCATAGAGCGACCGACGTTACCGAATTTGATAAAGATTCTTACGTAGAAGAACTTGTCGATGCGCTTCACTATTTTTTTGAGATCGCTATTACAAGTGGTATTTCGATGGACGAGTTACACGAAGCCTATATGAAGAAGGGTCAAATCAATATCGATCGTATTGAGAACGGTTATTAAAAAGCGCCGAGGGGGGGTTCCAATTTTTTAAATCGTGGTTATCATATACTTGTAACGGTTGATGAACCGTTTAAGGAGGAATTACACAAATGTTAGTTCGGTATAATGACACGATGCGTACACCCATGTTTGATCTGCTCGATTCTTTTAAACTTTTTAGCGATTATGAAAGAAAAGCTTCTAGGTATCGAAACGACACGATCGATGAGGAAGGCGTAAAAATTGAATTGCCTGGCATTAAAGCCTCAGACGTCGACGTCACTGTCGATGGTCGATCGCTTAAAGTTACAGGTAAATCACGTCATGGAACTGAATTTAGTTATTTGTATACGCTGAAGTCGACCGTTGATGAAACTGCTATTACTGCTAGACTAGTTGATGGTTTACTTACGATTTCGCTACCGAAGAAAGATGAGCACTCCGCTAGAAAAATTACTGTTACTACTTAGTCTGTTATAGCTGCTGCGAGTTGTTAGAAGGCCCGAGAAACTCGGGCCTTTTTTATTGATTTGTTTTATGTAAAACGAAACCTTGTGAGTATACAATCGAGACATGTCACCAGAAAAAGATGCAGATCTCTGTAAAAAGTATCCATTAATTTTTAAGCATCGCAATGGATCAATCATGGATACCTGCATGGCTTGGGGATTTGAATGCGGAGATGGATGGTTCGACCTCCTCGATACACTTTGTAGCGAGATTCAACGTTATGTAGACTGGAAGTCGAAGGATTTTTCGCAAGAAGAAAAAGAGTCTCTACAAGTTATTGCTTCACAAGTTAAAGAAAAATTTGGAACGTTGCGATTTTATTATTACGGCGGCGATGAAGCCATTGGCGGCATGGTCGACCTGGCCGAAGCTCTTAGCGCCAAAATTTGCGAAGACTGTGGTTTTCCAGGAAAACTGCGTTCAAGCGGTTGGCATAGAACCGTTTGCGATTCGTGCGAAGGTAAGAGAAAAAATTTCTAAATTCAAATAGGAAAATTGGATATTTATGTATATGCCTCGGGTTTTGTTGCTCAACGCCGATTGGTCACCCTTACAGTTCATTACCGACATAAGGGCATTGCGACTATTGATGAAAGGTCGCGCTGAAGTTATAACGCTTGATGAAACGCCAAGTATGTGGGACGAATATTACACTACTGTTTCTAGTAACTACCAGATCCCCGCAACGATTCGTTTGAATTTTCGTGTAAGCGTTAATCCCTCAGTAGCAAGGTTTAGAAAGAGAATCTTGTATAATCGTGATGATTGGTCTTGTCAATATTGCAATAAAAAGTTGGGCTGGAGTAACGTAACAATTGATCACGTAGTTCCAAAATGCAGAGGTGGTAAAACGACCTGGAAGAATTGCGTGGTTTGTTGCAAGATTTGTAACAGAAACAAAGGCTCCAAATTGTTGCACGAAGCTAACATGAAGCTATTGAAACAACCTTCAGAACCAAAGTTAATCCATTTTTGGAATTTAAGTGAAAAACAAAGTTGGCATAACGATTGGACTACTTTCGTCAATCCTCGCGACGCTTATTCGTCTTATGCAGTAGAATAAAATAACTTTCGTAAAAATTGTCGAAGATGGTGTATATTTAGCATTCAGGAGTCTGTTCATGGGCTTAAAGCTGAATGAGCTACAGAAAGTGGTAAAAAACGTTGTGAAAAATGAGAGAAATATTGATGCTCTCCGTGGAGAGATAGTTCGAACTCTTGGTCACACAATTCTTGTTTCTAGGGGTTTAGAAAGAATGGCTGAGAGTGCGAACGAGCGCCTCGACATTCTAGAAGCTACGGATAAATCTTACGAAAGAATTCGTCCAGCTCTGTTGCTTAAGTTCATCGATTCTTCTTCTCCTGAAGTTCGTAAATTAGTGGCTAGGTTATTACCGGAATCTTTTTTAAAGCCCCTCATGAAGGATTCTGATCCTGCTGTAAGGGCAACCGTAGCCAACAGACTACCTACGCATTTAGTTAACGAAATGACTCGTCGCTTTCCAAAAGACGATACGCTTCGTCAAATTTCCAAGGCTAAAAAATTGCTCGAAGCTGGCTTACCAACGCCAGAAATTGAAGACGAAGAATTCGACATGTATGGTCTTGAGCCAATCGGCGACGTTTTTGGCGATGTCGATTATCCCGATTTGACCGATGCGTGGTATGATACTTTGGCTTTAAAAATTCTCAACATGTACGGTAGAAACATCGAAGAACAATGGGAAGAAGCTACCGTTCATCAGTATGTCGACAGTATGGCTTCTATGGGCGTCGAGGTCGATCGTCAAAGACTATTAGACGCGGTTTACGACCTTTTAGAACAACGAGCCGATGCCGTGCTTGAAGAAAATTCGCTAGCATCAATTGCTGCAAGATTGCGTCTCGAAGAAACCGTCGTAATGCCCGTTATATCAGAATCAATAGATCCTGTTCAGCAGTTGATCGAATCGAGGCCCTCGCCAAGTGACTACATTAAGAAGTTCGAAGAACTATTTTCTGTCAAGTACGTTAACTCAAAAAATCCTGCTGCAGCTATAATGACTGAAGGAACCACGCGTGTGGTACATCCAGCCTCTGCACAATTATTCAACAAGTCCATCAGAAACGTCGACGAAAAAGCAGTCGATGCTTACGTAAACGCCTGGAATTCTAGAAACAAGATGAAGGGTGAAAATTATTATAAGCTCGCTTGGACGCAAGGCGACGTTGACGGATTAGTTAATTTCCACCTGGAGTTAAAGTGATGAAAAAAAGGATTTCCGAATCGATCGAAATGATGTTGACTGTTGAACCAAATTTACAAGTAATGACGGACAATATGATTGCCGAGTGGGGCGGTACGCCATACCCACAATTATCCGTAGCTCTTGTTCATCTTAAGTATTTGGCAGCGTTGCACCAAAATCATCACTGGACATGCATGGGCGATCCTTATTATGGTGATCACCTTCTTTTTGAAAGACTTTATGGCGACTTAGCCGCTGAGATCGACGCGATCGCCGAAAAGTCGATTGGTCTTGGTTGCACTGCAAATGTCGATCTTCAACTTTTGCATTCCCAGCTTCTTAAACTAACGGTCGGCGCAGGTTCTGCGTCAACGATTCCTCAGTCGACAGATTTAGCTAAGAAATCTTTAATGGCGGAGATGAACTTCTTGGCTGTTATGAAACACCTCTGCGATTCACTTAAAGAATGTGGTTTGATGACACATGGCCTCGACAACCTCCTCGCGGGTATTGAAGACAAGCACGAAGGCCACGTATACTTACTGAAGCAAAGAATCTCTAAACCGCTAGTTTGAGGAATTTATCGTGGATCCAATGTTAGCAACGATCATGTATTTCGCAGGAAATTTTATCCCCCAGGGATGGATGCCTTGCGACGGTTCTACGTTACAGGCGCAACAAAACGTAGCCTTATTTTCTTTGCTTGGAAACAGATTTGGTGGTGATGGTATCCACACTTTCTGCCTTCCAAAGATTCCTGATCTAAATGGACTTAAGGCAATAATCTGTGTTGAGGGTATCTACCCTGCAAGACCATAAGGAAATAACATGAAAATCACAACAGCGCAATTAAGAAAATTGATTAAAGAAGAAATGACTGCGGTTATGAGTGGCAAAGATCCGCAACGTTTTCTTCACGGTCATGAATCTGGTCATCCAAACGACGATGAAGGATACATGATGAAATTGCGTCTTGCTTCACTCAAAAAAATGGCTATGGAAATCTGCGAATTGGTAGAAATGGGCGACCAATTTCCAGGTTGGGTCCAAGACCACGTTGCAGTTGCACATGAAAACATGCACCAAATTCACGGCTACTTGACTGGCGACGAGATGATTCGTCAGCACGGTGCAAACCAATTAAGCGTCGCTGAAGGTCTAAAGAGAATCGACGAAGCTCACACAAGAATTACTCCTGAAGAATTAGCTGCATGGCAGAGCGGAGATTGGGGATTCATATCAGAAGCAGACAAGGAAGAAGTCAAAGACCCAAACGACCAACCTGGTTCTTGGGCTGCGGATTATGAACCTTGCAAGTCTTGTGGTTTTGACCACCGATACGAACCAGCTGAGGCATTAGCAGCGCATAAGAAAAAGAGCAAGAAATAAATTATTTCGTGCTATTGTAAAAGTAGCACAAAAAGAAATAATTTGTTGACATGCAAAGAACGCTTTGTTTCGATGACGTGTTGCTCGTTCCTCAGTACTCAGATATCGAGTCTAGATCGACAGTAGATTTGTCCGTCGCGGGATTTGATGATCCAGATGCAAGGTTAATGCCTGAATTGCCTGTCTTGACTTGTCCGATCGTCGGTTCTCCGATGGACACGGTTATGAGTCCTGAATCTGCGATTATTTTATCAGAGATCGGTGGATTTGGAGTGTTTCACCGTTATTGTACGATTGACGATGCCAAGAAATCGTATCTTAAATTTGTCGAATTAGCAACAGATACTGACGCTCCCCAAAATGCTATGGTTGCAATCGGCGCGACTGGAGATTACCTAGAACGCGCTCATGAATTATACGAAGCAGGTTGCAGGGCTTTTTGTATCGATGTTGCTCACGGCCATCATGCTTCGGTAAAAAGTGCATTAAAAGAAATGCGTTTGAAGTTTGGTGATAATGTGCACATTATGACAGGCAACGTTGCAACGCTTGAAGCGTTTAACGATCTTGCAGACTGGGGATCGAATTCAATTCGTGTCGGAGTAGGTGGAGGATCGATGTGTTCAACTCGTATTCGGACAGGCCATGGTATCCCTACGCTACAATCAGTTATGGATTGTGCAAAATCCGATAGGGATGTTTTTATTGTTGCCGACGGAGGAATCCGTAATTCGGGCGATGCCGTTAAGGCTCTAGCTGCAGGAGCCGACATGCTGATGTTGGGTTCAATCCTCGCAGGCCACGACGAGTGCCCTGGCGAATTAATCGATGATAAGGGATTGACTTATCGATCTTCCGGCGCTGCCTTGGGCGTCCCATTGTTTAAGAAATTTAGAGGTATGGCCTCTCGTGAGGCACAATTAAATTGGCGTGGCCGAGTTTCTGTCGTAGAAGGCGAATCTACGATGGTTCCATATAAGGGTCGCATGCTGAATACGATCGCAGACCTTTTAGAAGGAATTAGATCTGGATTGTCTTACTCTGGCGCTCGCACGATTAGAGAACTTCGCGGTAAGGCTAAGTTCGTCACAGTGACGCCTCAAGGCGTTCAAGAAAATATACCACACGGTAAACGGTAAATTATTTCTTGGGCTTTATGCCTTTATTCTTCATGCTCCAAGCCACTGCCCACGGGTTATCGACGTCTGGTTCTTTCTTAAGAGCCTTAACTACATCTTCATAACCCTTGGGCGTCACCTCGTCGAGACTTGATTCGCCCATACCACATTCGCAAGTTGCTTCACTCATGCCGCACTCGCCGCACATACCAGCACCTTCTGAAAGTCCACAAGAGCAAGAAGCGTCAACCTTAGGAGGCATTTGACCGCACATCGGACAAGTATCGCTATCGTCACATGCACATTGACCGTCGATTGGCATTTCGCCGCATGCTGGACAAACGACAATGTCTTCTGAAACGTCTCTAACACCTACTGCGCCAACATCGGCGATGTCTTTTACGTCACCAACTTTTGTTCCAAAGACTGGGTCAATTGGCTCGCCGAACATTTCTAATAGCGCTTTTTCTAACTTCTTGTTCATGGGAATAAATATAACCGATAATTAAGATTATCATATGGCAGATTCTATGTTAATAGCGATTAGCGTGATGCTGTATGGAACTGCTTTTGTTTTAGGGTTCCTTGTTGGGCGTTCGAATGCAAGTCCAATTGCTTCGAGTCTAGAAAAGGGATCGTTTTTAAAATCAACATCGACAAAGGCGAAGACCGCAGTTCAAATCGACGAAAAACGATTTGTGACATCGATTTCGACAGATTCCTTGGAGAAAAAAGGAAAAGACTTGGGGACTCAAACTGTCGTAAACGACAGCGTCGATTCTGCAGTTTCAAAGCTGGCGATGCTCAAAAAAAAGTAGTATACTGTATTTAGGAGATAAACATGGCTAAAGGATTAGACGTCGGTACATCATTTATCGTTCTTGCTTCTGAGAGCGCAAAAGGCAAAGTTGTTTACAAGGATTTTCGCGATGCCTTTTACGTTATCAAACCTTCGACACCTATCGCGACGAAGATGATTGAGAAGGGTTTGGCAGGAAAGACATTCGTTAAAGACTCCGACGGTTCTTTTATCATTCTGGGTAAGGATGCAATCGAGAAGGCAGTAGAAAGAAATGATTCGGCGAAGCGACCAATGTATAAGGGCGTTGTCTCATCGAAAGAAAAAGACGCCAGAAGAATTTTGACGTACATCCTTAAAGAGGTAGCTGGCACTCCTACGGAAGCTGGTGAAAAATTAGTCTTTTGCGTACCAGCTCAACCTGTTGACCAAGAAGACGAAGACTTTGACGTTGGATATCACGAAGACGTTATCATCAAGTTATTGACCGAAGTTGGTTACGCTGCTCGCGCAATTAACGAAGCAGAAGCTCTATGCTATTCTGAATTAGAAAACGACGACTATACTGGCGTTTGTCTGTCGTGGGGCGCAGGCATGGTCAACGTTTGCGTGATGCTTAACGGTGAGCCTGTTGTTAAGTTTTCTACTACAAAGTCAGGAGATTGGGTGGATCGCATGGCCGCGGTAGCGACTGGCGAATCTGATTCAATTGTACAAGCCGAAAAGGAAAACGGCGACTTCGTAGTTGGTGAACCAAACGAAAATCAGGTTTTATCGGCCGTCGCAACCTATTACGACCGTCTTATCGATTACACGACGAAGCAACTCGCCTCTGCGATGGACGGTCACAAGTCAATTCCAAAGTTTAAGGATGCTTTGCCTGTCGTCGTGGCAGGTGGAACTTCCAAGGCCAAGGGTTTCGTGGATCTATTTGCCAAGAAACTTGAGGAAAATGGATTCCCTCTACCCGTCAAGGAAGTTCGTCATGCAGCTGATCCTCTGCACGCAGTCGCTCGTGGCTGTTTAATTGCGGCGCAGGTAATGTAATATGCTTGCATGAAAAAAGTCGAGTTCAAGGACGGCCTGGCAATAAACGGCGACTCCACGTCGCAAGAGATTGTAGACATTGTGAAGGACTATCTGGGGAACGCTAACGTTCCCCTCATCGCCACCGATCCACCGTATGGCAATATCGTTATGCAGGATTGGGATCGAGTCAAAATGTCCGACGACGAGTACGCAGATCATATGATTCAGTGGACTCGATTGTGGTCGCAGCTCCTCGAACAAGGCGGAGCTTTCTATGTCTGGGGTGGAATAGGTCTACCTAACTTCAGACCGTTCATCAAGTATTTGACACGTGTGGAAGACAACAACTTTAAGATGTCGAACTTGATCACGTGGTCGAAGAAGCGCGCCTATGGTGTCCAGAACAACTATCTTTTTACGCGTGAAGAATTGGCGTATTTCGTCAAGGGCAATCCAAAGAAACCCCTCAAGTTTAATATCCCGCTATTAGAGACGAAGCGAGGGTATGCCGGTTACAACGAGAAGTATCCAGCCAAGAGCGAGTTCTTTCGTCGTACCAATGTCTGGATGGACATCAACGAGATATTCAAGGGCAAACTTCATCCAACACAAAAACCTTCTCGCGTTGTAGAAATCCCGATCGAAGTTCATACTGATCCAGGAGAATTCGTCATCGATCCTTTTGCGGGATCCGGCGCGACTGCGTTCGCTGCCAGAAAATTAGGCAGGAAGTTTATCGTTGTTGAAAAGGACGAAGAGATCTTTGAAAAGATGATCGAAAAATTGTGATCGACCGCGTGCATGAAAATTTGTCTAACGATGTGTTATTGTAGTTAGACAAACCTTATGTCGCATACTCCCAAACGTTTCGTCGGTCTTCACGGGCACTCAGGCGCGTCGGTTTTCGATGGACTCGATTACCCACAAGATCACATTGATTTCGTCATGGAAAATGGCATGGACGCCTGGTCGCTTACGGACCACGGCCACATGAATGGATTTGGCCATGCGTATCTCCACGCCGAAAAATTGCGAAAGTCAGGCAAGAACTTTAAGCTAATTCCTGGTTGCGAGATGTACGTCCATCCCGACCTGAAGCAGTGGCAGGTTGACCTCGAAAAGTCAAAAGAGAAGCCAGCGAAGAACGAGTCGATTATTACGCCGCTGACGGCCGTGGTCGACGCCAACGACGAGACGGTAGACGTCGGCGTCGAAGAATCTACGCTGACTATCGAGAACGAGGACGAAACTAAGTCGGGCAAATACAACGATCCAGTGAAGCGCAGGCACCACCTGGTCGTGCTTCCAAAAACATCCGTTGGTTTGCAAAGGCTATTTCACCTAGTTTCTAGAGGGTACCTGGAGGGCTTCTATCGCTTCCCCCGTGTCGACTACTCTATGTTAAAGGAGGCCGCGAAGGGCGGTCATCTGATGGTTAGCACCGCTTGTCTCGGCGGACCATTGTGTTACGACGTTTTTGAACAACTTCAGAAGGTTTCTTTCGAGGAATTAAAGTACACTCTTCTCGACGATTCGGCCCTTTTTGAGCGGGTGTTGACGTCGATGGGAAATACGTACGACAAGCTGGTCGACGCTGTCGGTAAAGAGAACGTCTGCCTGGAGATTCAATTCAACAAACTATCGGCGCAACACTTGGCCAATAGGGCCATCATCGAGTTCGCGAAGCGTAATTCTCTGACCGACCGCCTCGTAGTTACTTGTGATTCACACTATTCTCGACCCGACCACTGGAAGGAGAGAGAAATCTACAAGAAGCTGGGATGGCTCAATTACCAAAGTTTCGACCCAAACTCGCTTCCGAAGTCGCCCGAAGAATTGAAGTGCGAGCTTTATCCCAAGAACGCGACGCAGATCTGGGATACGTACCGCCAATCGACAGAAGGTATGACGTTCTACGACGACACGATCGTCTGTGACGCCATTGAACGAACTCACGATATCGTTCACAATGAACTCGCCGACATTCAACCCGATCGTTCGATGAAGCTACCGTCCTACGTCATTCCAGAAGGTATGACGGAAGACAAGGCCCTCGTCGCTGCGTGTAAGGAAGGATTGGTCTGGCGCGGTTTGGCAGATAGACCCGAGTACATCGAGCGCCTCAAATACGAGTTAAAGATCATTCGCGACAAGAAGTTCTCCAACTACTTCTTGACGATGAAGGCCATCCTCGACATTGCAAGAGAAAATATGCTCCTTGGCCCAGGCCGCGGTTCGGCCGCCGGTGCCTTGGTTGCATATGTGTTGGGCATCACCAACCTCGATCCAATCGAGTACGACCTACCCTTCGAGCGATTCATGAATCCGGCTCGCCAAGGTTATCCCGATATCGACAGCGACATCTCGGATCGCGATAAGTTGCTCGAACTCCTTCGTGATAAGTTCGGCGCGCAGAACGTAATTCCAATCTCGAACTATAACACCTTCAAGCTAAAGAGCCTCATCAAGGATATCTCGAGGTTCTATGGAATTCCATTCGAAGAAGTCAACGCTGCGATGGCGCCGATTGAAGACGACGTGAAGCGCGAGCTGTTCAAGCCAGGCACCGACAAGAACCTCTTCGTGCTTACCTACGAAGACGCGATGAAGTATTCAAAGTCGCTACAGGACTTTATCGCCGCGCATCCCGAGGTCGCAGGACCCATCAAGATTCTATTCAAACAGAATCGGTCTCTTGGTCGTCATGCTGGCGGCGTCATCGTTTCGGAAAACATTGCCGAGAGAATGCCATTGATCCTCGCCCGCGGTGAACCTCAGACGCCGTGGGTCGAGGGCATGACCTATAAGCACCTCGAGGAACTTGGCTGGATTAAGTTCGACTTGCTCGGCCTCGAAACCTTGCGCATCATTGAGCGAACCATCCACCTTATCCTCCAGCGTCGAGAAGGTATCGCCAACCCGACGTTTCCACAGATCCGTGCGTGGTTCGATAAGCACATGGATCCGAAGAACATCGACCTGAACGATCAAAAGGTCTATGAATACGTTTACCATGAAGGTCGATTCGCAGGCGTATTCCAGCTTGCAGGTCAAGGCGCGCAGCGTCTCTTTATGAAGGCGAAGCCCAAGAACATTATCGATATCGCGACCTTGACATCGATTTTTCGTCCGGGCCCCCTCGCCGCAGGCGTCGATAAATTATATGTCAACTCGAAGAACGAACCAGACAAGATCGATTATCAACATCCTTTAATTAAAAAGGTTTTGGAACCGACGTATGGTTGTATCGTATTTCAGGAGCAAATCATGAAATTGTGCTCTGTCGTTGCTGGTTTTCCCGAGGCAGAGACAGACACGATTCGTCGAAATCTATTGAAGAGAACTGCTGCGAAGAGAGATGCTAACTTTGACGAAGCGAAGAAGACGAAGGACGAATTCGTTGCCGGATCGGTTAGAAATGGCGTTCCTGAAAAAATTGCCGACGATCTTTTCGAGAAGATCTTGTACTTCGCTGGATACGGCTTTAACGCATCGCACGCTGTGTCTTATGCGATCGATTCTTACTATTGCGCTTGGCTCCTCACCTACTTTGAGGAGGAGTGGCTGTGCGCGTATCTCGAGTCGATGTCGGGTACCGACGACAAGCGAGCCAAGGCGTTCTCCGAAGTGAAGGCTCTCGGTTATAAGATCGTCAACGTCGACATCAATTATGCAACGGATAGTTGGACGATTCTAGATGGCAAGCGATTCATGCCAAGCTTCTTGTCCTGTAAGGGCGTTGGCTCGGCGGCGATCGAAGAACTCATCGAGAATCGACCCTATAAGTCTATCGAAGAGATGCTGTGGTACCCGACAGGTCAATGGCGACATTCAAAGTTTAATAAACGAGCGCTTGAGGCTCTTGTAGCCATCAAGGCTTTCGATTCTCTCGATTGCGTCGGTCCCGACAAGACCTTCAACAACTACAAACAAATGTACGAAGTGTTGATCAATCGCAACAACGAGATCAAGAAGTGGACGAAGAAGAATCCGACTGCAGGTATGGAAGCTTTCAAGGCAGCGTTAATCGAGACCCAGGACATTGAAGACTGGACGCGCCGCGAAATTGTCGACAATAGCACCAAGTACCTGAGTTCGTTCAACCCAGCAACTCTGGTACCTGACTACATCCTTTCCAAGTTCGAAGAGAAGGGAATTAAGCCTATCGACGAAGTAGAAGCCAGCGACGTCTATTGGTTTGTAGTCATGGGCGTCAAGGAGAAGAAGACGAAGAATGGTAAACCATACTTGATGTTGGATACTTCGGGTCCAACTGGACAAATCAAACGACTGTTTTGTTGGGGTTGGAATGGCGAGACCGAAATCCCTGTTTATTCGGTCTGTATTTCAGAAGTCACTGTAGATAGTTTCGGGTGCAAAACGTTCGTTAGTAAGATTAAGATCTTGGAGGGTTGACATGAAAACAGGCGGTATTATCGTTGAGGGCGCTGAACAGCAAGGTAAGTCTACTTTCTGCGACAAATTGTCAAAACGACTCGGTGTAGAAATCATTCATATGCACAAAGGCTATGGTTTCGTCGACGGCAAGTTCGATTACCTGACAGGTTATTTTTACGACATCGATCGCCGACCTGGTCCTTTCATCTACGATCGCTCGTATGTTTCCGAGCTGGCTTATGGCAAGGTTTTTCAGCGAAACAATATAACACCAGAAATTCTGCAAGGAATTGAATCTCGCTTTCAGGATCTAGGTTATTTTCTTGTCCTACTGGAACTAAACTTGCCGTGGATCGATCGAGCAGAGACTGTCACTCAAGAGCAGAACGAAAAAGTCAAAAAGGCTTACCGAGAAGTTTTTCCGCAACTAAAGATCGACAAATTCCTGATAAATCCATCGGATGACGCCGTAGAATTTATCGCTAAACAATACGAGGCCAGAAGATGAAAATTTTGCTATTGACCTATGGTAACGAGAGTTCTATCGAGATGATTCGCAGCATCGCGGAGCTGAATACTCACGAAGTATACGGTTGCCACTATGATACGATCAACGCAGGCCTCGCATACCTGAACAAAAATTACATTGTCGAATGCCCTAATCCTTTCAAGACAGCGCCCCAATTCTTGAAGTGGTTGGACAACTTCGTCATCGACGCAGATATCGACAAGGTTTTTGTTACAAATTGCAAGATGCTTAAATTCTTGTACGACAACTGGAACGATGTTGGTTGTCACGACAAGCTAGCGATCCCTGGCAAGGATAATTTGGCTCCATGTTTATTCAAAAATAAGTTATACGAACTATTACCGGATATTTCTCCGAGAGTTTTTAAGAGTCATGAAGAAGCACCAACCGACGTCGATCTCTTCGCCAAGCCTTGTTATAGTTCCTCTGCCGAAGGCGCTCGAAAACTAAAGAACAATGTTGCTTCTTGGCAAAGCGTTACGACGGAAGATGTCGTGACCGAATACCTACCAGGAGAAGAGTTCACGGTAGATTGTGTCTCTACTCCAGACGGCGACGTAGTAGACTGGAATGTGAGGCTTCGAGCTAGAATTAGGGATGGCATTACTTCGTACGGTCGCTCGGCTCCCGAATATTGGGAGTTGATCGGTGAGCACGTTAAGACGATCGCTAAGAAGTTGAAACTACCCTACTTTTGGTTCGCTCAATTTAAGTTTGATTCTAATGGCGTTCCTAGGTTGCTCGAGGTTAACTGTCGAATTAGCGGTAGTTTTTGCATTACAAAGGCCTCGCGAAAGGATTACGTCAAATTCGCAATGGCGGATTTCGCAGATGGAATTATCGTGAAGGGTCCTGCAGGTGGCCGTCATGCGATCGCTCGCCACATGAATGTCTTGCCAGTCGCAAAGAAAACTTGGGTGTGGGACATCGACGGCACAATCTGCACAGAAACTGGTGGTAACTATCACTTGTGCGAACCATTTACGGATGCTATTAAGAAGCTAAACATGTTGCACGATAGAGGCGACGAGATCGTTTTACATACCGCCCGTGGTATGAAGAGGTTCAACAACGATGTTTCGGCAGTTTACCAAAATCTTTATGAACTAACCAAAAAACAATTAGAGGCGTGGGGTGTAAGATACGATAAGCTCATTATGGGCAAACCTTATGGTACGTTAGTCGACGCTGACGCTATTACAGTTGACGATCTACAATTAGAGGAGACAAAATGAAAACCACAACGGCATTGATGCTTACGCTTGGACACAATTCTTCTGCAGTTTATTTCGATGGAGAAAAAGCCGTCGGGTACGAAGAAGAGAGACTAAACAGAGTTAAGTCTTCAAGCGCTTATCCGCGTTTGTCTCTTGAGGAGATCGAAAAGAACGTAAAGATTCAACCCGGAAGTTACGTTTTTGTATCACACTGGTTTGATCGTTTAAACTTCGACGAAACCTCTAGCAAGTATTTTGATAAAGAGCACTTCGATTCTTTCGTCGCTAAGTACTCTTTGCGTAAAGTCATTTTGAGCGAAGGATTCACTCATCACGATGCCCACGCATGGTCAGTCGTTTCGTTCCTGAGAAATAAGCGGCAACCACGCCACGATGCGCTACTTTCGCCGGGTGATAAGTTCCACGTGATTGCTGCAGATGGTTATGGAACCTTCCAGGAAGTCTTTAGCGTTTATGAATTCGACGCTAACGATAATTCTTCTAGACTGAAGTTAGTCGATAGGTTCCATGGCTACAACTATTCTTTGGGACTTATGTATCAATATGCTACTTCGTATTGCGGCATGAAGGAGAACCAGGACGAGTATAAGTTCTTGGGATACGAAACGCATGTTACGAATCTTTTATCTCCAAGCTCGATTGATCTTTTGAGAGATATCGCTCGCCAAAAATCAACGAACATGTTCAATTCGATGATCTCTACGAAGGATTGTAGATCATCTACCTGGCAAGACCCAAACAACCTCGTCAACTTGAAGTCGCTGTCGGAAACAAAAGAATACTGGACAAAACACTTCGACGAAGTATTGTCCGCCGTATCACCAGGAATTTCAGGTCGCAACCTGAGAATCGTCATCGGTCACTATATTCAAGAATTGATCGAGGGCGTTGTCACAAAGATGATCGACCATTATTCTATTAAACACTTAGCTTTGGCAGGTGGAATTTTTTATAACGTTAAGTTAAACAACAAGGCTTTACATAAAGTGCCTGGATTGTTCTCGGTCGTGCCACTGGCTGGCGATCAAGGTTGCGGCGTCGGTATGTACGAAGCTCATGTTGGTGGATTCGAATGGGGCGATTTAAAATGGGGGCCGCGACCACAGTTCGCTACGTGGCAATCGAAGGTCTCGACTGAAGACTTATCAAGGTATGGTAATCATATTCAATATTACTCGGCAGCAGACAGAGAGCGCGCCGTCGAAGATACGGTCAGCTCGCTCGAAGCCAACGAATTAGTCAACGTAGTAAAGTGCAAAATGGAGTTTGGTCCAAGAGCGTTGTGCAGCACGACCACGCTGGCTATTCCAACTACATCCAATGTCGAGATTATTAACGACATTAACGAACGCGATACCGTTATGCCGATGGCGCCAGTTATGTTGAGTTCCGCCGTCGATAACTTCTTCGATACCAGCTATAGCAATCGTGTAATTGGTTCGGATAGATTCATGATCTTAACGTACGACTATGTGTCTCCAGATCTTGAAAACTACGGAGGTATCGCTCACAAGTATCCTGACTACGACGTGTGGTCTGGTCGCCCACAGCTAATCGATTCAGACGATGCCTTTATGACATCCGTACTTTCTAAGCTAAGCCATAAGTCTAAGGCGCTGATCAATACTAGTTTCAACGCACACGGTCGACCAATCGTTTACGCGTTAGATAGCGTATTGGATAGTTTTAAGTTTGAATTCGATAAGGCTATGGAGCTTGGTCATAAGCTTCCCCTTCTCTATCTTTGCGACTTTGATGGTTGAACATGATTATCGTAAAACAGCCTGAATTTGAGAACGACGACTATCTGTTTAGGATTGAAGCGCATAAATTACCAAAAGCCGGAGAAGCTCTGTCTTTTCTTAAGAAGATCGATCCGTTTGCAGCGGATTACTATTGGTCGAAGAGACAGGCCTTTCTGACGCAAGATACCAATCCAAGCGTTTTTTCTAAATTTGTCCAGGATAAACCTAGCTTGAGGAGCTTGTCCGACTTAGACGCGTTGGACTCTACGATCTATACTGTCGCTTGTGAAAGAGAGAATAATCTTGGTTATCGAGATATTCTTATGAATTTAAAGCGACACCTGTTGCAAAAACCTGAGACTCGTCGTTGCATGTTAAGATTCGCCAATAGCTATGAAAGATACCATATCAGCGAGTCTGCAAGACCCCTAGATGTGACTTGTCTAAGTTTAATTCATTATCTAAAGCAAGGACCTAAACTAGTTTTTAGGGCGTCAGATGTAAGAAACGAATTGTTGGTCGATATCTTGACTATCAACGAATTTTTTATCGATCCTGTTTATAATTCTAATTTCAAAAATTACCAGATGTCAGTATATTCTTCTACCGCACAGTGTGTTTCAAGCTGGAATAACTTTGTAAATTTATTGCAGCGTTCGTATAGCGTCGGAGGAGAAAATAGATGAAATGTTTGATAACGGGCATCGCAGGATTATTGGGCGCAAACTTTTCGAGACATCTACTAGAAAAAAATTACAAAGTAGTCGGAATTGACGATTTAAGTGGAGGATACGAAGAGTTTGTTCCACCCTCGGCAATTTTTTATAAAGTCGATTTAACTCGCGCAGATGCAGTCAATCAAATCTTCGAAAGAGAAAGCCCAGATTGCGTTTTCCATTTCGCTGCTTACGCCGCAGAAGGATTGAGTCCTTTCGTCAGAAATTACAACTACACCAATAACGTTATCGCTTCTGCGAATGTAATCAATGCTGCTATTAACAACAACATCAAGAAAGTCGTCTATACTTCTTCGATGGCGGTTTATGGTACAGGTAATCCACCATTCGTAGAAGAACAATTGCCGATTCCAGAAGATCCCTATGGCATCGCGAAGTATGCTGTAGAAATGGACTTTAAGTTGGCGCGCGAAATGTTCGGCCTGCGATACAGTATTGTTCGACCACATAACGTTGTTGGTGTTTACCAAAACATATGGGATCGCTATCGTAACGTAATCGGGATATGGATTAGACAGGCTATTGCAGGCGAACCACTTACGATATATGGAGACGGCACACAAGTCCGCGCCTTTTCCGACATCAAATTCTACATGGAACCATTTGAGAAATTGATGACCGATCACGATGGTGAAATCTTTAACATTGGCGCCGACAAGTATGTTACGATAAACGAGGCCGCCGACGTGGTCCTAGACGTTGCTAAAGAATTTGGTATTAACGCGACTAAGGTTCATTTAGAAAAGAGAAATGAGGTTCATGCTGCTTATTGCGACCATGCGAAGGCTCGTAATCTTTTGAACTTTAACGACGATACTAACCTAAGAGAAACAGTAAACACGATGTTCGGTTGGGCGCTAACTCAACCTGTTCGCGACACGAAGCGTATGAAGTACGAGATAGAAAAAAACATTTATTCTTTTTGGAAAAAATGAGGTATAAGTTAACATGAAAATGAAACGCGTATTAGTTACGGGTGGCGCTGGATTTATTGGTAGCAATTTAGTAAAAGCTCTCGTCGATAGGGGCGCAGAAGTCGACGTCGTCGACAATATGTCGAATGGACATAAAGAGTTTGTGCCAGCTGGTTGTAACTTGTTCGTTGCTGATTTTGCGTCGGAAGATATTCTGTCGAAGATCAAGGCAAAAACATACGATGTAGTTTTTCATTTGGCTGCAATTCCTCGTGTTAGTTACTCGGTTGAACATCCTGTTGAAACGCACGAGACGAATGTGAATGCTACATTGAAGTTGATCGATACATGTAGAAACAACATTAGACGATTTGTCTTCGCTTCATCATCGTCAGTATACGGTGGCGCCGATGCTTTGCCAACGCCAGTTTCTTCTCCTAAAAACCCAAAGTCGCCATACGCTTTGCAGAAATCTATCATAGAAGACTATTTGTCTCTATATCACCTGCTGTACGGTCTCGACTCAGTAAGCCTTAGATTTTTTAACGTTTTTGGACCTAATCAGTTAGGTGATTCTCCGTACGCTACTGCAGTGTCAGCCTGGTTGACTGCTATTCACCATGGAAGATCGATGCGATCTGATGGAGATGGTTCACAATCGCGCGATATGTGTTATGTCGATAACGTCGTAGACGCTTGCATAAGAAGCGCTGAGGCTGATGCTGAGCTAAGAGGAGTTGCGTTGAATGTTGCTTGCGGCGATCGTAACACGAACAAATCAATACTAGAATTTCTTTTGTCTAAGTATCCAAACGCCAAGTACCATGATGCTCCATGGAGACCAGGCGACGTGATGCACACGCAGGCAGACATTAGCAAAACTCATGAACTTCTTGGATACGTTCCTTTGGTTCGTTTCTGGGAAGGATTAGAACGAACGATGAAATGGTACGAGGAAAACTGGTCTTTAATCAGCTCATTGAGTCTATCTAAATGAAAGCATATCATAATTTTACCGAAGCGTACGTCGATATCATTCGTGATGTCTATACGTCGCCAGAGTTTACTTCATCGCCCCGCGGCATGAAAGTAAAAGAAATTTTAGGTTATCAATTTAAGATTCTAAATCCAAGAAATCGAATCCCTTATGTTAAGGGAAGAGACTTTTCAATTCACTATATGGTTGCTGAATTACTTTGGTATTTAAGTGGCAACGATTCGACTAATTGGATTTCGAATTATTCGACATTCTGGTCTAAGATTTCAGACGACGGCGAAACAGCAAATAGCGCTTATGGTGCTAGAATTTTTAAGTCACACGATCGTATCGCAAAAACTGTCGACGAAAATTGGACGCAATGGAATTACGTGGTCGAAGAACTAAAGAAAGACCCAGACTCTCGTCGCGCCGTAATTCACATACGTTCTCCCCAAGATTCGATATTGGCGCAACTCGATGTTCCTTGCACTTTGTCTCTTCAATTCTTTTTGCGTGGAGATAAGGTTTACATGGTTACCTCGATGCGATCGTCAGATGTTATTCTTGGATTGGCGTACGACGTACCTGCTTTTACGCTCTTTCAAGAACTTCTCGCTTTACAGCTAACTAAGGAACTAGGTCGACCCATTGGCTTAGGCGACTATACTCATCTCAGCGCTTCTCTACACGTTTATGAGAGGCACTTTAAAATGGTCGAAAAAATATTGGATGAAGATACTCGGCGAGATTATCGAGACGTTTTAGAGATGCCGCAGATGCCCGACAATCCACCCCTTGGGAGGCTAATGTCGCTCGAAAACGATATTAGGAATCTCAATGACGAACAAAAACTAGTAGATTTCGAAATTGGGTTTGAAGATTACTGGAAGGATTGGGCAAAAGTGCTGGTTTCTCATCGCTTACAAAAGCTAGGTAATGTTGGGCTTGCCAATCAGTCGCTTCTTTCCACGAACTTTGAAGGTTATAAATATTTTGTAAAAGAGTGAAACATGAATCCGACTTTTACGATTTATACGGGTCCGATGTTTTCTGCCAAGACGACATCGCTTCTTTCGGTCTTGGATCGATACAAATACCAAGGGAAAAAGATCGTTGCATTTAAACCGCAACTTGACGATCGATATAGCGTAGACAATATATCAACGCACGGTGGCTGGAAAGTTCCAGCAATTTGTGTTAAAGCAGGTAGCGATATTTTAGAAAAATTAGCAGAGCTGGACTTTAACCCACACGTCATCGCCGTAGATGAAGCTTTCATGATTCCTGGCGTAGCTGAGGTTCTTATTTGGCTGTATAGAAGTGGTTATACGATAGTCGCGTCTAGCTTAGATTTGTCTGCCACGGGCAAGCCCTTCGAGGAAATTGAAAAGATGCTGCCTTGGGCTACGAAGATTGAAAAGTTAAGTGCGGTTTGTGTTGTTTGCAATAAAGATGCTTTTTATACCTACAAAAAACAAACGGGTGGAGATGAAATCGAAGTTGGTGGCGTTGAATTATACGAACCGAGATGTTCGCGGTGCCATCCGTTAATTATCAATCCGGAGGCCTGAATGGAATTGATACGTCCTTCTTGGCCAGAAACATGGATGGCCATTGCTCATCTTGTTGCGCAAAGATCTTATGATCCAACTTTAAAAGTAGGCGCGATCATTGTGTCAGAAGACAATTCTCAAATGTTGTCTATTGGTTATAATGGTAATTATCGCGGGGGGCCCCACGAAAGAGAATCACAAACGCCTGGACAAAGTGGTTTTATACACGCTGAAGTAAATGCTTTGGTTAAGTGCGATTTTAATTTTCACAAAAAGAAGCACATGTATTTAACACATTCACCATGTCGTCATTGTGCAAAATTAATTGTGAATGCAGAGATATCTACAGTTATATATGATATTCCCTATCGGGATGTTTCGGGACTGGAAATTTTAACTTCTGTTGGAATTAAGGTTTTTAATCTTAGTGATGCTATAATTAACAATAAGACTTTATGAAAAATTTAACTGAAGAAGACATTATACGGGTCATGCGTGAGGAGTGGCAAGCAAAAGTTGCCGCCCTAACAGAAGAAGTCGATTTGACCTTTAAGGCTAAGGTAGATGGCGAAGACAAAGAAGTCATTTCTCAAGATCTAAAGGTTCGACACAAAAAGAGCCAGTTGTTGTATACTGTCGTTTCAGTTGGCCCTCGTGATATCGTACTTAAGACTCCTGAGGGCGAAGAATTTTTACTAGATAAGGACCAGTTGGAGGACGAATATGAGCTTGATTGACAAGAACGAACTAGACAAAATGTTGAAGGGCTTTGTTAAACGAGCCGTAGATACGACGGTTACCTCCAAGCTTCCAAAGCTAGACGAGGCTTTTGTTCATGAGCCTAAGCCATTCAAGCAGGTTTCTGAACTAGTTTCTCAAAAAACGAAAACAGCACACGAAGAGCTTTATAAGGGCTATGTCGAAACCTTTAATAAGGTTTCTGCAGAACTAGATACTGCAGAGCGTTCTGATGCTAATGCCCGACATTCCCAGTTTAGAAATTTAAAGCTCGACGAGACCTGGAATCTAAACGCGCTTTGGTTACACGAGCTCTACTTTGCTAATTGCTTTGATCCTCACAGCGAAATTGTAATGGATTCAATGTCGTACATGAGGTTGGAGCGAGACTTCGGCACATTTGAAGATTGGCAGCGTGATTTCATGGCCTGCGCATTGGCTTCGCGCGCTGGTTGGGCAGTCTGCGGTTATCACATGTTCCTTAGAAAGTACGTTAACGTTATGATCGATGAGCACAGCGGAAATGTGCCCGTTGGTCTTTTCCCCATCATTGTTGTCGATATGTGGGAGCATGCTTATTATCGCGATTATTTGACCGACAAGAAGTCTTACCTCATTTCGCAAATGCGTGAATTTAACTGGAACGTTATTGAAGACCGCGTGAAGAAGGCCGAAGGCATCGCGCAGGTGGTGAAGTGATGGCTTCTTTAAAGTTAAACCAACTTCGTAAATTAATTGCTGAAGAAGTGAAAAGAAGTCTTGCCGAAGCAGGTGCGCAAGACAAACAAGAAGACGGCGAAGATTCTTTAGATAGCCAAATCGACAGATATTTGTCTGATTATGAATCTGAGTCTAGAGTTTCCAAAATGGAAGGTAAAGACTTTAAAATGATGGTTCGACGTTTTCTGTCAGAGGCAGAAGAAGACGAGAAGAAAGACGCAGAGCCTGAAAAGTTAAAAGCAGAAGACATCGACGTAGAAAATTTCTTGGATAGCGTAATGCGTCTTGTCGACAATTATGATGCATTGTTGGAAGTGCGTAATACAATTCTTCGACGAGCAGTTAATTTCCTTGTAAAGGGTTACGAACCAGCGGTTGCAGAAGCTTTTAAAGATAACTTGTTAGATGTTTATGGTATGGAACTTGGAAAATCAAAATCTGAAGTCGAAGACGAGGAATTTCAAGCTCCAGCCGCTGATCGTGCCGGCGTTTCGCCAGGTGCTTGATGAGATTTGACACATTCGTAGACAAAAAAAGTATTCATTTTAAATTAGACAAAGACGTGCATCTTGCCCTAAGGGCAAAGCTTTTTAAGTACAACATTTCGATGCAAGAGCTTTTCGACGAGTTTGCCATTTTAGTGGTAACTGACGTTCCAAAAGCTCGTTCGATAGTTGAATCGATTTTAAACAAAAAAATGAAGTCGGTTTTGAGTGGCGAGAAAAAGCGCAAGAAAAAGAAAAGAGAAGTCTTTAACGAAGTGGATACAGATACGTTGTATAATATGATTAACGAATCGGAAGATTGATGAGCGAGAAAAGCGCATTTAAGTCGATGATGGAGGGCTTTATCGAAAAGTCAATAGCGTCGTCGCCACATTTCAGAAAATTAGTGGATAGTATGACGATACTTGCCCTTGAGTCTAAAAAAGTTGCGGAAGCAATTTTAGTCTTGAATAATCGACTAAATGAGCATGAACAGTTGATATTGAAACTAGTAGAGTTGCAGCGCGCTAAGCCCAAGGACTCTCTCGACATCGATCTCCTGAAGACCAAAGAAAAACCTTCAAAACCTAATTAAGTTTTATGCTAGACAAAATTAAAAATTTTTTTAAGAACTCGTGGGGCTATCTTGTCGCTGGTGTTGGAGTCGTCTTTGGGCTAGCCTTCTTTAGAAAGAAAGTTGATCACTATGAAAACATCGTGCAGAAATTGCAAGACTCTCACCAGAAAGAACTCGACGAAATTAAGAAAGCTAGAGAAGAAGAACGAAAAAAATACGAAGAGAATGAAAGAAAATATCAAGAGAGAATGGCGATTATCGAGAAGGAATACGAGACTGCAAAAAAAGAACTCGATGAAAAGAAGCGAAAAGAAGTCGAGGACATCGTTAAAAAGTATGGTAATCAACCTGATAAGTTGGCTCAAAGGTTGGCTGAAGTGACGGGATTTAAAATTATCATGCCGCAGGATTGATCATGAATATTCAAAAAATTATTTCGACATTAATTCTTGTTACAACTCTATCAAATCTAGCACTTGCGCAAAATATTCCTTCGCCAGAACCTGACGAGACTACGAAGAATATGAGGATATTGCCGCCGATGAAGTTACAACCTGGCGAAAAAGACCCCGGTGCGGCGCTCTCTCCGATGAAACTAGGTCAGCGAGCGCCATTTACAGGTGTGTTATTGTCACCAGTTGCCGTCGCTAATGTAATCGTCGAATTCGAGTCTTTTGAAGAGAGACTTCATATTGAGGTTATGCGATCAGTGAGCGAAGAGCGAGCAGCTGGCGATAAGAGACTCAGCGACGCTAACGCTGGTTGCGTAGCCGACAAAAAAGAGCTTCAGGCAAATTTAGACGCTTCAAAAAGAGAAACCGACGCGTATAAAACGGAATTGAAGAATATTAAGGATTCTCAACCTAACCCCTATATCTGGGCAGGATTAGGCGCCCTTGGCGGCGCGGCTTTTACGTTGTTGACGGTTTTTGCTGTTACACAAGTCACGAAATAATTCTAGTTTCGTTATATTTAGGAAAAGCGAGGATCTGTCATGTCTAAAAGCATTCAAGCGATCAGAACAAACTTAGGAAAGTTTGAACTTGCTTGATTGAGCGGACGCTAAATTTTGGAGTAAAGATGAGCTTGTTAAATAACAAAAAATTTATGAATGAATCCGAATTGCGTTCGTTGGTAAAAGTCCTTCTCGAGGACAAGTCATTAGGGCCACAATTGGTAAAAGTAAATCCAGTCGTGGATCCATCGGCCATTTTAACAGATCCATCGAATCCTGACTACAAGCCAAATACAAAGCAAGAGTTGCAAGTTGCTGTGACAGCAATGATCGACGATTTGTCAGACGACAAAGTACCAGACTTGTATGATTCGTTAAAGGGCGCGTTACAGTCGCAAGAAGAAGATAAAGGAAAAGACCAAATGGACAAGAGCAACAAAAAGATTGAAGAATCTATACGCATGGCTATTCGCGCTTTATTGGCAGAAATTGAATTGCCACGTTCTATTAAGGAATATTACGCAAAGGATCCTGCTACTGGTGAAATGGTTTGGAAGGGTTCCGGACCTGCTCCTAAGCTTGCTCCCGGCGCTGGCGTTCAAAAGCTTGATCCGTCTGCCCGTGGAATCGAAGTTGGTCCTCAGTCTCCCGCTGGAAAGTCGCTAAAAAGCACTTTCAAAAAAATGAAGGATTCGGACTTCACAGTGCCTGATTTAACTCAACCTGAAGCAGGCCGCATGCGTCGAAATAAGATGCAAGAGGGCGATAAGTTACTTCAGCTTGCCAAAGAATTTGGATTCAAAAATCCAAATGGCGTTTTGCAGTTTATCAACCGCGTTTTGGAAAAGCTAAAGAGAAGATTCGACGATTACGACGCGGTGGCAATTGCTTCACTCGAGATAATGAAAGAGTATATCGACGAACTATCGACACCGTACAAGTCGGGTTCTAAGACACTAGATCCACTAATCACCCCTCAAGATGCAGAGCTAATGCGTCAACATCCAGAGTTGATTAAGGATCTTGAAACATTCAGAGTTTATTTGAACAAGAAACTACGCGAAAGAGGACTTTGATATGAGTCAATCGAGTTGTATCGTTGCAGCTGTTCAATTTGAACCCAAGCTGTTGGATGTTCATCACAACCTCGCGACGGCAAAACAACTCGTTTTTGAAGCTGC
>Ga0129336_10000024_pt1 | contig 58007 bp, 54 predicted proteins | sample CPB6_02_DNA_FD_96878 | JGI IMG/M metagenome (GOLD analysis project Ga0129336, IMG submission 96878) | Freshwater to marine salinity gradient microbial communities from Chesapeake Bay, USA - CPBay_Sum_0.6_0.2_DNA | ecosystem: Environmental > Aquatic > Marine > Coastal | place: USA: Chesapeake...
GACTTCAAGGTTAAAAATGGACTTATCGTCACTGGTGGCGGAAGTTTCGGAGGTACAGTAGATGTAGCAACTCCTACATTAGGTACCCACGCTGCTACTAAGGCATATGTTGACTCAGTAGTAGGCGGTATGGAAGTTGGGGCTACCGCTCCCTCTACACCAGAAAATGGTGATTTATGGTTTGACACATTGACTTCAAGAGTTAATGTTTATTATTCTGGATCATGGATTACAATGGCATCTATTGATGACACATTAAATCTACCCCAGCATATTCACGATACCGCTATCGATGGAACTGGTTTCATAGTATCCCAGTTTATTACTGGCGGTAGTTTTAATGACCCACAAGGCTCTCCAGTAGATGGCGGATCCTTTAACACCAACTCATGGACCTTGGTTTATGATGGTGGTAGCGCAGTAGATAACTTCAATTAAAACTGATGTTATAATAAGCACAGAAATAAAACGGTAGAAATACCACAAGGAGAGATAAATGGCAACAAGAATGCAACAGCGCAGAGGAACCGCAGCACAGTGGACTGGCGCAAACCCAATTTTAGCAGCAGGTGAAATCGGTTTTGAAACCGATACAGGTAAATTTAAGATAGGTAATGGATCATCCACGTGGTCAGCCTTAAACTATTATGTAGATGCAAATGCAATTGTCGATGGTGCACCAGGACTACTTGATACTTTAAATGAACTTGCAGCAGCCCTTGGCGATGACCCAGATTTTCTTGCTGATTTAGCACCAAAAGACTCTCCAACATTTATAGGTCAGCCAACAGCACCAACACCAGACTCAAATGACTCTTCTCAAAAAATTGCAACAACTGCATATGTACAAGCAAAGATTGATTATTTGATTAATGGTGCCCCTGGAGCATTAGATACACTAGGTGAATTAGGTGATGCACTTAATAATGATCAAGCATTTTCAGTAACTGTAACCAATTCTATTGCAGGAAAAGTTGCTAAGAGTGGCGACACAATGACTGGCGCATTAACTCTTCCTGGAGATCCAACTTCTGATTTAGAGGCAGCAACAAAGGGATATACAGATACAAAGGTTGCTAAAACTGGAGACACAATGACAGGACCATTATTCCTTTCAGGTGCTCCAACACAAAATTTACATGCAGCAACAAAGGCATATGTAGAATCTTATTCTGATCAATCAGAATCCGATGCAAATACCTATGCAGATAGTAAAATCTCTGAACATAATTCTGATACCACAAACGTACATGGAATTGTAGACACAACTTTGCTTGCTACACAAGCAGATATTACAGCACATAATAATGATACAACAAATGTACATGGAATTGCTGATACTACTGTATTAGTAACAACTTCTGATTTATCTAGTCATACATCAGCAACAACAAACGTACATGGAATTGCAGATACATTAGCATTGGCTACAAAAACTTATGCTGATGATGCAGTATCAGTACACAATACAGATACAACAAATGTACACGGAATTGCTGATACAGCAGATCTTGTTCTTACAGATGATGCTCGTCTATCTGATACAAGAACACCAACAGACAATACAGTTTCAACAGACAAAATTGTTAACTCTGCAGTAACTGCAGTAAAACTTGCTGGTGACTCTGTAACAACTGCAAAAATTGAAGATGGCGCAGTAACTTCTGCTAAAATTGCAGACGGAACAATTGTAAATGATGATATTAATGCTTCAGCAGCAATTGCACAGTCTAAGATTGCAGATCTCACTACAGATCTTGCTGCAAAGGCTCCACTAGAATCACCAACATTTACTGGTACCGTTGCAGGTATCACAAAGTCTATGGTAGGACTTGGAAATGTTGATAACACATCTGATGCTAATAAGCCAGTTTCAACTGCTACACAAACAGCACTTGACCTAAAGGCTGACAAGGCAGCACCAACATTTACTGGAACAGTTACAGCATCAAACGACCTTGTTGTTGATGGAAACCTAACTGTTAACGGTACAACATTCAACGCATCATCAACATCTATCGTAATTGAAGATAACATGGTTCAACTTGCTCACCAGAATGCTGCTAACGCAGTAGACCTTGGTCTTGTTGTAGCATACAACGATGGTGCAGCAAAGCACTCAGGTATCGTAAGAGACGTATCTGATGATAAGTGGAAGTTGTTTAAGGGTGTAACTTCAGAGCCAACAACAACAGTTAACTTTGGTCAGGGATCACTTGACAACCTTGCAGTTGCAGCACTTGAAGCAACAACTGTAACCGCTTCATCTGGTGTAGTGTTCTCAGACGGTACACAGACAAAGGAAGGCGTTCCTTCAAGAACTGCAATTACTCAGGTAACAGCAGCATACAACTTGTCTACAGGTGGTTTAGCACTAAGAGACGGTTTAATTGAAGTTAGCCATACTGGTGGATCAGCAGTTACATTAACAATTCCTGCAGACTCTACAACTAACTACCCAGTTGGAACATCCATCGATGTTTTGAGAACAAATACAGGTGGAGTTACAATTGCTGGTGCAGCAACCGTAACAGTTAATGCTACACCAGGCTTAAACCTAAGAGCACAATGGTCTTCTGCAACTCTATTCAAGAGAGCAGCAAACCTTTGGGTAGTAATGGGCGACCTCTCAGCATAACAAAATTTAATATAAGAAAAAGGAGAATAGCATGGCATCAAGCAAAAAGAGAGGTATCAAATCCTCAGCACAGGATAATTTCTTACAACCAGATCCCGTAACAGGTTTGAGTGGTACTGATGTTGGAACAAACAGATCATTCGGTAATGGTGCTGTTAATTTATCTTGGTCTTTGCCTGCCACTTCTCCTGCAGCAACTTCATATACTATTACAACTTCACCAGCAACAACAACTGTAACTACTGGTAACTCAAACACCTCTTATACATTTACTGGTTTAGCAGCAGGATCTTACACATTTACTGTAGTTGGCACAAATGCTGCAGGTACGGCAAACCCAACAACTAGCGCATCAGTTGATGTAACTACCGTTCCAGGAACTCCAACTGGTGTAAGTGCATCTGCAACATCAGCAAATACTAATACTATATCTTGGACTGCCCCAGCAACAGGTGGTAAAGCCATCACTTCCTATACAATTACTGGTTCTGACGGATCAAGTTATACAGGTATTTCTGCTGGAGCAACATCATATGCTGCTAATGACCCAGGAGTAAACCCAGGATCTCAGACATACACAATTGTTGCTATAAATGCTAATGGTACAGGTGCAGGTGCCACTACTGGCTCTGTTACAACTACCCCGCCATTCTTCCCATTCTTCCCACCATTCTTCCCACCATTCTTCCCATTTTTCCCACCATTCTTCCCACCCTTCTTCCCATTCTTCCCACCATTCTTCCCACCCTTCTTCCCATTCTTCCCATTCTTCCCACCGTTCTTCCCATTCTTCCCATTCTTCCCATTCTTCCCACCGTTCTTCCCATTCTTCCCATTCTTCCCACCGTACTTCGTACCACCATTCTTCCCACCGTTCTTCCCATTCTTCCCATTCTTCCCACCGTACTTCGTACCACCATTCTTCCCACCATTCTTCCCATTCTTCCCATCGTTTACAGGTTCTTCACTAACCTATTGCCCGACACTGGGTCGTAACGTACCGACATCTGGATATCCAGGAAACTGCCCAGGTATGAGATTCGATGAAGACTCTTTACAAAATGGAGGAGAAATTCCAGGATCTCAAGTTTGGTAAAATAAAAATATAAAAGTTATACCACATCAATAATATGGTGTGGTATAATTTTTATATAGTGTTTTTTTGATGCAAGGGAGTAATTATGAATATTTATGATGAAAATTCTAATCCATGGTTTACAAAAGATAGATCAGAAACAGCATCTAATAGAATGAATATAAAAACAATATCAAACAATATCATTGTTGAAAATCCAGGATTAGGCTTAAATGTATATAGAAATGTTTTCTCAAAAGAAGATTCTGAAAGATATATATCTATACTTGAGTCAAACTTAGGTGGTAACGGCAAATATGTTTGGTCAGAGGCTCAGGTAACAAACTCAAATACGCCAATTAAAAGAGCAAGGGATTGTGTTGATTTTAAATATAAGCAAGAAAATTTAGGTCCAAGAGATGAGCATAACGCAGAACTTATTGATCTACATCAAGAGATATATGAAAAGTTAAAATTTTGTGTAGATGATTATGCTAGGTATTGGGGCATTAATGTTATTTATTATGAAGCCTTTAACTTTGTAAAGTATGAGGGCGAGGGCAAACACTTCAATATTCACGCAGATCATGGTCCAGCATATAATGCTACTGTTTCTGCAGTTATATATATTAACGACGACTACGAGGGCGGAGAGATACAATTTCCAAGACTAGATGGCTATACTCTTACCCCAAAGGTTGGAGATATTGCTATCTTTCCATCTAACTACATTTATGAGCATGCATCTTTGCCAATGAAAAGCGGTACAAAGTATTGCGTAGTTATTATGACTGACATTAATGAGTTAGGTCATAAACATGTCGTTTAATCTTGCTATATTTAAATCATACAGGCCGTGGCTTAATAAAGAAAGTGCATCTGTTCCAGTGCCAACACAAGATGTTATACCACAATGGTATAAAGAAGCAGATAGATTTGCAAAAAATCCTTTTACAAATGAATATTATAAGGCACCTAAAGAGGTTTGTCCTTTTCCAAAAGAAGGCACTGTAGACGACTACGGAAAGATTCCTACATGGAAAGCATGTCCAGCAATAATGGATGCTTTTATGACTGGGTATGTTTTCAAAACTCCTTGTGACATAACATTTTTTAAAGATAGTCGTGGCGTAATTAGTGTTAAGGTTAGTGACCCAAGATGTAATGATTTTGTAAGTTATAGACCACCCATGCCACAGTTTGAACACCCTAAAGGATTTTATAAAGATCATTTTGCATGGATGCCAGATTGGGGATTAGAATTACCAGAAGGATATAGTGCTTTATTTATGACCCCAATGAATAGGTTTGATTTACCATTTATAAATACAACTGGAGTTGTTGATTCAGATAAGGTCGGTATTTTAGGAAGTTTTCCATTTTTCATAGCAGAAGGTTGGGAAGGAACAATACCTGCAGGCACTCCATTTTTACAGGTATTGCCATTTAAAAGGGAAAACTGGGAGCATAATATTGAAATTTTAGATCAGTCAAAGATATATGCTAAAATGGTAGATAACGCAAACTTTTATCGTCAACCAGATGGCGGGGTATATAAAAGTAAAATATGGACAAGAAGAGAGTATAAATAGGAGCAACACATGAAAACATGGACAAGTAAAGAAAATCTTGGTAGCGGTATAACTTGCTATAGAGGTGTTATAAATAAAGATATAGACACCATTAATAGATTAGAAAATATATTAGGAGAAGTTGCTCCATATGGCGAACTTTCTCCAGACGGGAAAAGATATCATTGGAACCCAGCATATGTTGGATATCAGCAACTTATGCCAGAGTATAGAGATTGTGTGGATTTTAAGTTTAAAAAAACTGATATCGAAAGTGATACCTCTGAAGAGTCTTTAAAATTACAGGCATTGTGGCAAGATATTTATGATGTTCAGTTTCCAGCAGTAGAAGATTATAGAAGAGACTATAACATTATGGATTTAAAGTATTGGGAGGCGTTTAACTTTATAAAGTATGGTCCAGGACAACACTTTCAAGAGCACCATGATCATGGATTTTCGTACAATTGTACAGTCTCACTTGTAGCATATGTTAATGATGACTACGATGGAGGAGAGTTGTTTTTTAGATTACAAAATTTAAATATAAAACCTCAAGCAGGAGATCTTTATATTTTCCCTTCAAACTATATGTATCCTCATAGAGCAATGCCAGTACACTCTGGAACAAAGTATTCTATAGTGACTATGCTAGACTACAGTGGTAAATATCATACTCCAGATATGTATGATCCAAAGTGGGCAAATGAGTAATGTTTAATATTAAGGTAGAAAAAACTCCAGATTCAATTTTTAATATAAATCCAATGTCTATAAAAAGAGATTGGATGGACGATACATCAGAGAAACATGCATATAGGTGTTTTCCAGTAACACAGGCAAATGTAATAGGCTGGAATCTTTCTTGTACAGAAGATATAATTTTTATGTGGGATGGCATTAATGATCGAACCGATCAGCATGTTCAGATTACAAGTCCAAAAGGCTCTTATGGGGGAAGAGGTCAGTCTTCTATAAGCCTAAATACTGGATTAATTTTTAGAACAGATAAAGATGTTAGTTTATGGACAATCAATCCAGTTAACTACTTTAATGATGATTTTGAAACTTTATCTAATTTAATAAGTACTTCATTTTATGATAATCCATTACCTTTAGCAATTAAGGCTAGACGAGCAAATGAAGAAGTAATTATTAAATCAGGAACCCCAATTGCTACAATTATACCAATATCTCTGGCTAATCTTAATAATACTTCAATTGAAATATTTGATTATTCTGATTTAGATCAATCAAGAAATAAAGCAAACATGGAATATGGAAAAGCAGCACAGGTAGTAAATTCTTCAGGTCAATGGACTGATTGGTACAGAGATGCTGTAAATGAAAAAGGTGAGTCTCTAGGATCTCACGAAGTAAAAACATTGAGGCTATCTGTAAAAGATAATAGGATACGGTGATATAATATTATGATGATGCCAGAAGAAGCAGTTACTGTAGTAAGAAAGCCATCCATAACTCCATCAGGATTTTTTGGTAGCGGTCCAGAAAATATAATTGAATTAGAAAATTTTATGACTGAAGAAGAGGTTAATTTTTTAGATAAAGCAGCAAGAAGCATCACTGTTTGGGATGTAACGCAAAGTCATAGAAATGAAAATGGAACAATAATTTATGATGCTGGGTTTTGGAAGGATAGGGTTGCAAGTGCACCGTCTTTAAATGAAAATGATCCAAGAATTGTTCCTGTTATCGTAGGTCTGTTTAATAGACTACAGCCAATTATCGAAGACTTTTTTAAAGTAAAAGTTCGTCCGACTGGACAAACAATTGTAAAGTGGAACCCAGGTCAGTTCCAAATGCCACATGCAGATAAAGAGTTGCATCAAGGAAAAGATGCTGGATTGCCAAATGACTTTCCTAATTATGATATAGCAAGTTTGTTCTATATTAATGACGATTATGAGGGCGGTGAATTATACTTTCCACATCAAAAAATTCAATTTAAGCCAAAAAGAGGATCGGCATATTTTTTCCCAGGCGATATGAACTATGTGCATGGAGTTACTGAGGTGCAGAAATCAATGAGATACACCTGTCCATTTTTTTGGGAAATTTTAGAGCATACTGGAGAAGTTAAGCCAGATTTTTCTAAAAAGTATAATAGAATTTTCCCTACAGATGAAGAAATATCTAGTTGGGATCCTAGAAGAGGTATAAAAAAATGAATTTAACTAATAAAAATAGAATAACAAAAGATATAGTTATTTACGAAAATTTTATTGATAAGGATGTTGCTGCTAAGTTAGTCAATGTTTTAGACAAGCATGCAAAATTAGGCACAATTAACTGGATGCCAATATCATTCTACGAATCATATTCTTCGGTTTTGCCACAAGATGACGATGAGCATGTTATTGCAGAAGGTTTGCCTGCAGATATATTTTCACAAATGAAGCAAGGCATTATTGAGGCAGTTGCAAGTGTTCATGACCTTGACCCAAAGATAATTTCTCAAATTGGATACCATACTCAAAAATGGGAGCCAGGCGCTTATGCAAGAAAACATTCTGATAATACAGATGAGCACGGAAAATCTGGAGCATTTACAAGAAGTAGATATGCTGCGTTTTTATATCTAAACGATAATTTTGAGGGCGGATTATTACAATTTCCAGATCAAGACATAACAATACAGCCTAAAGTTGGAATGCTTGCCGCATTTGACGGTGGATTTAATAATATGCATGAAGTAACCCTAATCACTAGCGGGGTTAGATATACAATAGGTTCATTCTGGGATGATCGTGAAGAAGATGCATACCCACAAGAACTCAGAGATGCCTGGGCTAAAGAGATGGAAGAAACCAGAGCATATCAAGAAAAAGAAAGAGCAGAATGGCAGAGTCTTTTAAAAGAAGGATATAAGATAGATATAAATGGAAATAAGTATAGAGTTGAGGATAGTCTAAATGATTGAAAACTTAAAATCAATACTCAAACAAAATAATATTCAATTTGATGAAATTACTGATGAACTAATTTCTATAGACAACTACTTAACCGATGAAGAATTAGATTTTATATGGGATAAAATAAACTCATCTGTTCAGGCTGACTGGGAAATTGAATACATGTCAAATTTAAAAAATTTCTGCATGGAAAAATTTGGTAGAGATGATGTAGATAATTTAGTTGCAGAGGGAAAGTTTGAAATTACTCAAAATTGGTATGACAAAAACCTAAATATTAGTCATTATCCAGAATATAGAATATTTTACGAACGTCTAAACTCTATGATAAGAGAGTCTGATAAAGATTTAGAATTAAGCGGATTTGCAACAATACAAAGAATGCAGCCTGGAGTTGAACTAAAATCTCATACAGATCAGCATACTGATCCATCAATTAAGTATGCAGCAATTTTATATATTAATGATGACTATAAAAAAGGTGAGTTATTCTTTAAAAATCTTAATCTAAAGTTACGGCCAAATCCTAAATGCTTATTGATTTTTCCAGGAAACGAAAAATATGAGCATGGAGTAGAGCATGTTGCTGAAGGTCCAATACGGTATGTTCTTGTCGGTTTTATAAAAGAAGTAGGTCACTACATAAGAAATAGGTATTAAAGGAGACAATGTGAAAAGAGAGATACTAGATCCAAAAGTATATTATTATACAGACGCTATTGATAATTTTGATGTGTTTGAGCAAACACTAAAAGAATTAGATAATATTGAATATAAAAATGATTTTAATGTAAACATTTGGAATCCTTGGACATCGTCTAATGATAAAAATTTTATTTATGGAGAAACTAAAACTTTTGATCTTAATGCAATCAATAGTATTAAAAATGAAGTAGGAGAAAAAAGCAAATATATATATGATGCGGTAATGAATACCTTTTATAATGTTTGCAAAGATTATGCAGAATCTCTAGGAGATTTTGACGAACCAAGACTTTTCCCAACATTTAATATTAAAAAATACTATAGCGGTATGGCAATGGGTGCACATTTTGATCAACTAGATGGAGATAAAACTTTAAGATATTCTCTAGTTATGTATTTAAATGATGACTGCGAAGGCGGAGAAATATCTTTTCAATTAAAAGATTATGATGGTGGTTGGAATAGCCAAGATGGGTGGGTGCGTGGAGCACCAGCAGTAGACTTAGATTATGATTTAGCAGTTGCAAATAAAAGTATAGATTTTGGTGTTAAGCCAAAAGCAAATAGTGTTATTATATTTCCAGCAGATGCTCCCTACTTTCACACAGCACATACAGTCAAATCTGGTGTAAAATATATGGTTCCAGGACATTGGATACATAATAGTATGGAACTTAATCGGCACGAGGGAATGTAGTGAAAGATTTCGATATAGAGAAAATTCATCAAACTATATGGGTTTTTAAAAATGCATTTAAAAATTCAGATAGATTAATTGATTATGTTAATAATAATAAAGAGTGGACTGATTGGTATACCTTTGGCACTAAGGCTCAAGTCACTGGATTTATATATAGGTTTAATAACTTTCCAAGTTTAGAAGAGTGGCAAAATAAAAATACAACTGATGAGGCAAGTAATATAAACTTTAATGATCTTGAAAATGAAATTAATGATTTATTTTATGAGACCACAAAACTTTATGTTGAAGGCAATAATATATCTTTTGATAATTGGATATACCAAGGGTGGGATTTAGCAAAATATAATGCAACGCCAGATTCAGAAGGTGACTATGTTATGATGCATCATACAGACTTTCAGAGAAATGTTGCATATTCTCCAGGAGAAAAATTTGGAATAACGGCAGTATTCTATTTAAATGATAATTATTCTGGTGGCGAGGTAATGTATAGATTTTTAAATGATAAAGATATCAATATAGTTGAAGAAGATTATATGTATAAGCCACAAACAGGAGATATTGTGGTTTTTATGTCAGGTCATCCTCACTACCACGGAGTAAAGATAGTAACTGAGGGAGAAAAGTATATTATAAGGAATTATTGGAGATATGATTATTCAGGGCACCCACTTTGGCTTAAGTTAGAAGAAAAACATGGAAAAGAACTTTGGAAAGAAAAAGAAAAAGAAAGAAAAAAATTTAACGAAAATCCACAAAATATGACAATTATTAATAATATTCCATTTTGGGTTTCTTTTGAAGATTATTACGAAAAAGATATAAAGGATATAGAGATATGAAAACTGCTATTGTTACAGGAGCAAGTAAGGGTGTGGGCTATGCAACAGTTAAACTTTTATCTGAAAATGGCTATAAAGTAATTGCGCTCTCTCGTAACTTAACAAAAATTTCTGAATTAGTATGTGAAAATGTTGAGGTTTATCAATTAGATATAACTCAACCAAATGCAATAAAAGAATTTTATGAAAAATATAAAGATATTACTTTAGATCTTTTGGTTAATAATGCAGGAGGCGGTTCAGGCCCAACTAATATAATAAAAGAAACAATGGATAACTTTAGAATCGCATATGAAATAAATGTATCTGGACCAATGTATCTTTCTCAACTTTTTGTTCAGTCAATGCAAAAGTCCAAGTCTCCAACTATTATTTTTGTCAGTTCTCTTGGAGGAAAATTTGCTTATCGTGGTGGCGGAAATTACACTAATGCTAAGAGAGGAATGATGGCTCTTGTGGACACTATGAGGTTAGAATTTCCAGATTACGGAATTAAAGTAACTGAAATTTGTCCAGGAACAATAGATACTCAGTTAGAAAAAAGAGATATTGCTGTAACAGCAGAAGATATAGCAGAATGCATTAGATGGGTTTCAGAACTACCAAGTCATGTTAATATAAATCATATAGAGATAAACCATTTGCTTAGTGGCAAATACTAACCGTAAACTATAACTTAAGGTAGAGTTTTGTTTTTTACAAAACTCTGCTATACTTAGCATCTAACAGTTTTTAAATAGGAGAAATACATGTCAGATTTTTTTAGTTTTCGTTTGTCCGAAGAGTTCATAAGTGAGTATAAAACAAAGGAACCTCCATTTGGTTTTGCAGATGCAGGTGGTAATTCATTAGGAGAGATTACATTTATTCGTACCTATTCCCGAATGAAGGAAGACGGAACTAAAGAAAGATGGTATGAGGTTTGTCGTCGAGTAATCGAGGGTATGTATTCTGCACAGAAGAATCACGCAAAAGAAAACAGACTACCATGGAACGATTATAAGGCTCAATCATCTGCCAAGGAAGCCTTTGATAGATTGTTTAATCTAAAGTGGACCCCACCAGGACGAGGCCTATGGTCTTTTGGCACGGGACTTACAATGGAAAAGAAAAACTCTGCAGCACTACAAAACTGCGCTATGGTATCTACAAAAGACATTGATAGAAACGATCCAGGTCAACTATTTGGCTGGGTCATGGATGCTCTAATGATGGGTGTAGGTGTAGGGTTTGATACTTTGGGCGGGGAGAAAAAACTTTCTATTTACAGTCCAACAGAACCACCACAAGTATATGAAATTCCAGATACTCGTGAGGGTTGGGTAGAATCTGTTAGATTATTAATTAATTCATTTTTAAAGCCTAATATGTATATTCAGGAGTTTAACTATGACCTTATTCGCCCTCTAGGAGCACCTATTAAGGGTTTTGGAGGCACAGCAAGCGGTCCTGCACCACTTATCCAGTTGCATAAGCAGATAAGGGCTGTAATCGGCGGGAGAGCAGGAGAGACCCTTGATTCAAGAGCAATAGTAGATATTGTTAATCTTATTGGCACCTGTGTGGTATCAGGAAATGTTAGAAGATCCGCAACCCTGGCTTTAGGTAATGCTGATGATCAAGACTTTATGAATCTTAAGAATTCTGAGGTTTTTCCAGAAAGAAATTCATTTGATCCAGAAAATCCAGGATGGGCATGGATGTCAAATAATTCGGTTTCTGCGACGGTAGGTACAAAGTACGAAGACTATGTAGACCTTATCGCTAATAACGGAGAACCTGGTTTTATATGGTTAGATGTAGCAAGAAATTATGGGCGTTTAAAAGATCCAGCAGACGGCAAAGATTATCGTGTCATGGGCTTTAACCCCTGTGCTGAACAACCATTGGAATCATATGAACTATGTACCTTAGTTGAAGTACATCTAAATCGCCATGAGTCTAAAGAAGATTTCTTGCGGACATTAAAGTTTGCATATTTGTATGGCAAGACGGTAACACTGATACCAACGCACTGGCAACAGACAAATGGAATTATGCAGCGTAATCGTCGTATTGGTACATCATTGACAGGAATTGCTTCATTTTCAGACAAATTTGGTTTGCCTGTTGTGCGTGAATGGATGGACGAAGGATATGAGACTATTCGTAAATATGATCATTCATATTCTGAGTGGCTATGCGTTCGTGATTCCATTAGAGTCACAACTGTTAAACCATCAGGGTCTGTATCAATTCTTTCTGGCGCAACGCCTGGAGTTCACTGGGCACCTGGCGGAAATTATTTCTTGAGAGCAATTCGTTTTGGGAATACCGACCCAATGATTCATCTGTTCAAGGCTGCTGGATATAAGATGGAGGCTGACCTTGTATCTGCGAATACAACTGTCGTATATTTCCCAGTACATTCTGGCCACGCAAGATCTGAAAAAGATGTAACATTATTTGAGAAGATTGCGCTTGCTGCTACTGCTCAGAAATACTGGTCTGATAATGGCGTGTCTGTAACGCTTTCATTTGACAAAGAAACTGAAACCAAGCATATTGCGCCTGCACTTCATATGTACGAAGGACAACTAAAAGCAGTATCATTCTTGCCGATGGGAAATAAGGTGTATCCGCAACAGCCATACACTGAAATTACCGAAGAAGAATATAACAGTTATATTGGTCAAATTAAGAAGATCGACTGGTCTGCTATTTATGACGGAGCAGAAAATCTGGAAGCACAGGGCGAAATGTACTGTACCACAGACGCTTGCGAAATAAAAATCTCTTAGTATGATAAAATAGACTCATAATGTCTATCCCATCCAATCTATACGCAGAGAAAGCCTTCGCAGAACATCCAATAGCCTTGTGGTCTTTAGATGATGCTGCTGATTATATTTCTTTACTTTCAGAGTCAAACCGTAACGTATATGAATGGAATCCAGAAAACTGTTCTGTTGAACAAGTAACTTCTGTAATTGGAGAACCATTTGTTGATAGCAGTGTAACTAGAATAAGTGGAAACGTAATAACAGAGGATAGCGGTTCTTTCTCTTGTACAAGTTCAGATATTTTAGACTTTAGCGAAATAAATAAAGATCTAGGAACCTTCTGTATTGGCGCACATATATACTCAACTAGCCCATATATAACAAGTTATGAAATAGGATACGAGTACTACGATGTCCCACTTGGTGAGTGGATTCAAAAAACTAAAACATTTAACATAACTATAATGGATAAATGGATGTTCTTATCTAACTCATTTACTGTTCCAAACAACGAAGGCTCGATGCGTTTATTTTTAAAGGCAAACTTTTTAGGTGGTTATCAAGACACATCAGAAAATTCTATACTAGTTAACGGATTTACACTAGGTCAATGGTCAGAAGAGTTTGCTTCTACTTCACTCGGTGTTACACCAATCGAATTGCCATCTGGAATTTTTAATGAAACAACTTACGGCTATCCAGCAAGGTCGTATGGTTTAGAAGATAATGATGGATATTATCTTGTTAAAGATAATTCTTTTGTTGCAAAAAATTCTGGTGCACCAATGGTTTACGGTACATCTAATTGCACAGTGATAACTCCAAATAATAACAAGCCATCATTAATTATTCCTTCTATGGGATTTTTAAATGATACTGGGAAATATAGAACCTATACAGTAGAAATGTGGATGAGAATTAACTGTGATTCTATAGAACCTAAAAAGATTTTTGGAAGTTTAGAAAATGAAAGTGGTCTTTATGCTGAAGGTCCATTTTTAGTTTTAAGAATTGGGAATAAGTCTGCGTCACACTATATTGGCGAATGGTCTAGGCCAATGCTTATTCATATTTTATATTTTGAAAATACATCAAAGATGTACATTAATGGTGAAGAGGTATTATCTATAACATACAATCAGAATGAAATTGATTTTAATTCAACAAACAATTGGCTTGGTTTTTGGTCATATGATGATATCTCTCCAATTGAATTAGACTGTGTTGGTATTTATCCATACAAGGTTTCTAATATTGTTGCAAAAAGAAGATTGGTTTTTGGACAGGGAGTAGAGTCACCAGACAATATTAATACGGCATATAGCGGTCAATCGCTTTTAATTGACTATGCATTTGCTGACTATACCAATAACTATTCTTATCCAGATATAGGAAGATGGAATCAGGGAATTAACGACAATCTGTCTTCAGAAAATAATATTCTATCTACAGTAAATTATACGCTTCCATCATTTTTAATTAATAATGAAGAAGGCAATTATGCAAACTGGCTTACTGCTAATTCTAACTTACCACAAGAAATTGAGGATGAGTATTTTAAAGTCAGGCCTAATTCATCTTATAGTGGACAGATATATTTTAATAATTTAAATTTTTTACAGCAGCAGATTAAAAGTATTTATGGAGTATTTAAAAGAACTGGAACATCTACGCATGATATGACATTGTTTAAAGTTGTAGATCCAAATAACAATTACTTTCATGTCCATATACCAGAAAATAGTAATATGGTTACTTATTCAGTAAAATTTAATAATATATTAACTGAAAATATTCTATATTCTAATGAAACTTATATAGGATATTTAGATGGCTCAATTAATCAAGTACAAGCAGGTGAAAAGTTTTACGCAGGATTTAATATTGATAATATAGTTAAATGGTTCGGTGGACCTGTGGCATCAATTCTTGGAAATATTTCACAGTGCAGACTTTATATTGGAAATGATCAAAGTGGAGAAACTTGGTTTGACGGAAATATATATAAAGTTTCTCTTTGTAATTCAAGAAATCATTCTTTAATTGCTCCTGCATTTGGAGAAGATGGTTTGCCAGCAGACTATGAATTATATATTGCTGGTAATTGGAATCAACAATTCTGGGATAGGTATGCTGATAGCGAAGACTATGATCAAGCATTTTGGGATTATATTATTGATGGAGGAAGTCCAGGAGGAATGCTGTTTGATAAAATCTTAGATCATACCGCTAGTTACACACTGGTTGCCTCTAGATATTTTGATGATTATCAATTAGACATCGATACTATGGGATATTGGGAAGATTATCAACCATTAACATATTATGCACAATTTGTTGATGATGAAGATGGAGATCGTTCTTATGACTTAGACTTTTTACAATTTAATATTAATTATCCAGCACCATCTAAATTTTATGAAATCGAAACGCCAGGCGAAGAGTGGAGTTATGCAGAGTTATATAACAGATATAACTATCCAAGAAAAAGAACATATGATTCGTTAGACAACTTTTTATTTACTGGATACAGAGACTATGAAGACTTACAGTACAATATAACAAGAAGTTATAAATATGATACATCAAACTCATTAGTTAGATCATATGTAAGTTTTCAATATATTGAGGCAGGCGCAAGTCAAAATAATAAGTTTTTTACAAATACTGAGCCAGCAGCAAAAGAAGGAACGGTAATTCCAGATAGCACTTGGTTAACAACAAAGTATGAAGTTATAGATAATATGATTATATATCCACCTTCAGGTGTAGACTTTAATGACCTATCTTTGGTAACTCATTTAGAATTTAAAGTTAAAAATATTTTAAGAAATAAAGTAAAAGTAAAGAAACTTGAGTATTGCTCTCAGTCTTTTAACCACTATAGCAATCCTATTGGAACTAACCCATTCGTTAAGATGTATCCATATAAAAAGTCTGGAATTTATTATAATTATAAAGGTAGAAACCCATATAGCATTTATAAAAAGACATCGCCATATCTTTATATGACAAGAACAAGTGGTGTGCAGTTAAGAGGAGTTCACGATCCTTTAATTAATAGAGGCTTAATGATTCCTATTAATGAAAATAAAACTTTAGACTTTGACAAGATTATGGCTATGCAATTAGCATTAAGGTTTGACGAAGACTACTTTCCATATGCTCCAACACAAATATTTGAGATAGAAGCAAAAAATGCTTATATTAAATTTTATATAGTTGCAAATGATCAGACGGGTAAGCGTGGAAAAATTTATGCAGTAAACTCCTTAACTGGTAGATTAGAAAATGGAATAAGTTTTTATCTAAATGGTAAAATTGTGAGAGACCCAGTTCTGACAATCAAGCAATGGGCATTTTTAGGTATATCTTTCTCCAACCTTTTGGATATCTCAGGAGTACTTGGCTCAATTAAACTTAATGGACCCATGCTATTTAATAATATTTCTTATTATCAGTCTACTAATTTACAAGAAGTTCAAAAGGTATCCACAAGGCCTTGGTTCCAAGTTAAAAGATCTGGTCCACTAACCCTAGACTGGGAGTATTGGATTCCTGACTTCTTCCTATGGAACGGTGTGCTAGTTCAGTCGTCTATCAGTTATTATGGTGTAGATCCAGAAGATGTATATCAAAGTTATGTAGGAACTAATAAAATAATAACAGGGACAGACAAGATTCTTGGTATTGGTCAATGCGAGTATAACGTATATCAGCAGGTATCTTGGCAACAAACAACCTCGTCAGCAGTATAATATGGTATACTGGTGGTTATGAAAAGCAAAAATCAATCACCTTTTAGCAAAAACGGTAAGCCTAGAATGCCTGGCCAGATAGGCGAAACAAAAGTTACTTTGATTGATAAGAAGTATGACTGGGGCCTATATGTTTGGAAAAGATCAAATGGTAGATGGTTTACTGATGGAGATGGAAATATTTTAAATATACCATCTATGAAGGGTGATATTTCTAAAATTGCAGAATTAAAGCAAGCAGCAGCATACTACGGTGAACCAGAGGGAGAGGCTATATTTTTCCCAGGTCTTGCCAGAGTTACTGACGAAGAATATTCTGAGCAAAAGCAGAGAATGCTTGAAGGTTGGATTCCTAACCTTAATGATATGGGTTCAGTCTATGATGCCCAGCAAACTATTAAAAAGTATGGAGCACAAGATTAATGAGCGATCAAGAATTTTTTATTAATGCAAGAATTGATAACCCAACAGATATCCTGCAGCAATTTAAGGAAGAAGATCCTTTTAATAAATCATGGAATGAGTTAAAGAATTTAATTGGGCTTGATAATAACTTCAAGCGTAGGGCAGGAAGATTGGCAGAAAAAGCAGTTGCTCCAGAAAATATGAATGGGTATTTGAATAATGCCAAAGCACAGCCTTCAGGTGTAGACGGAGCACAATCAAAAGAGATTAACCCAGGATCAGTTTATAGAAATGCCTACGGACTATTTGATGTAATCACACCACCATGGAATCTTTATGAGTTAGCAAACTACTATGACACTTCGTTTGCAAATCATGCTGCGATTGATGCAAAGGTAGAAAACATTGTTGGCCTTGGTTATGACTTTGAGGTTTCTCCATCGACGATGCTTCGTCTAGAGTCTAATCAAGATAAGGATCAGGTATCAAGAGCAAGAAACAGAATTGAAAGAGCAAAGATAGAATTACATAATTGGATTGAATCTTTAAATGATAATGATTCTTTTACAACTACCATGACTAAAGTTTATACTGATATGCAAGCAACAGGAAACGGATATCTAGAAATAGGTAGAACAACTCGTGGAGAAATTGGATATGTTGGACATATTCCAGCAACCACAATGCGTGTTCGTCGTTTGCGTGATGGATATATTCAGATCATTGGTCAGAAGGTAGTTTACTTCCGTAACTTTGGGGCAAAGAATCCAAACCCAATTACTGCTGACGCTAGACCTAATGAGATTATTCACTTTAAGCAATACTCACCTCTAAATACATTCTATGGAGTACCAGATGTACTATCTGCAATCAACTCCTTGCATGGAGATCAGTTAGCATCACAATATAACATTGATTATTTTAGCAATAAGGCTGTTCCAAGATATGTTGTTACATTGAAGGGTGCTCGTCTTTCTGCTGATGCTGAAGACAAAATGTTTAGATTCCTTCAGACAAACTTGAAGGGTCAGTCGCATAGAACTCTTTATATTCCACTTCCAGGAGATAGCGATAGCAATAAGGTAGAGTTCAAGATGGAGCCAATTGAAAACGGCGTACAAGAGGGATCATTTGAAAAGTACCGTAAGCAGAACCGTGATGATATTTTGGTAGCGCACCAAGTTCCGCTATCTAAGATTGGTGGAGGAGAGTCTGGCGGTATTGCAGCAGCATTGGCACAGGATCGAACATTTAAAGAGCAGGTAGCAAGACCTGCACAGCGAGAACTTGAAAAAACATTAAACAAGATTATTAAAGAAAAGACTGATATTTTAGTACTTAAGTTTAATGAATTAACCCTAACTGACGAAAACGTACAATCTCAAATACTTGAAAGATACGTTAAGAATCAGGTTATGCTTCCAAATGAAGCAAGAAATATTTTAGGACTTCCACAACGGGAAGGAGGAGATGAGCCTTTCCAGCCAAAGCCACAGGATACAGCAAACAGAGCAAGGGACGGAGAAAGAATGAATAATCAATCCGACAGTACTGCAACAGTTTCTGGTAGAAATCCAAAGGGCGAGGGCAGGGCAACCGAATAAGTTATACACAACTTTATCCACAGTTTATTAACATTTGTGTAAAAAAGGCCATATAATATATTCTAGTATGACTATATCTAAAGCCCATTGGGACACCAATGGCGACTCAGTAAGACTTTCCCTTCCATTTGCGAAGGTTGATAAGGAGAGACGTATCGTCTCAGGTTTTGCATCCCTTGATAATTTAGATAAGCAAGGAGATATAGTAACATCAGAAGCATCAATGAAAGCATTTGCAAATTTCCGTGGAAACATTCGTGAAATGCATCAACCACTCGCTGTTGGCAAGATGGTAAATTTTAAAGAAGATCGTTATTTTGATCCTACATCTAAAAAGTTTTATAATGGCGTTTTTGTTTCTGCATATGTTTCTAAGGGCGCACAAGATACATGGGAAAAAGTTTTGGACGGTACACTAACAGGATTCTCTATTGGTGGTCGTATGAATAAGTGGGATGACGGTTATGATGAGAAGTCAGATTCCACAATTAGAATTATTAAAGATTATGATCTTGTAGAGTTGTCACTTGTTGACTCTCCAGCAAATCAATTTGCAAACATTATGCATGTTGAAAAGGTTGATGGCGTTGCTGTTGTTAAAGGTCAAGATGTTGAGTTAGAAAATGTTTTTTATGATCAAGAGTCTGGAATTGTAATGGTTTCAGATCAAGAATCTGCTGTAAGTCCAGTTACTGGCGATCAGATGAAAAATATAGGTTTCGTTGAAAAACAAGACAACGAAAAAATGGATATAGTCAAATTCTTAGTTGATAGTGCTAAAGGCATGAATACTTCTAAGATAACAGAGGAGGTAAATCCTATGGCAAAGAAAACAAAGGCTGTTGAAGAAACAGTTGAAGTTACTAAGTCAGAAGAGATCGCTCCTATTGCTGAAGAAACTCCAGCAGTTGAAACTGAAAAGGCTGATGTTGTTGATGAAACAACTGAAAAGACTGATGTTGTAGAAACAACAGAAGTTGCTGAAACAGAAAAGGCTGCCGCATCATCTGGAGCATCTAAAGAGGAAGAAGATTCCGAAGAAGATGCAAAAGAAGATGAAGAAGAGATGAAGGCAAAGAAGAAGTCAGATGAAGTAGTTGTTGACGCAATTGCTGAAATTAAAGAAACTATTACATCGGCCTTTAGCGATCTTTCAAATACTCTTAAGTCCTTGCAGGCTGAAGTAGAAGTACTAAAGTCTACTGCAATTGACAAGGAGACAGTAAAAAGTTCGTTTGATGCAGTCGCCAGAGATATCGCTGCAACTAATGAACGATTCAGTGAGTTTGGAAAGCGTGTTGACGCAGTAGAAGCAGATACAGCATTCCGAAAGTCTGGCGATCTAGGCGAGATCGTTCAGGATCGACCACAGGAAACTATGGTTGAAAAATCCTTATGGGGCGGACGTTTCCTCAAAACAGCCGACTTATTTAATTAAGTACAAAACTCGGAGGTGACAATATGTCGGAAGAAATAAAGAAAAACCAGCCAGGAGAATCAGGCCAACTCGGTGGAACAACACCAGGTCTTTATCAGTCACAAGGTGCTTATGCATCTGGTTCTGATGCAGGCTCAAATATCCCTGGCAATTATACTGATGGTGGTGTTCTTGGAAACATTCCAAACGCTAACCTAGGTCTTACAACAGGACCAAATGCAGTAAATCCTTCAGGTGAGGCTGGAAGCGGTATCCTACGCCCTGAACAGGCACAGCGTTTCATTGATTACGTTTGGGACGCCACAGTTCTCGCCCAGGATGGTCGTCGTGTCACAATGAGAGCAAACACCATGGAACTCGAAAAGATTAACGTGGGTGAACGAGTAATTCGTTCTGCTGCTCAAGGTGTCGGTGACTACACCAATAGTGGTGCTACATTCAGCAAAGTTGAACTTACAACCAAGAAGATTCGTCTAGATTGGGAAGTTACTGCTGAAGCACTCGAAGATAATATTGAAGGGGCTGCGCTTGAAGATCATCTAGTTCGCTTGATGACCAACGCATTCGCTAACGATATTGAAGACCTCGCTATTAATGGTGATGGTTCAACTGGTAACTTCCTTTCAATTATGAAGGGATTCGTCAAGAAGCACAAGGACAATGGAGATTCGCATGAAGTTGCGTTGACTGTTGCTGATAATGCTTGGACACCAGAAAAGATGCAAGAGATTATTCTAGGCATGCCACGTAAGTATCGTGCCCTTAAGAATAACCTTAAGTTCTATGTAGGTACAGACACATTTGCTGGTATCGTTAAGCATAACGGTACTCTTGCTGATGCAATTGCTGAAGCAATGGGTAATCGTGTTGCTGGTACTGCTGCAAACCGTCAAGCATACCTTGATGGAAACGGCCAGACATTCGGCGGAGCACGTACAACACGTGTTCTCGGAATTGATGTCCAAGAAGTTCCTTACTATCCAGAAGGATATGTCGATTTGACATTCCCACAGAACCGTGTATGGGGCTTCCAGCGTGATATCGTCGTCAACCGTGAATACAAGGCGAAGAAGGACACAATTGAATACACAGTATTCGTCCGCTTCGGTATTCAATGGGAAGAAGAAGACGCAATTGCGTGGGCAGATGCTGCTTCAGACTCATAATCTGTAAACAGTAACCTTTGAGAGGGGGCAGGGGCTAGATCTCCTCCCCCTCTTAACTTTTTAGTATTCTGTTATAATAGTAACAAGGAGGTAAATAATGGAAGAAAATAATTTTAATAATGAAACTTATGAAGCACCAATAGAAAATATTGTTGCTCCAGAAGCACCAGTAGAGGTATCAATTGAAGAACCAGTCGTAGAGGCTTTTATGCCAGAAACCAAGGTTGAAGAAATTGCTCAAGAAAATAGTATTGAGGCATCTATCTCTGCTCCTGAACCAGAAGTTACTGCTATCACTTCAAGTGATTTAGCAAGTTCTTCTACAGAGCAGGCTTTAGGCTCTGTGGCTAATGGCATTATTGGTGTAACAACAACAGTAAAGCAAGAAAAGCCAAATAAACAACCATACAATAAGGTTTGTATTTATTCTCAAAAGAACATTCATGTTCCAGGTTTGGGCAAACTACTTCGTGGATATCAGATGCTTGATAAGACTATTGCTGACCAATGGTTAGATAAGCCATATGCAAGAATCGCAACTCCAGAAGAAGTTGCAAGGGAGTTTCGTAAGTAATGCAAGTTTTGAGAGTTCCACCTTATCCTTTAACAACCAAATGGGATTTACCCATTGCTAATTACGATTATGTAGTTTATGTTGAGGATCTGGTGGATCACTCATTTGAAGAAATAGAACTATCTTCAGATTCAAATGGTAGACTTATTTATGAACTTCCTATATCAAAAATACAATTTGATAGAGATTTTTTAATTAGATTTTATGATACAGAAAAAGAACATATTTTATTTGAAAGTGATTTAACAATCACACGCCCATATGTTAACCCAGCAGACATGGGGACCACAGCAACTGAGATTAATGAATATACAATGTACGAACTTGTTGCTAGATCTATAATTGATACATATGTTGGTGATGGTTTTTATAACCATAAGTTAGTAATTAACACAACTGGAAATGGTGCAGATTATTTTCCTATTTGGCACGATGCCAATAGAGTATTGAAGGTTTATGAGAATGATATTTTAGTTTATGATATTGATAATGAAAATAATTATGAACAAAAATATAAAATCTTGTTAGATAACTCTGCTATTTATAAAATTGATAAGGCAACCGAGGGCGAAGAAAGAAACAGAACAGAAAACAATATTACAAAGATTGCAACCGCACATGGAGATCTTGGATATGTTGCCTATGTTCCAACAGATTTTCCAAAAGGCGTAGATTATACTTTCATTTTAGATGTCGGCTATCGTGCAGTGCCAGCAGATGTTGAAGTGGCAACAAAGATGTTGATAGATGATATCAAGTGTGGTAAGTTAGATTACTACAAGAGATATATCTCAGCATATAATACAGATCAATTTAGAATTCAATTTGATAAGAATATGATGTCTGGAACTGGTAATCTTATTGTCGATAAGATACTTGAGAAGTATATTAACTCAATCACTAAGCCAGGAGTTCTATAATGATTTGCGAAGAAACAGACTTCGCATTTCCGATGCAAGCAGATGTATATCATCCAATTGTTGAGCAAGGTGCATACGGAGAAGTCAAAAAGACCTGGATTTTAGATAGAACAATAGCCTGTTCGTTTGCTTCTGCAGGCACAGCGTTTAAAGAAGAAGTAACCCCTAACATAAATATTACTCAGGAGAAGTTACTGCTTGGTCGATGCAAGTCTGATATTAGAATGTCAAGTATGGAAGCAAGAAACTCAATAACCAATGTTATTATTACCAACATTCGTGATAAAAACTGTAACGAAATATACAAAGAGACATCTGGTCCTCGTGCAGGCAAATCTACTATTTTTGAAATAGCAACCCAGGACCCATTTGCAGGTCCATTTGGCAATGTAGAATATTATAAGTTAGTTGTTCGTAGGTCAGAAAATCAGGCGGTAGATGTATGATCGCTTTAAAGTTTGACAATAAAGTTTTTAAAAAACAGATGAGTAACCTAGTAGATTATTCTATAGGATACCTAGATGGTATGGAATTAGGTAAGCAAGAGTTTTTGGTGAACCTAGGTCAAGATGTGCAGGATATAGCGTATCAATTTATCGATGCTAATGCCAGAGTAAGTCCACAAACTTTACACCATGTTTACGAATGGTATCAGACAGGAAGCCCAAATGCAAGATTGTTTGATATAGACTATAGAGTTAGTAACCTAGGTTTGTCATTTATAACTTCATTTAAACAATCAAGAACTGTAAAGAGCGGATCTACTGTTCCATTTGAAAATAAAGCAAGCATTATGGAAAATGGAATTAGCGTGACCATTAGGCCAAGAAATTCTGAAGTATTAAGGTTTGAAGATAACGGCAACATTATTTATACCAAGAAGGAAGTTGTTGTAGATAATCCTGGCGGAATAACCCAAGGACAATTCCAAAATACATTTGAAAACTTCTTCCGTAATTATTTTACACAGTCATTTTTAAGATCAAGTAAACTAAAGCAATATTTTTCTAATCCAGTAAGTTATAAGAGAAACCTGCCTGCAGGTGTTAAGGTCGGTAAGTCTGCTGGTATTCGTGCTGGCTATCGTTGGGTAGCAAATGTGAGGTTAACATAATATGGCTATTTCATATCCACCAGTATTTGTAAATGATTATTTGGCAGAAAAAGGCCTATTGTTATTTAACAATGCTGTTAATTTTTTCCCATCAGGACCAAATACAATCGAACAGGTTCAGAATAATGGAATAGATTTCTTTTGTGTATATGACCGAATGTTTAGGATGCGTAGAAAGGCTTTCCCACATATTAAGGATGAGCAGTTATTATATTATTTTTATTCTGGTGGAGAAAATCATCAAGCAAACCTAATAGAAAATACACAACTAGTTCAGGATCTTCTCGATAGGGGAGATGAATCTGGTCAAGAAGTCAATGCTTGGCTTCAGAGCAAATTAAACGAAGATGGACTGTATGTCAAAGGAAACAAGTCATTCCTTCCAGTCTATTTCCATGAGTTTACAATATATCAGTTAGAAGAGGCACGGGATATAGTCGATTTCGGCACGGCCAGAACATATGCGGGAAATAAGATAATCATCAGTTACTGCTACCATACCGTCGGGGAAGGTCAAAATGCAGATGGAAAACGCACATACAACGGCACAATAATTTCATAAAAGGCTGTTATACTTATCAATGAGGAAACACGCCTTTTAATTTCTAGAAAAATAAAGAGGTGAAATAAATGGCTCTAGGTAGTTCAAGTAATATCATCGTAGGTGCAGCCCAACTTTGGGTGCATAAGGCAGGACCTTTGGGAGTTGGCGGACAGCCAGCATTCGCATCAGGTACTAAGTATGCAACCACAATGGACGCTGACACTGATTTCCGTAACGTAGGTTACACAAGCAATGGTTTGGAACTTCAATTCCAACCAGATTTTGGTGAAGTAACTGTTGATCAGATTCTTGACGTTGCTAAGTTATATAAGCAAGGCATGCAGGTAAATCTTAATACAGCATTCGCTGAATCTACATTGGAAAATCTCGTTGTTGCAATTGCAGCATCTGAAGATGATCTCAATGCAGGTGTATTAGATCTTCGTGCAGGTAATCTCGGTGAATGCCCACTCGAAAGAGGACTAGTTGCCGTTGGCCCTGGAACAGGTGATTGCGAGGAAGGTTCTAACAAAGAAAGAATCTACGTTGCATATCGTGCACTCTCAATTGAGAGCGTAACTGTGTCAGCAAAGCGTGATGAGGCTACAATGTTTGAAGTCTCGTTCCGTTTGCTTCCAGAAGACGGTGGCTCATACGGTAAGATCATAGATCGTACTGTTTCAGTATAATACAACTTAATAACAGATAGCCCAGACCCTTGAAAGTCTGGGCTTTTCTGTTTGGTATAATAAAGTGTGGCTACAGAAATATACAAAATACAAGAAATAACATTATCAGATGATTCTGTTTTAGAGATCTCTCCTTTAAAAATTAAGTATTTAAAAAAGTTTATGACTAAGTTTGAAGATGTCAAAAATGCAAGGGGAGACCTAGAGGCTATAACAGCCCTAGTAGAATGTGCAAGAATATGCATGCAACAATATAAACCATCCATAGCAATAAGTACCGAAGTCCTTGAAGATAATGTTTCTTTGACCGATATATATAAAATACTTGATGTAGGTGCAGGTATAAAGATAAAGCAGGACTCGGAAGAAGGAGTGAAAGAACAGGCAACAAAAGGCGGAGCAACCTGGGATGAGTTTGATTTGGCGAAACTAGAGTCTGAAGTTTTTATGCTTGGCATATGGAAAAATTACGATGAACTAGAGTCTTCCCTGTGTATGGCCGAATTAACCGCATTATTAACACATAAAAGAGATTCTGACTATCAAGACAAAAAGTTTGCAGCAGCAATCCAGGGAGTCGATTTAGATAAAAATAATAAAAAAAGTAATGCATGGGAAGATCTTAAGGCCAGGGTATTTAGTAAGGGTAAGGCTACTGACGGTAGCGATATTCTCGCTCTTCAGGGTATTAATGCCCAACAGGCAGGCTTTGGAATTGGTATGGGATTAGATTACGAAGAGGTCAAGGACTAAAAATAAAAGTCGTTTGTGGTATAATTAATTTACTTATTCTTAAGGAGGAATAGTGAGTTCAAAAGGTAATAATAATCAAACAACAAAGAATGAATTGTCACTAATTGACGGTACAAAATTTGAAGTAAAGCCGCTTAAGATTTCTTTGCTTAAGCCGTTTCTAAGTAAATTCGGAACGCTTGCTGAAGTAGCAGACGATAACGAAAAATCTATGGATATATTACTGGATTGTGTTCAAATTGCTTTTAAGCAATATTTGCCAGGATATGCAGATAACAGAGAGGCAGTTGAAGATAACCTTGACTTGCCAACAGTATACAAGATCATTGATGCTGCTTCTGGAATGCAACTATCTGATGCAACTGGAATTCTAAATCCAAGTAAGTAGGATTGGGGGTGTCATGATTGGCTGATGATGTAAGTGCTAATATTAATGTCAACTTTGACACCAGAGAAGCACTAAGAAGTTTACGCCAACTACAGGCTGGGTTAAGCAGATTTAATCAAGCGTTAACTCAGGGTAATGTCGCAGCAGCAAATGCACAAAAAGGATTAACAGATCAGTTAATACAAAGCATTAATGCTACTGGTAAGTTTGTTGCATCTCAAAAAGAAATATCCACAAGCACAAAGCAATTTACAGATGCTCTTGAAAAGAATAAGTTTTCTTTGCGAGAGTATTGGAGATATACTGCTGCTACCGCAACACAAAACACAAAGGTATTTTCAAAAGCCTGGGCTGCAGAAAGAGAAATTATTACTCGTGCAGCAAAAGATCGTGTAAAACTTTTACAGTCTCAGTATATACAATTAAATAATGCTAATGGAGAATTTGTTAAGGTATTACAGGTTATTCCAAAACATCTAAGAACAGTAAATGGAGAAGTTACAGATTATGCCACACGAGTTCAACTAGCAGCACAAAGACAACAATTTTTAAATCAATTAATTAAACAAGGCTCTACACAATTGCTCAACTGGGGTAAAAATACTCAGTGGGCTGGCCGTCAGTTAATGGTTGGTTTAACAATTCCACTAGCAATGCTTGGGTCCACAGCGTCACGAGTATTTATGGATATGGAGCAGGCATTATTAAAGTTCCAAAGAGTTTATGGAGATACATTTACATCGACTGGTGATGTACAGCAAGCAGTAGAAGATATTCAGCGTCTTGCTAAAGAATTTACTAAGTATGGCATAGCAGTTGCAGATACCGTTGAAATGGCTTCTAATGCAGCAGCAATGGGTTTAACTGGCGAGGCTTTACAGGCTCAGGTTAGACAGGCTACAAGATTATCTGTTTTGGGACAGGTAGAACAGCAACAAGCGCTAGAGACAACAATATCATTGCAGAATGCTTTTGGAATTTCCACAGATCAATTAGCACAAAAAATTAATTTCCTTAACGCAGTAGAAAACCAAACTGTTCTTTCAATTGAAGATTTAACAATTGCAATTCCAAAGGCTGGACCAGTTGTTAAACAACTAGGCGGTAGCGTAGAAGACCTTGCATTCTTCATGACAGCAATGAAGGAAGGTGGAATTAATGCATCAGAAGGAGCCAATGCTCTCAAGTCTGGTCTTGCTTCAATCATTAATCCTACCAAGAAGACATCCGAAATGCTTGCAGAGTTTGGTATTAATATTAAGGGAATTGTAGAAGCAAATGCTGGAGATCTCAAAGGAACAGTTCTTGGTTTTGCACAAGCCTTAGATACCTTAGATCCGCTTAATCGTGCAAGAGCAATTGAGCAATTGTTTGGAAAGTTCCAGTTTGCTCGTTTATCAACCCTTTTCCAGAATGTCGCTAAAGACGGTACACAGGCTGCTAGAGCCTTTAACTTAGCGGGAGCCTCAGTAGAAGAGTTAGCAATTTTATCTGAGCGAGAATTAGGCAAGGTAGAGGATGCGACAAGCACTAAGTTTAAGAAGGCCATAGAGCAGTTAAAGGTTGAATTAATCCCAGTAGGTAAAGCATTCCTTCAGGCCGTAACGCCAATCGTAGAGTTTATTGGAAATATATTAAAGAAATTTAATGGTTTGAGTGACGGAACTAAGAAAGTAGTCACTATCATAACTGCAACTTTAGGAGCGATAGCACCTGTAGCATTGATGACTATTGGTTTAGTGGCAAATGGTGTAGCAAACCTAATAAAGTTCTTTGGAATGCTAAGATCGGGTATGGCCAAGTTAAATGGTCAAAATCAAGTATTAGGTGGAGGATTTGATTATTTAACTCAACAAGAAATAGAAAATCTTGCAGAAACTAATGCACTACATACATCACATCAACAATTAATATCTACATTTAATGTTGAGGCTGCAGCAGCAAATGCACTAGCAGCAGCATATGCCAATGCTACATCTCAAGCAAGGGCGTTGGCTGCGTCAGCACCTGGATTATTTAACACAGTTCCAGGGGCAGGTGGAGCAGTATCAGGATTGCCAAATGCTACAAAATTTGCTGAGGGCGGAGTTGTTCCTGGAACTGGAAATAAAGATACTGTTCCAGCATTACTTACTCCAGGAGAAGTTGTTTTAACAAAAGATACAGTAAAAGAAAACCCAGAAATAGTTGCAGCACTTCAAAATGATTCTGTTAAGAAGTATTCAACTGGCACTGGAAGAATGAGAAATGTAACAACATCTCAAAGTGATTTTATATCAACAATATTAAAATCTGGAAATGTTCAGCCAAATGTTGAAGATCAAATTGCAAAACAGTTTGAACAAATTAATAATGCATCATCTGAAAAATTAATTGCATATGCAAAAGCAACTGGCAAAGCAGTTTCAGACGCATCAGAAGAATCGTTGGCTGCGCTAAGAGATTCTTTAATAGAGGATGTTAAGAAAGTAATTAAAGATGCAGCAGATGCAGCAGCAGAAAGTGGAAGAATATTAACTGGCAATGCAGTAAGATCATCAGTTAAGGAAAAAGGTACTGCTGGAGCAGACTCTAGTTTGCATGAATTCTACAACCCAAGAGCCAAGCAACAATTCTCTTCACAATTTGGACATGCTGAAAAATCTTCAACATATAGTATTGATGCATTAGAAAGAGTTGCAAATATAACTGATCGTAAGGCAAAAGATGAAGCCAACTTTATTATTGATGCTATAACTAAGCATAATGCAAAAACTGGTGCAAATGTTGCAATGCCAAAGGTTACTCCAGTCAGTGGCTTCGGCTTTGATCTTTTGGGTACTATTAATAAGGGTATGAACGATAAGGCTGCTCAGGTTAAGATGCCTGGTGGTCAGATGATGGATACAATTGATGCCTTCATTAAAGACTTCTCAGAGCGTGGCCCAGAAAAATGGAGAAAGGCTGTTGAGATCGGTGGCGGTAGTTTTGAACAACTTTCTGCATCAATTAAAGAATATGATGACAAACTGTTATCGGCAGTACAGGATTGGAAAACACAAAATCCTGGAAAGATTTTCTCAGACGCTGATTTTGCTTCAATTGAGCAACAGGTTAGAGGAGATTTGCTAGATGTACAGAGCGGATTAGGTGCGGTATTTGAAGAGGCAAAAAGTGTAGTAACTGCTATTAGATTAAAACTAACGCAACAGCAAAAAGAAATATTAAATGCTGCTGGAGGTAGTTATGATGAAAGCAGATCTACATTCCAAATGGGTGGATCTGAGACAAGAAACAAGGCTGGTAAGGGAAGATTTATTTCTGACGAAGTTAGTGCAGATTTAGATAGAGCAGAAGAGATTGCTGAAACAAATTCTCCATCAAAGAGAACAGAAAGACTTGGAAAAGATATTGGCGATGGCTTGGTATCTGGCTTAGAGCAAAAAGAAAGTGCTGTTAAGTCTCAAGCAGATCAACTAGCAGAAGCAGCAGTACCAAGAAGAAGTGCTGCAGAGACTGCCGAAAAAACCAGAAAGATGGATCTTACAAATAAAGCATTTTATGATGATATTAATACACCAGAAATGCGTGATCAAAGACAAATATTAAAGTCATTAGATAGACAGCGTAGAAAGAAGGGAGTAGGCAAAAGATCAGTTGGACCAATAGAAGATATGGTTAGTGGCTCTGGTACTGCTGGCGCATCTATTCGTATATCTACAAAGAAAACAACAAAGAGCACTAAGGTTTTGGCTGATAAGACAGAAGAGGCAGCCAACACACAAGAAGAAATTGCAGCAGTTCTTAAAGATGATAGAGATGTTAAAATTAAAATTAAAGGTAATACCATTAATGTTAATGAGGCAACTGCAGAAACTGCACAAGTACAAGAACAAGTCAAAGAGGCAACTCAAGAACAATTAGCATTAGCAGAGCAGGCTTCGGGCAAAAAAGCAAGTCAGGTTGCACAAAATGCTGAAGATCAGGCTGGTATAACATCAGCAACCACTGATGTAATGACAGATGTAAAAGATAATATTACAACTACTGGAGATGTTGTTGAAGGAACTAAAGATAAACTAGTTGCACAAGAACAGATTATTGATGCAATTGGACAATCAGAAATAGAAAGACAGGCAACTCTAACAGAGCGTCAAATTATTGAAGAACAAATTAATGATGCTAAACAACAAGAGTTAATGGCTGCTAGACAAAATGCTCAAAATGCTGCAAGTAATATGCCTGCCGATGATACAAGGCTTTCTCAAGCAGATGCATTAGCAGAAGCAAGTGACTATGCACGAGATGAAAATGGTCACATCGTCATGGATCAAAATGGTCCTATGAGCAAAAAGAAATATACAAAGATGAAGCGTGGAATGCGAAGAGAAAAAGTTGGACGAATTTCTGGCAAGGTTTCTGGAGGACTAGGAATGGCCACCGTCGCTGCTGGTATGATGGGTGCACCACCACAAGTTACCGCAGCCTTGGGTGCTGCTTCTATGGTTGCACAGTTTGCTCCAATGATTGCTGGAATGGGTCCAATAGGCCTTACAGTGACCGCTCTGGCTGCTTTAGGTGCAGGTGCATATATGCTCAACCAACACTTTAATAAGATGGCTGCAGAGGCTGCTAAGTTCGTAACTGCAACATCAGCAACAAGAGAAAGCATGAAGAAGATGGGCCAGATAACTGGTAAGGTTGGCGCATCAGAAATTATGGAACGCCGTAGGCAGAGTAGTCAATATAATAAATATAATGAATCTGTCAAGATAGACGATACATTTGGAAAGAAGTTCTTATCAGACAAATATGGTCAAGGTGAATTAGAAACATTTAGAAAAAATATGAAGCAGTTTAGTGCCGAAAAGGCAACATCCGACATGGCACTAAAATTGGCTGCACAGGTTTCCGACGGAGTATTAACATCAGCACAGGCAGAAAGCATTGCACATGCAATGGCATTAGAACTAGGAAATCAAAGTCTTGAAATGCAAATTGCTGGCAAGGTTAGAACTTTAGTTGGACCAAATGGAGAAAAATTAGAAAAAGAACCAATGAATGTAAGAATGAATCTTGTAGCAAATGCTAGAGGAAGAAGTGAAAAGATAAGAGCAAATATTAAGACTGGTAACTATGATCAAAATCAAAGAAAAGACATAGCAAGTCTTGCATCATACTCAATGAATACGCTTGAACTTGCACAAATGCAAGCAGATGCAGTCGCTTTGGAGCATGACGAAGCAAAGAAAAAGTTAGAAACAGAAATAGCATCTACCACTAATCTTGAAAAGAAGGTAGCATTACAAACAGAATTAAAAACATTAACTACAACTCAGGCACAAGAAACAGCAAAGATGAATAATTTGCTTTTAATGCAAATATATCAGGCTGAACAAGACTTTAGGGCAGTACAAAGTAATAGTGTTTGGGGCGGTCAAGCAATGCGTGAAGATGCATTTATGGATGCCTCTAGAACTAACGTAACCGAAGCATATAAAGGAACACAGTATGAAGGGGCTGCTAAAAAGTTTTTATCAAATACAAAGGGATTAGGAACTACACAATATAACGAAAAAACTGGTCAATATCAATCTACAGGATTTAAGACTGGGGCTGATGCAGAAACATTCCAGGCTAAAATGCAGATGCTTGTTGGCAGCAAGGTTTTAAATCCAGAAGAAGCAAACGCATGGATGAAATTATTTAAGGGAGAATTAAACCAGTTAGACTTCTTGATTAATGCTGGTATTAAACTACAAGGTGCTGGCAAGACAAAAGAACTATTTAACCTATTTAGTGATTTTAAAAGCAAGAAATTAGCAAAAGGTATTATTGCTGATCTTATATTAAGAAAGAAAAATCCAGAAGACTTTGACGCCTCGATGGAAGCGCTAAGAAATCTAAAGTCAATGGACGGATTAAGTATTGATATGGAAGTTGTATTAAAATCTGTTGGCTTAGAAGCAATTCAAAAGCAAATGGAAAATATAGAAACATTTAAAAAGACATTAGCAAAAGATGAAAAATATGCAGATGAAAAGGGTGGAACTGCGGGACTAGATCGTTTAGCGAAAGAAAATCCACAACTACAGGGTGCAGTTGAAGCATTAAAAGCAAATCAAAAAAGAATGGATGAGTTTAGAAAACTAGACCAGGAATCTCAGACCGAATATCTACAAAAACTTTCTGCTGGTGTAGTATATGAAGCAAATATTAAACAAGAGCAACTAGACGCCGACGCAGCAACATGGGCAAATATACAACTAGCAATGGACGAAAAGTATCAAAATCTTATAATTGGTAGTGAAAAATGGGAAGAAGCAAGACAAAAATTAATGGCAGAATATGCCACCAAAGAAGGAGTTGGAGATGCAAATGCTAGGGCGGTAGAAAAATTAGATCCAGTAGTTGTAAGTAGTATAACTCCTAAGACTGGTGGCAATACACCACTTGATAATGGTAAGGGAACTAATCCTCTAGATTTCTTAGATGACTTAGCACAAAGATTAAAGAATGTAAGAGATGGTGCGTTCAACGCAATGACACCATTAAAGTCTATCTTGGCATTATTTAATAGTAAGAAGGCTAAAAAAGATGTTGCTAATATGGTTACTCTATTTGATGGTTTGCAACATAGACTACTTAAACTTAAAGTTCCTGCAGAATTTAGAGATTATATTGCTAGTTTATCAAACGAAGATTTTAAGGCTTTAGCAAACCTTAAGGGCGATAAGCAACTATTTAAGTTTGCAAAAGATCCTAAAACTGGAAAAGAATTACCAAGAACAAAAGCAAATATTAGAGGACTAACTCGTACTGGTGAAGCAGTAATGCAAACCTACAGAGAGGTTCAATTAGGCGATGTTAATGTTGCACAAAAGGCAAAGATTTTAGAAATTCAAGACCAGCAAAAAGCATTTGATATGTTAGTCGCTAGTGGTATGAGTGCAGAAAATGCATTAGATCAAGTTCAAGATACTGCTATGGCTTCTGCAATTGCAATGGGAGCAGCAGGCAAGGCTGGCTCTAAGGAAATGAATCAGTTTGTAAAGGATATTAATTCTGCAACTGAAGCATCAAAGCGTTACGAAGTTATTTCAAATGTAATTAGAAAGAATGAAGAATTTAGAGCACAACAATCTATTCCAATGCTTGTATCTTCAATGAAGGCTCTCGGATATTCCACAGAACAAATCGATGAAGTCTTGTCGGATCCAGACTTAGCAAAACAATTAAATGAAGATCTTAAAGATGGAAAAATTGATGCACAGGCAATTGCAGATTACATTAACTCTATTCCAGCAAAAAAGATTATTGAAATTCAAACAAATATGAATAAGGGCGACTACGCAGCAGCAGCACAAGAAGGTATGGACTATGTAGATAGATTATTCCAGGTTCAAGAAAACTTAATCAGAACTGGTGCTGATTCAAGAAGTACTAAATTAGTTGATGATTTTAAGGCAAACGAAAGAGCGATTAAAGATAAAAACAAGCAGGCAGAAGGATTGCGTAGACAAATTGAAGGAATTCAAAAAGAAATAACAAAAATACAAAGAGATATAGATGAAACATTTAACAAGCCAATTGAAAAGATGCAAAAGCAAATTGATGTTAATCAAAGAGCGCTTGAAGTTGGTGGAGCATATAAGATTCAGGGTAAAGAAATGGTTCTTCCATATAAGTTATCTGGAAGATACATGGAAGAACTTAACCAAGAAAATAGTAAATTATCTAATGATTTAACTATTATTGGACATAAGTCAGAAGAAATAAATAAAAAGTATGATGATCAGGCTGAAGCATTAAGAAAAGTTAAAGAAGTTAATGATCAAATCATTCAACAACAAAAAGATCAACTTGATTTAGCAGATGCGATCACTAGTGGAGATATTTCTGCTGCTGCTCGTGCTGCCCAGCAATCCCGTGCCAATATGGCTGCAACATATGCTGACCAACAAATGGCTGCACTAGATCAGGCAAGACAAAATGAATTAGGTGGTTTGACAAATGATCAGGGCATGACTCAGGAACAAATTCAAGAAAGACAGTATCAGATAGGACAAGAACTATACAGAATTGAAACTAGCCCAGAACGAATGGCAATCAAGACTGAACAGGTAAGACTTGAAGACGAAATTTATAAATTAGAGCAACTTCGTGAAATTAAGTTAAAAGAAATTGAAGTAAAAGAAAAAGAAATATATGATATTCAGGTTAATAAACTTGAACCATTAGAAGAAGAAATAAGAATATTAGAAGATGCAAATGCTGAAATACAGGACCAAATTGATAAACTTGTTGAACAAATTAAAGTTCAGGGAATGTCAAAGGATGAGTGGGAAAGAATTAAGGCAAAGATAGAGGCCTCAGATCTTGCTGCCAAAAATATGGATGTTGCTTTAGCAGGACTACTTGCTGCTTCACAAGCAATTAGCAAAGAGTGGGATGCTATTCTTGCTAAGTTAAGAAGTTATTCAACAGTTTCTGCTAATGTCACAGCACAGGCAAATACATTTACTCAAACTGCAGCATCAAATGCTACTCAGAATCCAGTTACAGTTGCTCAAACTCAAGCCGAAAAAGATGCAGCCATGAAGGCTGAAATAGATAAATTAAGTAAAGAAGCAAAAGCAGCAAGTGGAAGAAATTATACAACAGATGCAGAAATGGATCGTATATTAAGTATAGTAGGTTCTCCATACGCTCCAAAAAATGATTCTGCTGCTTCCGCTCAAATGGATATAGATGAAAAAGCAAAAATTGCTAATATGAGGGCTGCACAGACACCCGTTCTTACTCCAGCAACAACTGTCATAGCAAATAGAAGACAGCAGTTTGGATATATTTCTAGCGGTGGATTAGTTCCTAAATATTTTGCTAGGGGTGGCTTTGCTAAGGGCACTGATACAGTACCTGCGATGTTAACTCCAGGAGAATTTGTTATGAGTAGATATGCAGTAGACTCGTATGGCGTTAATACAATGAAGGCTATAAATGGCGGTACAGCAATAGGCGACTCAGTGTATAATTATAGTATAAACGTTAATGTAAAGTCTGACGCTAATCCAGATGAGATTGCTCAGGCAGTAATGACAAATATACAGAGAGTTAATTCTCAGCAACTAAGGAGTGTTAGGTTATAATGGCTACTAGCGCATATATGACAGGTCGTCAAAAATATAGTAGACCACAAGCCATGCTTTGGTCTGACAATTCTGGAAAGTTAGAAAATGGTTTGTATGTTCCAAACGGGCTTGAAATAGGTTCTAACCCAGGAACAGAGACTGATCCAAATAATCTAGATCAATTTTTAATATTATCAGACCACAACAGATCTGCTATTGATTTCAATACCACTAGAATTGAAAAACGAGAAAGAATGATTAATGGTAGAATGAGATCTTACCATGTAGCCGATAAATTATCTATTAGTTTTAGTTATCAAAATCTACCATCTAGAGGATTTTGGCTTAATCCAGATTTTGATTCTCAAGGAAAAAGCGATAAGTTAAATCATACCGCAGATGGTGGTGCTGGCGGTGTTGAATTACTAGATTGGTATGAAAATCATAAGGGATCTTTTTGGTGTTATTTAGCATATGATAAATATTCTGTATTTGGAAAAGACGATGCTGCGTATGGACACTTACCACAATATAATCAATTAGTAGAAGTATTCTTTTCTAACTTTACATATAAAGTAAATAAAAGAGGACCAAATCTTGACCTATGGGATTTCTCTATTAGTTTGGAAGAGGCATAATGTGGCAAAGTGAAGAACTTAAAAAGCACATAGAAAACTCATCTGTTGTTAAAACACAGAGTGCCGTTATTGCTGAGTGGAACTTAAATTCACCAACAAATATTTTTAAAATTGGTAACTATAGGTATAGGCCAACAGTAGCAGATTCATTATATAAAACCATACCGTCTAACTTTGATCCTTTAGAAAATACAGATACACCAGTTAAATTTTACTACGGTGCTACAGATGCAGATGTTGTAATAGATGGTGGTATAGACCCAGAAGATAATAATACGCCTTTAACCTTAAAACCAAAAAAGGAAAGCATAAGGATGTTATATTCTTTAGAAGATTGCTTTAAAACTTTTAGGCCACGATCTGGAATAAATAAGGCTAGGTTTTTACCAGGCCAGTACTTGCATCACCCAAACATTAATATGTCTAATAGACCAAGATACTATATGCCAGATCCTAAAGATGTGTTTAAATACTGGACATCTTTTAGAACAGAGAACGGTATTGAATATGGAATATCTACCCTAAAAAATGGAGAATATTCTATAGAGGATACTGCCCCATTTGTTGTTTATAAAGAAGAAATCTCTGCTAATAGGGTAGTTATAAAAATGCAAACACATGTAGGAACTAAAGATTTGGGCACATTTACTTCTGCTTCTGAATCAATCTCAGACCCTTTTTACGGCAATGATAAAAAATCTACCCCAGTAAGATGGAAGGTTCAGGCATTAAAAAATAACTCGTGGACTGATTTAACTTCATTTACGCAGTCTTCTACAAGGTCAGACGGAACTCCTATTATCAAGGAAGATGGGTATGTAGAATTATCTTATGGCCTAATAGTTCCAAAGCAATACAGGGATATTTTTGTTTATGCAGAACAGTATTCATCTGATTCATTTTTACCAGAAAAATCAGTAAATGGTTATGCATATTTTATTGCCGAAAACGAAAACGATATAGGTCAATTCCATATTTGGCTTGATGAAATAAATGATTATAGAGTTTTTACCCCACAGTACGGATGGTACTTAGAAGAGTCAGAGGTTGATAGATTAACTAACTTTGTGACAGATATGACTAATCCTAATAAATATAAAAATGTAAATGGTTTAGATGTTTATAGAGAGTTTGATAAATTTAAGGGTATTAGATTAGTTATTGATACAATGAATAAGGCAAATTGTACATTTGATCTAATTGAAATTTCACCAAGGCTAGTAGCAAATATAACTGATAAGGTGCAAAATTTTTCTGTTAGGAAAAGTGCATCAGACCTTGGAGTAAGCGGTATGCCAGTTGGACAACTTTTGGCTTCTACTGGGTCTCTTTCTATCTTTGATTATGATGATGCCTTTAATCCAAATAACCCTAATAGTATTATTCAAAATTATATTAATAGGCATATTCAAATAAAGTTTTATGACATAGTATTTAATGTAGACGGTTGGGATTATTATGTACCTATTAAGACATTATATTCTGATGGATTTCCAAAAAAAGAAAATGCATCACAAACTGTTTCCTTAGAGTTAAGAGATTTATTTTTTTATTTTGAAAACTTAACTGCGCCACAGACATTAATGACAAGCGTATCAATTAGTTCTGCTGTAGCAATGCTACTCGACTCTATTGGGTTTTCTAATTATACTTTTAAGAGAATAGATGGAGAAACAGAAATGATTATTCCATTTTTCCATATAGAACCAGACAGCAGCGTGGCAGAGATTTTAAGAAACCTTGCAATTTCATCACAGACCGCTATGTTCTTTGATGAGTACAATAACTTTGTAATGATGAGTAAAGATTATATTATGCCTACCATAGAGCAAAGACCAACAGACCTAGTGCTTTCTGGAAATGATCCTAAGAATGCTAATGATATTTTGCCAAATATTATGGAAATAGCATCTGAAGATAATCAGGTTTATAATGATGGAAGAATTAATTATCCCGAAAGATATATTCAAAGATCAGTCGGTAGTATTAAGCAAGCAAGTTTAATTGACATGGATAGAAATTGGATATACAAGCCAGTGCTTCTTTGGGAAGTTTCTGGAACCCAGAATACAAAATCAGTTAATAATGAAAGCGGGAATCAATCCACTTACGTACTAAGTGCAATTCCTCTTAACTCTAATTTATCTGATAAAGTTCCTAGCGTTGTCAATAGACAGATTGTAGATAATGTTATGGATCTTGGAGAAGGAATTTATTGGATTGCTAGATATAATGGATACTTTTATTCAAATGGAGAAATTATAAAGTATGATGCAGTAGAATATAATATTTCTGGAGTTGGAAATGTTTGGGTTAGTAGCACGAGAGAATACGAATATTATTTTTCACAATTACCATTTAATGGAAAAATGTATCCTACAGGGCTTGTGAGAATATACTGTGAGTCAAATTATGAAGAAGTTAATGGATTTTTAAAATTAAAAAATGGTGCAGTTGCAAAGCATGGTCGTGGTCAATTTGGAACAGCAATTACATCGCATAATGCTGGACTAGACCCATATTGGAGAAGTGATGCTAATGTTCGTGGTTGCACAATGGAATCAAAGTATTTATTTGAAAATAACTTAACGCTTCCAGCAACTACTACAGGTCCTGCAGGTATTAATAATGACCTGGCCAAAAAGACAACACGAAATGGTGTTATTAGAAACTTTATGGCTGCTACATATAATTCTGAATCAGATGTAAATAACTTCGCAGAAACAAAACCTGGAACAATTCAGTCTTCTGCTTTAGTTATGCAGGGGCCATCAATTCCAGTAACATTAAATAAAAGAGATTTTATTTCTTATATTTATAAACCATTAAGTAACAAGTTTAAGCATTTTGGCACAAGAATGAGAATTATAGGAAAGATTGAAAAAAATGCCAATAGATCACAGACAGCAAATGGCAGTACAAACTATATTGTTATTCCAGGACTAACTCCAGATAAAGATATTGCTATCTCTGGTGGCGGTGGTGGCTTGGCTATTATGATTAACCCAGAAACTAATAATGGATATTATCTTGAGTTAAGTGCACTAGGCAATTCTAATATATCTGCATTAGAAAAACAAAATGTTCATAATGTTATGTTCTATAAAATTAAAAAGGATGCTTCTTCCTCAAGTGCTATACCAGTTAAATTATGGGAGGGACTTGGAAAGATTATTGTAGATGATGGTAGGTTCACTGGCCAGTATAGAATGGCTGCCGAACAAAATGTCACAGTTTATGATATTGGAATTGAATATGAGGAACTAGGAAGTTCTAGAGTATTTCATTTATACATGAATGGTTCGCTTTTAACTACAGTTGTTGACCAAGATCCGTTGCCAGTTTATAACAATATGGCTTTGTTCACTAGAGGCTCTTCAAGATTAATGTTTGAAAACATATATGCTTTAGCAAATAATTATAGCCAAAATGCTGTATTTGCTTTAGACACACCAGTTAATAGTATTTTTGATGATGAGATTAATGCAACAGAATCGTTTCGTAAATATGCAATGAGCGGAGTTGTTCAAGGCACCTATTTGTCTGGTATTAGCAGTTCTGAGCCACCAAAATATAGCATGTACTTTGATGAGTTTGGAACCATTATGAGAGAGGCAGCAATATTTAATATTAAATATGATAAGGCTTACCCAGCATTATACGCAAAGATGTCTCCCACATTTAATAAAATAAAGGGGTATACCGTCTCTGGATTTAGGGCTGGTTCATATGGAGCAGAGTTTATGGTGTTTAATGCAACTGATACTGCACTAAGCCTAGATGAAACTACTGGTAACTACTTAAGAATACAGGGTATAACATTTACACAACAGTCGAATGGCGAGTTAACCGTCGATCAGTATTATTCTAAAAATAGTTCGTTTTCTGATCCACAAATTGAAGGAACAAATGTTGTTGTTTCTCCATTCAAGATTAAAAAAGATTATGAAGATATTAAGTTAAGCAGAATGACTTACGGCAAAAAAGACTTTTCTATATCAACTCCGTACATTCAAACACAAGATGAGGCAAATAATTTAATGAAATGGTTATTGTCAAAAACTATAAAGCCAAGAAAATCTTTAGGTTTAAAAATTTTTTCTAATCCAATGATTCAGTTAGGAGACATAGTATCTGTTAAATATACTAAGGATAATATTGATAAGGTTTTAAATTCCAGATATGTTGTTTATTATATGGAATATCAGAAGGGTCAGAATGGCCCAGACATGACGGTATATTTAAGTGAGGTTCTGTAATGGCAGTTAATGCAACACCACCAATTCCTAATGCAACATCTAGCACACCCAAGCCACTTCCAGTTAAGGTTGCTACACCAGAATTAATTATTCAGCCATCAGAAACTGTACCTATCGAGATAATGACAGATCTAGTATTTGAGGATATCGGTGGTCAAGAATTAATCAATATTGCAAGAAATGACTTGGTTAATGGACAGGACGTTATCTATAATCCTATTAAAAATCTTAGTGCCATATTTTTTCAATATAATCCACAAAATGTTTTGGCATTACAAAAAACCTCAGAATCATATTTTAGAAACTTTCCTATTAAACTAGGTGACAAAATACCAGAATGTGGTACAGGATATACCCTTAATCCAGAAGATGCAGACCTAGACATAACCAAGCAAAGACAAATTCCAAATTGTAAGATAGTGTATACAGACCCTATAACAGGAGATCTCATAATTAATGTTATTAATATGAATAAAGAAGAGCAGGTTGAAGTGCAGATTCTGCAGCAAGGAATCGTACTTAATGCTACAATATATGAGGTGAATGAACTATGATAACTGACAGTGGTAAAAATATAATAGCAAAATACTTGGTGGGTCAGTCACCAGCCTACGCATCCTACATTGCCGTAGGCTGTGGAGCCAAGCCGTTAGACCCAGATCCAGAGGTGCCATTCGGAGATTATTCTAATCAAACCTCGTTGGACTTTGAAATGTTTCGTGTTCCTATTACATCAAGAGGATATATTAAAGATGAAGATGGGGTTGCCAAAATAGTTTTAACTGCAGAACTTCCAACAGAAGAAAGATATGAAATTTCTGAAATTGGTGTTTATTCTGCAGGATCAAATCCCACAGCAGGTGCTTATGATAGTAAAACATTATTTTCATTTTCTGAGTCTGAAAATTGGAAATACAATAATCAAACAGCGTTAACTCCAAAGTATCAACCATTGGATACAACTGGAACTAGTGGTGAAATTCACATTAAAAATAATGACGGTCAAGATACTATGGCGTTTTCTACAAATGCAAATAATAGAATTTTTACTAACCCTGAAAGAGTTGAAAGGTACGAAAGATGTAGATTTTTAAACAACATTGTAATCGCTAATGGCTCAATGTCAAATTTATCTACAGAAGTTGATTCTAATAATATAACAAGATTAAAGGTAAATGCTGGTAGTAATTATATAGGTATTAAGGGAACATCTTTAAACCTTGACAAGAATGCGCCAACCGATCAGATAAGATTGGCGTTTTCTGTTGTAAATAAAAATAAAGTTGATGTAGAGCCAGTTAATCCAAATAAAGTATATATTTTAATAGAATTTTCTAATAGTGATGTTTATGGCGAGGGACAATGGGCTAGATTTGAAGCAATTGTAGATTCTTATGATTTTGCAACAAACAGATATTTGGTTATTTCAAAAGAGTTGCAAAATTTAAGAACCAGTTCAGATGGTTTTAGTTGGGACGCTGTTAATACTGTCAAAATCTATGCCTCAGTTATTAAAAATAATCAGATATCTGATGACTTTTACATTTGTTTTGATGCAATAAGATTAGAAAATGTTACATCAATCAATCCACTTTATGGGTTGGTTGGCTATTCTGTAATTAAAAATACAGATGCAGCAACAATTATTAAAGAATCTAACACAACTAGTTATATTGAATTTAGATTTGGGATGAATATAAACAATGGCTGATCAAGGTATTAAAAAAGTTATTGTCTCAAAATCTTCCTTGCCACCAGCAGGAAAAGATGGTGAATATTTAGTTCGATATAGGATAGTTTCTGAAGATAAAAATAGATACTCACACTGGTCACCAATTTACAAAGTTTTTGCAAAAACATTACCAGAAAACTTTAATCCACAAAACAATGGCACGATTGAAAAGGTAGGATCAATAGTCATGGTTGCTTGGAACATGTTTGAAAATACATCATTATATGATATATTTGTAAAATATGACAATGATACCAATTATGTATACCATGGATCATCTGTAACTAATTCGTATTCTATTATTAAAGAAATTAATAAAAATACTATTCATATTGCAGTTCAATTAGGCAGAGTTATTAAAGAAGAGGTCGCTAATAATACCGTCTATGCTGGAACTTTAAGTTTGGTATAATATACTAGGAGGAAATATGGCAACAATACCACTACCAGAACGAGGACAACCTTTAGATGTCAATTATATTTATGCCTTAGCAAATGCTATTAATGAGGTAACAAGGCAGGTCTCGCCATCATCTTCTAAGTACGTAACTATTGATACTCCTGGGGATGGCCCAAGATCAGTCAAGGCTTCAGATACAAGAATTATAGGAACAGAAAAGGTAGTAGTCACCAATGCGTCAAAAAATATAGGTGACGAAGAACCATTTGAATATGTATTTCCTGCAGAATTTAAGTTTAAGCCAATTGCAACTGCCACACCAGTTAATATTGGACAAACAAATGCTGGAGAAAATGTTTCAGTAGTTTTAAAAAGCGTTGGCACTTCTAGAGTAGAAGGGTTAGTTAGATTTAATGAAACTGGAAACTTGTCTGTCTCAGTGCACATACTTGTTGTTGGCATACCTCTTTAATGATAAAATGTACAAAATGTTTTCGCAAAATGTTAGTAGACAGGATGTACAGTTCGATTTCTCATTTAGAAATTTATTGTTTAGTATGCGGATCAAGAAAGTTTTTTCATCCGCCATCTGAGTCGGAGGAAGGCAGATGGCTACTAAAAAAGGAAATAGAACGAGCGAAGAGTACAATGTCGCCCCTGTAATTCCTGGCAATAAAAAGGTTTGGTTTTTAAATAAAGATTTAGTTAGAATTGTGCATTATAACAGATCTAATGGCATTATGTCAATCTATAATATTAATAAAGATAGATTAGAGAGTTGTTTAATTAGTGATTTTAAAACAAAAAGAGAAAGAGCGTATACAGTTGGAGAAACTGCTGATCTTGTTAATAGACATAAAAAGTATATGCCTTCATTAATGAAGCGTGGAATTATACCATTTCCTACAGGCTCACAAAAGGGTGGTGCAAGAGGATGGCAGGTAAGATCTTATTATTCTGAATCGCAAGTAAAAGAGATTCGTGATATACTGGCTACGTACCATATTGGTAGACCAAGAAAAGATAATTTAATAACAAACGATATCACTCCTACAAAGGCTGAGTTGACTAGACGCATGGGGGATGGTATACTTACATATACAAAGACTGAAGATGGTAGGTTTATACCTATTTGGGGAGAAAGCATATGAGTCATATCTTTACTAAAGATGAATTTGGTAAAGATTTATTGCTAAATGTTGATACTGGATATCAAACAATGATGGAGTGGGAAAAGCCCTACATGAAAGCAATTATAGATGTTCTTAAGCCAACGGGTCATGTCCTTGAGGTTGGTTTTGGAATGGGTTACTCTGCTGATGAAATCCAAAAACATGATATATTATCACATACTATTATAGAAAGTGACCCTATTGTTTTAGAAAAATTAAAAAAATGGTCTGTTGCACAAAAAAACAAAGTAATAATAGTTGAAGGAACTTGGCAAAATAAAATACAACATCTTGGAAAATTTGACTCTATATTTTTTGACGATTCACCAAACGATAACCATCCAGATCCAGATCATAATAGGGTTTACTTATTTTACTACAATGTACTGTCTAACAATGTTAATGTTGGATGCCGCATGTCCGTATATTGTGACGCTCCAGTATACTGGATATGTGGTCCAGATATTGAATATAGTATGCATAAAGTGAATATAGAAATAGCAGAAAATGCTACTTATATACAAGAAAAAAATCATAAAAATACTTTATATATACCTATAATGATTTTTAAATATGGAACAGTAAAAGATTTTGTTCCAATATATTTAGATAAACAATACAACTCTGGATTCTTTAAAAGTTTGACAAGTTAGGCAATTGGCTGTATACTTATAAAAAAGGAGATAAAATGGAAAATGAACTAACAAAGGTATCAGTAACACTTGGATATACAATCAATCTTGGAAATTTTCAGTCATTAAGATTAGATTTAGGCGTTGTAGATTCAAAGCGTGATGGAGAAAATACAGATCAGGCTTTTGAACGTGTATACAAATTTGTTGAAGACAAGTTAACAGAAAAAATATCAGAAGCAAAGGTTGAACTAGAAGAAAGCAATTAGTGTGACAGACAAACAGAAGCGACTGGCTCTGTTAAGTAGGTTTGATAAACACTATAAGTTTAAACTAGGACAGAAGCCACAATACAATAAGTGGGTTGAGCAGTGGTCTGCTGATGCACTTATCGAGTCCTATGGACTTGATCTTTGCTATGAACTACTAGAGTATTATTTTGATGTAACAGAAAATCCAACATGGAGTCATTTTGCATACATAGCACATGATATACTAGAAGCAAAGCAACAATATGCAAAAGATATAGAAGAACGAAAAGAGCGTCGTAGAAAGGCTAAGGATTGGCTAGATGAATAATACAGAATCAAAACTAATCTCAGCCGTATTAAAAGACAAGCAGGCACATGTTTTGCTTCAGGCTAATATAGAAAATATACTAACCACACATGTAGATGTTTGGCAGTTTATTAGAAAATACTATGAAGCAAATGCTACGGTTCCGCCAACAGAGTTAGTTGTAGAAAAGTTTAGAGACTTTGAGCCTATAAGCGGTGTTGGTGCCACTAAGCATCACCTTGAAGAATTGCAGGCAGAATATTTAACAAATAGTCTTAAAGATATTATTAGGTCTGCAGCAACAGATGTTCAGGGTGGACAAGGTTTAGATGCATTAGAATCTTTGATTACAAAGACTGCAGAACTTAGAAAAAATACAGCAGCCATTCGTGATATTGATGTAACAGATTTAGACTCTGCTGTTGCATACTTTGAAAATCTTAAGAAACAACAAGAGGCAGGCGCATTAGGAATTAAGACTGGTCTTCCAGGGTTTGATAACTATTTACCCTCTGGAATCATGCCAGGGCAGTTAGGAGTCTTCCTTGCATATCCAGGCATAGGAAAGTCATGGTTGTCTCTCTATTTCGCTGTACAGGCCTGGAAACAGGGTCGTAGCCCAATGATCATAAGTCTTGAAATGTCTGAGGTAGAAGTTCGTAACCGTGTATTTGCAATCATGGGTGAGGGAGTTTGGTCACATAGAAAACTCAGCGCTGGAATGGTTGAGATGGACATGCTTAAATCTTGGCACACAAAGCACGTAACTGGAAAACCAGAGTTCCATATTATTTCAAATGATACAGGTGGAGACATAAACCCTATGGTGCTTCGTGGAAAGATTGATCAATATAAACCAGACTTTGTTATTGTTGACTACTTACAATTAATGTCCCCAAACCAAAAATCTGATAATGAAACTATCCGTATGAAAAACCTATCTCGTGAACTTAAACTTATGGCTATCGCAGAAGAGGTTCCAATTATTGCTATTTCATCTGCTACACCTGATGATGTTACTAAGTTAGATACCGTGCCTACACTGGGTCAAACTGCGTGGTCACGACAGATCGCCTACGACGCAGACTGGGTACTCGCTCTGGGCAGGGCATCTAATAGTGATATTATTGAATGTGTATTTCGTAAGAACCGTAATGGTTTTATGGGAGAGTTCTTAGTTCAGGCTGATTTTGACAAGGGATATTACAGGTATAAAGATTATGAAGATAAGTCAGTATAATATGCCACATGGAAACATTTCCACACAAGGCCATAAAGCGGTTTGGGCTGGACGGGATCATCGTTGATGACTCAGCCATATACAGACTGCAACAAGAATATATCAGATTACTGGTATCAGAAATGCGCCTATCTGGATATGCTCCAAGATTTGACATTAATCCAGAATTTACATTATCATATAACGAACAAAAAAATTACTTTGACTTTGAATTAAGCGTATACGGAATATATATAGGGAGAAAAAAGGCAGAATGGATATTAGGGATAGACGGAACCAGACCAATTTATACACAGCCAGTCAAGTTAAAAGAGTACTCGCAGGATCTGGCGTAACTGTAGAAAAAGAAGCAGAGTCTGAGTACATAGTATTTTGTCCATTTCATTCTAACCATCGTACTCCTGCTGGAGAAATAAATAAATATAGCGGATTGTTTTTTTGTTTTTCCTGTGGCAAAACTGCAGACCTAATAGAATTAGTTATGCATTTTTCTAACAGAACATATTTTGAATCTGTTAGATTTATTAAAAGCAAAGAGGTCGAAACAGATATCTTATCTGAGATAAATTCTAAGTTAGTAAATAAAGAAGAGTGGACGGAGTTTGATACCTCTATTGTTCAAAGACTTCATGACCAAGCAGTTGTTTCCGAAAGAGCAAAAGAATATTTTATAAAAAGAAAAATAACTAAAGAGTCTGCAATAAAATTTAAATTAGGATATTCTGAAACACAAGATATGATATGTATCCCAGTTCATAACAGCGACGGCCTGTGTGTAGGTTTTGTCGGCAGATCTATTGAAGGAAAAGAGTTTAAGAATACTCCAAAACTTCCAAAGTCAAAAGTACTATTTAATTTAAATAGAGTCAAAACAGCATCAAGAGTTTATGTTGTAGAATCCTCATTTGATGCTATTAGGTTAGACCAAGTAGGTTTTCCAGCAGTTGCTACACTTGGTGCCAATGTATCATCAAAACAAATAGACTTGCTTCAAAGATACTTTAGTGATATAATAATTATTGCTGATAACGATGAGGCTGGCGGTAACATGAAAGAAAAAATAGTTGAAAGGCTAGATGGAAATGTTACTGTAATTAACTTAGATAAACAATATAAAGATATAGGCGATATGGATGATAAGTCAATAAAAGAACTGGAATATCAGTTTGACAAATCAATAGTATCTATGCTAAACTAGAAAAAACAAAGGAGAAAAACTATGAGCGTTATTAAGGGACTAAAAAATATTAATGCCCTGCTCGACAAAAAAGCAGATGAAACTGGACCAAAGGTTAAGTGGCTTAAACTAGCCGATGGACAGGCAGTCAAAATTAGATTCATTGAAGAATTGGATGAGGATTCTGCAAACTATAATGAAAAGCGTGGTCTTGCACTTGTTGTTAAAGAACACACAAATCCAAAGGACTATAAGCGTAAGGCTGTAGACACAATGGATACTGAAGGCCGTGACTGGGCTGAAGAAATGTATCGTAAAGATCCAAGGGGCAATAGTGGATGGCGTGGCCGTCTTCGTTTTTATTGCAACGTACTTGTAGATGATGGAATTGAACCAAATCCTTATGTGGCTATTTGGTCTATGGGCGTAAGCAAGCAATCATCATTTAATACTATTCGTGAGTATGCTCTCGAAACTGGTAGCATCTCAAATCTAACATGGAAGTTAAAGCGCAATGGTCAGGGTACAGAAACATCATATACCTTGATTCCATCTGCTCCAGATAAGGAGCCTTTTAACTGGGAAGGTATCGAACCATATCAACTAGAGAAGGCTTTGCGTCGTGTTCCATATGCGGAGCAAGAGGCATTCTATCTAGGCTTTGATTCGCCTTCATCTACATCAGCGACGAATATCGACTGGTAGTAGATGAATTACGTACCACTACACTTACATACTCACTTTTCACTGTTCGATGGTATTGGGTTGCCATCTGAATATGTAGATCGTGCTACAAAATTGGGTATGCCTGCAATAGCGATTACAGACCATGGCTCCCTTTCTGGCCACAGAGAAATGTATCGTGTTGCTAAAGCAAGTGGTATCAAGCCTATTCTTGGCATAGAAGGTTATATGTGTGAAGATCGCTTTGATCAAAGAGACAAGGCAGATCGCACTACTCCACTAGACATGGTTTATAACCATATAATCCTTCTAGCCAAGAATAAGGTAGGTTTAGAAAACCTAAATAAGTTAAATGAAATTGCTTGGACAGAAGGATATTATAAGAAGCCACGAATTGACTTTGAAGTACTCTCTAAGTATAAAGAGGGCATAATTGTTTCTTCTGCATGCCCAAGTGGTATTGTTGCTAAGTCGATTGAACTTGGTGAACTTGGTATGGCAAAGAAATATATTAAATGGTTTAAAGAAGAGTTTGGCGATGACTACTATCTTGAAGTAATGCCACACAATGACTATACTATTAATCAAACAATATTACAATTAGCAGATGAGTTTAAGATTAAGCCAATAGTAACTCCAGACTGTCATCATGTTGATCCATCTCAAAAAGAAATTCAGGAGTTAAAACTTATCCTGAACACATACTCGAATAAGATTCAGAAGGACGCTACATATGAAAAGTCCAAAAAACAAGGCGACTTGATGAAGCGTCTTGATTATTTATACGGTGCAGATAGACAAATGTCATTTAATAAGTTTGACATTCATCTTCTTTCATATGAAGAGATTCAGGCCGCTATGGAAAAGCAGGCAGTATATAGAACTGATATATATGAAAATACAGTTGAACTTGCAAATAAGATTGAGGACTACGATATTAAGGATGGGCTAAATCTTTTACCAGTTCAATATAAAGATCCAGATAAGCAACTTAGGGAGTTGGCAATGTCTGGTTTGGCAGAGAAGGGTCTTGACACAAATCAAGAATATATTGACAGACTTGATGAAGAGTTAAAAGTAATTCAGGACAAAAAGTTTGGACCTTACTTTCTTGTTGTGCAGAGTATGATTTCTTGGGCAAAGAAAGAGGGAATCATGGTTGGTCCAGGTCGTGGATCTTCTGCTGGATCTCTACTATGCTACGCACTTGGCATTACAGACATTGATCCAATCAAGCATGGACTTTTGTTCTTCCGATTTATTAATCCAGAGCGTAATGACTTCCCAGATATTGATACAGATATTCAAGATTCTAGGCGTGATGAAGTTAAAGATTATCTTGTTAGACAATACAAGCATGTTGCTTCTATTGCAACATTTCTAGAATTTAAAGATAAAGGTGTAGTACGAGATGTTGCTCGTGCATTAAATATTCCATTGGCAGATGTAAACAAGGTTTTGAAATTAGTAGATACTTGGGATGAGTATTGCACTTCAAAAACCACTGCATGGTTTAGAGAGAAATATCCAGAGGTAGAACAATATGGAGAACAACTTCGTGGTCGTATTAGAGGTACTGGCATACACGCTGCTGGTGTTGTCACTAGTAAAAATCCTATTTTTAGGTACGCACCGATGGAGACACGTAATTCTCCTGGTTCCGATGAGCGTATTCCTGTTGTGGCGGTGGACATGGAAGAGGCTGAAAAAATTGGACTCATCAAGATTGACGCACTTGGACTCAAAACATTAAGTGTTATTAATGATACTATTAAAATAATTAAAGAACGAGAAGGCACTGAGATTGATTTGCTAAAGATTGATATGGAAGATCAAAAGGTATATCAGATGCTTTCTGAAGGATATACAAAGGGCGTGTTTCAATGTGAAGCAACTCCATATACAAACCTTCTTATAAAGATGGGTGTAAAAAATCTAGCAGAGTTATCCGCTTCAAATGCTCTTGTGCGCCCAGGCGCTATGAATACCATTGGCAAAGATTATATTGAAAGAAAGCACGGTAGACAGGCAGTAAACTATCTGCATCAAACAATGAAACCATTCACAGAAGAAACATATGGGTGTATCCTATACCAAGAGCAGGTCATGCAGGCTTGCGTTCAACTTGGAGGTATGTCTTGGTCTGAGGCTGATAAGGTTCGTAAGATCATTGGTAAAAAGAAAGATGCTAGAGAGTTTGATGCGTTTCGTGATCGTTTCGTTGACGGTGCTTCTAAGTTTATTAGCCCTAATCAGGCTCGTGATTTATGGCATGACTTTGAGGCGCATGCGGGTTATTCGTTCAACAAGTCTCATGCGGTTGCTTATTCTACGCTCTCGTATTGGACGGCATGGTTAAAGTATTATTATCCAATTGAGTTTATGTACTCATTGCTTAAAAACGAAAGGGACAAAGATGCGAGAACTGAATATCTTATTGAAGCGAAAAGAATGGGGATTAGCATTAAACTACCTCACATTAACGATTCGGATATTGATTTTAAAATTGAGGGTAAGGGTATTCGGTTTGGATTGTCGGGGATCAAGTTTATCTCTGATAAAATTGCAGAACGATATCTATCGGCACGACCTTTTAAGTCTTTCGAGGAAGTTAAAACCTTTACATTTACGAAAGGTAATGGAGTCAACAGCAGAGCGCTAGAGGCATTAAGAGTTATTGGTGCTGCTACATTTCCAGATAATCCAAGAAATGACAATGAGATTCGTGAAAATCTTTATGAGTATTTAGGTTTGCCAGAGTTTACGCAAACAGTTCCTTCACATTTCCATGCCTTTATTAATCCAGTAGAGGATTTTGAAGAAAAAGGATCATTCATTCTTATGGGTATGGTCAAAGGAATTAAGCGTGGTAAAGGTTGGAGCCGTGTAGAGATATTAGATAAGACTGGAAGCATAGGGGTATTTGATGAAGAACAAACTACAATTGAGGCTGGACGAAGTTATATTGCACTCTGTTCTGATAATAGAATTGTTTCTGCTGTTCCTGTAGACGAAATAAAAGGTTCTGATGCAGCACTAATTAAGTTTTTAAATTATAGAATGTTGCCATACAAAGATGAAGAGTTATTTGTGGTATCATTTAAACCAAGAGTAACGAAAGCAGGAAAGAAAATGGCATCACTGACTCTGGCAGATACCTCCAGAGAATTACACTCTGTGACAGTATTTCCTACGGCATTTCCTAAAGCCTATATGAAAATACAAGAGGGACAAGCATATAAATTTGAATTTGGTAAGACCAAAGACGGTACCGTAATATTGGAGGATGTAAATGTCGGTTAGCCTTGAAGATGTATTAGCACAATTAAATCCCAAACTACGTAAAAGTATTTTGGTTGGAGATGAAGTTCCTAAGACTGAGTATGCAGTAACACCAAGTTATGGACTTAATCGTGCACTAAATGGAGGACTGCCATACGGTAGACAGGTTTTGGTATGGGGAAGCAAGTCAAGCGCCAAGTCGTCATTATGCCTACAAACAATTGCTCTTGCACAAGCAGAAGGAAAAGTATGCGCTTGGATCGATGCAGAAATGTCATATGATAAAGATTGGGCTTCCAAGTTGGGCGTAGATACATCTAAACTAATTGTTTCTCAAGCAAGAACGATTAATGAGATGGTTGATATAGGTGTTAGTTTGATGGAGGCTGGTGTAGATATTATTGTGGTTGACTCAATTACATCTTTGCTGCCAGCCATTTATTTTGAAAAAGATTCTACAGAACTTAAGCAATTAGAAAATACTAAGCAGATAGGTGCTGAATCTCGTGACTTTAGTAACGCATGGAAGATGCTTAACTATGCAAATAATAAAGTTAAGCCAACCTTACTGCTTTTAATTAGTCAATCACGAAATAATATTAACGCAATGTATACAAGCCAGCAACCTACAGGCGGTCAGGCTACTAAGTTTTATTCATCCACAGTTGTAAAACTGTTTTCATCTGAATCAGAAAATCAAGCAATAAAGGGGAAGATATATGTTGGCGACAAGGCTATTGAAGAGAAGATTGGCAGAAAGATTAGATGGGACCTCCAGTTTTCTAAAACCAGTCCTGCTTTTCAGTCTGGTGAATATGATTTCTATTTTAGAGGCGATACTTTGGGCATTGATGGGATCGCTGATCTTGTTGACACTGCTGAATTAATGGGCATAGTAGAACGCACTGGTGCATGGTATTTATTACCAGATGGTTCTAAGGTTCAGGGTAGAGATGGATTTATTAATAAAGTAAGAGAGGATCTTGATCTACAGGATATGATTAAGAATAAACTTAGTGGATAAATACTCAATATATGAGGGTAAGTTTCCTTGTAAGACCTGCAAAAAAGAAGTTAAAACAATGAGAGTTTATGTGACTACTGGTATGGCTACTTGGATGTGCCCAGACAAACATTTATCCGAAGTTCAATTATTTAAAGTTGGATATAAGAAAGTTAAAAAACATGAGTGAGAGATCTGAAAGTAAAAGAATAGGAGCAAAGCAGCATAAGAATTCTGGTAGAAATACTAAGAAGGGCGATGCCACTTGGGAAAACTTTACAGTGGACTTTAAGGAGAACTCAAAATCTTTTACACTAAATCACGAGGTCTGGGCAAAGGCAGTTACGGATGCCATCAGGAACGGCAACGATCCAGCGATAGTCGTGGTGTTGGGCGAGGGTAACAAGAAAATCAGACTTGCTATAATAGAGTTAGAACTACTAGAACAGATGGTGAATAATGGAACAGAATAATACAACGCTTGAAATGGTAAATGGTTTGACCGAAATAGCAGACTACATGAAGGATGAAGAGTTAACTACTGCCCTTACTTTTATTGCTAAATTAATTATTAAGCCAGATATCCCAATGAATGTTGCGACATTAGAAATAGTAAGGCTGCAGGCAATCGCAGCCAAAATGGCCTTTAGGGCAACATGGATGGCTAATGTGGATAAGTCAGATCGAGGTAAAAAGAATATTTACTACACGGCAGCAGAGTCTATTAACAGTCTTGTTTCTGCTCTTAAGTACATCATTAAGTGATATCTGCTATAATTAAGATAACAAAAGGATAATAATGACAAAAAATTTACTTAAACAAGTAATGATTAAAGAAAATAAAAATGTTAATGTCATAAACGAAGATGTTAGTTTTGCGGATGGTTTAGTAGAAAAAATCCAGGCTGGATATACTGCAAATTTAAAACCATATTTTCATAAAAAGAAAAATTTTACAGCATCTGGATTAACATACGGTGCTGGAGAGTGTCCAAGATATTGGCATCTTAGTTTTGATGGTGCGGTAGTACACGATGATGCAGACGCATACGGCGTGGCTAATAGAACAAATGGAACATACGGACATCAAAGAATTCAGGATGCAATTGCAGCAACAGATTTATTGGATCCAGATATGGAATTTGATAAATTACCAAGACCGTCGTATATTAAAGAACAAACACATCCAGCAATGGAATTTAGGGTTAATGGAGATGACCCACCATTTAATGGATATGGCGATGTTATGCTTAAACTTAACAACGAGAGAGTTGTTGGAGAAATTAAGACAATGCCAAATGAAGGATTTGAGTACAAAAAGAAAAGCGGAAAGCCTAAAAAGGCTCATCTTATGCAGTTGCTAATTTATATGAAATTCTGGAAAGTTAGTAAAGGTGTATTAATTTATGAAAATAAAAATAATCATGAGTTATTAACTTTACCAGTAGTAGTAAACGATCATTACCGTCGGTGGGTAGACCAGGCATTTGATTGGATGCGAGAGGTATATAAGAATTGGAAAGATCAACAACTTCCACAGAAGCCATATCGATCTAATTCTAAAATATGTAAGGCTTGTCCAATTCAAAAAGCATGTGCTGAAGCAGAGACAGGGGTAATTAAACTTAAACCTCTGGAGTTGCTGGAAGATGAAGAGTTGTAGATGGTGTGATCACACATTTGAATCTAATATATCCTATCAGATATATTGTTCAGAACAATGTAGAGAACAAGCCACCAAAGAAAAAATTGCACAAAGATATATTCAGACTAGACGACAAAAGCGTAAGGGTAAGAATAGAATTTGTAAGCAATGCGGTGAAAAATTATCTATATATAATGATGAGCCATTATGCAACCAATGTCTAATTAATCCGTCAGATGTTAAAAAGGCTTTAAAACAAGTAAAGGGACTGTCAAATGACAAAGGCAAAAGAAACAGATAGATATGTAAACGGGGTTGTGCCACATATTCCTGGTGTTATCTGTTCAATAGATGCTAGTACCAATAATCTTGCTTTTGCAATCTATTCATATAAAAAATTAGATTGTTATGGAAAAATAACATTTGAGGGAAAAGATGTATATCAAAAAATAATTGATGCTTGTAAAAAATCAAAAGCATTATTTGACTATTATAATTTAGTAGAGGCTATTGTTATTGAGCACACCGTTTTTATGAATTCCCCTAAAACAGCAGCAGACCTTGCCCTTATTCAGGGAGCAATACTTGGTGGTGCTGGATCTGCTGGTATTCAGATTATCGGCAAGGTATCCCCAATAACATGGCAAAATTATTTAGGAAATAAAAGACTAACCAAAGAAGAGCAAATACAAATTAGATCTGCTAATCCTGGAAAGTCAGACTCTTGGTATAAGTCCTACGAAAGAGATTTTAGGAAACAAAGAACAATAAGATTACTTGATGTTATTTATGATAAAAAAATAACAGACAACGATGTTGCAGATGCATGCGGAATAGGCCATTGGTCAATCAATAATTGGGATAAGGCTATTGGGGTTGACAAGGAGTAGTCATGGGTGCTAAACTATATACAAATGAACTATGGCTTAAAAAGAGATATCATTTTGATAAGAAATCTCCAGAGGACATAGCAAAAGAATGTGGGGTAAGCGTGGAAACTATTTATGTGTACCTTGCTAAATTTGGATTAAGGAAGTCAAAAAGATGAAGCCAGTATTTCCAGATGTAAAAAATTTTAACTGTCAAGATTTATATTTATTAACTGTTGGCACCTCTGCTGGAAAAGAGATATGGGAATCATGCCATGAGATAGCACATATGCTAATTAAGAAAAACATAGCCTATGGCAACTCAGCACTTGAGCCTGTTCGTATTTTTAGTAAAGCAGATGCAAGGGAACAACTTCATGTCCGTATTGATGATAAGTTAAGTAGAATTATGCGTGGCACAGCCTTTGTTGGCGACAATGATATTGATGACTTGATCGGCTATCTTGTTTTGCTTAAAATAGCAAAAGCAAAAGAGTTAGGATACCAGGAGGATTACGGACTTGTCGACTGAAGAAGATTTAATTAAACATCTTGATGAGATTAATACCGTTGTAGGAGAATATCTAAAAGGTAACGACGCAACTAAAATTTCTAAAGATCTTGCTATTCCAAGAACTCGTGTAGTTCAGCATATTAATGAGTGGAAAGTCATGGCCTCTGCTAATGATGCTATTCGTGCTCGTGCAAAAGAAGCATTAGCAGTTGCAGATACACATTATAATAAATTAATTTCAAAGTCTTATGAAGTTATAGACGAAGCCTCAATGACAAATAACTTAGGTGCAAAAACTCAGGCAATTAAACTTGTTATGGATATTGAATCTAAAAGAATTGATATGTTACAAAAGGCTGGTTTGTTAGAAAATAAAGAACTTGCAGAAGAAATGTTACAGATAGAAAAGAAACAAGAAGTTTTAATGGCAATTCTTCGTGATATCGCATCAGAATATCCTCAAGTTCGTGATGAGATTATGCGTAGACTTTCTGATATTGCTAAAAGGGATGAAGTGATCACAATTGTCCACGATGTTTGATGATTTTTTGGAGGCACTCAAAGATAATAATTTTGAAGAAAATCCAGTTGATGCAAAAACATTTGTTGAGTCTCCAGATTATTTAGGACAACCAGGATTATCTACAATTCAATATGATATTGTTGAGGCAATGAGTCAGATTTATCGTAAAGAAGATCTCCAGCATATTATGGGCGAAGAGGAAGGCGCAAAGTATTATGAAAAATACACAAAAAACGAAATTATCCTTCAACTTGGGAAGGGCAGTGGTAAGGACTTTACCTCTACTGTCGCTTGTGCTTATATTGTCTATAAGTTATTATGTCTCAAAGATCCTGCAAGATATTTCGGAAAACCAAGTGGAGATGCCATAGATTTAATAAATGTTGCTATTAACGCACAACAGGCTAAAAATGTTTTCTTTAAAGGTTTTAAATCTAAGATTGAAAGATCACCTTGGTTTGCTGGTAAGTATGAGGCAAAGGTAGACTCAATTAGTTTTGATAAATCAATTACAGTTTATTCTGGACATTCAGAGCGTGAGTCTCACGAAGGTTTAAATCTTTTACTTGCAGTTCTTGATGAGATCTCTGGTTTTGCTTCTGAAGTTGCAACAGGAAATGAACAGGGTAAGACTGCTGATAATATTTATAAAGCATTCCGTGGCTCTGTAGACTCTCGCTTTCCCGATCTTGGCAAGGTAGTTCTTCTTTCATTCCCACGCTATAATGGAGACTTTATTTCTGAGCGGTATGAAGCAGTAATTGCTGACAAAGAAATATTAACAAGAACACATAGATTTATTATTAATCCACTATTGCCAGAAGACGATAAGGACAATTGGTTTGAAATAACATGGGATGAAGATCATATTAAGTCATATAAGTACCCTGGAGTATTTGCATTAAAAAGACCTACTTGGGAAGTAAACCCTACCCGTAAAGTTGATGATTTTAAAATTGCTTTTATGACAGACCTTGGAGACGCTATGATGCGATTTGCCTGCGTACCCACATATGCGTCAGATGCATTTTTTAAACAAGCAGATAAAGTTCGTGCTTGTATGACAACTAGGAATCCCCTGGATCAATTCAGAAGATTTGAAGAAAACTTTAAGCCAGATCCAGAAAAAGTTTATTATGTGCATGCTGACCTTGCACAAAAACACGATAAGTGTGCGATAGCAATAGCGCATGTTGAGAAGTGGGTCAATGTACAAGTAATAAAAGATTATGAGCAAATATCCCCTATTGTAGTTGTTGATGCCGTAGCATGGTGGGAACCAAAGGTGGAAGGTCCAGTTAACCTATCTGAGGTTAAACAATGGATACAAAATCTACGCAGAATTGGATTTAATATAGGACTTGTTACCTTTGACCGTTGGCAATCATTCGATATTCAGAATGAGTTACAGGCGGTAGGCATGAGAACAGAAACAGTTTCTGTAGCCAAGAAGCATTATGAAGATATGGCTATGCTTGTATATGAACAAAGACTAGTTATGCCTGCTATCGAACTTTTATTTGAAGAATTGACCGAACTTAAAATTATGAAAAATGATAAGGTAGATCACCCCCGCAAAAAATCTAAGGACTTGGCTGATGCCGTATGCGGATCTATTTTTGGTGCTATATCCTACACACCGAGAGATCAAAACCTTGAAGTAGAGGTTCATACCTTTAGAGATAGGCCTAAAAGAGTTGACACATTGCCTGACAATGTGATACACTATAAACCTAGTCAAATAGAAGAAATTCAAGACTATTTGGATAGGCTAAAAACAATATAAATCAAATGAATAATAAAAGGAGAAAAATGAATTCATTTAAGAAGATCGCTCTTGCCGTGGTTGCAGCCATGACTATGAGCACACTCGTAGTGACACCTGCAAGTGCCAATACCGTTTCTGTAGACGTAACAACAGAAATTTCTGGCGCAGGTACTGCAGCCTCACCATTCACAGTTAAGGTTCCATCTGATAACGTAGTAA
>Ga0129336_10000025_pt1 | contig 57999 bp, 81 predicted proteins | sample CPB6_02_DNA_FD_96878 | JGI IMG/M metagenome (GOLD analysis project Ga0129336, IMG submission 96878) | Freshwater to marine salinity gradient microbial communities from Chesapeake Bay, USA - CPBay_Sum_0.6_0.2_DNA | ecosystem: Environmental > Aquatic > Marine > Coastal | place: USA: Chesapeake...
CACCGACCCACTCACGCCCGAGCATGTGATCTGCCTACTTGCAGCCCGGAGGTTGACATGTACCTGTTGAAACCCAACGGCAACGGCTACGGCCACGGCCACGGCCACGGCGACGGCTACGGCGACGGCTACGGCAACGGCTACGGCTACCGCACCGGCTACGGCAACGGCGACGGCTACGGCAAAGGCTACGGCTACGGCTACGGCAACGGCGACGGCTACGGCAAAGGCTACGGCTACTTCAACGGCAAAGGCAACGGCAAGGGCAAGGGCCACGGCAACACCGACCCACTCACGCCCGAGCATGTGATCTGCTTACTTGCAACAAAGAAACTAACCAGAGGAGAAACGCATGAGAATCATATTTGAACTGCAAGACCGTAAGCACCTATTGACTCCTGAACAAGCCGATGAAGTGATCGCGCTTATTCACCGATATGGCAAAGAAGTGTATGAAATCAAGCACAACTGGAGCACTAAACAAAACTCGCACCACGTGTACGAACTCACCCCCGCAGAAATGGGGGGTGGGGAGTTGAAGTTTTTGTCCGATGCGCTTTACGGCATGGGCAAGCTAAAAGGCAAACCTGAGTAACACCTAACAATTGTTAGGTAAACCACCATAACCAAGGAGAAACACCATGAGTATTGCTGATCGCGCTGTATTGGTACAACTGAACATCTCTACATGGGGCACCGAGCGTCTGGATAAACACCAAACCACAAGGCTTAACAACCTCAACCAAGCCGATGCAAAAGCAGGCAAGGTACACAAAGACTTGATGTGCGGTACGTCTTTGGCAAAGGACATTGAACTACATGCCGCTCGCTGCCGACTGTTTAATAACGAGCAGACGATGCCGTGGCAAGACCGAGGTGCGCGGTTACTGCCCACCAGTTTGTTCCTTGAGTACAAAGCAGAGATGAACCGACTGGAGCAGAAGTTCAACGCGCTAGTGGGGAAGTTCATCCCCAATTACGAAGCCGCGAAACAGACTGCGCGTAACTACTTGGCAGGTATGTACAACGAGGCAGACTACCCAGATGCGCACGAGATTGTGGGGAAGTACAAATGGTCGCTAACGATAAGCCCGGTGCCACAGTCAGGCCATTTCTGCGTGGACGTACCAGCCAGTGAACTACTGCAAATGCAACGTTCATGTGAGGAGGAAGTAGAACGACGTTTGGCTGATGCCATGCGTAAGCCGTGGGATGACTTGCATAAGATGCTGGTCGGTATGAGTGACAAACTCCGAGAGCGTGAGAGTGAGGACGAGAAACAGAAACGCTTCCACGACACGTTTGTCTCCAACGCATTGGACTTGTGCAAACTTCTTGGACATATGAACGTAACAGCAGACCAACAACTGGATCGTGCTCGCGTGCAACTGGAGCGGGCATTGACTGGGGTGGATGTTGAGGACATCAAAGAATCCCCCGCGATGCGCACCCACGTGAAGAACAAACTTGACTCAATCCTTGGACAATTTGACTGGTGAGGTAACTATGCCACTGCACTTCATACACGATAAATTCAACGTGCCTTTTTCTGAGCTGGCAGCGGAACTAGGCTCGTGCGTTACATGTACCGTACCCTCAATAACTGACTTATCGTCGTTGCGGCTGACTACGATGATGGCGAAACTACTGCGCTTGCAACACCAACTGCACCCGCAGTTTTTGTACACGGTGTCCGGCACCTATGCGAATAACGAAGGGGTCAGGGCTGCACGTGAGATACGCGTAATGCACGACGGAACGTGGGTGGGGAGTATAAAAACGCTCTACGAAACGGTTGATGCGTTGGAGTTCTCCTCGCCCTTAATAGCAGCACGCGTTCCTAGAGGGGCCAAAATAACCAAACAGTACGGCTCGGCGGTAAAGATAATGCAGGAGTATTTTGTTCCGCATACACCCGTGAGCAGGTATAGCGATCAACGAGAGCAGTTAGGGCGGTTGATAGGTAAATTGCGTAGGCAACAAATGGGTAGGCGCAACGAGTTTGGGGGGTTTGCAAACCAGTATCTTGCGCCCATGTTCCGTAACAGCTACGAGTTTTTCAATGACTTGTTCAAAGCACATGGAATTACCGAGCAGGTACTGGAGAAAATGTGGGAGTCCGTGCAAGAGCTTCGTTTGTTTTCCGAGTTGGACAAGGACGCTGTGTACGTACACCAACACAAAGGCACCTACGTGGTGTGCATGGCAGACACATTGATCGCGCAATATCCGTGCAGCGAGATACCCCGTAAGTTAGCGGAAAAACTCGGCAAGCTAAAATTAGCGGATGCCGAAACATTCATATACGACACAGGTATTAAACTTAACGAAGATCATTTCTTAGTGATAGGAGAGTATGGAGATGTATGACAAAGAAGCAGGTGCAATGGTGCATGTGAATGTGCGTTTGCCGGGGTATGTGTTGGATTATTTCAAACAGTTCCCTAACTACACCAAGGCCATACGGGATGCGCTTGAACAACACGTCCAAGAAGCAACTACGGATACGCCAGAATCCAGTACCTAACATTTGTTAGGTTGTGCGCAGCACGGGAGTAGTGCTTGTTTACATTGTCTAGTTGTATGTTATAGTTTGTCTGTGGGTTTATTACTTTAACGGAAGGCAACGTATGGCACTTACTCCCGAACGCAAAGTCAAAAATAAAGTTGTCGCCTTACTCAAGGCGCACAGTGTGTATTACTTCTTCCCTGCAACATACGGCCTTGGCCGTTCTGGAGTACCTGATGTGGTGTGTTGTGTGCGTGGACGCTTTCTTGGGATTGAATGCAAGGCAGGCGCAAACAAACCGACACCCCTGCAACTCAGAGAGCTTGCGGCTATCCAAGAAGCTGGAGGTATTTCTCTCGTGATTAACGAGAACAACATTGACGTACTGGAGGCGCTGCTGAATGAACAAGGGAGTTGAGATACTTTTGAAACGTATGGAGAGCCACCCGGAGGAGTTTGACCGGCTGGGTATTCCCTCATTGCGCACACCAAAAAACATATCGAAGTGGCGTGCCTTGGTAGACATCCTGCTTGACCCGAGCCGCTCGGGCGGCTTCTTCTCTGACGAGGAAAGAAAGCAGTTGAATGCTTCGCTGGCAAACGTACAAGCTACGGTGTTTACCAAACATGTCCTTCAGGTGCTCACTACTGGTGATGATAGTACCTCCACAACAGGGGGCAATGCGTGAACATTCTGTACGTAGACTTTGAGACGTACTACTCCAAAGAGTTTGGGTTCAGCAAACTGACCACCGAGGAGTACATACGAGACCCGCGCTTTGAAGTGATAGGCGTAGCGGTGCAACGCAACAAGGAAACCCCGGTGTGGTTTAGCGGGACGCACGATGCGACGGCTGCGTTCCTACGCACATTTGACTGGGAAGACAGCATTGCAGTGGCTCACAATGCCAAGTTTGATATGGCAATTCTGTCTTGGTGTTTTGGTATACGCCCGCACAAGATCGCAGACACCCTGTCTATGGCACGTGCAAAACACGCAACGGAAGTGGGTGGGTCACTGGCTGCGTTGAGCGAGCACTACGGCTTGGGCGTCAAAGGCACTGAGGTGCTCGATGCGTTGGGCAAACGCCGACTGGACTTCACCCCACAACAGCTACAGGCATACGGGGAATATTGCTGCAACGACGTGGTGCTGACCTCCAAGTTGTTCGCACGGTTGCTGCACCGTTTCCCTGCGTTTGAGTTGAGCTTGATCGACCTCACTATCCGCATGTTTACAGAGCCTGTGCTTGAGCTGGATATACCGATGCTGCAGCAACACTTGCAGGCTGTTCGCACCAGACGGGAAGAACTCACACAAAAAGTGACGCAAGACCCCAAGATGCTGCGCAGTAACCCGCAGTTCGCACAACTACTACGGCAATACGCAGTAGAGCCGCCGATGAAAACCAGTCTGACTACTGGCAAGCAAACTTATGCACTGGCTAAGACAGACGAAGGGTTCCGCGCCTTGTTGGAGCATGAGAACGAATACGTGCAAGCACTGGCGGCTGCTCGGTTGGGTGTTAAGTCTACGCTGGAAGAAACAAGAACGGAGCGATTCATACAGATCGCTCAGCGGGGAGCACTCCCGATACCACTGCGTTACTACGCTGCGCGAACCGGTCGCTGGGGCGGGGATGAACTCATAAACATGCAGAACCTACCACGTGGGTCTACGCTCAAGCATGCCATCCGTGCTCCTGCTGGGTATATGTTTGTGGACTGCGACTTGTCTCAGATTGAAGCGCGTGTGTTGGCATGGTTGGCGCAGCAGGATGATCTGGTCGACGCGTTTGCTCGTGGTGACGACGTGTACAAAATCATGGCCTCAGCTATCTACGGCAAGCCGCAGGAGGAGATTAGCAAAGGCGAACGCTTTGTGGGAAAGACGACCATACTAGGTTGTATTGCCGAGGGAACTCTCACACTATGCGAGTCGGGGTGGAAACCGATTGAAACGGTGACCCTACACGACAAACTTTGGGATGGGGAGGAATGGGTATGCCATCGCGGATTACTGAGGAAAGGCTTCAAAGAAACGTGGAAGAGTTGCGGCGTCTGGTTGACTCCAGATCACCGCGTATTGTGCGGGACCCGGTGGACGGAGTGGCAATATCTGGTAACCGACGAAAATACGCGCTCCCGGGCACTGGCTACCGGAGCGGAAAACTTACCGTCACAGGCTATGTTAAGGGGGACAACAACCGGGGGTATGAACCCGGCAATCTCAGGTTCGCTACTCGCTCTGAAAACGCGAAGAACAGACGAAAGGTCAAAATTATGCAAACAGAACTTGATGACCTACGACATCGCTTACGCAGGGCCGAGGAACAGATACACAATTGCGACGGATGCAGGGCCGCTTATAGTCCATAACTGTGGCTATGGGATGGGTGCGGCCAAGTTCCAAGCACAACTTAAAAACTTTGGTGTGGATATGCCGTTAGAGGAATGCGAGCGGGTTATCCACGTGTACCGTGCTACTTACCCCAACATCCCGCAATTATGGAAGCAAGCAAATGATGCGCTGCTCGCCCTCATGCAAAGTAAAACAGCACCGCTTGGGTTGGACGGCGTGCTATCAGTAGAAGGTGGGGCAGGTATACGGTTGCCAAACGGCCTTTACATCCAGTACCCCAACTTGCGTAAAGTTAAGAACGACGAGGGGCACGCAGAGCTTGTTTACGACATGAAGAAGGGACGAGCGACCATACCCAACAAGATATACGGCGGTAAGAATATAGAAAATATCTGCCAAGCCTTGGCGCGTATTGTAGTCGGTGAACACATGTTGCTTGTGGCTAAGAAGTATAAGGTAGTGATGACGGTGCATGACGCGATTGGCTGCGTGGTGCCGGAGAACGAAGCCGAGGAAGGGCTGCAGTACGTAGAGAACTGTATGCGGATACGTCCGCAATGGGCGCTTACGCTTCCTTTGAACTGCGAAGGTAAAGTGGCAAAAAGCTACGGTGGTGAGTGATTGCAGTGGGGGGTGGTGCCTCCCCCGATGCCCCAGCGGATGGTGGGCAGGCCCGGTACGGCCAAATAACGTCCGCAACGTGCTACGAGTCTCGGTCTACATGGTAGTCCTTCCACACTTGGGCGCACGTCGGGTAAGCCACGCTACGGTTAGCCGTGGTGGTTAGTGCAAGTGCTCTGAATGGGGGGAGTAACTGCATGACACCATCACGCACACTTATACGGGAACCGACATGAAACGACTGACACCGTTGATATTCGACACAAAAGACGCCGCTATGGTTGCGGCGCAGGAATTGAAAACCTCTGAAGATGACTACTACTTGTACGGCGCTCACTGCCCGGAAGCGTCAACGTATGTGCTGGCCGACGCAATTACGGTATTCACAATAGCTGTATTGGAAGTAGAGGAGCTGGATCGTGAGTTTTTACACTGAGCAAGACGAAGAAGACGAGGCCGCCGCATGGAGGCACGGAAGAAGGTACAGGCAGAAATTAAACCAGTTCCCTGACTGCCGAGACCCTGATCATCCGGGATGTGAACTGTGCAACCAACAAGAACCAAGGAGCTACGATGACACACCCACTGCAACAAGTGTTTGACCAAGCGATACAGCAGGCCACCAAGGGCAAAGGCGAAAGACATGGCGGCGACACCACGCCGTTCCTAGAGCAGCCGTGGGTACACTACGGCAAGATGCACGGTCGGGGGTTCTTGACCGGGCAGGCAGCTAAGAAGTTAGAAGAAGCGGCCAGCACCCGTGAGGGAGATGCGTTCGTGCAAGAAGCACTGGGGGCGATTGTGTATATCGCAATGGCTGTTTTGAAGGAGCAAGAACGCCATAAACCCGGTGTGCCGAAGGCTATTCGTCGGTGCCCCCACGTTGACTCGTCAGGCAATCGATGCACTGGAAAAGCTGGTCACCGTGGCCGACATAGCAGTAAGGCAAGGTGAGATATGAACAATAGAGATATATATTTGGCGTTCTGTCTAGGTGTAATCCTTACACTAGTCGTCTTTATGTTACTGAATTTGATGCCCGGGTCGTACAGATCACTGGCGGTGACAGCCATAGCAGAGTGCGAGAAAACGCTGCCGCGCAATAAGCAGTGTGTTGTAACGGCCATTCCAGAGGAGGCGAGCAAATGAAATATCGAAAGAAGCCCGTGGTCATTGAGGCAACGCAGTGGTTTAAACACGGCGACCACCCCGCCGTTGAGTGGCACGACCCCAGAGAAGGATTTGTGCCGACCCTTGAAGGATTGATGCGCGTCATCCCCGGCGACTGGATCATCACTGGGATTAAGGGTGAACACTATCCATGCAAGCCGGATATTTTTGAACAAACATACGAGAGGGTTGAAGAATGAGTATCGAAAAACTAGGTTTATCACAAAGAGAAAAATACTGGAGCGAGCGCAACACAGATGAGAAAGTCTACGCGCTTTATAACGAAGTGATGCAAATGCGGTATCAACTGACGACTGTATCAGCACTGCTGGAAGATATGCTCACGCACTCACACGCGGACGGCAAGGTGGTCGGCCCAATTAACAGAGTGCGGCATGACAGAGAGTATTACGTTCCAGTGGCATTGCAAGACAACAAGGAGCCGCGATGATGTTCATCGACATAACAAAGCTGGACAGGAAGCAGGTCAAAGAGATCGTGCTTGCCGCTGGCTGGTGGTGGGACGAATCGAAAAGCGTAGACGCGGAGACGGATCGTCGGTACTTTGAGAAATTAGTCAATGAGGCCTATGTGCGTGGGTTCAGGGTCGGGGTCAATTCAAGAACAAAAATTGCCGAGGTTGTCGGCGCATGGGAGGCACAAAGTGAGCTTGGAAATAACTAAAGTTTGGGTTGATGAGATGAGCGGAGAGATCAAAAAGGAGAACATCCCAGAGAAGAAAATATGGATTGGGTTGAAGGAGAACACATAATGCCGAACACTACCGCAGTAAGATGCAAAAAGTGCCTTGTCCCGTACAAGCCGCAGGAAAATACGTTTGAAAAAGTGCAAGCGTGCGAATGCGCTGACCCAGATATGCCCGTAACGCTGAAAATGTCTCCGGGCCTGTTTGATTTTATTTTCCGCGCAGCCAAGAAGGACAAGCGATGATTTCAGCCCTGATTTCAGCCCTGTTCTGCGTTGCGAGCGCGATTTACTTCGAGGCCCGTGGCGAACCGCTGGAAGGTCAAGTTGCTGTCGCTTGGGTAGTGCATAACAGGGTAAACAGTTGGCGCTATCCAGACACAGCGTGCGGTGTTGTAAACCAAGACGAACACCGCCGTCACCAGTGCCAGTTTTCGTATATGTGTGACGGCAAAAGAGAGGACGTATACGATGACTGGGCTTACACCAAAGCTCTTGCTATTACGATGCTGACCGCTGCTGGCTTTATGCCTGATCCAACAGGGGGAGCTACGCACTACCATGCAACTAGAGTAAAGCCGTGGTGGGCGGCAGAGCTACAACGCACGAAGAGAATAGATAATCACGTTTTTTACAGAGGTGAGTGATGGGAGATATAGTGCCACATCCGGTTCTTTTGCGCTGCGAAGCAGAAGCAATGGAGGATATCAAAAAACTAATAGATGCCAATGCTGGGAAACTTTCTGTAATCCAGATGATTGGGCTTTTTGAAGTAGCCAAACTTTACGTCTTAGAACAACAATACGAGGCGGATCATGGGTCGGATTGACGACAAAATTTACTCAGATCAGAAGCACGAAGAACCCCAATACACACGGGAGTGGTTGGAAGAAAAGGTAGCCGAGTTCCTGAAGAACGGCGGTAGTATACGTACGATACCGCAGGGTGTATGCTCTGAAGACGTGCAACCGGCGTCTGTAATCAGAAGGCGCATCGAGAAGCACAACAACTTCGGAGACGACATAAGGAAGCCCCCTAAATGACAGCTTGGTCTTACAGCAGCATAAAAACATTCGAGCAGTGTGCAAAAAAATACTACCACCTCAAAGTCGCAAAAGATGTTGTCGACGAAGGTAGTGAAGCAACGCTCTACGGTAACCAACTACATAAAGCTGCGGAAGAATACGTAAAACAAGCTACCCCCCTACCCAAGCGTTTCTCGTACATAACGGCGATACTGGATGCGCTACGAGACATACCGGGGGAAAAACACTGCGAACTACGTCTGGCAATCGCCTACGACGGCAAGGAATACACCCCGACCACTTTCTTCGCCAAGAACGTGTGGTGGCGCGGCATCGCGGACCTGCTTATCATAGATGGCGATACTGCGTATCTGGTGGACTACAAAACGAGCAAAAATGCGAAGTATGCGGACACTACACAGCTGGACATATGCGCCGCTGCGCTGTTCACTTACTACCCACAAGTACAAACCATCAAGTCTGCGTTGGTGTTTGTGGTGAGCAAAGAGTTCGTGCAAAAGACCCACGAGAGACGGTTCCACAAAGCGTACTACGCAACGTTTGATACTCAGCTGGAAAGACTTGCCGTAGCACAGCAGCACAACGTGTGGAATGCGGTCAGTGGTCCCCTGTGCGCATATTGCCCCGTCAAAAAGTGTGAACATTATCGAGGTGATTAAGCATGGCTAAAACCCGCAACTACCGCTCCGAGTACGACAACTACCAAGGTACGCAAGAGCAAAAGAAAAACCGTGCCAAGCGTAACGCAGCCCGTCGCCAGTTGATGGAAGAGGGCAAGCTACGCAAAGGTGACGGCAAACATGCAAACCACAAAACTCCGCTGTCAAAAGGCGGCAGTAACGATAGAAACAACCTGTCAGTGAAGGAAGGTAAGGACAACTACTCCTACCCACGCACGCGCACAGGGGCTATGAAAGGGAAACGCTCTTAATGGAAATTGTAAACGACGTTGCCTTGGTGCTGCGCACACGCAAACCGCACCTGTTGGCAGAAAAGTCTGCGACATTCAAAGTAGTAAAAGAAGACGACGGGATGTTCACCCTCGCCGTGAAATGGACGCTTGAGGACGCTCAGATTCTTGCTGGGATGGGGTTAAAAAAAGTCCCCTCCACGATACAGCGTGATTACAACTGGACTGGTAGATACAAACCGTTCGCACACCAGAAAGAAACCGCTGGGTTCCTGACTCTCCACAAGAAGGCGTTTTGCTTCAACGAGCAAGGCACCGGCAAGACGGCATCCGTCATATGGGCAGCGGACTACCTGCTAAGTATCGGCGCGATCAAACGCGTGCTTGTCATATGCCCGTTGTCGATTATGAAGTCCGCATGGCAGCAAGACTTGTTCACGTTTGCTATGCACCGTGGATGCGCGGTGGCTTATGGTACGTCTGCGCAACGCAAGAAAATAATCAATGCGGGTACGGAGTTTCTCATAATCAACTTCGACGGGGTGGGTGTCGTCAAAGAAGAAATCTTAAAAGGCGGCTTCGACATGATCGTGGTTGACGAAGCGTCTGCTTATAAGAATGTAAGCACAACTCGGTGGAAAGTACTCAACGAAATAGTTGCACAGGCCAAATGGCTTTGGATGCTTACAGGTACTCCTGCGGCACAATCCCCACTGGATGCGTTTGGTTTGGCTAGGCTGGTAAACCCCACTCAATGCCCGAAATACTTCGGACAGTTCCGCGACAAAGTAATGCGTAAAATCAGCCAGTATATTTGGCGGCCAACACTCAACGCAGACAAGATAGTCCACCAAGTACTGCAGCCCGCGATTCGGTTTGAAAAAAGCCAGTGCCTAGACCTACCACCAGTTACACACGTAGACAGAGAGGCACCGCTTACCGCACAACAACAAAAGTACTACACGATGCTGAAGAAGCAGATGATCATCCATGCCGACGGGGAGCAGGTAACCTCGGTCAACGCTGCGACCAACCTCAACAAGCTACTGCAAATATCCGGTGGTGCGGTGTACACCGACGAAAGGGAAGTGATCGAGTTCGACGTAAGTAACAGACTGCAGGTAGTGTTGGAAGTCATTGAGGAGTCCTCGCACAAAGTACTCGTCTTCGTGCCTTTCACGCACACCATAGACTTGTTGTACGAATACCTCACCAAACACAAAATATCGTGCGACATAATTTCTGGCAAAGTATCTGTGAATAAGCGAGCAGACATAATCCACAGGTTCCAAACAGTTCCAGACCCCCATGTGCTCATTATCCAACCACAAGCCGCATCGCACGGGTTGACTCTAACTGCGGCCAACACTATCGTTTGGTACTCGCCAGTGCCAAGCGTAGAAACCTACTTGCAAGCAAATGCTCGCATCGACCGACCGGGACAGCACAACCCGATGACCATTGTGCACATCAGAGGCAGTGAGATGGAAGCCAAGCTCTACACTTTACTGCGCTCTAACATCAGCAGTCACGAGAAAATAGTTGACCTGTACAAACAAGAAATAACTTCTTGACATTGTTAAGTTACTTGCTACACTGATCCTCCCAGATACACAAAGGAGACATCTGTGAGCGAAGCAATAAGTGACCTTAACGCAGCAACACTGGCGCGTATCTACATACAGATGCGCACCGCCATCCAAGAGTTAGAAGACAAGATCAAGGAGATCGAAGCCAAGAAGGAACTTGTGTCTGAACGCCTGCTTGCCTTGTGCAACGAGGAAGACGCCAACACCATCAGCACCCCCGATGGCACCATCAGCCGCCGTCTACAGCAACATTTCTGGACGAGCGACTGGGACAGCTTTTACTCGTTTGTACGCAAACACGACGCGATGCACTTGCTGGAGAAACGGATTCACAACGGCAACATGAAAGAGTTCCTGACAGAAAACCCCGAGGACGTCCCTCCGGGCCTGCAAGCAAACCAGAAGTACGTTATCACTGTGCGAAAACCAACAGGTAAATAGGAGATACCATGAGTAAAGACGTTTCTATATTCAAAAACCAAAGCCAAGTCATTGCCTCCGATGGCCGACGTTCCAGTGCGTTGGGCCAGAAGTTGGCTGACAGCATCAAGATGTACAGCAGGCGCATACAAACCAACAACAAAGGTTTCTTCCGCAAGATCATCAACGGCGAGCAAGTGGGAGACCCGATCCGTGATTCATTCAACGCGATCATTGTTGGCATGCTGCCCAGTGTGTCCCGCATCTACTACCGCGAAAAGTATGACCCGGAAGCAGAGCCTACACTGCCGAACTGCTGGTCTAACAACGCAGACGTACCCGATGCGGATGTCCCTGACAGACAGCACAGCAACTGTGCCGAGTGCCCGCAAAACATCAAAGGCTCCGGCGACAACGGTGGTCGTGCATGCCGCTTCCAACGTCGAGTTGCCATCCTGCTTGAAGGCGACAACTCAGGGGACGTGTACCAGTTCAGCATCCCTGCAAAGTCACTGTTCGGCAAGGGTGTAGGCAATGTGCATCCGTTCGAGAGCTATGTGAAGTACCTACTGCTCAACCGAGAAGCTCCTGACACGGTAGTTACGCAGATCAGCTACGACTTGGACGCTGAAGGTATGGAGCTAACCTTTACCCCAGCTCGGCAACTCAGCGACGCCGAATACGATCTTGTTGCTTCGGCACAAGGCCGCCCGGAAACTGAGTTGTACACGCGTATCACCGTCGCGCAGGTCGATGGTGTCACTGCCAAGCCAGCTGCAAAGAAGGCAGAAGCTCCGGCACCCAAGCCACGCGTGCAACGCACTGAAGAACCGGACGACGAGGAAGAAGTCATTGCCGAGCCGGTTAAACGCAGCACGCGTAAGCGCGAGGAAGAACCGCAGGACGTCGATTCTGAAGAGGATCAACTGGCGTCAGTCATTAGCGAATGGGGACGTAAAAGCTGATGAGCGTCGGTTACTCGTTGAGGTTGGTGAATCTCAATAAAGCAGCTGGCGATTCGCTGGGTGTTCGGCTTGGCCGCACGTGCATTGAAAACAATGTGCCCGTAGCAGCCGTGGCCGAACATCTCGGCGTTAGCAGACAAACTGTCTATAGCTGGTTCATTGGGGCGGCGAGGCCACGTAGAGGCACGGAAGAAAGTATAAAGGCGCTAATCGCCAGTCTGCAGCGGTAACCCTATGGAAAACTTTGACCTGCTTCGTTACGTGCAGCCCGAGGAAGGGTACATATGCGTACTAGGGCTTTCAGACGATTACCCAAAACAACGCCTCGTTGCTACGTACGAGGAGGCTTACTCCGTTGCAGATAGCTTCGTAAAAGCTGGACGCAACGCATTCTTCGCTATTGCTCGGTTCAAAACGCCGGACAATCGCAAACAAGAGAACGTCGCCACTCTCAAGGCGTTCTGGTTAGATATTGACTGCGGCCCCACCAAAGCGGAAATAAACCCCGAAACAGGCAAACCTTTTGGTTACATAGACCAAGGGGCAGGGCTAAAAACACTACTGCAATTCTGCGATACCGTCGGTCTTCCTATACCCACCGTTGTCAACTCCGGGCGTGGGTTGCACGTGTACTGGGTGCTGGATGCGCCCATATCACCAGATAAGTGGACCGTGGTAGCAGCACGGCTTCGTGACGTATGCGCCACGCAACAACTGTATGTAGACGCCAATGTGTTTGAGACCGCTCGCGTACTACGTATACCGGGCACGCCGAATTTCAAAGACAACCCTCCCAAGATAGTCAAAGTGCTCAAGGTCTCTGAGCCAGTAAGCTTCGAGTCGTTCTGCAAGGTGTTGGGTGTAGACCCCGAGGTGCAGCCTGTACTCAGAGGTGCCCGCCGCGTGTCGTCGTTGGGCAAGATGCTGCAAGAGAACATAGAAAGCAGTTTCTCCAAGATAATGGTACGCAGTGCCAAGGGTGATGGTTGCGCACAACTGCTTAGTTGCTACATGGAACGGGAGACATTGGCCGAACCCCGTTGGTTTGATGCGTTGTCAGTGGCGAAGTTCTGCAGCGACGCAGATGAGTCTATCCAGCGCATGTCTGAAGGGCACCCTGATTACGACCCCGCAAGCGTAGAGAAGAAGATAGAGCACATCGTAGGGCCACATACGTGTGACGTGTTTGAACGCAACAACCCCGGAACATGCAAAGGATGCCCCCATCTGGGCAAGATCAAAAGCCCCATCCTGCTCGGGAAAGAAATACGTCGACACGAGCAAGGTGACCCGATCCCAACTGCAGAAGCGCCTCAAGAACCAGAAGAAGTCGAGGAGCCAGAAGACGACGTTGAAGAGCTCGCCCCATCACCCCACTACACAGAGCCGTACTTTCGTGGGAAGAACGGTGGCTTGTACATCCAGCTTGGCGAGGATGACCCGAGACTTGTGTACGAGCACGACTTCTACCTGATCAAAAGACTCAACGACCCTCTGATGGGCGATGTTGTGTTGTTCCGTGTGCACACGCCACGAGATGGAGTACGGGAGTTCAGCATCCCAAACACCAAGATTTCGCAGGCAGTAGAGCTGCGTAAGGAGCTGGCTAAGTACGGCATCATGGTGTCGGACGCCCAGTTCAAACTAATAAACGGTTACGTAATACACGCTCTGAAAGAGCTGCAGTTTAAGAGGAAGGCAGAGATTATGCGCAGACAGTTTGGTTGGGCAGACAACGATACTAAATTCATTGTAGGCAGTCGGGAAATTACCAAGGACGGTGTTTACCACAGCCCCCCCTCATCCATCACGGAGTCATTGGTGCCCTATTTCGAGACCGCCGGTACGTTGGACGCGTGGAAGGAAGTGTTCTCCCTCTATGGCAAACAAGGTATGGAGATACAAGCATTTGCTGCGTTGACTGGGTTTGGCTCCGTCCTGCTCAAGTTCACTGGGCAGAAAGGGGCGATCATCAACTTGATCCACCGCCACGCAGGTACAGGCAAGACCACTGTGTTACGCATGGCAAACAGCATCTGCGGACACCCCGAAGACCTACTGGGTAACGTAGAAGATACAAAGGTAGCGCGGATCACAAAGGTTGGCATCCTGAACAACATCGTCAACACCGTCGACGAGATAACCAACTTGGAACCAAAAGTTTTTTCAGACCTTGTGTATGCGTACTCGCAGGGTAAAGGCAAAGACAAAGGCGACGCCCACGAGAACAAGCTACGCATTAACAACACCACATGGCGCACGCTAACCCTGACATCTTCCAACGCATCCTTCTACGACAAAGTAGGCGCACTCAAGGCGGTGGCGGACGGCGAAATCATGCGGTTGTTGGAGTTCAAGGTTGATTACACGGACCAAGACGTCATCTCTACCGAGCACGGCAAGTTTATGTTCGACCACCAGCTGATCAACAATCACGGTCACGCCATCGTGCCGTTCGTTCAGTACGTGCTGTCTAATATGGAAGAAGTAAAAGCCACACTGATCCGCGTGCAGGCAAAGATAGACAAGGAACTGGCACTGACGTCCCGCGAGCGTAACTGGTCTGCAATTGCAGCGGTCAACATCACTGCAGGGCTTATCGCATCTCGTCTGGGTCTGCTTGTGGATTGGGATATGGCGCGTATCTACGCAAAGGTCATGGACAAGATTCAGGAACTGCGCGTCGCTACCAAAGCCCCGGTCAACGACGCCAGCGCAGTAATTGCAGACTACGTGTACCGCCATATCAACAATGTGCTCGTCGTTGACGAGCTTGTGGACAAGCGCAGTCATTTACCAAAAGCCCCCTATGTAGAACCACGAGGCGAGTTGTTGCTGCGGTTTGAGCCAGACACCAAGATGATGTACATAGCGGTCTCGGCATTCCGCAAAGACTGCGTGACTTACCAAGTGGACTACACTGAGACGCTGAAAGAGCTGAAGAAAAAAGGCATTCTGGTGGACACTCACAACAAGCGATTGTCCAAGGGCATGAGTGTGGTAGCAGCGGGAGTGCGGTGCTTGGTGCTTAACTGCGACAACCCGGAGTTTATAGACGTCAGCAACTTGCTGCCGACGGAGCCAGAGAATGCGGGTGGAGAAAGTAGCGTACGAAATTAACTGGAAGGGGTTCGGCGTGGGGTGCTCGTTTTTTATACCCTGCCTGAACCCCAAGAAGTCCCGCAGAGACATACTACAAGTCGTACACCGCCTTCGCTACAAAGTAGTTACCAAAGTAGTCATAGAAGACGGTGTACGCGGTGTGCGGGTGTGGCGCGTTTAGAACCCCCAGTCTTCCGCAGATTCCAGCCAGTCCATACGGCGGCGCACGGTAGGTAGCGTGCCCATCACCATCTCTTCAGTGTTACGGTTCCTAGTGGACACCGACTGTTTCAGCTGGCTGTTGGTAATCCCAAAATTTGGGTACCGCTGGTTGAATTTTCCTATGGCTTCTACCGCTTGTACCATACCTGAAGCGTCTCCTACACGATACGCTGTGTAATACGCATCCAACAAAGATGACCTGCGTTGGTTCATGCGGCGGTCGACCTCCGCTTGGTTGGTCTTAAACTGCATAGCCCGTGCGTAGTCTGCTGGGGCAAAACCCATGAGCTGCGCCAATGCTCCCTGCGGAGTAACTTCCACAACTTCATCGCCACGCATTGTTTCAACAGCCCCTTCGGTCAAGAACCGCCCGGACTTGAAAATGTTGCTTACAGAGACAGGCAGCATACTTTCGATGCCTCGCTGTATCTCACCCTGCTCGATTAACTGCTTACCTCGAATTACCCTTTGGATAGACCCGTAAGCAGGCCCACCAAAATGGGCGAGAAGAATATCGGCAGCCGTAGCATCGTCGGGCAGGTTGGTTTCCCGCACCAATAGGTTAGTCAGCTCCATACGTTCGCCTACGTTAGCGTTGAACAGTATGTTAGGCACCCCTTCAACAAGCACGGGGTTGAGGTTTGTGCGTAGGAACGCCTCCAAAGAGTTGTCCTCGTCCTCGTCGTCAAACACCGCCGCCATCATGGCCCAAAGCGTAGCTACCGCCCCCATCATAGGCGCGCCTTTTACCCCCACAAAGGCCACGCTAGTGAGCATAGATTGTGCGGCGAACCCACGTGCTGCTTCTCTAACAGCAGGGTCGTCGTTACTGGTGGCGTCGTAAATGGTTTTAGTCTGTATATACAACTGCAGTGCAGCAAAACGCCGATACATGAACGCTATTCGTGATATGTCGCCTTGTTGGAACCGAGCACCTGTCACTGCAGTAGAGCCACCGTTAAGCAGCAGGCTCATCTCCATCGCTTTGTTAGCTGCATCGACCATCTGCTCCTGCGTTGGGTTGCCGTTGGGGGCGACTTTACTTAGCTGCAGATCATACGCAGCCTTCAGTCCTATCTCGCGTTTAAGTCGTTCGCTGGTGCTCATCATAAAGCCCATACGCGCCGCCAATTTGGACAGGAAGTTACCCTCACCAAACTCGCTTAATTCGCTTAGCTCAGAGTATCGTTCCGAGTGGCCGGTCTCTCGCACTTTGTCCACCAAGGGCTTCAAGTAAGCATACTTCGCGGCTTGAACGGGGTCGTTGAAGTTGATGTTCAGCATAGAGGGGGTTGTCTTACGACGCACCATATCACGCTCTTTTACACCAAGGGTGTCGAGAGCTTTCTGCAGTTCCGGCCCTTCCAACCCTTCGGTCGCCAAGGTTTCCACGTCGGCAGACGAGCCCATACCCATGATGTCTTTTGTCGCACGTAGCATCGCCCCGTAAGTCTTCCCCATGCCATAAGTGCGAGACAAGTAAGGTGCCACGATAAGTGCGAGAGACGACATATCCACGATGGCAGAAGACGCGTTAAAGCCAAGAGTCCATCCGTATGTGCCCGTAGTTGCAATGTTTGACCACCAGCTTTGACTCGGGTTGGCTGCGTATGCAGCACGCTTTCTTACGTCTTCCATAATTGCCGCTGCGTTGGGGTCGTTCTCTACGTTTCTTCGAGCGGCCTCCATATTGCGCAGTTCGGTTGACGTTTGCGCGGCGTACTTGATGTTGATGAGTTTACGACCCAGCCCCAAAGTGCCTTCTTGAAACGCCCAGAACGGGTCACGGACATAACCCGGAGTTTCTTTACGGGAAGCAAGACGCTCCATCACGAGGTTTGCAGGTGATACGGCTACGCCCATTGTCATAACTGATTCAATCACGGCATCAGAAACATTCCCTTTCTTCAACTCCGCCAGCACATCACCCAAAAAGCTCGTAGGAACCACACCATCGAATGCACCTTTGTCGCTACTAAGGAACGATCTAATGTCCTCTCGGGAAAGGTTGTTTTCCGTCATAAGCTGTTGGATACGCGCTTCACGATCCATGCCATTGGAGAACACCTCAAACGCCAGCTGCTCTTCGCCTTCTACTGGGTATTGCAACAAGTACTTCCCGCTTGGGCGCAACATGGGGGCATACCCTTCCAACGGGCCTTTATCCGCCATTCGTTGAGCGAACTCATTACGTAACCGAGTAGCCAGCTCAACGTTTTGCGTTTCCGAGTACACACGGTTGTACACTTGGTCGAGAATCTGGTCGAACTGGCGGTTGTGGATCGCCCGCATCTGCTTGTAAATGGCCTGCCCACTTGGGCCTATGCTGTCGTAGAACTTCTTGAGCCGGTCATACTCCGCCAATTTCTTAGTGTTGCCTGTGTATGCACTTCTTAGCTTAGTAAGGTCCACCTTGGCGTGGGACCCACCGAAATACAGGTCTGTGAATGCTTGATACTTGTCGGCGTTGTCGCGCTTCCAATCCCCCATACGGGCTAACTGCACAGTAATTGAGTCAATGAAACGGCGCATCTCGCCTTCAGAACGAATGGCAATGTCAGTGAACCGCTGCATAGAGGCGGCAAACGGTTCGTACGCTCCTTTGCTCAAGTAGGACTGCACGTAGTCATTGAGCGCAGGCAAGGGCAGACCCCACGTCAGGACCTTGCGAACCGCCTCTTTGCCTTGCCCCATCACGGTGTTTACTGTGCGCCGCACGGCTGGGTTTTTCGGGGGCTTCGACGCTTTGTTAAGTTGGTCACCTTGTGACTGCAGGAAACGAGCGTTGGCCGCTGGGGTGTTTTGGTTAACCGCATCCGCCGCAGATTTGGTTTCCTTTGAAAATACGAGGTTCGCAGAAAGCGTCGCTCTTCCGCTCATAGTTTCTTGAGCCACGCGGCCAGTCAGATCAAGCAGCTGCTCGAACGCACTGAGGTCTCGACCGGGAATACCCAACATCTTGCGGATGGCGTTTACGAAGCTGGAAAACGCAGTGCTGAGCCTCACCCCGCCTATGTTGGCTTGCTTTGTAGGGGGCATGCTGAGCAGCATTTCTTGCATGTCGTTGCTCGTAAGTCCGTACGCTACGAACTCTTTCACATCCATAAAGCCATCTGTGGCCTCAGCGACGAGGTCCAGATCAGGGGTTGCCCTACCAGATTGTTTAAGCTGCGCATATCTGCCCCCTGCGCGTACCATCAGCTCCTGCATTTCTTTAACAGCCTGCTGCGCTTCTACGGACAAACTTTCTGGGTTTTCGTAATATGTGTCGATCACATCGACCGAGGCGACGTGCACGAACTCGTGCAATGCGGTACCAACGTCTGTCCCTTGCTCGGCGTCTAGGTATACGGTGTTTCCTACAGAGTCGTACAGCCCTGCAAATACGGGCTGGCCCCTAAGATTTTCTGGTAAGGCCGCTGGGCCTCGCACAACAACGAACTTTGTACCTAGTTTCTGCAGTACCGGGTGTAGCACTTTTGCGAGTCTGCGCTCAAACTCGGTTCTACCTTTATTGTTTTGGATCGCCGTTGCTGTGTCCGCTGCGGAGTCTGTTGTTTCCTCGGAGGATAACGGAGCACGGGTGATAAGCCCGAGATCACCTTCCACGTCGACTGGCGACTGCTGTCTTGGTAGTAGGCTCTTGGATACGGTTGAGCGCAAAAGTCGTGTAGCTGCCTCAATGTCTGCCGGGTTTATACGCGGATCGGACAAAACTTTGCTTGCGGCGGCTCTTTTTGCTTCGCTGGCTCTGCGATCATTTGCAACCTGCATAACATTGGCTATGTTACCAACGCGTTTCGCTTCTAGATTTTTGATCGCATTTGAAGCGTTGTTAAACGCTACTTGCTTATCTCGTGCATACAAAGCGGCTGTTTTTTCAGCTCTACGTGTATCCATGCCTGACAGGCGCAATTCTATAAATTTAGCTTTAGTCTCCGTGTCGAACTGCTCCCGAGACGCTTTTTCATCTGTGGCGCTTTTCTTGTAGCTCTCAAAGTCTTCAACTGTAGGGAAATACGGAGAATAGGCTTTTTGCGATAAAACCTTGCTTATGTTGTCCGCCTCAAGATCAGCCAAAAGTCTTTCGGTGGCACGGGCTTGTGCTGTTTGTTTGGCGTTAACGGATTTGTTTCTTTCAGCTCTTTCGGCGATTTGTTCTGGAGTAAGGGGCACCCCCGGCTTTCTTCCCCTAGTTTTTTGAGCTGCGGGGGCGACGGTTTCTTCTACGGTCTCGGTAACAGGCGCAGGGGCAACGGTTTCAGTTACGGTCTGCGCCAAGGTTTCTACTTGCGCAGCGACTTCTGGGGTGCGTTCCTGTACGACGGGGTTAGCGGCAAAAGAAAGTAAATCCTGCTGAACTTGGGCAGCTGTTTCTGTAGTTGTCAGGGGTACGCCTTGCACTCGGCGACGGATAGGCGCATTTGCAGGTACCCCGGCGGCATCGAGTTCTTCTTTTGTAATAGCTGCGACGCGACGTTCGGCTTTACTCGCTCTTTCCACGGCGGGAATTTCAAGCTGCCCAGACGCCCCCCGACCAGTTCTGTCCAGCCTGTCCCGGTTGCTTGTATCGACTGGGGTTGTTGTTGTGCTAACCGCTTGAGGTTTTGGCTTCTTTTCTGGGATTAACGCTTCTAACTCGCTAACCCCTGCACGCCTCGCGTTTTCTTGCTCTATACCTGTAAGTGCTGCTTCCTCTAATTGATAAGATCGAGAAGTAATTTGCGCAAGTTCGTCTTTTGTGGGTTCCGTATTTGCAAAACCCTGACGTCGCAGTTCTGCAGAAAACGCACGCCCTATATTTTCTACGTCAGTAATATCTTCTCGCGCTAATACAGGAGCGAGGATTTCTTGGCGTTTTTGCTTTGACTCTTCGCGTCTGCGAGCGAGCATCGCGGCTTGCGCCCGGTTTGCTTCCAGTTGGCGCTCTATGTCGTCTACTATGTTCTGAGCCCCGGCACGAGTGGCTTGTGCCTTTGCTAGCTCAAGGTCTTCCTGCTCCTGCATGCGAGCAAGTTCTTCTTCGTCCAGAAGGTCTTGTATTTCTTCAGTTTCCGCGATATCTACCAAATCCCCCATCATGTCCGATGTGGGTCTAGCTTCTTCTACGGAGGGTTCAGCTGCTAAAGGACGCTCAGGACGCGGAGCTTGCGCTAACGCAGTTTCGAGTTCGGCAGGGAACAAATCTTCCCCTTCAAAAATAGACGGCCCCTGCTCTGTACCAACTAAGGTAGTTTCGTCCCCCTCTTCTTCTGGGGCAGGTTGAGGAGCTGGGGCACCTCCTCTATCCTTGACGAACAGGTCCATAAGACCTTGCACAAGACCGCCAACCCCAGCGCCGTAGCCAAAAGACTCGCCAGTGCCAGTGAACGCACCCTGCTCGGGGTCGTATATCCCTCTTGCTATTAGGTTTTGCGCTACTTCTGCAGCGACTTCCTGCGCTCCTTCCTCGCCCCCGGCTTGTGCAGCACGCTTGAGACGGTTGACTACCCCCGAGGCAGGCACCGCACCGATGGCATTATCTAGGATGCGAAACGGAATAAGGACTTCGGACAGCCCAACTACGCTACCCAGTGCTGTCGCCTGCGCCCGCTCTTCAGGCGTAGCTTCACCTGCTTCTGCTCTCGTGCGAGCTTGCCCAGCACCCGCTGCACCAGCTAATCCCGTAGCCCCAACTCTACCAGCAACGCCGAGCGGACCCGCCGCCAAAAACGGCACGAAGCTGCCAACAGCCTCCCCGAACGTACCCGCCATGCTGTCTTCATAGCCAGCTTTACGTTGAAATGGCGCTGCTGCACTTTCACCAAGACGCTCAACAACACCACGTACAGACTCTTCTGCGCCTTCAGGCAAAAGTGCGCTAGCGCCGATACCTGCGCTTTCCAACAGGTTAACCGCCCCGCGAGGAATCCCCCGGAATAACTCACCCACCTGCCCGGAGAAAGTACGCTCAATGGGGGTAGGCGGGGGTATTTCCTGTTCTTTGTATGCGTCAGGGAACTTAGAGGCAATTATGGCCCGTATCTGTTCTCTCGGCATATCATCCGGGAAATTTACAAGCCTGCCGTCTGGCACGCGTACTACAGGCATGGGGACCCCCTTAGTCAGCCGTTTTACAAGCTAGTGTAATCTATTACTTCAGGCACACCCAGCCTTGATCCTACTCGGCCTGTTACCGCGCTGTACTGGCTGTTGAGAATGTTTCGCTGATCTCGCAGGGTTTGAAGCGCAGCCTGTGATTCCGGAGGCAACGCCATACCGGGCCCGCTTGCTTCCAATATATTAGCCATAGCTGAGTCCGTATCCTGCAGGCTACGACGCAACGTTTCAGCATAGTTGACCAGTGAGTTGGTAACATCCTGCCCCATTTGCGCGGCTTTGCTGATGGCATCGGCTTGCACTTGCAGCGCCGACATACGGTTCTGACTTTCCTGAATAAGAGCGGCTTGTTCACGTTGTCCAGCGGCATTAAGCATAGAGGCTGTAGCCGACATGGCAGCATTTTGTTGTGTCATTGCTGCGTTAGAGGCTTCAAGGCCAGCACCAAAGGCTTCGATACTTGCAGTTCTATCCATACCCATAAGTTGGTCGGAGAGGTTGAACTGCTGTTCCGCACGAGCCAGCTCATCTTGGCGAACGGCGTCTCGCACTTCATTCACACCCTGCATAGCCGCTGGACCACTTTCGGCAATGTAGCTTGAACTTGCCAACCCAGATAAGAGTCCTTGCAGGGAGCGTCTACGCTCTTCTTCCGGGGTATACATCGGACGATCCAACGCCTCCAAACGCTTACGGTAAAGCTCTCGCAATTCTTCAGGTACTGCGTAGGCTTCCCGGGCACGGGTTTCAGCATCGGTCCGGGCAGTATCTACAAACCCATCTTCGAGGCGACGCTTCAACAACGCTTCAAGCCCACTACCTGTTTCACTTTCTACTCTAGGGATGGAGGCATTACCTTCTTCGGTCATAGATGCAAGCGCAGCGTCGAGGTCTGGGTTACCGGTAATAGAACGACGTGGTTGCGCTGCGGCTCTCCCCGAAACTCCCTGCATGCGGAAGCTATCGTCTCTAGGAGTAGCAATACCAACGTTAAAATTTGGGGTGCGTGCAGATTCAGGAGGGGTAGAGACCTCACGCGACGACGCGCCACCGTACTGCCCCTCCCGGCCACTGGGGTCGTAAAAAAACTTGAGAAGTGGGCGTAACCGCTCCCCCAAAGACATAGGTTTGCCGGTTTCCGGGTCTATGTACGCGGAACCTACAGCTCCCTTACCCCCCTCTGAAGTAGGTAGGCCATAGTTTTCTTCCAACTGTCTACGCCGCTGCTCTCTAGCGCGTTCAGCTTGCGCCTCAATCCGATTGTATCTTTCGGCTGCAGCAACTAATTCTTCAACCGATGTAGGTTGCCCCTCACGCGGGAGGGTAGGAATAAAATCTACAGGCTGCGCTCCTTCTACTCTGACGTCCCCTCCGGGGGCGTAACCCGTTACCCGCCCGCCATCAGCCATACCTTGGCCGCTCATCTGCATGTGAGCGCGGGCCACTGTTTCAGGGTCAAATGTGCTTTGAATCTCACGCAGGCGCTGTTGCAGCACAGCCTTTTGTTCTGGAGTACCCGCACTCTGAATTGCAGCCATAATAGTGCGGTATTGCTCGATGTATCTCTGTACGTCCGTATCCACACCGCCACCGTCGGCGTAACCCACAATACCACCACCGGCCATACGTGCCATATTTGGCGACGGAAGCTGTGGCAGCCCACCAGTCATCGCTTGCTGCATTTGAGCGGCACCCATACGGTTACCTTGTTGTTGGAGTCCCGGGGCCAAACGTGAAGCAAGACCCATGATGCCCTGCTCGGCTGCGAGCTTGGTGCGCTCTGCTACAGTAGGGGGTGTGGGGGCCGGACGTGACGCGGCCATAAGTTGATCCGCCGACTGCATGGCCTGCACGGCGTCTTTGTACTTGATCAATGCAAGTGTGCGCGGGTCGAGAATCTGCTCTTCCGCATCGCTTGTTACCACGTCCATCGCCGCTGCCATTCGTGTTGGGTTGGCAGGAGCTTGCCCTGCGGGCAGTTGCGGCGTCAGTGCGCCTAGACCTTGTTGCATCATGGTGTAGCGCTCCTGTTTTTAGCCAGCGGTCTTCTTGATCGGGTTCAAATACTGATTTAGCACGTCATATATGCTGGATGCTGCACCCAGACCGCCCGTCAACGACTGCAACCCCGACGGCTCGTAGTAAGAATACGTCTGCGTCTCCAGCGGCAGCGCCCCGCCAAGCAGTGACTGCATAAACTTGAGTTGCTGCATCGGGTAGTCCCGTTCCTGTTCAAACTGAGCGATGTCCGCGAGGATGCCTTGTTGCTCGATGTTGCGCTGCTCCGTACCCCCGGCACGCTGCGCTGCCAGCACATCCAAGCCATACCGCTGCTCTCTATTAAACTGATCCTGCGCCTGCTGGAACGCATTCTGATACCCGGTGCCGTAGATGCCAGACAGACGGTCGAGCAATCCACGCTGCAGCTCCGCTTCCGCTACACCTTGACGTGACCCACCGTACGCACCGGCTTTGCCATACTGGCTCTGCAGGTTCTGCTGACTTATCTCTGCCTGTCGACGGGCTGCGGCTACTTGAGGGTCCAACACCGCTTGCAAGTACGGAGTCATGTACTGCTGCGCCACATTGCCTGAAGCGGAGGTATAAGTACCGGGCTGCCCTGCAGCCATTTGTTCCGCAGTGGGGAGGGCGTACGCAGCACCTGTGAAAGACCCGGAAGTAGTCGGTGTCTGCAGTGCACCCAGTCCTTGGAAGGCTTGTGTTTGCAGTGCAGACGGTCCCGCAGTCAGGGGTCCTTGGTACGCCGTGTAGGGCATATCAGCCACCGCCGCGCCGCGCCCAAGCATCTGAGTAACGTACGGCCCCACCCAACTGGAAAGGGAGGACTCTTCGGCAACCATATTGTTTTCAGCCATGTTCTCTACCTCACGCGGGGAGATACTTGTTCGGATTGATTCTACGCCCTTGCTCTTTGCGCCCTGTGCGGGCTTGGCGTATGCGGTCCATCATGGAGTAAAGCATCTTCGCACCGGCATCGGAATTGCCATTGCCGAGGTGGCTGACAACATCTGCGGGGATCACGAACTCACCGTCGCTAAGCGTAACGGGCTCTGTGGCTTCAATAGTAGCAGGAATCTCATCTGCCATACCATCGGTTGCCCCGCCCAAGTAGTACCCGCGAGAGGGGGCCAGAGAGGCAATACCACCTTGAGCGAACCGAGGCATAACCTCACCTGTGGGGGTGTAAACTATATCTGTAAAATAGCGACGCCCGCCGCTGCCCGGACGGCGGGGTTCCCCAGTCGGGGTCGTAGTAGCGAACGCAGTGGGGAGGACATTGCGTTCTGCTCTATACTGAGGAATTCCCCCAGTATAACCAATGGGCTGTTGGCGGCTACCCGCGCCAATAAACTGGCCTATGCTGCTTTCTGGCTTTAAAGACCCGTACAGTGCAGCTAACCCTGCAGCTGTGGTGGCGGCTTTTACCGGGTCAACGCTGCCGTCGTCTTTAAAAATAAACCCTTTCAAAAAATCGGCAATTCCATCCATATCATCACCCTCTAAGTAGACGCAGTATTTCGTCTACGCTGCTATCCACAGTACCGCCGCCATAATACGGGGCGCGTTGGGTATTGTCACCTTCACCGGCCAGCAAACTCAGCACGTTGGCGAGGGACAAGTCACTAATATCAAAGACATCTTCTATCGGGGTTACCCCGGCTTTTTCCGTTTTCATCCCACGAATGCCTTGACCGTACAGGGGGGTAGTGACGGTAGGAACCGGAACGCTCGGTGTTGCCGTGACAATTTTGTTGTCTGAGGTTTCCCCGAGGATGGTTCTAACGTCGTCAACAACGTCGGCATCTGTATCGCCCGTTGTGTCGGTGGTTGTGGTTTTGGTATCGCCCGTGGTGTCAGTGGTTGTGGTGTTTACAGGACCAATCTGCTCAGATGCCGCTGGGCCTTTAATAATAGAGAACGGATCAACCGTCTGCACAGGACCAATCTGCTCAGATGCCGCTGGGCCTTTTATTTGGGTAGTAGAATCGACGGTCTGCACAGGGCCAATCTGCTCAGATGCCGCTGGGCCTTTTATTTGGGTAGTAGAATCGACGGTCTGCACAGGACCAATCTGCTCAGATGCCGCTGGGCCTTTAATAATAGAGAACGGGTCGACGCGAGCTTCCTCTTCCAGTTTTTTATCTACCTGCAAGACGACGTTTCTTACGCTATCAACTACTTTGTCAAAGTCTCCGCCCAAGCCGCCTTCGATAGCCCCTGCCACACCGGCAACAGGAACCCCCGACTCTTCTCCAACCTTATCCAGCACAACCCCCCGGATAATTTCTTCAAGGCTTTTCCCGCCTTGCCCCCGCTGATTAAACACCCCAGCAAGAATATCATCCAGCGCAGGGATGCCGGTAACCACTCCTACAGGGGCTCCGCTTCTCGGCATATTGCCAATGATGGTAGGCGTGGCGCTGCCTTGCGGAGTACCGTAAACGACGGACGCGGTAGGGTTTACCGGGTTCAACACAACAAGGCTGGGATCGCCCATACCCATCAATGCGCCCAACTGCTGCAGGCCCGTATCAATTACTCCACCCACTGCGGTTGTTGCGTCTTTCACTCCGCCTTGTATGGCTTCAATAGGCGACGCGTAGCTTGTTACATAGGGGCTCTGCGCTGCCATTCCCGCAAGATCAGTCATGCCAAGTTCTGAAGCGCGGTCATACAACCCTTGATACTGGACGTCGCGTCCTTCAGTTGCGCCTTCAGGAAGCTGGCCTTCACTACTCTGTAAGTAATCGTAAAGCTGCTGCGTTGCCATTTCTGGAGTTGTTTCTACAGCAGCAGGGCCGTCGTTGCCTCGCCCAAGCATCCAATTAACGAAGGAGGAAAAAATAATACTCGCCGGGTCTACGCCCATAAACTTGGTGCCGGCACTTGCTGTTCTGGCTACGTCTGCTGCCTTGGCTACGTTTCCAATGTTTTGAAGGCTTGTAAGCCCCTGTGCGTTTACCGCACCACCGTAGGTTGGGTCTATGTTAGTAGGCATCATTCACCTCAAGGGGGTGTCGGTATTACATCAGGCAGCACGGAGACAAACATCACCGCAATCACTGCAGAGGGCACGCCGGGGTGGGGCGACGTAGGGACTATAGCGTCTAAAATCAGGTTCGTATCGCTTCCGGACCACATGATCTCGATATACTGCCCTGCCTGCACGTCAATGTTGAAGTTCCAGTTGATCTCCAGAACGGCGTTGGAGCCGGAGATTACGTAGTCCCGTGCAGAATACCCTATGTCCGTACCGTTACGTCTTATCCAAATGTACGAGTTTTTACTGCTGGCGTTCGTGCTACGCAGCATGGCGTTGAACTGGAAATTGTAAATCCCTGAGTACGTCAGTGTGATCTGTGACGTCGACGGCCCGTTAATTGTCATACCATTATTGAGATATGTTTGGTTAAACCGTACGGGCTTCCCCACGTTGATCGTTGTCAGCGTCTGGTCTGCATTGTCCCAAAACAACCCGTTGGGCGAGTCTATAAACCGCCCGCCGTCGCTGCCTGTAAGCAGGTTGACGTTGTTAGATACCCGAGCAAAAAACAAGCGTAGGATGTTGTTCAGGTCGTCCAAGTACGTACGCAGCGGGCCAGCTTGTGCCACTGGGAGTGCCGGAGGTTGTATCTTGTTAACGAGGTACCGTTCGATGGACATCAGCCTCTACGCCCCGCCGGAATCATGTCAAAGCGCGGAGCACCCAGCTTCCACGTAACACCCAAGGCCGTAGACTCTATTTTGAACGCCATTTGCCTGCCTCTTATCCGCACGTAAACCTGCCCGGTAAACTCCTCGATAGGCACCGTGGTAATACGGGAGATAGTGTTGGCGCTGTTACCCCCCACTGAAGCCGGATTGTAGTAACCCGAACCGGAGTTCTCCAACGGCAGCAACGTCATGGAGACTGAGGGCGCGTCTGCAGTAGAGCCTTGGAATGTGATGTCAGGCAGTACCCGGTTAATCAGCATGAAGCGGTCGCCGTCATCGACGTCAAACTCGGCGGATACAATCGTCGCCGTGATCGCAGTGGGGGTTCCTGACTCGTTGGAGTCCACTCCGTTTTCATGGTAAACCAAGTTGTTGCTGTACGTGGCAGCAATGGGGTAATCCCGCAAGTCGGAGTCCAGCCACGCAGAGCGGCTAAGCGTACCGTAATACCATGCGTTCTCGACGTAATTGTAGATTACGTAGCGGTCGTTCTCGTTAGACCCCGCAGACGGGTAGAACCACCAGATTTCATCGAACTGCTCGTTAGTACCACAGACAACTTGGTTGAACTGCTGCTTGTTGATGTCGTCGAACACGTAGCTACGCACCGTACACGTCAGGGTTTTAACCGTACCGTCGTAGTAGTAGAACTTGTCCTTGCCCATCCAGTACGCCACGTTGTTGGCGTAGGTAACCGCGTTTGGACTGATGACAGTAATGTTGTCCCCCAACAGCTGGGCACCCCACACTTCCGGCGCACCAAGGTACTGCAGGCCGTAAACTGCCGAGTCGGTGAATACGAGTACTTCTTGGCGGGCTTGTTTGACTGTAATAATCTGCGTGCCTTTTGACACCCGCAAACTACCGGCTTGGTTGGTCGTAGAAGGCGTCCAATTAGCTACGTCCTCTTGGTCCGACCAACGGATCAGCATGGGGTCTATGACGGCACTGCCTATCTCGTTAGCCCCAAAACAGAAAGCAAACCGGAAAATGTCAGACACGAACGCAATATTAGCGACAGTAGGAACGTCGGACGCGCCGCCCAAAGACGATACGTACACCGCCCGAGTAGTCACCCCGCCGGATGCGTCCCAGTAAAACGGCTTGCCGCCACGGTACGTAAAGAACAAGTCCTCACCGAAGTTGTTCTGGCTCCACAACCGCATGGGAGCGATTGTCGTACCGCCAAAGCCCCACGTACCAAACCCCCAGCGCCCTGCACCCCACCCGGTAAATGGCACTTCCAGCTCGTTACCTACAGGTATCTGGTACGCCGCCACGACGGCAGCTCCGCCGTCTCCGCTGTCTGAAGAGTTTGCCGTGGCTGTAGCTACAATGGTGTAGTTGTCGTCGTCGATGATGGAGGCAATGCTGTACTCTTGGTTCAGTACCGCAGCAGTGATGTTACCGCCAAGGCTTACCGCACCAGAGAAAGTTACGTAGTCGCCCTGCTGCGCCCCGTGGTCTATGTCGGTAACCGTGAGAACGGCGGACCCATTAGTTGCCGCAAAAGTCACATCCCCCGCAGCCGTAGTCAGACGGATAGGGGTCACGTCAAAGTAGCTACCGCCACGCTCAATGTAATACTTGAGGTTCGTGCCCACCGACACGAGGTTCTGCCCCGCCAGTGTGGCCCAGTTTGTCATAGCGCGGCATATGCCTAAGAAGGTATTTGCAGAGAGGCGCTGCCACCCACCAATTTTCTGGGGCAGCCCAAGGCGAAACCGTACTTTGTTGGTCTCGTACCATGTACCCTCGGCAGCGTACCGCGTGTTTTCACGGTTTACTCCCGGAGCGAATTTAATTTTCTTGAGCATTGGGATTAACCCCCAGATAAGAACAGCGCCCGTTCCGCTTCTCTGCGCCTTTCAAGTCCTCTTAAAACAACGCCATTTGACTTGCGCCACTTGAGAAACTCGTCTGCCGCGCCAGAGTAGTCCCCGCGATTGTACTTCATCCGCAGGGTTGACGCCTGAAGATTTCCTAGCCCCACATTGAACGCAAAGCTGACCAACGCTGCAAAATGGCGGTCATTATCAGCAGCAGCAGGACATAATCGTAATATCCCAGCCTCAAAGCGATGTAAATCCTCCGCAAGAAGCGCATCAATTTCGTCAGCATCCCAGACCCTGTTGTGTTCTGGTTTAAGTGGATACGCAGGTCTTTCGTCGGCTTTGAGTCTAGCTTGATCCGGGTAAAGAACATGACCATAGCCGACCGTCCACAGCGTCGCTGGGCATAAATAGGGGGTGTTATGGCACCCCTCAAACGCTTTTATCAAATCGCTCATTTCTTGGAGAAAGCCTGCGACCCGAACCAAAACGCGATAATTGCGGCCAATATGCTCATCTCATCGTCCGAAAAAACCTGATCCATCGCATCTGCAAATGCCACTCCGGTTGAATATGCGTACCAGATTCCCGCAACATCAACGGTAATCAAAAGGCCAACAAACAGATATGTGACCACGGGTCTCACACTGGCGCGAAGGTTGATCACCCAAGTGCTGGCCCCTTCGCCAATCTTCATGTCGTGCTTCCACATCGCCAACTTCTCTTGGGCTTGTGTCTGCATGGCAATCTGCTCGGTCTTAATTTCTTCGACTTTGGCCTGTGCAATATAACCCTCTTTCGCCAGAGCAATCTCGCGCTCACGCTGCATAGCCATCAATGCCAGCTCGTGTTTCTTGTCGCCACGGTCTTGGAAAAAGTCGAGAACCTTTGGCAGACCGCCGGAAGCGAAGCCCAGCAGCGTGGAAAGTAGGGTCATCATACTTACATCCTCATAATCACTATTGCAGCCACAATCGGTATCGCCACTATCAGCGCAATGAGCGCAATGGCGACGGCATTTAAAACAAGTTTCTTGATTCGTCTGGCGCGGGCATCAACTGCTCTTTTGCGGGCGTCTCTGATGCTGTTGCGGTCTTTAATCATGTCCCGATACGCATCTACCCCGAATCGGTAAACAATCATCTCTCTTAGCTCACGCTCTTGCTGCTCAATTTTCTTGCGACGCATCAGGTTCTCAATCGCTTCCTGCTCAACCGAAGACCTAGCAAACATCTTCTTAAAGAGAGGTGGATCAGCAGCTTCTTCGTCAGCCGCTTTTACGTCAGCAATCGCACCGAACCACGTTCCCAGTTGCCCGCCCATGTCCTCCAGCTCACGGCCTACCTCGATGCCTTTTTTAAGGACATTGTATGCCGAGGTGGCAATCGCCATGGCCGAGACAGGATCGAGCATGGTTACTCACCATTGCCGTTGATCTTGTTCCACCCACCGAGCATAAGCAGGCCGAGAACGAAAATAGTCCCTGCCCTAGCAATGGTCTGCCAGATAGTCTTTTTAATGCCGCGCCAGTCGGTAATCAGTGAGCGAAGGTCACGAACATCCGTCCCAGCGTCATCATCGTGCAGCCCGACCTCTTTCAAAGCCGACTTCATTTCCTCGCGGACGATTTGACGTAAAGCTATTTCGTCGATATTCATCACTGCTCCTTACGGCTTCACAGGCCAAACAATCGTAACAGGGAAGCCCGCCTGTTGTGGTAGATCACGAAGTGCTTGGCGGTAGGTGGCCCACTCGGTAGGAATAGCCTGACTAGACTCCAGCGCCTTCACCACCACCCAGTCGCATTCTGACAGCAAGCGGTCTCGTGTATCGCGGGCAGACTTGGCAAACTCTAAATCCTTCTGAGCTTTATAAGCTGCTTCCTGTTCTGCTGCTGTTGTCTCGCCGTCAGTGAACACAGGGCCAAGGATATATTTCGTATACCACTTGCCCTCGATCTGCTCTACGCCTGATCTTTGGCTGTACTGATACACCGTGCCACCACTAGCTTGCTGGCCTTCAAATACTGGATCAGCTCCAAGCGCCTCCAAGACTTCGGGCGTAGTGACACCCCATGATGGGCCGTTGTTATCCTTGGCCCACTGACGTAGCTCGCTTTCAAGCATAACTGCGCCATTGCTTCTGATTCTGTAACCCATGTTTACCTCTACGCGATAGCCAAGAAGATATATGTGCCGCCGTTAGCATTTAACCCAGCTGGTGCTGTGCTGCTTAGTTCAAATCCTGCGCTGTAGGTGTCCACATAGTCCGTCCCTGTGAACTGCCCACTATCGGTATTCACCAAGAAATATGGATCATTGCCCGCTACGATACCTTGCCCACTGTCGTACAAATGCCAATTACCAGTAGTGTCGGTACGCTTGATGAGTACAAACCTTGCGCCAGTTGTAAAGCCGCAGTTGATCTGGTTTGTTGTGCCTGTGCCGGTGTAGCTGCCGACTTTGCTCACGCCTGCTACGGTGGCGAAAAGGTAGGCGACGTATGTGCCCGCCGATGCGTTTACGGGCGTTCCTGTGCCCACACTGAACACACTGCTGGTTGGCGTGGTGTTGTTCCACGCTGTTGACGAAGTGGTCGGCGTAGCCGTGCTGTTCAGCACCTGATACTTGGTGTTGCCCGTGGTAGCGTCATACACCCACCAATCGGCAGCAGTGTTGCGCCTCTTCACAATCATCATCTCAGGCACTACGCCCAAGTTGTGGCTGAATGTTGTGGCAGAACCCGTCCCCGTATAGCAAACCACATCCATGAAGCCGGGGGCGCGACGGAATCCCCAGAGCGCGTAGCTGCCACTTATGCCTGAAGTCTTGAACCCGTCCTGAACGTCAAACGGCCTAGGCCCAGCAGTGCCATACAAGGCACCTTCGCTGTCAGTCGTGTTGGGATAAAGAACAGCGTTCCTCAACCTGTCACTAAGCAGCCATTCCTGTGTGCCGTTGAACTTGGCAATCGACATATCGGTGACGAACCCAGTCGTTACGGTCTGCCCTGACGTTAATGTGACAAGCCCTTTCGGATTAGCTATCTGCGTCCCGATAGTCGGCGCTTTCATCGGGCCACGGCGTATGGCGATGTAGATGTAGGTTGCTGATCCACCTAAACCACTAATTGAAAATCCAGTAGCGGTAGGAGAAAGCGTTTGGAAGTTTCCCTCTGCGCTAGAGCTATTTGGATAAAGAACAGGCCCAGCGGTTCCAACTGGGGTTCCCCTCATGTTGTCTTTAAGGAGCCAATTCTCTGCGGCGCTGCTATTTTTCACCATTGCCCACTGCGGCTCATATCCAAGAGTAACTGTGGCATTACCACTACCGTCAGTCGTAAACGAGCCACACGAAATCACATTGTCTGTACCATTCAGACCAAAGCCGCCAGCGTCATGGGCGAAGAGGTATGCTATGTAATTGTAACCATTTAGATTTGCGTCCGAGCCATTGCCAAGACTAAAATGAGTGCTAGTCGGGTCAGTATTATTCCAATAAGTAGCTGAATTTCCGAAAGATGAAGTGTCCGAAGTAGAGTTAAGCCGCAAAATTGTCTGATTACCTATCCCTCTATGATAGACAGTCCAATCCCCAGCAGTATTAACCCACTTAATTATTATGCAGCCCGGTACTGAACCCAAATTGTGGGCAATAGTCCTCGCTGTGGAATTCCCCGTATACGTCACAATATCAAAGAACTTCGCCTGCTCGCGGAATGTCCATGAAGCGTAGGTAGCAGCGTTGGTGTTTAGTTTTGCAAGTGCGCCAATGCTAAAGCCTGTCCCGCTGAATGCGGTCAATCCAGTAGCTTGCGTGGTTTCTGCGGCTGTGCTGTTGCTTACAAGGTCTTTTGTAGCCCCGCGAACAGTGTCGTACAAGGCATGGTTTGTTGCGCCTGATCGGCCCTTCATCCAAACTAATCCACCCTTCGTAGACAGATCAATCCCGTTGGTTATGGTCTGCGTAGAACCGTTGCCGGTGTAGAGGTAGGTGGAGAACACATCCTCGATGTAATTAACCGCAGCAGAGCTAGAGAACTCTCCGAACCCTTGAGCAGATGCAGCGCCCTTAGTCTCAAGCAACGGCATTATGCAAACCTCGTCAGCGAAGCCAACACAGTAAATGCTGCGGAACCTGTCTTGATGATCGTATAAACGTAAGCGTCAATACCGGAAGCATTGCCCGCAGTCGGAGCAGTGCCGCCCTGCCACTTGGGAGTTACGCTAGAGCCATCCACCTGAACTGCGCTGTTGTAGTAAGCCGTAGCGCCTTGAGTGACTAGGAAAGCCGCAGTAACCGACTGGCCTGTAGTCATTGCCGTGTCCAGACTGGTTCCGCTAGATGCCCTAAAGTTAACAGTCCAGTTGGCTGATGCGTTGCTGGTGTAGTACAGGACTGACTGCGTAGTGATGTCGTAGTTGATTGTGCCAGTAGCCGCAGTTGCCGAAACAGTAGCGACTTCAGCGGCATCAGAAAGCACAACACCAAACTTGGCAGATGTCCCCGAAAATGTCTGTGTGCCAGTCCACGTATTGTCGGCGCTAAGGGAGATGCCTGCTGCCGGGGTTGTTGACTGCCACGTTGTACCATTTGATGTCAGGACGTTGCCGCTGGTGCCGGGTGCTACAAACTGAACGGCAGAACCGCCGTTACCGAGGATCACGTTGTTGGCGGTGAGAGTCGTTGCTCCGGTACCTCCGTTGGCTACGGGGATATTAGGAATCGCCAGAACCACTGCAGCGGTAGCGCCTGCGCCGTCGGTGTACACCATAGCCTTGGTGCCGTTGGCGATGGTTACCGTGCTGCCGGAACCCTGAGAAATCGTAATCGACTGACCGCCAGTGGTGGCGTTCTCGATGATCCAGACCTTGCTGACCGTGTTGGGAGCCAGAGTCACCGTGCGCGTAGCAGACAGCGAGACAGCGGAGGTGAGCTTGAGGTACAGAGCCCGCACGCCGTCGGCGGTGCCGTCGGTCATGGTGAACGTCTCGTCCGCATTGGCGGCCAGCTGCTCGGTGCTGTAGCCAAACGCATCGGCAATCAGCTCAAGGTTGGTGTTGGTGCTCGTGCCCCAAGTGCCATCCTCGTCACCGGTAGTGATTTCTTTAAGGCGGAGATTGTTAACGTACGTCGCCATGTTTCAGCTCCTAAGCCGCTTTGTTCACGTCCACCCATGTGGGGGTTTGAGTGTCATTTATGTTAACCCAATTTGGGGTCTGGGCGTCGTTAATGGTCGTCCACCCTGCTATACGCACCGTTCCTACTGCACCAACACCCTGCACGCCTACGGGGATTACTAAATCACTTATCTTAAATGATACAGTACCAACAGCCCCGCTACAAAAAACTCCTGTAGGTATTACAGTCTTACCTATACCTGTGCTTACGTTGTCTACTGCCCCAGTGCCTTGCACCCCAGTAACTTGGACAAACGCGTCGTATACGAGAGCTACGTCCCCTATTGCACCTTGCCCACTTACCCCTACAGGAACAACGCTGGAGTTTATAGACAGCGTTGGAGTGCCGACCTCTCCGGTACCGGATACCCCTACTGGAACTATAGTTTTACCAAAAGAAAGAGCTACGTCCCCTACAGCGCCAGTACCAGAAACGCCAGTGACTTCAACCAAGAGCCCCGCACGAACAGTAACGTTACCAACTGCACCTTGTCCACTTACGCCGATAGGGATAACAGTGTCTACTATAGAAACAGCACCAACCCCGCCAGTGCCTTGAACCCCTGTAGGAGTCAGCGCAATCAAAGGTAGCGGAGTAGATACTGCGCCAGTCCCAAAAACTCCTTGGACAGCAAACGTCACGTCAAACGTAACACTACCAACTGCACCAGTGCCTTCAACCCCAGTAACGGCAATCGAACGATTTACGGCTGTTGTAACAATGCCAACTTGGCCCTGTCCCGCAACGGAAACAGAGCCGGTACCAAAAGGAAGTTCCCCCCATCCGGCGCGTCCCCACCCACCCAAAGGAACTACAACAGCTCCAGTTACTTGGATAGATACATCGCCTGCCGCACCGGTACCGGAAACTCCAGTAACTGCGACCGTAACAGCGCCCCCAGAGGTAGGTAGGGATGCAAAAGGTACCTCTGAAAAGCTACTGAACCCGAACATTTAAAGTCCTGTTGGGGGGTTAGGCCACACTACAGAAAAAGGAAACCCCGCTTGCTGGGGAACATCTCTCAACGCCTGCCTATACGAAGCCCAAGAAGTTTGATTGACGGTAGCGTCCGGTATCTGCGTCCAGTCTGATGCTCGTAATTTATCGTCGCGCCGCTCTCTTACATTCTGAGAGGCAGTTTCCACTGGTAGGTGTGTTACTTCCCATACCTGTTGGTACTTACCTTCGTTACGAACTACAGTATACGTTGCCCGACTTGTTGCCAAATCTACTTCGGGAGGCGGCGTTTCTGAAACTACCGCTACACCAAACTCATCTAGCACGGCTTGGGTAATAGTCGAAGGGAACGAAGTGTGGGGGTAATCTCGTTGTAGATCAACTAAGTAGTAAGGAGCTTTGATAGACCCATCTGCCAATAGCTTTGCGTACATAATAAAAACCCTTACAGCGAAAATTGATACACCAACGTGGCCGCAGCTATAAACAGCCTAGACCCTATGTCATTAAACGCAATCCCCGCTGCTGAAGCAGGACCAGAAGGCTCAAACGCAAAACTCTGACCCGAATAACTTGCTGTACTAACATCCCACGGTGTGGCGAGTCCGTATTGATACAGTTTAAGCGTATCCCCCCCAACGTACATCACGGTGCCGTCCGGTTTAAAAAACAGCGAAGTCGGGAGTGTTTCCTGAGTTGCCACTGAAAACACTTGCACATAACTGGCTGTACTTATGTCCCACGCCGTAGAGAGATTATATTCGTTGACATCATCTCCTACAGAACCCATAACGTACATTTTTGTGCCGTCAGCTTTGAACTGAAGCGCAGTTGGTGCGCCCTCTTGTGTTGCCACAGAAAAACCTTGGCTGTACGTAGCAGTGCTTACATTCCATGCAGTAGCTAATGTGTATTCCCGTACAGTGTCATTTGTTTGCCCCACCATGTACATCTTTAGTCCGTCCGGCTTGAAAAACAACCCGGTGGGGACAGTATCCTGTGAAGCCACAGAAACACTACGTACATAGGTAGACGTAGTTATATCCCACGGTGTTGATAGGCTGTATTCGTACACTGCGTCATTGCCGGTTGCCACGCGATACAAAACTGTTCCATCTGGCTTGAACGAAATTGCTCGCCCCCCACTGGACTGCGAACCAGTAGACATTGAGGTAGGAACTTTGCCTGAACCTATGTTCCACGCAGTGGTAAGCAAAAACCTAGATACGGTATCAAACTCAACTCCCACTACATATAACTGAGTACCGTCAGCAGAAAACGAAAGTCCGCTAGGCGACCCTTCAGCTGAAGCTATAGAAAGAGTCCTGATATAACTGGCCGTACTTATATTCCATGCAGTACCCAGAGAGTACTGATACACACCAAGGTTAGTCGCACCAACTACATACATCCCTAGCCCATCAGAAGTAAAAAACAACCCCTCCGGACTGGCATCTTGCGCAGATACCGAAAACACTTGCACGTAACTAGCTGTGCTTATATCCCATGCGGTAGATAATGTGTACTCATTAACGTCGTTCCCTGAGTTCCCCAAAACATACATCTTTGTACCGTCGGGTTTGAAGAAAACGTCAGTCGGGGCAGTGTCTTGTGTTGCTACAGAAAAACTTCTTACATAACTTGCAGTACTTATATTCCATGCGGTACCTAGAGAATACTGGTACACATTGTCGTTAGTTTGCCCGACCACATACATACCCAACCCATCGGATGTAAAAAACAATCCTTGCGGAGTAGTATCTTGTGAAGCTACTGAAAATAATTGAACGAAACTAGCTGTCTGTATATCCCACGCAGAAGAAAGAGTGTACTCATTAACTTCGTCCCCCCCACTTCCTACTATGTACATTTTTGTACCGTCAGGCTTAAAAAATAACCCTTGGGGAATACCCTCTTGCGAAGTAACAGAAAACTGCTGTACATATAAATCTGAGTAGGAAGCTAAACTCCAAGTAGCTGGCTGCTGCGTAACGCTAAGTAGTTTCCCGGTAAGCATTACGCATCACCGACCCTAGCGCCGTAAAGCGTGGTGCTTACTTTCCAAAGTTGGACTATCGTATACCCTGTAGTTTGTAAAGTGGGGGCGACTCCCCCGTCTGTCTTCCAAGTTACGCTAGGCCACGTAATGGTGTACGCACTACCATCGTCAATCATCAATGACATGGATTGCCCAGAAGCAAACGAAGATGCCGTAGGTGATCGGTTTGCCCCCAACGTCCATAATTGGATAGTTCCGTTAGCTGGATTTAAATCAACCGAAGCACCGTCAGAAATAGTAAATACGTCTTCAGTGTAATTACCGTCAAACACTAGGTTTGTAATTGTTTTACCCGAAAGAGTTTGCGTGGCGTCAGTAGCGACAGCGCGTTCCGCCGGATAAGTTACAAAAACATCTTTGGAGTTAGAGGAAAAAGAAACCGCACTTCCACCGCTACTAGACTCAAGGACCGTATCCCTAGAAAGGGTCGTACCGCTAGCCGTATAGGTACCAATACCTATTTCCCACGTATTGGCCGTCCCATCAACAATTGCATAATAGGTAGTGTTACTGTCGCCGATTACGGAAAAAGACTGATACCCCGCTACGGCTCCGGCCAGCGTAAGCGTGCCTGTACCCGCCGTAGTCGAGGTCTCTTTTACTCTGTCTTTAAGAACCAGCGCCATAACTTACCTCACGCAATACGAATGATCGCCGTAGCTGCAGCCGCTGCAGGGAACTGTATCTGCAGGTCACCGGAACTTACGGTCTGATCTCCACCAAAGCTCAACACCGCACACGCAGAGTTTGAGTTGTTGGTGTTATAGATCATCGCCCCACAAGTAGTGAACGACGCGCTGGACCACGTAGTATCAGCAAAGTCAGTGATCGCAGTGGTGCCGTCAGAAGTCGGAGTGACGTTGGTAAGCGTGTTACCACCAGCCGTGTAGCCGGTGCCGCTGGCCTCGTCGCTGTTGCCGGTGATGTTGGAATAGTTGGTGCTCGCAGCGCCATAAGTGCCGCTACCTGCAGAAGCAGATTTCAGCAAAGCGATCTTAAATGTATCGCCAGTAGACGCCGTAAAGTCGTGCAAACCCTTGAGCAACTCAACTTTGAAGCTGGTAGGCATTGCGGTAGTGACGGTAATAGCCATGTTAAATCTCCAGTAGTTTTACAAGTTCCGGGTGCCCAGCGGCACGGAAACGGTTTGCCAACGTAGTGTGGTTAGACCTCACGGCCTGCTGCATGTAATGAACTAGCACCCCACGAATCTCATTTTTGAACGCCTCAGCCTGATCACGGATGACAGGGTGACTGTTACCGCCAACTGAGATGATCTTGTTAAGCGCCTGCTCGGCCACTTCTTCCGGGGTAAAACCACGGCCAGAGACCAACATGGCTTTGACTTCCCCCAGCTCCGCACCGCCAATAGTACTGATCATCCTGCTACTTTCCTTTTCACTTGCCCGTCGCGGTACGCGTCGCCGCGCAGTTTACCATCACCCACATTGATCAGCAGCGTGAGCGACTGTACGTAGAGTTTTTCATAGAAGGCTATCAGTCCTGCTTCACCTTGCTGGAATCGAATCGCTTCAACCAGAGCGCCGTTGAGCAACGCAGAATCAAACTCATCACCCAGCCACGTTGTACCTGCAGTAACAATAGACTCAGGGTAGTAAGAGAAGTGTATCTCTGCCGAGTAGTTGGAATTGGGTGTAGGTCCAAGAATGAACGTATTTTGATCAAACACCGCGTAGTGCTTTGGCTTTCCTGTGTCGTTTGGCCCCGGATACGCTTCACGGATGAAGTTGACGTCTTTGTTCAGCAGATATTCGTAGTCGCCGTCAGCCCCTATAACCGCCAAGGAATAGACGTAGAGCATCCCGGTCGGCATTGCCAAATACTTGTTGCCAGATGTCAGCGACCCAGTTTGGTTCTTGCGAAACGCAGGTAAATCCACAGTTGTGTAGATTTTCTGCTCTGCGTTCTTAAAAAACATCGACAGCTGATCTGACGTAAACGTCTGTTCGCAGATGTCTTGCAATTGGTTACAGAGCGTTGCGTAATCAGCCATGTTTAGCTCTTCTCAACAAGACAGCGGACATAGTTTTTGGGTTTAAACCAAGCTCTCGACATGCAGAAGTTAAGGTACTTCCACATTCTAGTAACGATTTAACTTTACTCACGGCAAGTTCTATAGCTTTGTGTTTGACCGATGGCAGATTCATGGCGACGCAATGGTTATAGAAAGTAGCACTTGTTATTCCGTGCAGTTTGCATAAACCCTCCACACTGTCGCCAAGTTTAAACTTAGAGTACACAAGAATCGACAGCTGTCTATTAGCTTCTTTTTCGTCGTGCCTAGCTTGTTTAAGGCTATCCGATAACCTACTACGAGTAGCACTAGAAATACTAACCCCTAACTGGCGCAGTCTAGCTTTTTGCTTAAAACTGTCCCCCATCGCAACTCCAGTTTTACCGGCAGAAATGGCTTTTCTGTGCGATTCAGTCTTTTTTCGCCCACGCAACGCTGCGGATATTTTCGCCCCGCATACTTCTTTAAATACATCAGTCTTTACCACGTTGTAACGCGCCAGTTTAATAAGAGCGTTTTCGTAAAAACCTCTCATGTGTTTGGCGCAAACTAAAATCGGAGCGAAAGAAAACGAAGCCTCTCCATATTTGTCCCACGCTTTTTGTAAAATAAAGGAGTGATGCTCACCCTTGCGTAAAAGGTATCTGTGCGTTTTCCACCGACTAGCTAGGTTTGTGGTACTGCCAATGTAGCTACCGCCATTTACGGTATTAGTTATGGCATACACATACCCGCAGTTCTCGTAGTTCACAGGACTTCCCTCGACTTACTTCTTGGGCTTTTTGTGCGCGGAATCTTTCATAATCCGCCCATCAGGCATACGGTGCTCGCCTTTCTTCACCTTACCGCCTTTTTTCATTTTGCCAACGCCGTCTGCAGCAAACGCTGGGACTTTCTTCCCGCCTTTAGTAACCATTTCCAGTTTTTTCATCATGGGCTCCCAAATCTTTTACGCCATCGGTCCACGGGCCATAGTGCCCTTGGTAGCCGCGCCATTACCACGGGTCTTCACGCCGCTGGTTTTGACATCCGTGGACTTATTTACGGTATCTACTTTGTACACCGTGGGAGTCGCCGGCATCACAACCACTTTCGGTCCTTTTGCAGTCTTCATGTTCGTGCCTCTCAAGATATGACGATCTTTACGTAACCTATTGTACCCCCGGCATGAACTGAGCCACTAGGCTGCAGCCGTGCACGTTCTTGGGGGAACTCGTTGAAATCAGGTCTTGGGTCGCGCAACGCTTGTGGGTCATCTATCGGGAACTCCCCCAGATGCAGTTGCGGTTGGTCTGGGTCCCAGCACTCGGGGCAGGCTTTGACGTGCGTATCCTTACCCTTGACGATCAAATTACGCAGCTCGCGCAGCTTGTAAGGAAACCCACATACGTCGCACAGCGCAAGAGCTTTTTGCCCAGAAGCAAACCGGTTGCTCATGGTTACCTCGTATAAAACATACGTGGCACGAATTTAACAGGGGCTTTTTCTCTATCTTCGCCCGCAGCAAGTTCAAACTGGCGCTCGTATTCTGCCTGCAACATTGGGATGCGCGGCATCAAATCAGGGTCTTTCTGGGCAATGTAGTACCCCAAACCCGCAACCAGACACGGCAGAAAACGGAAGTTGATGTCCGGGGTCTGTACCCCGCTACCAGCATCCTGAATGCGGCGCATACGCCAGTACTTCATTACGTAGTATGGCTGCGCCTGCGTGCCTTGATCCGGCACCGGCCACACAGTTACCGTTGGGTGTTCTTGCCCTCGGTCAATGTAAAGCTGGATCGGTCTTCCTTGAGTAAGTTTATTAGGGATAGAAGAGTATGTAGAGACACTGATGCGGCTAATGTTAAGATCAGACTGAGTACTAACATTTCCTGCCCCCGTGCGAACTACGTGTTCTAGCAAGTCAATCGTGTCGTCTGGAAGAGCGTAGCTGGCTACACCTTGCTCCAAGTTAAGCGTCCCTTCTTCAATAGTCCACATGTTGATGCCGCGATTCTGCCACTCAATAGTGAGCAAATTCATCGAGCGACGCGCAGTACGAAGGTCGTACCCCGAACGCATCTCACGCCCAGCACGTTCCCACGCTTCTTCAGCGATCTCGGTAAAGTCCAAGTTGAACGCGGTAGTGCCGGACGTCGCCATCACTTATTCCTCTTCAGCGGCTGCACGCGCTTTGGCGCACCTGCTGGCTGACCTAAACTCTTTTTCTGGGCAATCCTAGATCGTTTTTCAGCTGCGGTCATCTCAGAGGACGTCTTTGGCGTTTTCTCGGATACCCGCTTAGTCGGTCTGCAATACGGCGTGCCGCGTTTTTCCCCTTCCTGCCTGCCACAAGCCTTGCCGGTGCGTACGTCTTTCCAGTCCTCTTTGAACCAGCGACGAAGTGACGCCCCTTTTTCAGTCTTGCGTACGGCCATCACCCACCTCGTTTACGGCACTTGGCTATAGCACCCGATGCGTAGGCGGAGGGAAATACGCGGTATTGCGCCTTCACTTTGCGGTAGCAAGCGTCCTTCACTGTGCCACCACTTTTGAAGCCGTTACCCGGCAATTTGCCGGGGTCTACTGCGCCCATCCCGCGACAAGGCATCATGGCTTACACCATACGACCTTTGGTATGCCCCTTCATGCAGCAACCATCTGCACGAGTTACGCCACCTTTGGCGTAGCCCTTGGTCATGCCGCCGCCCATCATGCGCTTGGTGCCACAAGAGCCGCCCTTTGCCATCTTCATGGGGCCAGAGCCTTCCATGTCCATACGCTTACGGGGAGACATCATCTTCATATCCATCTTTTTCATTTCTTCGCCCTCTTGGATTTGCGCTGATCGGCGCGATTGAACTCTTTTGCAACATCAACCGGAATACCAGCTTTCGCTGCAAACTTGGGGTTGTGCGCGGCTGCGGCCATAAACTTACGCATTCGTTTTGATGTAGATGGCATTTCAACAATTCCACGCCCGCAGGCTTTTGTTGATTCGGCTGTTGGGGTCGTTCGCTGTCTTTGAACTTGTGTTCTTGGCCTTCATACCCTTCATCCGAGCGCAGAACGACTTGCGTCGAGCAGCGTCTTTATCCGTTTTTGGGTTCGGCGCAGGAGGTTTCAGGTTCATACCCTGCGCTTTGGCAGAAGCGCGGCCCTTAGCATTCAGGCCGCCCTTCGGGTCTTTCCCTTCTTTACGAGTCCAAGCAGGTGATTTAGCCACAGAACACCGTCACATTAGTTACTTCGGCTAGCGTCATAACAGCAAAGTCAGTGCGGTTGCTACGAGTGGTCAGAATACCCTCACCCGGTATAGTCACACTATCTGAGAACGCTGTCGCCCCGCCGGGGGTTTCAAGTTTAAGTAGCGTAGCACCGGTAGAGCTGTTGAGGTTGAAGCTCACAGACCCTGCATTAGCCGCGCTTACGAAATACAAACTCTTGATGCGAGTGCGGGGGAACGCCAAAGACCCGGTAGAACCAATCTTGACGTTACCAGCAGATGCCCCGCTAGCCGTAACACTGCTCACCACTGTGTAGAAGTTTGCAGAAGTAGCGGCGGCACCGCTTGCGCCAGTCACCACTTCGGTTGTGTTAGCCCCGGTGAGATCGCCTACTTTAATACCTACGATGGTAAACGTAATACCCGTGTCGTTTCCGGCGGATGTAATGGCTATTTTGTAGCCCGTCCCGTACGGAGAAACACTCGTAGTAAGCAGGGTCAGTGCGCCAGCACCAGCAATAGAAGCATTCGCACGCAGAATGTCGTCGTCTGGAGCTGGGTTTATCGCCCAAATATCATATTGCATGACTTACTCCTTAATAAGACCCTGCAGGATCATTGCCTTTCGTGCGGCGGAGCCGACCGGTGGGAGTTCCACCGGTGCGGGTGCCTGTTCTTTCACGGCCTTCTTGGCCGGTTTCTTAGCCTTTTCAGCGTCGCTCATGGCTCACCTCTTAGCGGGTCTGGGCCGCCATAATGTAGTCCAGAGTAGTCACGCGAGTACCGCTGGCAGAACCTGAGAGGCTCATGGCACCAATGGTGAGGTTTTCATCGTCCGGAATATTGGTAGTGTGCTGGGCAACTTGCTTGCCGTTGACGTAGAACGTCACGCTGCCTGTGTTCAGCACGTTGAAGGAAAGCACCACGTAGGTGTCGTCCGCCAGATCAACGCCGGAGTCTGTAGACGTCTCAGTACCATTCTTCTCTGTCTTGCAGAGAATAGACGCATTACCGTCGTCCACTTGGAACACAATGCGATCAGCTGCAGTCAGCATAGCTTCCGGGTTAGTCGCAAAGTTCACAGTCAACCCCACACAAATGTCAGTCTGATCAGCGTCGCTGCACTTGATACGTGTGGAGAAGAAAATGCCGGTGTTGGATGCTACTGCAAAAATCTCGTTACCCTGAATAGAACCGCCGTCGTCGTCAGTAGTAGCAGCGGAAGTCAGAGCCAGCTCGCCACCAACGGTATCGGCTACGATACCTACAGAAGCGCCGGAGTCTTTGACTACGGTCCAGTCGTTTGTGGAGTCAAACGCCACGCCAGTAAAGTCGTCGATGATTGAAAACACACCCAAGTTAACGCCAATCGGCATTTCAGCCATACCGGCAAAGTAAGGGTTTGTGTTTGCGCCAGAATAGAGTACGGGACCGGAGAAATGCGTATTCGCCATTTTAGAGCCTCACATGCGAGTGTTGCGCTTCAGTCTGCATGTCGTCCGCCCGGTCGGTCTGCAGCGCGTAATGTGTTCCGGGGATAGCCCTTTGTAACAGGTACGCTCTTAGGTGTCAAACGCACAACAAAAAGGGCTCCGAAGAGCCCTTTCGTAACAACCTAAGTTGTTGATTTTACTGCTTATGCGCCGGGTGAACCGAAGATACCCAATGCATCGCTCACTCCGAAGCTGTAACGTTCCCGCGCTTTGTAACGAGCGTTGCCCGTGTCAAAGTCGGCGTCCATTGACGTCTGCATCGGAACACGAACAAAGTGCTTGAGGCCGTTCGGCACGTCAGTGAGCAGGAACCACGCATTGCTATCAGTCAGGTAGTTGTTGACTGTGTAGCCTTCGGGAACACTGCCCATAGAGCGCAGAGCGTTGATGTCGTTGTCAGCAGTTGCCGGACGCAGCTCAGTTTCGAGCAAACGAGTAGCAACGAACTGCAGCGCGGGCGGAACTACCAGCTTGCGGGGCTTAGCAGCAATCAGCAGGCCACGTTCGTCAGTCCACGCAGCGATCTGAATAACGGCGGCTTCCAGAGAAGTCTCGTTCAGGTCGGCAGGAGTTGCGGGCGTGTTGCTGTTTGTACCGCCAGACACCAGCGGGTGATCCGTGGCGCACAGAGTCTTACCATCGCCGTAGGTCACACCGGAGCCTGAGAACGCGTTGTTCAGTACAGAAGCAGCTTTAACCTGCTTGGTGTACGCCATAGCGCGAGCCAGAGCTTTGGTGTAGCGAGTAGACAGACTGTCGTACAGGTTGTCTTCCATCGCTTCTTCGGTGATGGAGAAGCCCATAGCAATTGTCTGGTGCTCGTAACGGGCAGTGAATGCTTCCTGCGCGTTATCGTACGCAATGGATGCGCCTTCGTTTTTAACCGGGGCTGCACCAAAGCCAGACAGCTTGGTTTCTTCTTCAAACGAACGGTCTGAGCTTTCGGTCTCGAAAATCTCAGCGTGCTGTTCACCGTAACGTGCGTACTCAAGACCGAACAGAGCATTAAGCCCCGGAAGCAGTTCTTTGAGTAGTTGGGCGCGTGAAATAGCCATAGTCGCCTACTCCTTAAATACCAGTGTTCACAGACATGCTGTGGAAACCGGGGTTGATTTTAACCAGCACGTCCGGGAACGCATCTGATACCGGGGAGGCGAACGCCACAATACGCAGGGCCGCAGAAACAGTAACGACCGTTGCATCCAACGCGCTAGTAGAGTTACCAGTGGTAGTGTTACCAGTGGATGTGCTCTGAGCAGCAGCGAAGAAAGTGTTTGCGCCAACAGCGGCCTGAGTGGCTGTACCGTCAAGCTGACCGGCGAACAGAACCATCGGGTCGTCTACGACAAACGCCTGCACCACGCCAGTGGTGTTGGCTGGGTAGTACTGACTGAAAATCAGCTGCCCTTGTCCATTGACATAGCTGCAGCCAACAAACACACCGATAGCACCAGTCGCGCTGGTAGAACCAGTGGGCCAGTCATTGGTGGTTGCGTCTGCACCGGTGCCGGTGACGATATTGATGTAGCCGTTGGCGTTAATGTACACCACGCTTCCGTAGAAGATGTTGGTGTTATAGCCAGACGGGTTAATCAGGTACGTGGAGTATGCGCCTGCGTAGGGCATACCATCTACACGCTTGACGGGACGAAGCCCGTAGGGTGCGGCAGTTGTAGCCATGATGAACTCCTAGAAATTAGCCTTTGCCAAAAGTTACCGAGGTTTTGCGCTGATTGAAAATCGGCATTCTCGGGTCATTTTCACGCATCAGGTTTTGGTCTACCGCTAGCATCTGCCCTTTGGTCTGGTCGGAATGGAACGCAGTACGCTCCTCCACCAGCTCTTCTGGCGCTTTGCACAGCAACAAGCCACCAATCACAACATTGTCCTTGAATCGCTCATTTTCGATGGCGGCCAAGAAAATTTCGGGGTGGTCTGCAGCTCTTACGGGTTCCCATCCTTCGCGCAATTTAGAGGAAACATTGGTTGGGTCGGCTTGCCCTTGGGTAGCAATACGCACCCAGTGGTGGACATATCCCGGCTCCGGGTTAGGAGTCGGCAGGACTTCGGGGCGTCTCCATGCTTGCTTGCGGTGGGTACGCTCACGCTTTTCCAAATCTCTATCAAGTCTATTCTCAGCCATTATGATTTCCTCATTAACGCAGCCTGTTGTTTGGCGTATTCAGCCAGTGGAACACCCAATCGTTTTGCTATCGCTATCTGTGATTCTGTCAGTCTTATCTTTCTAGGCGCTGTGCTCCGCGATGCGGGTGCGACTACACTGGCAGTTTTCTTCGCCTTGGGCGTTTCTGGCTCTTCCCCGTCTTCGTCGAAGCTCTCAGGGAACATTCTTCGCATACGAGCGTTTATTTTCTCGTAGTAATCGTCGGATCGGGGGTCTACCCCGTCTTTTATCAGTTTGCTGTGGTAACCCAGCGCGTACGCAGTCATCTCGTCGTCGCTGCCAAACCACGTATTCTCAGCTCGCCATGACTCGGCTTTTTCATCTCTTGCCACTTGAGTCGTAGCGGGAGCTGTTTGGCGCTGTTGTACAGCTTTATCAACGGTTTGTAAAGCCGCGTCGTCAGTAGCAGTTCTTGGTTTCAGTCCAGCTACCTTATCCATGCGGATTTGCACCGCATTGAGTCCCTCTTGTGCTTCCAAGATAGCGTCGGTATTGCCAGACTCGTATGCCTCTTTGTACTTCTGCTTGGCGGCCTGCAACTCAACTTGGACTTGCTTCTTTGCAGACTCGATCAGGGCGTTATGCCCCTTGTCTACAGAGCCTTTGAGGTTGCGGTTCTCTTCCAGCAGTTGCTTGGCGTACTGCTCAAGGGCTTCTCGCTCACGAAGTGCCTGTTCTTTGGCACGACGCTCATCATGGAACCCCTTGCTGAAGTGCTGAATTCGTTTTTTCACCTTATCAGAGTAGCTCTGCAGCTCCTCGTCGGTGACTTCTTCGGGTGGCTCAGACGCCTTTTTCCCCCTGTCTTTCTCGGGAGTGTCGTCCACCACTTCAATTTCTACGTCGTCTTCGGCAACTTTTTTGGGCTTTTTAACGGTCTCGCGCCCTACAGCCCCTTCAATTTCGAGGTTGTACTCCTTTTCAGGAACCTCGACGTCTATTTCTACGCCGCCTTTGGCGTCCGGGTCCGGAAAATCGAACTCTACTTGTTGCATCGGCATGGGTCACTCCTTATGCACGAGAGATGGCTCTCGGGTTAGGTACAATTGCTTGGATGGAATCGTCGTTCATCAGACGGTATTCCTGCTTGCCTATCTTGAACCGCGTACCAGTATTGGCGCGGAACATCACGTAATCCCCCGGCTTGCACCACGCACCAGCGGGGAAACGGTCTTTGTCGTTGTACGCCTGTTCGCCCATATCCAGAACCAACCCGATAGTGGACAGGATGTACTCGTCACGAACGGTTTTTTCTGCCTTCAACAGCATGGACTCGCCAAACGTCTCTTCAACATTGGGTAGCGCAATCAGTATGTGATACCCGGTCGGTTTCGGAATGGCTTGCTCAAGCGCCTCTCGGGCTTTTTCCTCCTGCTCTATCTTCTCTTTACGTTGTTGTTCCAGCTCCAGCATTGCTGCAGTTTTTTCAATCATCGTTGTCTTCCATATAGTTTTTCGCAAGGTCGCGTATTTCTTGCCGTGCGATGGCTAGACCCCGGATCACCCCGCACGCTTCTCGATACGCCGCATGGTCTTTAGCCCCACCCGATGTAACAAACTCTTCTTGGCTTCGCTGAGACTCAGCGAGTTTCATGTCCAGCACGTCAAAGACGGTTTTAGCCACGGCGTTATTCCTCTAGTCGTATTTTTGCCAGACCAATAATTGCCTGCGCCTCATCCAAATCCTGCTTGGCGTTTGCCTGATCGGTCATCGCAGCGATACGAGTAGCCTCCAGTACCTCCGTGCTTCGCGCCTTTCTTGCGTCCAGCTGTAGGCGAGCTGCCTCGATAGCGGTATCGGCCTGATCTTTTTGCGCCTTGCGTTGTTGCTCGGCGGCTTTGAGCTGCAGCTCTTGCATCTGCATCTGGATGATCGGGTCTTGGGCTTGTTGCTGTGCTGCTTGCTGCGCTGCAGCGGCCTGCTTCTGCTGCGTGTTTTGTTGTGCAGCCTCGGCAATCAGGCTCGCCAACTTGACCTCCATCTCCTCGGACAGCTCGGCGTTGGGGGCTGGCAATGGGGCTCCCAGCGCATTTTCTATCTGTTGACGGTAAGCAAACGCAATGTGCTCCGCTATGTGGGCATTCAAAGCCCCCACGATCTGCTGCGCCGCAGGGTTCTGCCCAATAAACGCCATGATCTGCGGGTCTTGCATGAAGGACTGGTGCGTCGCAATGTGAGCGTCGTGGTCTTGGTAGATAAACGCTTTGACCGGCTTGCCCACCAGCGCATTCATGTTCTCGCTGACGGGATCGGCAGGCTTGATGTCGTCCTTGGTCGGAACGAGCTTGTCCGCGTTCTTTACCCCCAGCACCTCAATCATCTGACGATGCAACTGCGGCAGGTCGTATATCTGCGGAGCTTGCTGCGCCATCTGCAGCACGGCTTGGTACTGCACCACGCGCTGGGCCATTGTGCTGCTGTTGGGGTCAGATACTGGGATAACCTCAACCACCGCGTAGTCTTCACGCTTGGCCCGTGGGGCTCCACGATCAGGCAGGTATGTGTAGTCTTCAGGGGCGTACTCAGCGATCAACGCCTTGAGCAGCTTGAACTCCTGCTTCATCGTATAGTGGACGCGGGACTGCACCGCCGCCATTGGCTTGAGAGTACGTTCAAGCAGGGCGAGGGTGGTCCCTACTGGCGCGTTGGCACTCATGTCACTGATGTTCATGTCCGAGATTGCTCCCAGACGGCGACCCTCTTCAGTAATACGATTCAACAACGCCAGCAGGGTCTGGCTTGGCTCCTTGTACGGCAGCGGCATGATGTTGTCGCGCAACGCGCCCGACGGGATATCTACATCACGGAACTCACCGGGGGTAAGGGGCGTATCGTCGCCCTTGATTCGCAACCCACGAGTTTTCAACCCTGCGGGCAAATTAGACAGCGTGCCTGAGTCGACCAGCTGTCGAATGATTGAAGTACCGGCCTTAGCGTAGCCGCCGATAATGTGGATCAGCCCCAAGCCGTAGAACCCGAACCCCGGCACGTACACGTAGTGCACGAAGTGCTGCCGCTTGAGCATCAGAGGGTCGTCTGGGTTCCAATTGCGTCGAACTGACAGGATCGTGTTCGATCCTCGCTCAACGGTCACGACGTATGGCTTGGCAATCTGCTGCGCGTCATCCCCTTCTTCCTCATCTATACCGTCAATAATGAGGTCGGCGTGAATCTCGTACAGAGCGTAGCGGTCGTCGTCGGTGATTGAGAACCCACCTTCTTCCGCTTTTTTCTCCTCAATGTCGGTGCGAAACGGCGACGGCTCGCCAAGGTCGACCTCACGGTAGAACCCCGCTGCCTGCAGCTTGACCAGATCGTTCTTGGTCTTTCGCATGACGTGCGTAACGCGCTCCGCGCTCTCGATGTTAGATGCGCCGTAAGGCACGATCACATCTTCTGGGGGGACAAATATGGCTACTTGCCTACCTATATTGGGGTCGAAATACACCTTCTTGAACGCAGACCCGGCCAGCCCCAGTGTGTACAGCATCCGCTCGTGCTCAGGGCGGTACTCGGTCATCACGTCGGTCAGCTCGTAATTCATATCCACCTTGACTCGCAAGGCAGCGTCTTCTTTCTGCTTGGTGATCTCACCAATGATCTTTGTCTTGACGGGGCCAGCAGCAGGGAACGTCTCGGACATAGCTTCTGCTTGGAAGCGAATGACAGCTTCGGCCAGCACGGTAGAGTAGACCCCACACGCGCCTTCCCACGGGTCGGTGCGCTCCTCGTACTTGAAGCCCAGCACTTCCAGACCTTTGACGAATGTGTCGGCCCAGTCTTTGCGGCTGTCGATGTCTGCCTGTACAAACCCCAGCAGCTCTTTGGCAAGAGTCGACATGTCCCCGTCGTCCATGTACTCGGCAAGGTTGGCGTCGAACGGTGCCGCTTCCAGCTCATCGTCTTCGGAGGGCTCAAGGGTTATTTCCACCCCGCCATCCTCCAGCATGGTGATTTCCGGCGCTCCGGGCAGCCCGATCTCAATCTCGATCTCAGCTCCCATGCCCTCATCGCTGATCCCTTGCGGCAGCGTGTACAAGCTCTTTTCAATTGCCATTGTTGACCCCTTTAATAGTAGCCACCTTTGCGGTACCGGAATTCTCGACGCTGTTCCTTCTCATCACTTGGCAGACGCAGGAAGCCGCCTTGTCGAAAGCGCATCAGCGCCATAATAGTGGAGTCCACGTAGTCATCGTGTTCGCCAGAAGGAAAACTTGCTACCTCGTCAATGACCTCATCGGCCCAGCGGCGCTGCGGAGCCCATACTACACCAGAAGCAAACATATCCGAAACGGAGTTCAGGCGTACCGTCTTGTTGTTTGGGTTGAGCACGGTGCCCCGCACCGGGGTGTATTCCTGTACAGGTACTCCCATAGCCCTAAGCTCGTAAATCAGCGGCGCACCAGAGGCTTTTTTCTCCACGATCAAACTGTCGGGTTGGTACTCGTCATACTGCTCCATCACCACGCGTTTGAGGGTGGGAAACTCCATACGATCTTTGTAGGCATTAAGCAGGATGATGTTGTAGTTATCGGTGTTCTCGTTGAAGAACACTCCCCACGTGGTGCACGCAGAGTAGTCTGAGCGGTTGTTGGCCTCGAACGCCGTATCCCACGCCTGCAGCACAAAATCACACTCAGGGGGTTCATCCGGCTCCCAACGTTTCCACCAGTCCCGTTTGACGATAGCGGCGGTGTCCGAAGTGGGTTGCTGTTGGTACTGCGCCATCCACTTTGACGGGGGGAGTTCTTCACGCAGTGCCTTGAGGTCATCCAACGACCAGAACTGCGGCCACAGCGCATTGCCTGACGGCAAAATAGCGGGGAACTCGATCACTTCCCACTCGTCGGCCCCACGTTGCGCACTGGACTTGAGTACTTGCGCCGTAAGATCACGCAGACCCCACCGTGTCATAACGACGACGATGGACCCTCCGGGCTGCAAACGCTGCCGGGGACCGGATGTATACCACTCGTACACCTTGTCGTAGATTTCGGGGTTCACATCGGCCAGTGTGGCCTCTTGTTCGGAGTGCGGGTCGTCAATAATGAGCAGGTCGGCACCTTTACCGGTCACCGCACCCCCCACACCTATCGCAAAGTAGTCTCCCCCCTTGCTCGTATTCCATCTACCCGCTGCTTTTGAGTCGGCAGAGAGCACCAAACCGGGAAAAACGTCCCGATAAGCCTCCGTGTCGACCAAATTTCGCACTTTTCGACCAAAACCCACCGCCAACTCGGCAGTGTGGGCAGTCTGGATCACCTTTTTATGCGGAAATTTACCCAAAAACCACGCCGGAAGCAGGTAAGAGGCAAATTCTGACTTGGTATGACGCGGCGGCATGTTGATTATCAGCCGTTTGCACTCCCCCTTAGCCACCCGCTCGAAGGCATCGGCCATAATGGCATGGTGTCGACCACTGATAAACGTCGGCCACATCTGTTTAACGAAATCAATGAAGCGCGTCTGCGCTTTTTTACGCTCTTTGAGCTTCTCCAAGTGCTCCAACTCAGCCAAAAGCCGTTCTTGCTCCGCTGAAGTAAGCAACGGGAGCACTGTGGGTATGTCCTTAATACTAAGACTGCTGAACGGGTCGGCTTTTTTACCGCTCATCCTCGTCCTCCACCGACTCGTACGGGGTATCCAAGGCATCATCCAAGGCCGTTTGGGGTACATACTTTCGCGCCACAACGCCCAACTCCTCATCCAAGGCTTCGCCCAGCGGCACCTCATGCACTACGGTTGCATTGAGCAAGCGTTTCACACGCTCACGAATGGCACGTTCCAAGTCATCGGCGTCCTTGTAGTTCACGGAAATCTCACTGCGCTCACTGAAGATACCAATATCACTGTGCTTACCCAGCAACTCAAGCGCCTTCAGCTCGTGCCGGGGGTCACCGCAGTTCGCCAACTCCATCAACTTGTTGGTAATAGCCGCCCGAGCCTGCGCCGCATCAAGGGCCAACTGTGCGCCGTAAGTACGCAGAAAGGCTGCCGCCGCATACGCAGTGTTGGGTTCACGTAAAGGAGTGGTCTGCCGTGCCTCGGCAACAGAGCGCAAAAGCTCTTTTTCTCGCTCAATGTCGCCCTCGGAGATATCCAGCTGCGCACCTAGCTCTAACTGCAGCTCAATGGTGTTGGCAGCAACAGCCATCTCTTCCAGCAACGTCGCTGGTTGTTCTTCGCGGGTGTCGTACGGAACAGGGTGTTCCTTGGTAGGCTCAATTTTTACAACTGACATAGAAGATTCGCAGGTAGTAGATACCGAAGTACGCGCAGCCTACCGAGTTTTCTTAGCGTGCGCAATACACGCATAGTGGGGGTGGGGGCAAAAATACGTGGGTCCCATGACGGAGGGTGTTCCCATAGCAAGAGGGGTGGGGGTGTAGCGAGTGCCGTAAAAACAAGAGGGGGTGGGGTACAAAGTTATGGGGGTCGTTGTTAAAACGCAGGATTGTTTGAGTGGAATAGTAAATAAAGGGGGCGGGCACCCTTCGCGCCACAATCGGGGGGTGCCGGGTAGGTGGGGTCAACGTATCGCCACCCCATTTTCGATGCCGGTACCTAACAATTGTTAGGTGAATTATTCTCGGACAGATTTTTTCAGAATGTACCACATTATGCTATTATGGCTTCGCCAGCTAACCAATTGCCCGCGCTGGCCGGGCCACAAAAGGAAAGCATCATGGAAAACGTAAACACTATGAACGTAGGCACATACACTTCACTAGCAGGCGAGATCGTTGCCCTAGGCGACAAGGCGACACAATTGCAACTGGAAGGTGTCGTGAAGAACCAGTCAATAACCTCGCTCTGCGCGGTAGGCATTGCAGGTGAGAAGCTGGCCGGCTCCACAGAAAGGGCCATCGCGGCCCTGTTTAATCTGCGCATGCGTGAGGCCGGCCATATTGCCGGAAGGCATTGGTCAACGGTGCAATACAGAGAAACGTCATACTTGGCGAAGGTATTGGAGTTGTTGCGTCGAGAGTTCTTCGAGGCACACAAGGGGCACAGCAACCCATCTGTAAAGTTTAAGCGCGTGCGCGACTATGCCTTTGAACTGGATAACCCCAAGGTAACAGGTGACGTTATAGACGGTGCAGAAGGCGAAGGCGAAGGCGAAGGCGGCGAAGGCGGTACCACGTCGCGTACAAGGGACATCTACACTCGGCTCGTGGTGGAGTTGGTCAAACTCCACCGTGCTGGTAGCAGCACGGACAACGATTCCACCATCAAGAACCATTCCAAGTCCGCGCAGATAAAGAACTCATTGGTATTAGTTGCAAAAGCACTCAAGGCGCTTGACGTCCCGATGGATGACGAAGAGATGACAAGCTTCGTCAAGTCCTTCAAGTAACCCAACCCGGCACACGGATGTGCCACCAACTAGGGGGAAAATTATGCGCAAGATTCATGAGATCGCCAGCGAGATCGAAACCAGTTGGGAGAACGTCAACTATGCAGCGCGTCCGTACCTGAGCGCCATGCACGAAGTGTCCGACTTGTCGGACAAATACTTCTACGACGACGCAAGATCAGTCGTCCTGTACTTCCTCGCCAACGCCAGCACATGGCGCGGCGAAAAGGCCAAGGCCATCAAGGCCGAGTTAAAAGCAATGCTGAAGTAATCCAACCACGGCGCAAGGATGCGCCATCCCAAGCCCGCCATGTGCGGGCTTTTTTTTGTCCGCAAGAAAGTAACCGAGCCGACCTAACAAATTGTTAGGTAGTCGCATGATAGTAGAAGGAGCGGGCGGCGTTTGTTGTGATGATAGTAGAAGGGACGGGCAGCGTTTGTTGTGATGATAGTAGAAGGGACGGGCAGCGTTGGGCGCAACCTAACAACTTGTTAGGTGACGTGATGATAGTAGAAGGGACGGGCAGCGGCGCTGCGAGGTAAAACCGATATGCTGCGTGCAGCATATCGTTCCTAGGCGGCGAAAGTCAAGTGGTTTTTGCGAAAATTTTTGGGGGGAAGTGGCTGCGAGGTAAAACCGATATGCTGCACGCAGCATATCGTTCCGGTGCCGCGCTTGTCAACAGGAAAATTAAAAATAACTTAGTGGTACGTCGTTACATTGTTATAAAAAAAATTTCGTAATGTTACACGCTAAGTCATTGATTCGTAAAAGGAAAACGGTATTGTTACAATGTTACGCCAAAAAAAGGGTACTTCCCCCTGCAGTATAGGCAGAGCACCATATGACAACACTAACGCAACTCAAAACCCTACGTGTTCACTCTCTCTTTTTACTAATAACATTATAACATTATACATAACACACCTCTGAAACCCGCGCCGTTCGTGCCCTGCAGATTGTTACGCCTATTGTTACACGACCCTTTTTTTCCATAACAACGTAACTTTGCAAAAAACCGCTTGACTTCCGCTCACTCTAACCGATAAGCTGCACGCAGCTTATCGTTTTCCCCCCCGCCACTTTGCCCCTCCGCGCCACCTCTGATCACGCTCGTGCCCACTCCTCTTGACATTCTTATAACAATGTGATACACTATACAGACAATAGAAACTTATCTGCCGTTCGCACAACCAACCAACCAAACAACCTAACAAATGTTAGGTAGGAGAAAGCACCATGCATACTTGCCATTGCGGCGAGTCCATTCACCCTGCGCGTTATGCGTTGGGTTACGCCACGTGTCTTGAATGTGGGGACACAGAAGCACGCGCACTGCGTGCGACACGCTACACCATCGTGCCTATGCACAAGCAGGGCTACATGGCGTTCAGTGGCAGCGACGCTGCTGCGATGGTGAAGCAGATCAATCCAAAGAGAACAACCTAACAATTGTTAGGTAGGAGAAAGCACAATGCGGGCTGCACTGAAGTTAAACGAGGACAACCGAGAAGCTATTTTCTTGGATGTGCTGCATGAGCTGTGGAAGTTCAACGACGAGGCAATTAAATCCATTGCCGAGGAAGCTGGCTGTCACTGGGTCACGCTCTATGCGTGGAAGTCGGGCCGCACGATGGCCCCGAGGATAGACAAGCTGGCGGCTGTTGCCCGTGTGTTGGGCTACGACATTATCCTGCAAAAAACCAAGGCACCTGTTCCGGTGCATATGAGGAGGGTCAAATGAAAACAAACCGATGGACTGTAGGCAACGACTACAAAAACGCAACGTGGACACCCAAGCCTGTGCCGTTCTACAAGCGGCTTATCCAAGCCGTGACTATTGGCTTCGGTGCGGTACTTGCGGGGATTACCTTGTACATCATTGCCGTCGTGTTGATGGCGTTATAGGAGGGGAGATGAAACTAACAATCCACAGCCGCAAGCTGGGCAAGCCACTCACTTACTCCCGACCGGGCAGTTACTACATATATGTCGATCTGAACGGCAAGTCTGGTACGCTCGGCTACCAGATATTCGACGGGGGAAAGCTCACCGGAAGCGCTATATCTGTGCATGGCTACGACAACGACACTGCAGTAAAGAAAGAGTTTGAACGGGTGTGTCGTAACTGGCACAAGCGCTACATCGAGTCGCTGGAGGACTGGACGTGATCAACGACACCACGCACTTGATACGCCTGCTTGAAATAGCCGTCGAGTCTAACGTCGGCGGGCACCAAGTGTTGGGGCTGATGGCCTCGGCACGGGACAAGCTCATCCTGCTGTCAGCAGCGCAGGACGTGGCAAAAAGTAAAGACGCCACGCTGGAGCTACTCCAGCAGATACTTGACGAAACAAACTAACCAACCTAACAAATGTTAGGTACTTCAATCACAGGAGAAACATCATGTACGGTGGGATGAAAGATTTACCCATACTGCGCAACTACGACGACGCGCTGGCACACTGGCAACTGATAAAACCACTGCGAGGCAGAGCTACGGACACACGCCCCCTGTGCCTGTCTGCCAGACGCAAGACCCACGTGCTGATCGAGCGCACGACAGTCGACGGCGTGGACGCAGTGGCCTGCAAACTCTACAGAACCAACGTGCTGACATTCGTGTCAGACGGGCGCATCGTGATCGACAACAGCTACCCGAGCATGTCCACTAACCACTTTGTCTCGGCAATACTCGAGGGCCGTGCGTACATGGGCACAAAAGCCAACCAGACGTGGCTGCATACGTATTCTGGGCAGTGGCTAGTGGGTACGGAGCTAGTACTAAGGAGACACCCTCATAACGAGACGCTGAGTCCGGTGTCCCCACACCCTTACTGTGTGCATGTGTTGGACAGGAAGAAGTTCAACCAAGTCAAAGCGGCTTACGTGCCGTTCATCAAGCACCTACGCAACGTGGCAAAGCTGGTAGAGGCAAGCGACGCGAGGTCACCCATGCCACGGGACAGACTGACAACGGCTGCAGACCAGACCCGCGAGGGGTGGGGGCCACTCATAAGCTACCTGCTTGCGGTAAGCACACGCAGAACTTGGGTTGGCGGGTGGACGTACACCTTGGACGTAGAGCGGGGGGTCAAGCACCTGCTGGACGAGATAAAGACTCAGCACGCCGATGAGATATTCATAAAAGAACCCGTGCCGATGGGGCACTACAAAGCAGACAGCAACAAGAGGTACGTATCGTGATAACACACAACGGACAAACCCTGCAGATCAACGACACCCTGACGCTGGACGGGGTGCAGTACATCGTGCAGGACATAGAAGGGGCGACAATAACCGTGATTGAGAAAGGTGCGGCGACAAAACGCACCAAACGATTCAACGCAACAACACTAGGGATGCACGTGGATGACGCCTCGCAAGCAAAAGCACGCGCAGTGCTGGCAAAGCGCAAACTGCGAAGCTACTGGGAGGACTGATGCTGCGGTACAAGCCAAGCAAACACACACCACTGCGCACGTACGTGCCCAAGTGGCTTGACATTCGTACCACAATGGTATATAATTGGCAGTGTAAGAGTAAAAAAAGTAAGTTAGTTAACCAACCAACCAACCTAACAAATGTTAGGTCACATGAGGAGCAAGACCATGCGTAAGATTTATGTTGTTGAGAGCGGCTGGGTATTTCTGGCAGACAACGCAGTGGACAGTGGCGAGACGCTGTTTCTTAGTGGTGTGAGCGTGATCCGCTCATGGGGTACCACCAAGGGGCTGGGGGAGATTGCGTTGAACGGCCCCACTAGGGAGACCGTGCTGGACGCGTGCGGTCAGGTCGATGTGCCCAAGGGGAAAATACTGTTCACCATCCCCTGCGTGTACTAAGCGAGGTGGGGGCATGGACGCCCCTACAACTATGTACCTGTTGAAACCCAACGGCTACGGCAACGGCTACGGCTACGGCCACGGCAACGGCTACGGCTACGGCCACGTCAACGGCTACGGCTACGGCAACGGCAAAGGCTACGGCTACGGCAACGGCAGAGGCTACGGCGACGGCGACGGCTACGGCAAAGGCAACGGCTACGGCGACGGCGACGGCGACCCACTCACACCCGAGCATGTGATCTGCCTACTTGCAGCCCGGAGGCTGACATGTATTTCTCGAACCCCAACGGCAACGGCAACGGCAAAGGCTACGGCTACGGCGGCGACGGCGACGGCTACGGCCACGGCCACGGCCACGGCCACGGCGACGGCTACGGCTACGGCGACG
>Ga0129336_10000026_pt1 | contig 57144 bp, 44 predicted proteins | sample CPB6_02_DNA_FD_96878 | JGI IMG/M metagenome (GOLD analysis project Ga0129336, IMG submission 96878) | Freshwater to marine salinity gradient microbial communities from Chesapeake Bay, USA - CPBay_Sum_0.6_0.2_DNA | ecosystem: Environmental > Aquatic > Marine > Coastal | place: USA: Chesapeake...
AAAGGCGAACGTCGACCCGGGGGACTGAATGTACTTATAACCTTCTTCGAGAATGATAGGAAACAGCGATGGCTTGTCCGGTCGTCCGCCTTTGTATTCCGGCATTTCGAGTTTATGGGCCTCAAGGTGACGCCAATACCCTGTTATACCTGTGCCCTCAAACTCTCCCTTGTTGTCATCGACAACAATCGCGGTAAAATCACGAGGCGGCAAAGAATCGATTCCTCGGTTCAACCGGTACGCCCACAACGCTCGGACAATCGTTCGGAGCCGTTTCTCATCCCCCTCAACCAAATGTTCGACACTTTCTGTGAACGAGTGGACGTTATGGGCGTAAACTTTGAAGTCGATGACGACAAGCGGGAGGTAAGGCTCGTTATCGAGCTGGTCTTCCAGCCATTTTTCCTTGAGTTCCGGGAGCATTAGTACGTTTGTTCTTATGCTCCCATTCTATCAGGTTCCGAGGTACTTCGCGCTGAGCACGCGCTGCGCTTTCACGAATTTTCTGATCGGGTAGTTGACGATCATCGCCCATTCCAACAACGGTCGGATCTTCATCTCGGTCAGAGATAGGTCGAGACCCGGGTCGGAGTCCGACACAAAGAACTTCTCACCGTCGCGAGCGACGACGAGTACGTCGACATCCTTGTCGAACCGGATCGGCTTCTGCAGCTTTTCAATCACTGTTACGCCTGCCTCCCTTTGTAACCTTTCTTCGCAATGCGACGGATTTGCGGATCGGTTTCGGGGGCTTTTGGTACCTCACGCTTTAGGGAAGCATCAGCACCCGCTTCGCCTTTACCCTCCTCGTCATCACGCTTGAATTGTTTTCTGATTGCGGTTGGCGACAGGCCCGCTGCGTTTTTGGACGGCACGCACGCACCGCCTTTAGTTTCAGTGCCTGGCGGGCATGGTTCACCAGGCCGAACACGCTTACCGCCTGGAGCTACGCGCCAATTCATAGACGCTTCCGGGCCATCATCGCCAAACGACACACGTTCGGACGAGTTTTCGTGGGAACCAGGGTCGCCCAGATTTGGCATTTTTACCTCACTCTGGCCGATCGGGGTGCCGGAAACCCAGTTATTCTCAGGCGCCACACCCCAATCTTTTGGCTTTTCGTAATAATCAGACATCGTGAAACCAATCTACTTAGCTTTCAACACGTTAAGAAGGGACTGAACAATGGTGTTGTCGCTTTCGCCGATTTTATCCGCAATGACTCCGGTCCCCAGGGCTACGAAGTCTTCAGCCTTTACACGACCTGGTGGGAGTTGACCGTACAAGTCGACGCTACGTTTTGTTACGTTTTCGACAGCGGGTGGCAGCAGGCTGGACGGGTTCCTGACAACTTTCTTTTCAGCGATCTCGGGGTTCCATTGACTTGTCACATAACGAGTAACTTTACGGACCTCGTTAGCGGACAAGGAGTTGTCCCGTAACATCTCGACAATACTGCCAACAATAACCCGGATCTCTGAGTCGTTGTATTTGTGGGTTCGGCCGTATGTGAGCCAGAAGCCGTCTACCGCGTTAAAAACGTCTGCGATGTACTCGGTGTCGAACGAGTGACGGCTGAGAAGATGACGGTTAATAGTATTAGCGATTAGGGTGTAAGCGCGATCGAGGATGCCTAGGTTGTCAAGGGTGTTGAAGGTAAAATTGACCATGGTGGGAATGGGGACTATATGGCAATTATAACACGGTTACGGGTTAAATGCATACTGCGACCATTCAGGATCATTTGACCTCTGAACGATTTCGATTACTTTTGGTAATGGCGGTCGAGGTTTTTTACGTAATCGCAAGCCGGCTTGTTCTGGAGTTTTGTGTCCTTTAACCGTATTGCACTTTGAGCAGGCAAGTAGCAAGTTCTCCCAAGAATCTGCTCCTCCCCGACATCTGGGAATGAGGTGATCAATAGTAAGGTTTCTCGTGCTACCGCAGTATTGGCAAGTCTGATTATCGCGACGATAGATAGCCGCTTTTGTCGGTTTCTCTTTCGCAGTACGAGATAACGGTAACGGGACATAGTTGTTCAGACGTATTACCCTCCCAGACACCGGCTTCGCTTTTTCCTTGAGAACAAGGACAATAGCTCGACGTCCCAAAACGATATTTACCGGAGTGTAATCGAAGTTCAGCACCAGTATGTGTTCAGTCGGTACGTACACGTCTTCCTGTGCCTCCGCAAAACTTACATTCAAACACAACACTAGACGGTTTTTGTTTTTCCGGGTTACGAGTGTCTATAGAATTCTCTAGTACCACAAAACCCCGCCCGGAACAATACGGGCAGGGCGTGGGTACATAATCAGGCCAAATGGCTTGTTTCACACGCTCGTTGAGCCGAAACCACCAGTCGACCGACCCGTTACATTGAATACGGTCTCGTTGGTGGTTGATTGACTCCCGGTCTGATCGAACACCATCTCGCAAAGGCCTTGGGCGATGCGAGCGCCGTGAGTGAAGACATGGTAGCTATCGCCGTTGTTTGTCAACGATACTTTCACCCAGTCTTGGTAACCGGCATCGATGATTCCGGGAGAATTCGTCACCGTGATACGGTGTTTATGGGCTAGCCCCGACCTCGGTACGATTTTATATACCGGCAATAAAGAGCTCCAGGGGAATGTAAGATTCTTAAGATTCGGCAAGATGACCTTAAATCCGCTATTCACTAGTACCGTATCTCCAGGAGCTAGCAATACCCCACCACCGCACTGATCGAGAATGTCTAGGAAATCTGACTCCGATTCGGATGTAAATACATCGCCGTCGATATATAGACGGGTGCCGTGGCGTAGCGTGTCCGACTCGAAGTCGCGGTAAAAGTCAATCGCAACGTCCCGGTCATACTCGTCCCGAACATGGGCACGGATGTCCGCGCCTGCGTCTTCGTGTGGATGAGCGACCTTAGGGACAAAAGACTCGTCGCCGGGGCGGACGTAGAAAATCGGGGCGATCACAGCGGTAGTGGAGTTACGTCGTTAGTATAACACGGACGATCAGCCTTGGCATGCCAAGCATTCACCGTATTGTTCTTCGGCTTCGCCAAGAAGTTTTGCGAGTCCCTCGTAACCGCCATCAATGTGTTTGCCGTTCAGCCACACCTGGGGTACAGTGGTATACGGCCAGTCGGAGTCGGCGATGGCGCTGCGGTCCATTTCCTGGATGACGTATCCGTTGGCAGATAGTAGTTCTTTCGCTTTAACGCACCATGGGCAGTCGGGCTTAGTAACGACCAGAGCCGCGTTACCTACGGGTGGTTGTACCTTTTTCTTGACTTGTAACGAACTCGATTTGAGGTAATACAGGCTCTTGACTCCTGCCTTCCACGCACTTAGGTGGAGTCGCATTAGGTAATTGGCTGGCGCTTCGGGGTCGACAAATAGGTTGAGTGACTGCCCTTGGCACACATGTACTTGGCGATCCGCCGCCTGTTTGACCAACTCGAATTGATCGATCTCCCGGGCGGTCTTAAAGACGTCTTTGGCATGCGGGCTCAGAAAGTCAAGGTGTTGAACTGAGCCACGCTCCTCCAGAATGGAGTCCCACACGTCCTGAGTGTTTTGGCCAATCGCCTCCAAGTGACGTTCCAGGTACGGATTTCTACGGACAAACGTACCCTTCGCGTTGCTGGCCACAAACAGATTCGCGGTAAGCGGCTCGATACCTTCGGACACAGCGCCGCAGATCACTGAGTTTGTTTTTGTCGGAGCGATGGCGATTCGGGTCGCGTGCCTCACCCCATTGCCCTCACACCATTCCGGTTCACCGTATTCTCTCGCCATGTCCTGTGACGCCTTCAGGGTCATGTCATCAATCCAGCCGTGGACTTCAATGTTTAAAGTTCTAGCGGTACGAGAAGCGAATGGAAGGCCGCGCGACTGATAAAGGGCATGAAGACCCATAGTACCTAAACCAAGCGAACGAGATTTCTTTGCGAACCTAATAGCACGACCCATAGACGGAATGCGCTCCGCTTTGTGGATGAACTCAGTAACTACAGCGTCGAGGAAGTAAACTCCCAACTCCGGAACAGTTTTTCCCGTTACAGATCCCTTCCAGGTTTTCCACTCGTCATACTTAGCCAGATTCAACGAACTTAGAACACAAACGAATGTATGGTTTTCGTCGGAGGGTAGAAAAATTTCCGAGCACAGGTTCGAAAATTTAATTTCTAAGTTTCTTTCAGTAAAACAAGCTGGTCTCTGAGTGTTAGCGTTGTCAATGTATATAATATACGGAGAACCGGAGATCATGCGGCACTTTAGTACTTCAGAAAAAATTTCTTGCTTATGACGATCACCGGATAACATCGACTCAATCCACTCATCAGTGATTGTAACCGCCAAGTTCGAATCGATAAACTGACGCGGATCACCCTGACTATGGTCCTTCGCCCTCAACGCATCCATCAGGTCGGGATGATCGATGGGGATGTAGAACGCAAATGATCCGCGTCGTGTATTACCTTGGGATACAGTCGCTGCAGTACGATCATATAGACGCATCCAGTCGACAATAGACCCTGACTTACCTCCACCTCTGATTGGAGATCCGCTTGGACGGAGCTCACCAAAATAGCTACCGACACCACCACCATTTTTACTAAGGGCGGCTACTTCTTTCAGGTGGCTGAAGATACTGTTGGTATCATCGGAGATTGAGTGGCTGTAGCAGGAACAGGATAGACCCCGGTTTGTTCCAAAATTGCTTAACACTGGTGAAGCTCCACCCATATACCCTCTCCAAAACATCTCCATGATATCTGTGCTAATACCAGGATAGTTAAGGTGTTTTTCTGCGGCCATCGCGCATCGCTTCCACATGTCACGCGGAGTCTCACCAGGCATCAGGTATCCTTTGCTTAGTGTCTGCTGCGCCTCTTCATTTAGCCATTCCGGCTTGGTTGGCAGATTGTTGATGTCGAAAATGTCAGTGGTGGTCATTGTAATAATTTAGGGCGCAAAAAGTCATCCGTCTTTCGGACGGTAAGGGAGTTAACGTGTCTACAGGTAATTATACCCCGTTATTAGGTCGGATGCGGGCGTATCATCCGTTTTTCTTCCACTCTGCTCCGGAGTCCATCAGGCCGTCGTTCCAGGCGTCTTCGACGTTCCGGCTCCGATCACACCAATACAAGTTGGAAAGCCGGTTGTCCGGCTTGCCATCGGTCCCTGTCGGCTTTTTGTGACAAACGACAATGTGTTCGCCGGATGGTTTTTCAGGGCCGAAGAGCGACATCACAGCCTGATGTAAAAACGGTTCTTCTCGGTATGGAGTTCCGTTACGTTCCCAGGTCAGATTGACTCGGAACTTTCCACGGTCATCCGATCGTGGTTTACGATATTTAACTGCACCATTATCGTAGATTCGTCTTACTCTACCCATATCACTCACCTGATAAGGGGAATCCTTCCACGCTTTCCACTGCTCGCGCTTCTCGTCGTTTTGGTCAAGTTGAGGGATTTCCTCAAACGACTCGGCGTCATCGACCTCGTTACCCTTGTTGACGCTCCACCCGTCCGGTACGTTGATATTGATGTCCATAACGTCTAAATGTCCCACGCATCGATGGGGGCGCGAGCGTAACGTTCTTGGTTCACACGCCGTTTATGGGCTAACTCCAGTAATCGATCGGCTTTACCGGCTTCGGTAATCAAACACACTGTACCGTATTCATGCCTCATGTAGTCTGAGTCTTTGTCAACTTTTTTCGTCATGATCTTTTTCGTATTGAAGTTGAGAGAAGTGATAAGTCGACCAGGCTAGTTCCGGGTCGTTAAAAGTTCGAATCCCGCGTTCCGTTTGAACAATCCAGGGGCCGTTCGGCTCTTGACGGTATGGCTTAGGATAAGGATACGCGGGAGACATGGTATCTATACTAGTGTAAGATCGAGGGCTGAGAGGTCGACTGACATCCAATCTTGGCTTGGTTTTGAAATATATGACGAACCATCCTTCGCTTGCGAGAAAAAGTCGGAATTAGTCTGACCTCGTACCATTGGGTCGAACCAGGAGGAAATGTTGGCAGCGAGTAAGCGCTCGTTGTCAGTCATAGGCACGGTTAGATCGAGTCCTAAGGCGGCTAGACGGTTATTCGCTCGGAGCTTGATGTAAGCTTTGAGGTCATCGAGAGCGATGGGAATGGCCGAATTGTCAATCTTGCTGAAGATATTCTCCAGAAAGCTGTATTCGTTTTCGATAACAGTATAGAATCCGGCGAGAATTTCTTCGATTTCGTCGTTGGTGATACCGGTTTCTTTAACAAGTTCTTTAAAAAGTTCGCAACCGCCATTGCTATGTTGTCCCTCGTCGTTTTGGCTCCACGAGATAATTTGCGCCAAGCCTTTCATACGACCGGTTTTATTAAACGCAAGCAGTAGAGCGAATGATGCGAACAAGCTCACACCCTCACCCGCCCCACTAAATACAGCTAACGAAACTTTTTCCGAACTGCACTCTGTAAAGAAACGTTCGACTTTTTGCTGTGCGGCTGGGTCGGACAGAAACGCTTCGAATTCGTTAATGCCCAGAGTATCGGATAAGTGATTGTACGCCTGAGCATGAATCTGCTCGAAGAAGCTGAAGGCGCGAGCCATAGCCAGGACTTCTGGCTTTGGAAACTTCCGGCATACCACATCGCCCCAATACTCAGAGATGCCCATCTCCATGACCGTGAACCCCCTAAGCACCCCCGCAATGAGGTCACGCTCACTCCGGGTAAGGTTTTGTTGCCAGTCAACGACATCAGATCCCATGGCAACTTCTTCCGGGCGCCAGACTGACGCCACAGCCTTCTTGTAGTATTCGAAGAATTCCGGGTAATCAAATCCACTGGCCTTTTTGTAGACCATTGGGGTATGGGACAGAATCGACATGATGACAGGGGGTCGTTAGTGTATACTAGCAGATTTTCTGACCAATAGCACACTGGTCGTAAGCCCGGTACGCGTGCCCCCGATAGGACATCCAGCGGGTCGCATCGCAATGGATCCAGTTCCACCACCGGAGGTGGTCCGCCTTGTGCTGGTCGGTGTCGTACCTGACGCCACGGTACGTGGCGATGTGTTCATGCTCAGTCGTAGACATTGGAAAGTGCTGGGGTTTCGGGGTAGCGTTCACGCAGTTGAGCGAGGGCGGAATCGGGCAAGGAGGCGGACAGGGCTCGGAAAATATCTCCAACCGCGCTGGTACGGTCCGGCTTCATCCCTGATTTGTACTGCTTGCCTTCTTTGAAATTAGGTACAACTCCGTAGTACTTTTCAGATTTGATGTCCTGTACTACGTAGTATTTACGCCCTTGTGCCATGCCATCTTCGGTGACGACGTGACCGACGGGAAGATCGATGGTACCGGTATCGCCCGGATCCTTGTCACCGGCCTCTGGCCGGTAATCGTCCGTGCCACCGTACGAACCTTGGCCACCGTTCACTTTCGCCGGTCCGCGACTACTATTTGCCGCTACAGATTCGGAGTGATATTCATCTTCTCCACCGGCCGAACCCGTAGGGTTCGGGGGAATATCATTTGGACCCGTGCCAAATTTCGCCTCGCCGAAGGAATAGGTGACCTCGTCAGGGCTAGGGGCCGTCCACCCGTATGGGGGTTGGAAGTTGTTATCGGTCATGAACTCTTATCTTCTGTATAGCTTTCAACGTGAAAAAGGCGGAGAGATCCGCATCCCTCCGCCCGTCAGTTTATTAACTGATCGAAGAAGCCGATCAGAAGTTCAGATCCAGAGCGTCATCGCTGATCTCTTCCTGTGCAGAAAGAATCATCGAGCAGCGGATGCGAACTTTACCGTCCTGCATCACCGTCTTATCCTTGATGTGGATAGTCGCGGGTTTCTCGGCCGAAACCTCGGGCTGGGTAGCCAGAAGCGGACGGAGAGATGCATGAGCCCAGCACTCGGCGGTTTCACCGGGAACGGGATAGTCAGCCAGAATGATACGGTACGACGCACCGTATTGGGTGTTAACTCCGCGGTAGCTTACCACCGTGTAGCTCTCACCCTCTTCCAGATCACGAAAATCGATATCGTGGTCGGCGTTTTGGCGGCTACCAGTTCCTTTGGGGGTTGCTTCTTGAACTTGGGAGAGGATATCCTCTTCCTTGTTCTTTTTCATCAGTGCGTTGAGCGCCTTGATTTCGGGGGGATTTTGCCAATCGACAAAACGTACGGCGATGGGGAGAACGACCTGCCCAGATCCGTCTTCTTCATCTACCGATACCATCAGCGCTGCGTCGTTGCCACGACCACTGAAATTGAATTCGGCAAACTCAGACTCGAGAGACACGGGTTGACCGTTGATATCAACAGTTACACCCTCTTTCCCGAGAGAAACCGGGATGTAACGGTTACCCCACTGGATGTAGGCGCGACCGGATTCGGTACCCTCCACATTGTCCGCACCGACCTTCAGGATCGGACCGAAGAGACGATTGTAAACGCCGTCTTCCGCCTTGATAAGGAAAGTGTTTTCTTCGAGCGGCAGCTCTTCGCCAGTCAGGGCGAGAAACACTTTATCAAGATCGCGCCGCATTGCTTTTGGCAGGTTGGCGTTAGGAAGAGAGGTATATGCTCCCGTATACTCACGACCTGCCAGAGGTGCGAGATCTGGAGATCCGGTTCCTACTTGGATTGTCTTGACTGTAAACGCTGTAGTTGTTGCCATTGGGTTAGTTCTCACTAGATATGGTCGGCTCAGGAGTGGCCGACAAGAGAACTATAGCATGGGATGGGGGGGAGTGCGTGGTTTTACTTTTTCTTAAGACTTACCAGGTACGCTTGTGCTTCGATTCGAATACGGTACAGTTGGGTCGAGAACGGGTTGAGGGGGCAGAGAGGAGGGATATACAGCACCAGCACACCTCGTACCCTATACTCCCTTTCAAACGGGCATTTGGCCGGGATCGCCCGGACCCAGCGTTCCGCGAGTTCAGGGGTCCATTTGCGAGGTTCGAGCCACGGCAAATTCCATTTCGGTAGCGATGCGGTGAAAATTCCCCACCACCGAGGCGGTCGTGTCCGTGTCATGCTAAAACCTCCTTACTTTTTCATGACCAACCCGTATAGACGGATTGACCCACATGTCTATTTTCGCGTCGCGTAAATTAAACGCGAAAGAAAGATCTTCTGATAGTACCTCGTAATCCTCGGAACGGTTGTAACGAATAATTTTTGGTGCAAACCACGGGAATTTGAGTTTTTCCATGACTCCCTTCCGTATCAGCATCCAACCCATACCGCACCAATCAATACGATACGGTTCTTTTCTGTTTACAATGTCTGTGTCGTTTCGAAACGAATAAATATAGTCGATATCATAGATGGGTAACGGTGGATCATTAGGTTCAGGATAGGGGAACTCAGTTTTATTAAAATAACCGGTAACAGGTAAACCATTGGATTGATAGTACCAGCCAGTAGCTACTTCAACATTCATAGTAATCAAAGCATCGAAGTCGGAAGGCTTGAAATCGATGTCAGAGTCTATCCAAAGTAGGTAGTCATACACTAATTGATTAGTGAACGGTCTTTGATAAAGACCGTTGCTGTGGTGACCTCCAGCGACTTGTGCTCGTATTTGGTGGATTTCAGGCGAGTACCCTTGAGATAAAGTGGCGATTAGTCCGTATTTTCGCAAGTGATTCTCAAGTAGCACAAGATTTTCTACGAACCGGTAGGAATACGTATAACCCGGAAGACAGATAACAACTCGAGAACCTGAATACGACGTAATATCGTGCATGGCATTAGATAACCCGAATCTTCTCATGGCCAACCCGAACTTCAGGATTCATGACAATCTCAAAACCTGCATCGCGCAGACTGAGTTGGAACGACAAATCTTCTGACAACGTGTCAATGATCGTTTCAGTTGCTCGGACGTTTTTTGGGGCAAACCATGGGTACGGAATTTTTTCCATTACTCCTTTTTTAATAAGCATCCAACCCATTCCAACCCAGTCAACCACATAAGAGTCGGTTTTATCGGAAATATCTTTATCTGGGCGAAACAAATAGGTGTGACCAGGGTCGTATAGAGGTAGTGACGGATGTGATTTTACCTTTTTACACGCAGACTTGTCAATGAATCCACAGGCCGGATTTCCATCTGGTTGGTAGTACCAACCTGTCGCGACATTGACACCCATTTCCAAAAGATCTGTGAAATTTTTTCGGTTGAACACAATGTCCGAATCGATCCATAGCAGGTAATCGTAGTCGACTTCGGCTTCATCAAACGGTGTTTGAAACGTCCCTCTAGTGACATCTCCACCACCACAAATATTCCGTAGCCTGTGGATACAGGAAGAGTGAGTCTGGGCTAGGGTTACCTTTATGCCGTGAACAGCCAGCAGACTGTTAAGACCTACGATGTTTGTAAGAAAAGTCCCGGAGTAGTAGTCTCCAGGAAGGCAAAAAACAAATTTCTTGCCTTCGTATTTTTCGAGTAATGGGTCGGACACAGGGGGAAAGAGGTACTATCTCACCCTCATTATAACATAAACCTACTGTACGCGCATGATATATGCGAGTGAGTACCAAAGCGGTTCGACAGCGCTGACACCTGATAAAGAGTGAGAGTGGCCGACGGAGGGATCAGATCCACCTGCCAAACTATTTTGATTACCGGGTGCACAAAGTCCATCCGTTATACATCCACCACCTCCGCCAGTCCAAGAGTTACCCGTATTGATTACCACGTTGGAGTAGTTTGCTCCATCCGTACCGCCAAGAATATTAATTACGCTGTTGCCATATACTCCATGGACGTGACGAGGGATATTTTGCTGCTGAAGAGCAGTTGCCCCAGTTGCTCCAGTAAGGGTAGGTCCACCAGATTGATTATTGTTAGCGGTTGTAGTTGCACCCTTAATGAAACGGTTTAGCAGGTTGGGTGTCGTGCGACCGTTTTTTGTTTGACCGTCACATATAGCCCAACGGGGATTTGTTGCGATATCTTCTACCGTACCAGACCACATAATAATGCCACCGACTGGTACAAAACCTCCATAGCTCGGGTCGACGTTTACGGTATACTGTAAAATGTTGTCGGTTGGGTCGGCAGGGTCACCACCGGGAACTTCAACAGACTGGCTAGTAACCAGAATGCCCGTACCCTGCACGAATGCGCTTTCAAACCGGAGATTAAGCTCTTGGGCTAGGTTGAACGCGCTGACCGCTACTTTGTCACTAATGCCTGTCGACTGACTACCCAGAGCGCCACGGATCATGGATTGATCAGCGAGTTGAATGATGCCGGCTTTAGACGTGCTGGCATACACCTGGGGTGGATTTCTACTGGCGACAATGTCGCCAGTGGTAAGCGACTTAAATATTGTATCGTTGCTGAAGAATACGGTGGTGTTACGACCTAGCACCAGACTTGAGTCGTCCTGCATTAAAAGGGTGTTGCGGACGATGACATTGTTCAGGATCTGGTTGGTCACGTTGCCCGGTTCGCCTTCGGCTGCCAGCGGAATCGCGAATTGCTCGCCGGACCTAAGGTCAAAGACCGTCGTACCAATGTAATAACTGCCTTCCTCGTTCATGCCGGTGGCGTATACTCGGCCGCCGTTTTCCTCAACGATAATTTTTCCTAGCGCAAAATCCTGCTCTAGCGGATCGCCTTGGAAAGTGGGGAACGCAGTGTCATAGTTCAGGTATCCTGTCCATTCCCAGGTGTGACCTGAAGCACGGATTACAGATGGACGGCGTAGGCCGATTCGGAAACCGGTGGCTGTTACACTAGCCGACGTCTTAATGGTTATCGGAGTTACCGACGGACCCAACGCAGCACTGTAGTGGACACCTGACCGGGCTTGCATTGCCTGCAGGGCGATCTTTGTGATGCTCTCAGCCGGGTCTTCCGTTAGTTCCGGGTAGTCGTTATCAACTCTAGGATAGTGATCACCTGTAAATACGTTTCGGGCTTGAGAACCCTGAGTAAGGTAAGTTACGTACTGACCAGGGAATCGGATGTCTTGTTTACCAGGTCTAAAAACCTCATCGTAAGTTCGAACCTGTGTAATAGTTAACGGATCAAGACGCAATTCATTGGAGTCGTTAAGAGGATAACCTGATACCCCCTCTTGTTTCTCCATGATATAGTACGGTTGTGGTCTCCTGATACCACGTTCTTTTAGGTAGCCGTCTAAAACAACACGATACACCCTTTCATCCGCCTTACGTTTATCCGTCGCACGGATAATTTTAATTGCTGAGCGGTCGAAAATAAAATCTAGAGTGGAGAATATAGCATTGGTACCGGTTGGATTACTGGTCAGTTTGTATCTAAAAGCATAGTCAAATCGCTTTAACAGATAACCATCATCATCCAAGTCGGTATCTTCTTCAGCAATAGTTGAGGTCGTAATAGGAACATACCAGCTAGCACTACCGGTTACAGGGTCGCCATTAGAGTCGAGATCTGCTGGACTTTCGTCCCAGACAAAAATCTTAGATCGATCGTCTAAGGCTGTAAACCCGCTAGTGTTAGGGTCTGGGTCTTTAAGATTGCCAGCGAATAAAATCGAATTACCATTTTCATCAAATCCATTAACATAAATTCGTCGACGGTTCGCTCTTTCCGGACCACCAGAGAGTTCCCATGCCGTCTCACTAACCTTTTTAGTGTAAGAAAACTGTCCAAACGCAATATTAGATGCGGATGGAGGATTTACAATAGAGAACGGGGACGCGGTGTTGGAGTTTTGAATGTAAATTCGGATTGTTGCTGGAGGCTTTCCGTCGACTGTCGGGTTATTTTTTACATACGCTAGGGTTTTGTTGTAATCAATGGTAATACCAGTATTTATTTCGGTATCTTCAAGAGTAGGAGGACGTCCATCAGGCAATGCACTGTATGAAAGAGGCAGAGGAGGAATTATTTGGGTAATACGAGTGCCACTATATCCCGATGCTGTGGTTGCTTCGTCTTGACTAAACGACTTTGCTTTGTAGCCAATACCTCGAAGTGAAATATCACCAAAATCAGAGCAGGAATTAGTAATTGATAAGTCGGCTCCAGATTCAGATACGAAGTGGTCGCTATTACCAATAACGAATACTGAGACGATCTGAATCGTCGCATCGTTACTACCCCGCATACCAAAACTTCGGTACTTGAATTCGTCAGTCGTACAAATTTTATATTGTTTGCCTTCCCCTGATTGTTTGTTGGTTGGCGGATCTTGGAAATAAGTAGTAGGTGTGAAACAATTAGGATCGGTTTGTAGGGAGACCTGGGTAAAGTTTGCGGTCACCATTGATTTGAAGCCGGATACTCGGCCTCCATCGGCCCATAGACCGTTTAGTCCAAAAATACTCCGAACGGAACAGTTAAAGACGTAAGGAGATGAGGAGCGGGTAGAGTTGATATCGGGAAGAGGAAGGATACTGCCATCCGTGTCTCGGATTCTTGTTGCACCAGGGTAGGATACAGGAGCACCAGCACGGCTATCACCACCGTCAACCAGCAGGCCAGTTTGGTTTTCTTCAATATCCTGCGACCGATTGGCTTTACTACCTGCAATCGGTGCGACAATGGTGGTTTCGGCTGGAATAGCTTCGAGGCCTTCTGAGCCCCAACCGTCAATATCACGGAAAAGATTATTGAGTCGGCTGTAATATGAAGATTCTGTACCGCTACCGTTGATTTCTGCCTGTGACGCGAACGCGACAGAGGTTACGGTATTATGGCTGCGGGCGTATTGAGGGTTGTCAGTGAAAGTGAGCAAGGAAACATATGTACCACCAGTAACTTTTAGGATCGCGGTGCGCTCAGTTTGAGGATCGTTCTGTACTGGGGTTAACTCCGGTACGTACATCGGTCGAATACGTACTTTTCTCAGGTCGGTGCCGTCGATCGAAATACCTCTTGGAACGATAAGGCCACCGGTTTGTGGGTTAACAGCGGCGAGGTTATCGTAATATAGATCATCGTTAATACTGAACGCACCGTTTACATATTCAAGGGTTACAATCCAGTTAGAGTTAGACGGTGAAATTTTTTCTACCCGGACAACATTGCCAACACCACCCGATTCAGAGTACAAAACACGACCGAGGTTTAAGGAGCGGGGAGGTTGGTTAGAGACCGGATCGCCAACATCGATAGTAAGATGGACAACTCGATCGCCTTGAGCTACGCTGCCAATGCTATAACCAGTCTGGGTTCTTTGTACAAGGCCGGTATCGTCGGTAATAGTAAGCGTGGCCAGTGAACCGGGAGCATTATCGACATAGTAGTCGCCTGGAGCAAGCTCGATCATCACTCGGTCGTAACGGTCATTTGCTTGACCAGATCTGCGTGACTCTCGCACCGCCTCGATCAACGCACGCTCAAGTGTACGGAAGGGGCGGTTAGGCTCAAAACCACCATTACGGATCGAATCGTCACCGATACTCGGATCGACGAAGATTGTATTACGGGTAGTTGATAATGCAGATGCTTGGCCGGTACGGTCGCAACGCGGTGCAGCGGCGACACTGATTAAACCGCCAGTCCCATTAGCGTACAGAGCAACGGAGTTATCATAAACACGGTAACACTTGCCCAGAGTCGGATTAGATTGAGATGGTTCGAAACTATAAATGCCCGCACTAGGTTCTGGATATTGGGTGGGAAGCTTACCTCCATCCGGACACTCAACAGCAGTCCGATCACCGATAAATTCACGACCGCCACAAGATAGAAACGCACCGAGGACAGGATTGCACTCAGATCCTGGTGCTTCTTCAAATTTCCACTGGCCGGTACCGGAGTGGTAAAACAACTCCAGGTGCGCGTCTCGAATGTTAACAATCCAGTCGTCGCTGGAGTTATTGAGCAGTTCGGCAGATACGGAATTCTGGCGAATGATTAGCGGAAACCGGTCAAACGTGCCACTGATGTCCACCACAGCGATGCGGTCGGAGTCGTTGGGGGATTCTGGCAGAGTGAGGATGATACTGCCATTGCTAGTGTCGGCAATAACCCGATCCCATGCCATCGCGGTATAATCCGCTGACTTAATCACCGTATTGGTGAGGTTCTGTGGGTAGGTATTGAGGTTGCCGACAAACGTATTGGGCCTGAGATCTACATAGCCGGTGCCTACAACTTCGCCCGTTGTTGGGTTAGTAGCTAAACCATTTCCGGTGGAGTTTAGCGTAATTTTCGCTAGTGGTACATGTGCCTCGGTTACACTGGGTAACGAGTTACCGATTGATACGGTAACGGGAGCGGTGGCGTTTTCAAGAACATAGAGGTAAGATACGCTATTCGCACCGCCAAGGATTTGAACGGTCTGTCTTGCCCAAGAAATCGGATTGCCATTACGCTTAACAATGCTACCCGCTTCTACTGTTACACCGATACCACCTGAACCGACAGGGCGGGTACTAGGTACACCAGGAACGACTACGGCCGATGTTGTTAGATTCCAACCTAGTACGATGCCATCGTGAGCCGTACGACCTAACGCGGATTCTTGATCGACCCGGGGATCGGCAATTTCCCAATCTTTGATTCGGTCACGTTGACCAATTTGCCAACCCGCCTCATCGCCAGTTGTCGGGTCGGCGTAGTAGTCGGTTCGAGTATCGCCGGTAAACTTTTCTCCTTTCTGTACCTCATTCAGGTACGCGCTAGATACGGCTCTGCCGTTTTGAAATACGATACGATCCACAGCGATGAGTTAAATCCTTCTATTACGCTTTCAACGCAATTTAAGGTACGCGGTGCCAAATAACTCTACCCAACCACTTCGGACTCGGACCGAATGCGCACAGTTCAACAAGGACTAACGCTCCAGTTTCCGCGTAGGTGCTGGGGTCAATGCCCGCTCCCCAATCGACTTCGTAATCGAAATAAGTTGTAAACGACGTCCCTGGTGTCCCTACAAATCGCATCAGAATTCTGAGTTCGCGGTAAAAACTTGCCGGTACATCGCTCGGATTAGGGACAGGTACCGGTAAGTTGTCCGGGTTAGTAACATCAAGGTCGAGGTAGTTGCCTGAGAACAGGTTGGTGTTGATGGGTCGGTTGACACATGATCCCCCGAGTTCGATCGGATTACCTGAGATATCGGCTACCCACAGTCGGCCGTCTGCCGTGTTTGTAATAACCTCACCTTCCGTGCCATCGCCAATAAACGGTTCTTCACCCGGCAGCGAAGTCGTCAGTGTCTGTAAAGTTGCTTCCACGGTAATTTCTCTACCTTCTACTACGCTTTCAACCGTTGAAAGCGCTTTAGAGGGTAATAACATTCCGCGTGTCAACGTTTCTCACTGATTCTTGGTCGACAATTTCCGGACTTGCCGCAGTTGCGTATGGGTCTCCGGGTCGGTACCAGGACGTGGCTAACCAGGTGCGGAGTAAATCAGTACTAGCATTTTTAGGAACGACTCAGCCGAGCGATATTGTTGAGAATGTTTTAAACCCAGAGCATGTCCTAGTGGCGTTACAAAGTGAATATGAAGCTGGTGAAGGATTTACGAGGTATGTAGACTCAGGATCTAAGACAATACAAGCGATAGCCAGTGACTTGTATAGCAAAATTCTCCAGGCTTATAATGAATTCGGGACGTACGAATCCTCGCTAACTGACTCACTGGAATATGTTTCAAACGGATTAGGGATTAATAATCAAAGGGTAAAAGATAAACTACTGGCCACAGTTTCCGATCTCGAGCTTTTTAGTCGAATGGCGGCTAATATGCCAATCAATAAGCTTGATAAACTTCCTTCCGGAGCAAAGATTAATTTAAACGATAGCGTTAATCTAGATACTGATTCCAACGGTGTTGCGTTGACTACCGGGTACTTAACTCCCTCTCAATACTGGAACGGTACTGCGTACCCTGGTGCAGGAAGTACGGCGGATAATTTACCGAACACGTTTATAACCTCGTTGACCGAAGGCTACAAGGGTTACGCGACCCTTCAACCCCTCGACGACCTGCTCCGCCCCGGTCTTGCCTCACTCGTATCTCTTGCCGACATTAACGACCTTCGAAACGTCTCTCGCTCTGTTTCCGGTCTTGGAACCATCAGTACGGCCAAGGATCTTACTGGCCTTGGTCGATTCAGTATAGCGGATGAGGCAATGTACAACCTTGACCTGGCGGAGATTATTGTCGAACGAAACGGTTACACGGTTTACGACCCGCTGACTGATTCGAATGGTGATTTTATTGATCCGGCGAACGTACCAGATTACGATGGTGTTAATGCCGACTCTGGATTACCTTATTCTTCCCGCATCCGCTCAAGCACATTTTAATCATGGCTACAGAAATTTTTGGTCCGTTATTACCGTTACAGCTTGATAGTCGGAATGTAAACGACCTTGTCCGAGCGATACAGTCACGGATTCATATTGAATCGGGTGGACAGTTAACTGATTTTACGCCCGCCTCTCCTCTAGCCGCTATCAGTGAAGGTCAAGGATTCGCACAAGCGGAATTACTTTATTACCTTAACGCGTTGCCGGAAGCAGTGACGATTCAATGGCTGAGGAGTCTAGGTATCCAGAGACGTATTGGGTCCAGAGCGACAGTTAATATAACCTTTAACCGTGTACCTGGGTACAGTCGACCAGTAACAATCCCATCAGGGACTAAGGTGTACGCGAATGGCGGTCAAGTCTACACCCTACTCGACCAAGTTCGGATGACTGGGTCAAGCGCAACTGTCGCCGCGCAGTCGGAGAGATGGGGAAGCGTCTATAATGTGCCTTCCGGTTCAATCGGTCGCATCGAGCGTAACTTTATGGGTTTGGATACCCTTACGAATAACGAGCCGGCGGCCGGCGGTACAGACCTTGAAACCGTGGACGAAATGAAGTTCCGCGCGTTTGAACTATTCGGTCGGAGAAACCTGACCTCACGTTCCGATTTTGAAGGCGAAGTTGCTTCTATCGCTCCCGAAGCAACCCTGGTCAAGGTGATGAACTACGAGGAGAGATTTGGTACCGACTCACGTGGTGTATTTGTTATTGCCGGTAGAGATGATGGATCGGCTCTGAGCACGACAACACAATCACTATTGCTGACTTCGTTGCGTGATAGAGTACCTTTGGATGTTAAGATCTACCTCGCTCCGCCGACTGTCATTCCGGTCGAAGCGGTAGTCAGTGTGCTTTGGGATCCCAGAGCTACAACTACATTCACTGATACGCTTGCCGAACAGATCCGCACTTTACTTAACGACCTCATATATCCATCCACCATCGGATTAGGCAACGATCTCTCCGTATCTACGGTTTTACGTGAAACCCTTGCGCTCGACTTTGTAAACGACGTCTCTATTCTAGACCTCAAGCAAATGGCTCTCGATCCAACTGTTACCGGTGCGACAGACGGGTTGTGTGGCAGATTTTTGGGAACAGAAGACGAAACCGCGGGAACATGTACGTACGAGTATTCTCAGGTTGTTGCAAAGACGTCAACCGAACCCTTAAAAATCCCCGATTCGACATCGGGCTTTAGACTTTACCGTGCAGTCGTATCGCTGACGTCGGTTGTAGATTTTAGCACACTAACGTACACTTACGGGGCTGAATATGATATCGTCTAATAGCACTTGGGACAGAGAAAATAGCAAGAAGTCCGTATCGCCAGCATTCATATACGGACGCAGCAAGGTTACCTACGAGTTCCCGAACCGACGTTCGACTAAAATTTTTAGCCATAAGCTAGGAAACATAACATTCCGAGACGGATTAGCCAACGACTTGGAAACAAGCCGTAACGACCTTATCACGAATCTCTACGGGACTAGAGATGTTGGCGGATATGTATACAAGTCAGTGTCTCATGTCCATATCGTTTCAACACTCATCGGTAGCGATCTCACCGTTCTCGGCCATGGCGTACCGGTCAAAAGTGGCTGGGAAAACTGTGCAATGGTAGGGACAGATTGTGAGGAGGGCGAAAGCGATACTAAATGTGAGGTTGGAAAATGTCGGATAGGGACATTGACAAGGATGTCTGGAGACAAGTGGCGTTACGACTCACTTACTGTACCAGGACTGTATTACTTTGTGTTTGGAAAAGAATCAATCACTCTACGCAGCGTAACAAAGGGCAAATTTACACTTCCGGCAGGCATAGGAACAGTTAACGTGCCGCGTATTGCAAGCATTCCGGCAACAGTATACTTACCCCCCGCTACCTACTCCACCGAAACATTCACAAGACGAGTAATAACAAAGTTGAATAGTGACGGTTCGGTGAGGTCGCTTACAGATTCGGTCGATAACTTTCTCAGGGTGTTATTAGACGGGTATTACGCAGAAGTCCGGGTAGAGGTAAAAGTTAAAAACAATTTGCTCGAGACTTTAAAATCTCAATTGTCCACTATCTGGCACGAAGCTGCATCTGGTGCTATCGAATCCGTTTGGTCGCAACGATATGCTGGTACTGATATGACAAATAGGGAGTTTGGTATTCAGGCGTATTCAGCGTTAACGAGCTTGTACGGCCAGGGACTTCAAGTGATGTTAAGTGGAATTCGAGGTTCAAAGGTGAGTGTCGACGGATCGATCGGGCGTCCGGTATATGGTCGTTTGCCCGGTGTATCAGGGTCGTACAACGACGAGTCAAAGGATACAGTTGCAAAGTGGTTAACGGCCGGATCAGACGATTTGTTGTCAGGAACCAAAACGGTACTTGATAATTTTTATCGTACTTATCTTGATTCCGAAACATGCTATCCGCTCAATCTTGATTGGCTGGCTCAGCACTTAGGGTTTGTCGGAGGATTATGGAACCTTGAGTGGCCGACGGAAGTAAAGCGTATTTTGCTTGCTAACGCACACGTAAATAGAGTTACCGGATCAATGTGGACACAAAATCCTGAACTGGATACACTACGTAAAACTGATTTTTCTAAAATTGAGAGAGTATCAGTGAATACAGGGACTGGCGTGGTATCCACTGCCTACCGGTATGCGTCTAAATCTTTTAACAGTAATACCGATCTCACTTCGTTAACTACGTATAGCAATCTTATCATCGATGTAAGTAGATGGCAAGGAATATTTCCTTCCAGGGGAAATTTAACAACACTGCTATTTATGTTCTGGACGTTAGGAATCAAAGCCCATAGTCCGGAAGAGCTAAAATACTCTGATAATTCATATTTCGTCCGTAGCGGTCTCAGGGACCGAGAAATTACCGCACCAGTTAATACTCCATACATGGTAGATGTTTTACGAGTAGGTGATGACGTCGACGCGGAGACTGGTAATTACCCGAATCAATTGATCGCGGATATTGGAACGTGTCAAGACGAGCTGTCAGCGAATACTGTTATCGTCCGTATGCCGTTTTACTACAATCGAAATGGGAGAAGCTGGGACGCAGCGAGACAAATCCTGGACAATTATATGCCCAATACGGCGATAAATAGGATACAATATGCGTATGCGGTAGCTGATCTACTAGTTGCCGATGATGTGTTTTTTGAACCGGTCAATGCATGAAAAAAGATAATCCGTTTATTCCTATGGCCATATTGGCCGAAGCGCAGAGACGCACGGTCGAAGTTCTAGGAGTACCCTACGCTGACCCGTTTAACGAGGAAGGAGTTATTGTTGACGTAAACGATCCGAAGAAACTCGGACGTGTCAAAGTAACAACCAACGACGACATCACTTCGGACTGGATACCAGTAAACGGATCGAACAGTGGTGTGCTAAGTGCGAGATATTTGGGCGCTAAAGTGTTGGTTGGAAAGACTAATGGACGATCAGAAAATATGTATGTTATTGGAGTGTCTCGCACCGACCCGGAGATTGGTATTACAGGCAATCCAGTACAGTTACCAATTCTCGACGAGAGTGTTGGCGGAAAGTCGGATGACATCGGCATGAAATGCAATGCTGGAAACAGTGGCCGGATGTATATCCTGAGCAACGAGATGAATCAAGATGTCGTGGTGTGCTTACGTCGAACCAGTAAGCAGGTGGGAAGTAGTAGCGCCTGGTCATGGAAGTCGGTGACCAGTGGATTGTGGGTCGAAAAGGGTATAAACCCTGGCAACAGTAGCACTCCGGCGATTAACCAGGCGCAAGTGCGAAACCCTGGTATCCCGGAGTGTACAGAGGCATCTCTAGGAGAAGTACATGAGTTTACTGAAGATCGGGGATTCCGTACAACTACCATTGTGTGTAGACGAGATGAAAATAAAAATTTTTCCTGGATGCCATTAAGTGCACCGCCGGTATTCTTTCGTTCAGCGTTGCCAAAGTGTACAGAAACGGTTCATGGCATGGAGGCCGTAATAGATGATGGAAATAATTCGGAATTTTTGGTATGTCAGAGGTATCAAGGATTATTGCGGTGGGTGCGTCAGGGCAGTCGCATTCCGCATAAATTTTACAGCAAAGAGAAGCCGCTAAGCCGGATTCAGTTCACTAGCACGTTTAATGACATCAAGGCGTTAGAAGAAAATCAGCAACTTAGTGAGAACGACAAATGGCAACAAGCAGCGGACATTATCGACGCTGCTTTGGACGAGACTGTAAAATCTATACCTTTGACTGGCACCGATCCGAAACTCAAAGAGTTGTTGAAGCTTGCCAACCTCGTACCTGATACGGCATTTGACGGTGCACAGGTCTTAAAACGAGTGGCGAGTGAGAGTCTACGTAAACGGACCGGACTCCCAATCGAATCTATTACAAGGATCATTGCGGATGACCTGAATAGAGATGGTGAGCTATCGCTTGATAGCCGGCAAGCGTTAACAGCCATAGGGAAAACAGTCGATATTTTGGTAAACGGTACGGCGGATGGGAATATCGACGCCGCGTTACTACAAATCGGACGGACTGGTCTCCAAAGTGCGTTGTTGTCGCTTGAGCCCAGAGCCGCCTCTGTTATGACAGCGTTGATGGGTAGCGGTATTGGCGGTGCGGTAGATGCGGCGGTGGCGATAGGCCTGGACCAACTACCACCGGAGGTTAATAAGTATGCCGGTCCGGTAATCAATATTGCCAAAGACCTGCTAACATCGAAATATCCAGCTAGCTTGGGAAACATCCTTAACTCCGCCGCAGGTGGCGGTCTTCTCAGCGCGGTGAGTGGGACGATTAACAATGCAGTGGGAAGTGGAATTGTTTCACCGCAACTGCTTGGGACGTTAGCGACCGGATTAACGGATGGGAGTTTGGGCGATATTCCGAGGCTATTCGGCTCTCTCAGCAATCTAGACTCGATTGTAAAAACGCCAGCGAGTTTAGGGTCTTTGCCCGTGCTAGCTACTACCGCTCTTGGGTTAGTCGGACAAGCCGGAGCGATGAAAGACCTGTTAGGTAGTGGAGGTATCGGCCTCGATAATCTTAATGATCTGATCGGGAACGGATTTAATGCCGCGTCGACGATTGTTAGCGGGGTAAAGGGGTTGGCTTCTGTTTTAGGTGGAGGGGCAAGCGGTCTTGGTTGCCCGTGCGATCCAAAATGCCGTAAAATTGCACATGGGGAGGATAGCGATGGGAATAACCTCGTCGAAAAGTGCGGTGCAATGACAGCGAATAATGCGAATTCCTACTCTCCTACCGGTAATCCTCTACAGAATAATTTCGGACCGATTGCGTTGGATCTTGGCCTAAAGGCGACAGAGGTTGGTGCGGAGTTAATTCCGAAAAACATTCGAGATCTTACCGGTTACATAAAAACCGTAGCGCGGGCTAAAGATATGGCAGAGAAGTTCTTTAGTTCCCGTAACGCGGACGAAGTTGAGAAAATTTCCGAGCTTGCATATACGCTTGAGGCGGTAGAAAAAGGTCTAAAAACTGCCGACAACAACATTACTCGTGTTGAATCAGTTGAAAAGAAACTTATCGACTCGATGTATGATATGCTAGAAGCGATTGTATACAATCGAAAAGGGACTGGTCGTGGGACGGCGATTATTCCGAACTTGATACGAGATGTAAGGGAAAATTCTCAAGCAGTAAAGGATTTGTACAAGTTTGTTGAAAAGCTTGATAGCGTTAAAGACGGAGGTACCGCCGGTGTTACTGTTACCGAGCGTATCGCTCGCGCGTTTCAAAATATTCCAGATCTCCAGGCGCTTAATCGACTAAATCGTCAAGAGGCATTGAGGGTACTGAGAAAAGGGATTACTCCAGCGTACAGAGAATGGAAGACTATGAATCCGTTAGGTGGTGGTGGCTTGGGGAGTTACGGTCCTCCCTTACCGGATCCTTACGATAACGAACGGACATTATTCAATCGTGATCGGATTTTGGCGATTTCGCTAGAGTCTAAATTAGCTGATGACAACGGACCACCAGATGACGAGACATTGCTCGATTCTGTATTGTCACCTGAGCAAACGCAACTCCTTAAATCGATATCGGGCATGGGTGAGGAGGCTACAAAGGTTGGTAGTAACATTCTTAATGGAAACAGTGAACTAGGTAGTATTATCCCAACCGCCGCAAGCGACGGTGAAAGCACGTTATACGATGTGATCGTTGGCAGAGAGGGGCAAACGAATTGTGAATAAAGCGGAGATGGCAAAAGAAAAGGCGTTAGTCTTAAAAATGACGAGCCACATCACCGATCTTAGCCCTGAGGAAAAGAAAGAATTGCTTCGGCTTCGTTGCCGTACCGAGTTCGTTACATTTGCAAAATACATTACTCGCGAAGTATCTAGCAGCGGGACATTCGTACCGTACAAAGTTCACGAGCTTATCTGTCACTACGTGCAGAATATTTGTGATGGCAACGCAGACTACCGAAGAACCGTAATCTCTTTACCTCCAAGAACTGGAAAGTCTATGCTACTCAGTAAATTAATGCCGAGTTGGCAGCTAGGCAGATCGCCCACAGCTCAAATGATCATGGCGTCGTACGCGTTGAAACTGTCCCAGGAGAACTCCCGAGCGATATTAGCATATGCGACTAGTGAAGCGTTTCAATGGATATTTCCGGAGTGCCTTGTATTAGAAAAGAACTCGAATCTAAAGACGATACGGTCAGAGCAGGGTGGTTTAATCATGTCTGCGTCGGCTGGTGGTGGTGTAACCGGATTCGGGTACGGAGTTATCAGTGAGGATGATCTTCCTGGTATCGGGATCCTCGACGACCTTCTAGAAGACGGTAATAGTGCGCAAGTCCTTGAAAGCACTTTTTCCTGGGCCACAACGCAGTTTTTAACTAGAGGTCTCCCCAACAACTGTGTGGCAAGTATTGGCACAAGATTTCACAAAGAAGATGTGTCTGGGAGGTTAATTTCCAGCGACCCTGATGGGTGGAAACAACTTAACGTTCCGGCCTTGTGTGTCGACGAGGAGACCGACCCGTTAAGTCGTAAGCTTGGAGAATCTCATTGGCCAGAATTTTTTCCCATTCACGCTCTCGAATCAATTAAAAAACAAGACGAGAAAACCTTTGAAGTACTGTATCAGGGGAATCCTAAAGGGGAAAGCGGAGCGATTTATAAGGATTTTTGGTTTGAGTATCACGATAAAAATCGGGAGAACTACGAGTATGTATATGCAACTGCGGATACAGCATTGAAAAAGGGTCAGGAGAACGATGCGTCGGTAATCTGTGTGTTTGGGGTAGTCAAGAAAACCCGCAAACTCCACCTCCTCCATGTGTACCAGGAGCGAATGGAGTTTCCCGAACTCCTCAAGGCGTTGCCGCTATGGATGAAGACTTGGAAGGTGAGAGCGTTGTATATCGAGGCGCGGGCGTCAGGGTTGCCACTTATTCAAATGCTTCGTAAGGAGATCCAGATTCCGGTTAAGGAGGTCATCCCGGTCAAGGATAAGGTTCTCCGGGCGAACGAGGTTGCTCCGGTAGCTGAGGATGGTAGGGTCTCAATTTACTCAGGTATCCCGGACCTTGGTAGCCTGATGTCCGAATTGACCGCGTTTCCGTATACCAAACATGACGACTTTGTTGATTCGTTCTGTAGTGGTTTAAAGGTCTATCGCGATGAGATTATGGGGTCGGCTAAGGCTGCACACGGTGGTAGTCGGATCCACTTACCGACTACTAATTATAGTGGCGGACAGCAACGACTTACCAGCCGGCTTGGTCGCGGATCAGTTAATACGTCGTACTTGTGACATTTTTGTGCTATAATACATATGTATTCGTTTTTAACGGAGAAAAATGACATCGGAATTTAAGTACCGGACAGTGTTTTTTACGATGCCTGGCTGTGCGGCATGCGAAGCTATGAAGCCGATTTGGGCTAAAGTGGCTGGTGAAGTAGCCGAAGAGTATCCAGAGCTCCGGGTGGGTTGGGGAGAATACGACGTTCTAGACGATAACTGGGAATTTTTAGAGTCGCTTGTCCCTGGGACATCTGGTCAAGGGACCCCGGAGTTCGCCGTCTTTGACGATGAATGTGAACTCATTGCATTTAACGGTGATGGCATTATGGCCGCTAGCCAACTCAAAGACTTTATTATCTCATCCATCCATGGAGCTTAATTCGAGACGGAGGGGCAAGAGATCGGAGTACGAGGTTACTCGCGATCGGCATATTCGTGAGAATATGTGGAAAGCGGCTCATGCGGCGAGAAAAGTCGCAACGTTTAGTGGTTTACCGTTTGAAGAGTTGAGATCGGTAGCGTTAGAGGCGATGGTGAAACTGTATGACAAATGGGATCCGAGCAAGGCGAATTTTAGTACTTGGCTCAATCGGTCTATGACGTTTCAGATTCTTAATTATCTTCGTGACAGTTCACGAATGATCAAGATGCCGAGATCATATGCTGACGCATATATGAAGATTCGGAAAATCATTGGCGCGAATCCGGAAATCAGCGATGACGACGTTGCCGAACAAACTGGTCTTGATCCGATTCTGATCCGTGAAACCCGTAACGCGTATCAGGTTACGTATCAGGAGGTAAACGAAGACACCGAGATGCCGATTGATGATGATGACCCGGATCCTGATAGTATTAAGAAGATGCTAACGGATTACAGCGGGACGCTAGAACGGTTATCTGATTTACCAGAAAAGGAATACAACTTCCTAGTCGATGTATATATCCATAAACGTGCATTATCGACTATCGCGAAGAAGAATCCGGGAGTTTGTACTCATGAAAAGATTCGAGAACGTACGGATGAAATACTACGTAAGGTTCTGAGCGACGATGAGTACTAGACGTTATGTGACCGTATGCGGTCAAGAGTATAACAAAAAAGGGTTCGCGGCTAAGTGGAGTGCGATGGTGGCTGGCTATGAGGCTGGTGTCACCTTGATCCCTGCCGACACCTCTTTCGTTAACGACATCTTGCTTCGGATTCCTCGCTTCGCTAGGGTGTTGGCCCGAGGACGAGTATCGTACAAGGTTGTCAACCAGACGTTTAACGGGAAACGGGTCAAAGGTATCGTACTTGTGACACCGAATTCTGGCTACGAGGTGTGGGTGGGTAAGCAGGTAGTGGTGAAGGCGATGTTTCCGCCGATTAATGCGCCCGATCCGTCGAAGGAAAATCGCAGGAACGTCTTACGTGCGTTGCGAGGGGTCATTGAACCGCAGATCGCAGAATATCGTAAACGGTTTAAGGGGCAATCGGTTGTCAAATCGTCGTTAACTGGTAAGCCGATATTCGGCGCTTACCATATCGACCATGTATATCCGTTTATTCGTCTGGTTGAGGAGTGGTGCAGGGAGAAGGGAGTGGACCTGGAGACGTTAAAAGTGAAGTGCATAGGCACAATATGCCGACTCGAATCCGTAGACCTCGCCGAATCCTGGTTCGATTACCATGCGTTACACGCGGAGTTTCAAGTCCTCGACGCGGCGGAGAATGTATCAAAGGGAGCCCGATATTTCGGGAGACCGAAAAATTCTATCGAAGATTCGTGACGCTTCGATAGCCAAGATTTCGTTGATTTCGGGGGAGTCGGATTGAGCCCGGTTCAACCATGGGCGGTTGGGGTCGCGAGCCTTAGTGTACCCCGACACTGTCGCATATACCTGCATCGGTTTTCTGCCCACTAACGATTCCGACTGGCCGCCGTAACGAGATTGAAGGTAACGGATAACAGGGGAGTCAGGTCCCTGCCTCTCAAGTTCGACTTCGAGGGATTTTAACGAACTCTGCAGGGAATCGAATAGCTGTTCTCCGTAGTTACCGCTATCTATCTCGACTGTCGCTGCTTCAATCGACTTAACGTACTGGGAGATGTTATGGGTGAGTTCGCGACTATATCCTTCTGCGACAGTGCGTAGAAACTCTGCCCGGACCGATTCGGCGATTTGAGATACCGCTTCGCGTTTAGCGATTTGCTTAGCGGAATCTTCAATTATGTCGCGTATAAACAACCCGAGCAACGACTTAATTATCATTAGTCGTTAATTCGCTGGCATTTAAGCCCCGGGTATATCTTTGCTGCTTGCTGTGAACGTTCAGGGATTGCACCTTTACCTCTTTCATAGTATTCATTCCATAACGATGCAGCTTCCTCCGGAGATTTAGCAGCATTCATTGCTGCAACTATACCAGGCTTTACATCTTTACCCTCTTTAATTTCTTTTACCATAAACTGCATTTCACAATCTAAAGTGCTCTGGCTTCCACAGGCTTTTCTAATTCCGTCTTTACGTGTATAGCACCACTGAGCTATACCATAACCAGGAGTACCATCCTGTGTACAGCCAGCCCCAGGGTTTGGTAGATTATGTCTATTAGCTCGTATTCCAGATTCCTCCTGAAAATTTCCTAGTACACCAGCATAAGCGTAGGGATTTGTAATACCAACCGACCTTAACGCCCCCATTACCTGATTCATGGTCGATGTAGAAGCTTTGAGATAATCCCCTTCGTAATTACATTGTGATGCCGGAAAACTCCCGGTTACACTCGCACCGATTCCTGCCCGGTTGAAATACTCCTGGAACCTTTGTGCTTCAGAACATAGAACTTCACATGACGATTGCGTTTCATTATATTTCCAGCACAAATCTCCCAATGACCGGATATACCCGTAGTAATCGTTTGTTTTTTCAAATTCGCCCGTGAGTTTAAACGACTGCACGTACTCCTCAAACGTCGGAACTTTAATTTGCGAGGTTATATTACCCCAGTCTGATATACCGGTGATTCCGACTCGTAAATCTCCTTGGCTCCAGTTGTATCGTACATTTTTAACAAACCATTTGGAGAACCGGCCAGCTATCCAGATTCCCGGATCGATTTCAGCCGGCCGCCCTTGCTCCACCCACTCATCGTAGCGGGTAATAAGGGATAAGATCGTACGACCAGGGATGATGCGTAATGCTCGTGGGACGCCACGAAACTCTGTAGAAACTTCAGCACCTATTGGTGCCGGTCCACTTTGTACACCACGACCGTAACGGGAACCGTTGCCGACAGTATTGGTCTTTACTTTATTCAAAGCTTCATCTTGGAGGTGAGCCAGAAGAATATATTTACCGTCCGGTCTTTTTACTTCAACTGCATTACCATAACCCTCGTAACCTGAGCTCCCATTTTGTAATACTTTGGTGATTACAGCACCTCCGGTAACTGATACCTCTTGCCCATTAATAGATTCACCCGCCGGACCTGGCCCTGAGAAATCTAACCCAGCATGCAGTTTTCCATTTCTTGGGCCATAGCGCGAGTAAACCCCCCATTTACTGGCAGGAATTCCTCCTATTAAAATATATGGATCGATGTCTGAAATCTCATTCAATGGTTCTCCTTTGGCTAAAGGTGATGAACGTATTTCAGCATGTAGGTGTGGGCCTGTACTGTCACCGGTGTTTCCTACTCTTCCTGCGAATTGATCTCCGGATTGTCCCGGAGAAGTCGGTCCACTAGGACTATTGCTTTCCGTTTTGCTAAGGCCGATGTTCTTGAGCTCCTCATCCGTCAGCGCTTTCGCTGGTACCGCATACGACCAAACAATGGCGGGAGACACAGTGATAACATCGGAGTTATTGGTATTCAAGATATAAAATCGAACAAACTCCGGCTTATCTGCTGTCGCCGTACCGATCTGCTCGTTAATTTTTACCTCCGTCCCAACTACGAGTTTGTCTTCTATTTTTGTTAGATTTTGCGTTTCCTGGTAAATCGCTTTGTTCCGACAGTCCTTTTTATCTTTTTTACAAAAACGAAGAAAATAGTTCGTACCGATAACCACCCTACCACTATCTTTTGATGTTCCTGTCGTTATTCTGCCATCCAGCATCGCAATCGGTTTCTCACCATTCACACCAATACCATACATATTCGTGCTTTGACGACGCTCGGTCGTAACTTCGGGACCGTTTTCTCTCCAGACAAATCCGCTAGAAGATAGACTATCGCTGTAACGCTTGGTTAACTGAGTAAATTGGGGATCAAAATCAGTCAGATTCGTCTTCGCGTTCTTCAGTTTTTCTTTACGAGTATTAGGGTAAATGTTATCAAGAACGTATTTTTCATTTTCTCCCAAGCTCGCCCGATCGTATTCAAATCCAAGACCTAGTTGAGTTTGATATTGGTAGTTTTGATTAAAAACGCTCGGATCTACTTGACCGGTGATACTATAGCCCTCGTACAACCCTTTGCCGAGATAGAATACCGAGCAGCCCTGGTTTAAGTTCGCTCGCGTACATATGGAGATCTTTTTCGCGTATTCCTTTATCGGAAGAGTCAGCATGTTACCGCCAACACTACTGAGATATTTCCGTATTACCTCTTCCGCCGTTACCCCTTTCTCCTTAAACGACTTCGGCATAACGTAACGCTTCGTATCCGCCTGAGTCGGATCGTTACAAAACGAGACGTTATAGTCGTAGTCGTTTATAATCTTTTCGAGGTTTTCTTCGAGCGTTTTGTTTTCCTCGAGTTGATAGTTGACTAGATTCTGGTTGAACGTTACGGTTTGCGGGTCAACACCCATTAACGAAACTCTCGGATACGAATTTCCATGTTCAATATTGAACGACTGCAGACGAAAATACGTGTCAAGTCCGAATCGAGTTCCCGCCACTTCATACCATAATTTAATCAAGATGTGGGCGAAATCTCCGAATCCGCCAGTACGGAGGCGAGGATCGTCAATTTCGAGGAATGGGAAGCATTTACCGGATGATGGATCCTCTCCGTCTTTACATGCCGGCAACATGATATGGTTTGCTGCTGCCGCCGACATACTACTATACGCAGCAGCGGAATCAAAAAGGGCTGCCCAGGCGACACCGGTTAAGTACGGATCGGTCAGTGTAACATTCGCTGTTGAACCCATCAACGCACTGACGAACTGAGTTGCCTCAGTCGTACCCTGCATGTTTAGGCTTGCAGCGTTTGGTGACCAAACTAGGTTTAGCGACGCATTCGCTACCTGCTTTTCGCTAAAAATGATGACACGTGAACTGCCATACGGCCTGTACCCAACTACGCATTTACAGCGGTACAGGCCGGACATCGGTTTCGTTTGCTATCAACCTACGCTAGTGACAGTCGCAGTGCCACCAGATCCTGTAGAGGACCCCTGACCTGAAACGCTACTGTCGATAGTCAAGGTGACCACGTCACCTACAGCGAAACCATTACCAGCATCAGTGATTGCGGTAATGGTGGTAATAACACCACTGGCAATGGTCGCTTCGATTGTGGCTGCGGCGTACTGGGCAGGGTCGGTCCGATCGCCTAGGGCCAGGGTGGCTAGGAATACGACATTGGCCTGGTTGTTGTCTGTGCCGTCAATTGTATAGCCGCTACCGCCACTTCCCAGTGTCAAAGTTAGAATCGGACCGACGGGGGTGACATTATCAATGATATCAGATAACGTAACGCTAAGAGCATAAACCGCAACCATGAAATGGTATCCTCTTTCACCAGCGATACCGACATAACGGGTGACGTTTACAAGCTGATTGTTAAGTGTAACATCATATGGGTTTGTAGGTACATCGGGGTTATTGACCAGTGCATCGACAATAAGCTCCAGGACACCGTAAGCAAATTTTCTTGATTCGAAACCCATGCTCGGACCACAACCGATAAACTTATTAAGTAGCGCGGTACGGGCGGCCGGTGTATTAGAACCGGTATTGTATTCTAGTACGAGCTTGTTAGCAAGTACAGTGGTCAAAAAAGTTTGCAGTTCTAGTTTATAATTGAACTGGATGCCTACTAGTTTTTTAAGCGTTGCGGACATTGGGAATTTACCCGTTAACTATGATCTCTCATATAGCTTTCAACGGGATGGGTCAAGCTGTGCAAGTCCACCCCTTGTGCTGATTACTTTTCAGATTGGCAACTTGGCTCAAACATGACCTCTTTAATTTTTGATCTGGAAACATTTTTGCTAACTCGGCACAGGATTTTTGAAGCACTTGCCCATGGACCGGGTGGTGCCAATCTCTAGAAATATTCCCCTTGTGTCTTTTCGAAGAGTTTTTATTTTCTAAAAGTCTCCAACCCTTATAGTGAAAGAGTTTATGATTAGCGACGAGACTGAGAGCACTAGAAAAAAGTCTTTTTTCTGGAAACATGTTAATTAGATCTGTCAAAGACTTTTGCAATATGGCTCCGTGAACAGGGTGAAACCAGTCTCTTGGCTTGTAAAACGGACTTTTTTCTCCTCGGCGATTAATTTTTCTTTGAGACTCAGACATTTTTCTTTTAGAAGAGTCTGTATGCTTTTTACCAGTCATATGGTTTTTCTCTCCTAGCAAAGCTTCAGATATTTTACGTTTATTTTCCTCTGTGTGTTTTTTCCCATACATTGGGTTGTTTTCCCCAGACAACGCGATTGAAATTCTCTTTCTGTGCTGTTTTGATTTAGTTTTACCTTTACGTGTTTTAGACATCTTTTTTCTGGCATCCTCTGAACAGGTTTTCCCTGTAGAATCAAAGTAAAATCCTGTTGAAGTTGCACGAGATTTGTTGGCAAAAATAGGATTTTTAGCTACATTGTTTACTCTGTGTAACTCTATTTCATTCTGCAAGGCTTCCTCTCTCGATGAATAAACTTCTAGGATTGCTTTACCTATAGGTTTAAAGGATACATCTGTATATGATCCCAGATATGGATCTGTTTCAGGGGTCTTATCAGCAGGGCATTTTCTATACCCTATATATAATCTACCAAATGGATCAAAGGATACATAGGTATACCAAATACTTTCTTTAGACCGCATAGTTTTTAAATTAGTCGGATCTTTAAAAGATTTCCTGTACGATACATCCCACCCACCGGCACGGCTGGTGTTGCCGCTGCTGCGGCAGCGTCATCAACAAAATCCCGGAGACCTGTGAAATCGATACGGGAAAACGCCACAGCGGTTGTGCCGTTTACGGTACGGGCGATACCATCCGCGCCAACGTAGTAAAGTGATTGAGCCGGTTCGTTAAGAAATAATTCTCCCCGTTTCGCTGCGCTCGCATTGTTGTTGTACAGTCCCTGTACGTATTGTTGGTTATGGGTGACGTCAGCGGTAAACCGGACGCCCCAACGGGGGAGTGGGACAGGCATGGGCGGCAGGGTGGGTACTTCTACCTTGCTTTCAACGGGCAAAAGTCGTAGGATATGGTCTCTATGCTAACGGATCCATGGAAACGATTATTGTTCTTGGTGCGGACCGGGTTGGTAAAACCACGGTAATAAGAAATACAAGCGAACAGCTTAAGGGGTACGGATCAACTATTACAATCGCACACTTCGGTGCGGTGAACTCGAAATCCCACTCACCTGTCCAGCAGTTCACTGACTTTATCGGGTCGTACGACAACCGTGCATGTGATTTTCTCATTTTTGACCGGTTTGTCTCTGATACATTGTTCTATGAACCGTATCGGTATCAGCTTCCACCTATCCCCCATGCCTATGCGAGCGAGGTGGAATCGATGCTGATTGAGGTGTCAGAACGTCTAGATATCGTGCTAATTAACCATGCCTGGAACGATGACATGGTAGAACGACATAGAGATGAAATTGTCGCTGAGAATCCTGGCTGTACAAGTTACTGGATAAATGCGCAACTAGAAAAACGACGTGCTGAGCACGAAGCGTATTACGAGTTTACACGCAACTATTTAAGCAATACGACAATCGTTCCCCAAAGTTCTGTTCATTACCTTGACGGTGACCTGTACAGTGATGATATCAATTTATCATATTGCGACGGACTCGAAATCCCCTAAATTCGTTGAAAGCAGTATAGGAAGGACAGATCAGTGTGATTCACGACCTGCCAAAATTCCCATGGGCGTACGTACACATTGTGTGCTGCGCCCATTTTTTGTATCTACACCAATTACATGGCCAAAGCACGGACGCGGAGAGAAAAGGTAACCGAGGCATCGGTACCCGGATACGATGAAATCGCGTATGGGATCCCTGCGACACGGGGTGACGGGCTTCACCCCGTCCACCCTATGAACGATAGCCAAAAGGAAGCGATGGACCATTTAAGGAATAAGACTCTAACTATTCTTACCGGCCCACCTGGAACCGCGAAAACGTTGTTATCAGTTTACGTCGCATGTGAACGGCTGCAAAAACGGCAAATCGATAAGATTTATTACATTAAGCCGATTGTCGATACGCCAGGTGAGAAGGGTATTGGATATTTGCCCGGATCAGAGATGGAAAAACTTGAACCTCACCTGGCCTCTTTGCGTGACGCATTGAGTGTGTTTATGGCAAAAGGAAAGGCGGACTATTTGGTTGATAAAAAAGTTATTGAGTTTCTGCCCATCGAACACCTACGCGGCCGGTCACTTCATCGTTGTATGATTATTGCCGACGAGATGCAGAATGCGACAAGCCATTCGGTTCTTACCATTCTCTCCCGTCTTGGTGACCATAGCACTATCGCGTTACTCGGAGATGTAATCCAACGTGATCTGGCCAACCGGTTTGGTAAAGACGGACTATCAGATGCCGCCCTACGACTATCTCACCTAAACGAATTTGTCGGCCATGTTGAATTCGGCATGAACGACATTGTACGGTCTGAATTTGTCCGCAACGTTATTTTGTCATATCGCGACCTTTACGAATCAAAGGCTGCGTAGCGGCAGAGGGAACGAAAAGGCCAGCCGTGAACATCCATCGGTCTACACACTGATTAGGATCAAACGGCCCCTTTGTCCAGTTTGGGATCTCACAAGCGGACAAAAATGCTAAACAAAATATAAGTTCTCCGGCCAAAAACCACACGCTCTCAAATATGCTAGTTTTGTTACCCATTACGTGTATCCCTCTACCCCGCTTTCAACGTTGAAAGCCATATAGAATAGTATATTGTCTGTAGCATGGCGACTCGTGTAGATAGGGCTTCTGGTCTTTCAACCCTTAACGAATCGAGTCTGCTTAGGAGATTTAGACTCCGGTCGCCTAGAAAAGAAGGCGAAGCTAATTTTATTGGCCTAAAACGGTCAGAGGCGTTGGCTGATATCGACGATCCGGCTAAAGCCCTGAATAATTTGCTAGGGAAAATCTCTCTGCTCGATGCGGCGGAGCGTAATTTGTACAACGGACCATACGATGCAGTAGATTGGAGTGTTACTAGGGACTTTATTGATGAGGAAATCGATAAACAGTTTTTACTTCCATTAGCCGGAGCGAGTATTGGTGGAGGGTCTTTAGGTAGTCAGGTATCCAGAACACCCAGGATCCGAATCGAAGACCGAATCAGTATCGCGAACTCGTTTGTGGGTGAAGGAAGCTACCCAGGTATCCATAGCGGTCCGGACGCCAGATTTTATCGCAATCCTCAACCTGTTAGACTAGGGTATATTAAGTTCAGTTTTTCTGGCAGTGCGGTAACGGTTAGCGTTTTAAAAAAACCTGATAAGACTACAAACCTACTAGTATCAGAAATCTTGGGCCAGTTGTCCAGTGTTGTTGTTGACTTATCCGGGTATGAAGTAACTAATGAGGTAGTAAATCTATCCGGATCAAATATTTCACTACGTCTTACGTCTGTCGGATCGGCTTGGGTGGTCGAGGAAGGACTAGAAGCGTTGACGAGTATCAGGAATATCCTGGGTACAACGCAATTCAACAGTACTTACTTTCTTTTAACTCGGCCGTATTCGATTATTAACTTGCCTGGGTGGTATACAGGAAGTCCAGGATCTAGCGAACCTGATAATATCGATCAGAATACGTCAGCCATGGTCTTACGGAGCGAGGCGGGTATTACGTATCCGTTTATCTCTCGTGGTTATTGGTATAGTCGTGGATACGTTGAGGGACGCTGGACGTCAACAGAACAAAGTCTAGTTGGAGGTAACAACGTTACCGAAGACTCTAATATGCGTTGGTTTAACAACCCTTCTCCACTTCGCGGCGAACAGTATAATTGGGGGGTTAGATGGGATGGATACTTGCGAATCGGACCTGGGACATATGGATTCCAAGTTCAGACAAATGTCGATGTAAAAATTGACATTGCTACAGGTGCAGTAAGCCCATACTGGGTAAACGTTTTTGATACAAAAAACAATTCGGCAAAAGAGTCGGAAGAGGTATATATTTCTAGCGCAACTTTTAACACAAATGGTGTCGATAGTCGGTTTAAATACATCACCGGTCCTGGAGTAAATGACTGGATAGGGTATGTCCCTATTACCATCCGTATGTTCCGTGGAGGCCCAGACAAAGCCGATAAAGGCATTAATATTCCTAACGAGCCAAACTTATTTATCAAAACCACAAATGTACCTAGCGTAGTCAATTACTACGCGGAAGATCACGTAGTTGTATTGTCTGGCACTGACGGGTCGTGGAATGTTACTGGTTCGACTATTGGTAGATTAATCACCATACTGCAGAACTCTAGTGCTTCTGTAAATTACAAATTAATCTCCAAAGGTACGAGTTTTCTGGTTACACCGGTAACCATAGCTTTGTCAACTAACGGGACAACAGTTACCAGTAGTACTACTGGACTTGTGGCAGATACTTATACCTTACGTATTTCTCCTAATCGTACCGGAGCGTTTACGGATAATTTAGTCGCATTATGGAAAGGACGTATAGCATCTCCTGGTCCTGGTCAAACGACTTACGCCAGCCTGGTAAACGGGACGTATAGCCCGGATGCACAAAAGCTGAATTTCGACTCGCGTCCGGATTGGTGGAAAATTACTGAAGGCCATCCGTTTGATCGTAGCGTGGCACTATCAGATCAAAATACCCCCCTAGACGGTATAGTCGCGAGCGGATTTCGTGGGGTTTTGAAGTCTGATGCTCCAGGAGTGGGTCTGTACGGGAACGGTGCGGATCCGGTTGTTTACAGTTCTCGTCCTAATATTATTCTTGGAGAGGGGAGGTATGAGGTAGGTGACGAAGTTGGCTCGAATTATATTGGACTATTACTCGAACCGAACGACTTAGGAGAAGGTGGAAAACTAATCGTTAACGCACTTCCAATCAACAATGCGACGTTTTCTGCTGCTAATAGGCTTGATGCGAACGATTTAGGAGGTGATCCAAATCACAAAACCGAGGCGTTTGATAATCTTACGCCGAAGGTTGCTAGGTTGTATTTGTGGAATCCCGCAACACCTGACGGCAACCAAAATAAATACTACCTGAGCAGCGATCTGACAACTATTTCCGCCTCCGACGATCCTACAACCCTTGGCTTGCCCGCATTCTCCTCCCCTGATTGGCTTTCCCCTATTACTGTCACAGCGACTTCTGTCGCAGATAATCTTGCATTTACTACTAATCCGCTTGGATTTGTCGCACCGTTAACTTTATCGGTAGAGAAAGTAACTGTGAACGTGGGTGGTACGGGTTATAATATCCTGGCGTTCTCAACAACTCTTCAATCGATTCTTATCGGTGGATCTGAAGTAGCATCGTTTAGTGGTAAATATGTCAAGTTTTACAATGAGACCGATCTGGCATTCCAGTACAGTCTGGTTGATACTGGAGAAAGCCTTTCTTTCTCCGATGTACTTAAACTTACTTATGATACAAATTTTAATGCGGCATTGAGTGAGATACCAAAACCACCATCAGATCGAGTTACACCGTTTGGCTTTGATCTACCAGAATATGGTGGCGGTCTTTGCTACCCGCCCTATGCAATTAATAACCCATTGCTGTCAAGCATAGCAATTAACGACTCGAACCTGTATAACTCAAAGCCAGTAGGAAACTACGATGTGTTTTGGGGAGACCATACGAAGAGTGACTTAGGGGGATATTCGCTAACTATAACTGAAAAACTCGAGTTCAGTTCAACAAATATTGCAAGTGTGGTCAGTATGTTGACTCCCACCGAACTATTAGATACCGCCCTTAATTCTTCAGACTATAGTCACCGTCTTCGCATTGACATTGCTCTTGACCCGGACCTGTATGATCCGGATCAGATTGAGCATATAGGCAATGGGGAAAAAGTTAAAGATTCGTACTATGCATATGTGCAGCTCGGTTAAATAGTAAGGATTTTTGCATCTTTAATTACTCCGTTGTCGGAGTAAGAAAATAGAGGCCAGGAGTCTACTATTCCTCGGATGTTGTAAGATACTGTTAGTGTACGGTGATAAACAAATCCCCCGTTATTGGGGCTTGCGGAGTTTGAAAGATTCTGTACCAGAGTTCCAAGTGTCGTATTAAATCCACGTACCGAATTCGTACTAACAGGCGTACCAGGTTTATAATACCCAGCACTAATACTGTACTTGTTATCTCCAGATTCTGAAGCGGATACGACTGAACCTGATGCGAATTTAGTCAGAATCGGGCTAAGGTAGTTTCGTCCACTTTGGCTAAAAAACGGCTTATCGTCTGTGCTGAATACGCGTTGATACTTTTCACCAGTATATAGCCATATTCCCGGCATTGCAACTCCGTCAATACGAACTTGGCCACGTTCATTTGTTTGATCGCGGAGGTCAAAGAATGTAATTGCGGGGTCGTCTATTACTCCGTCCGGGTCACGGAATATTACTCGGTAGTCGGATTGAACGTTTAGACCTTTAAATCGATTATACGTAAACCCAAGCTCTGTATCTTCTGACTGAATTTTTACGTTCTGTACAAACCTCGGCAGGCTGTTTTTTATAGCTTCGATAGAGTCAGAAATCGACCGTATGTTGCCAGATAAATTAGCTCCAGGCTCGTAACCACTGCCGTATTGATAAAACTGCGAGCGGCCGTCCAACTTATATAGCTGTACAAGGTTTTCGGAAGAGAGCGTGTCAAGGCGGCTAAGGCGAAGCCCGGGAGTAGAAAGGGCTGGGAAGGATTGAATAGAATCATAGACAGATCCTAAGTAAACCCAGTCGTCGGATTTTTCGTCGTATAGAAAAAATCCATCCTGGTTAGCCGATTTTACAGTGTATAGGTACCTTTCGTTTAACAGCAATGCGGAGTACCCCAAACTACCAGAGCTGTACGTACTGTGATGTAATGAGTTCGCTGTATACCGTAAACACTTGTCTTCTTCCGGATTGTCTTCAGGCCCGCATGCAGGGATGGGCTGTAAGTACTCTCCAGGTACGTAGCCAGTACCGCCAGACACTAAGATAACAGTACGGGATAACGTCCCATTTGCATTAACCGTGACTTGCGCTGTTGCATTAGACGCACCGGAACTTAACCCGAGCAGGTTAATAGTTACAGTGGCTGGATAGGAGAGTTCAGTGCCTGCTGGATTCTTGGCTTTGTACTGCGAACCGGAACTCGATACACTAAGGTTTACGATTTTATCCGTATCGGATATAAAAATTGGCGCACCGGTGGGAGGGTTAATTCCGCGCTGATCGAATAGTATGCCAGATATACGATCAAACCATATTTTATTTTCGCTAGAAAATGTGTAAGAGTCGGTTACAAAACGGGTCCGGAGTACTTCGTTACCGTTTCCGTCTTTAAATGGTTCGTTTACCAAACCACGTAATTGATTAGCTGAGATTAAACTCGCAGAGGATATGGTCGACTCTAGCCGGTTAGCATATGCAAAGAGGTTAATATCCTCCTGAATTTGCGGACCGTATAGTTTCTGTAACGCATCTGTTGCATTTAACCCGTCCTCAGACAGGTTATATTTAGTGTAAAGACCTGCGGACATTAGATTAGGGGTTTACTAGGTCAGCCGGATTATATCCGGCATCGATAATAGATTGGTAACGGGTAGTAGTGCTGCTGTTTACTGTAGCAACTACAGTTGGGTTAGTATTAGGAGACTGGTAGACAAATCCTAAATCAATTAAGATACCGCGTAGATTTTTATACAACAACGCGATGGGGTTTTCGGTTATTATTTGCGTTTTTTGGGTACGTATTTTGTAGTACGTTCCGCCGATTAATTCTCCGGGGATACGCACTGTCCTTGTACCAACGACGACACGACTGGTTGTTGTAACACCACTAGAACTGGTTGTTGTTTTTTCCTCATACACGTTAAACAGTTCGTCTCGATACAAGGAGGTTATTACATCGTTACCAGCAGAAACGGTAACCGGAAAGATTTCGTTTTGTGTGTAGTTAGAATACTTTCCACTAGCATCTAACTTGTTTAACGACAAACGGACTCTGCAGTTACTGAAACGTTGGGAAGAATCGATAGAGGAGATTTCAGATACTATATCCCGAATTGAATCAGTTGAAAGACTATTGCTTGAAAGGTCTACGGTAATTTTTCGTGAATTACCAGAAAATACTCTGCCCAACGACCCGATTACATATCCTGATATGCCATTTACGCTTAAGTCTAATGCCGAGTACGAATCGTCGCGAATTGAACCGAAACCGTTGCGAATGTTAAGAGTCCCAGATAGTTTACAATTCGATGCTCGGAATAGAAGCAGACTGCTAAATCCATTCTCAAACCACGTAGAAATATCATTAGTTTGGCGGGAAAAGTACAAGGGGGATGGTAAAGTACCAGAGATGTCCGAGTCAATTACTACACTTGTGTCGTAAACTGATACGACTCTGGAAACAACCGGACCGTTCGAAGACGTTCGAATTCCATCTCCAACCTGAACAAGCTGCCTAAAATTACTAGTACCAGTAAGGACGTAAACGTTATCGGCTGGGTCAGGCTGGGTTGAACGTGTAAGAGAGAGACCGGCAACTTCTGTTGGGGCATCAGTAGCACGGACAACTGAATCCCGTAGCCCTGGTACTGACCAGTCTGAACGGTACGTGGATGGTTGAGAGTTACTAATGTCTACTGTTTGTAAGTTGGTAGTCGAAGTTCCGGAGAAATTAGGCAGTAACGCTCCGCCGCCAGACGGATTCTGTGACCACAAGACCAGGTTTCTTACATCTCTCGCAAAGTAAAAATTTGACGTATTGATGCTAAGATTTCTGAGATCGTTAAAACTACAAGCGGCAGAATAGATATTGATTTCTTTGGTATCTGTTTCGTACTTTAATTTTAAAGGGAATATTGGGAACTTTCCAGTTAATCCGCTATACTGTGAATTAAAGGACGACAGGTTTACCAAGTTTACCAGATCTTTTTCTCTAAATCGATACGAGGGAGCGAAGTAACTAACCTCAAAAGAGGAAATTTTATGCTCACTACCCTCCGGACGAATTGAGGCGAAGTTCTCTGGGAGTAGGTAGTTAACCGTATTTGATACGACTGCACTAATTCCGTTACACGCTCCGATGCTAATTGATTCCAGTGCCCCAGTATCTAACGTAGTGCCTAGTTGTGGCATCGCCCCAGTTGTACCAGATCCGTATAGAGAGAGGGTGCGAAGTTTTGGAATGCGAAGCGGGGAGGCAGGAGTAGTAAACTGCGCACCTCCGGAGAAAGCAGCGTCAAGGGTGATTAGGTTTTCCCATGTGGAATTTTGAAGATTTATTGACAATCCGGAGCCGGTGTACACCATATTAATTCCCACAGTGTTGGTTCGCCATGCCGACCAGTTTTCACTAGGATTACCGATATAACCGGAGATATTGTTTGTTATAAAGTATTGGCCTCCTACATTAAAGTTTACGAACTTGTATTTAGATACATGACCACTGTTTGATGGGTTTGTTGAAGTACCGATATCAAGTAAGCTACCAGACGCACCAGAGGATTCTATATCGTAACTGAGTAAATTACCATTATTGTTCATTTTTGGTAGTGAACCAAAAAGAAATCTGTAGGATCGAGCTCTTTTTCTTGACCAAGACAGGTTTCTTAGATCTGGAAATACGTCATCGAAACGTGGGCTAAAGCCATAAAACCTGTCTCCGAGCGAAAGAGTATTTAGAGCGGAGAATTGTCGATAGTCAGTTTCAGCGGTGCGAGACTGATTAAGAACATACTTTTCAAATAATACGTCCGACCAGTCATCCCCGTCTTCGTTAACAATCGCACCGGTCTTCGGAATGGTTAGGTAGCTGATGCCTGTATATAGCGGGAATGAAAATGATGGTGTTGCCGAGCTATCCCTGTAGTCAAACCACCCCATTGGACCGCTGCGCCATGTATCCCCTGAACCAGATAAATCCAAAGTACGGAGTTTGTTGCCAAGGGTTTTAAGCCATAATGGCAGAACGGTCATCGATCCGCCAGACATTGTAAATATTTCTAAGTTATTAAAACCAATGAGTCCCAGATCTTTTCGATCGGGGAATTCGCGAACATCTATACCAGAAAATTCAATGCCTTTAACTTTTTCCGGATTAACGTAAAGGTACAGGTACAAATCGTAGAGATTTTGATAACCGGTTGTTGTAATATCTATATTTAGCGTGAACGTTGTCGAACCTTCCGTTTGAGTTTGTTGTGTAACAGGGAGAAATCCAACTAACGGTGAGTTGGGTCGTTGTTGTGCCGGTTGAATTTGATAACCAAAAAAGTACGGAGCGGTAGAATCAGTAAACGTAAAACGGATTTGACCTGTTGCCAATCGGCAATACACCCGTAGAGGAGTGTTCTTCGTAGCTAATAGCCGTACGGGTACCGTAGCCCCGGTGTTGCCGTTATCGACATTTACTGTAATCGCATGAGACGGATTCTCAACAACCGGAGATTTGGTTAAAAAGGAGGATTTAGGTAAAATAATACGGTTGACGTGGGAACGGCGTCGAACTCTAATCGATCCAGGGTACAACGCACTTAAAAAATAACCAACATTGTTCGGATCAGTTTCAGCGTTAAATAAACTAGCTCTGGATGTCGACAACGCAACATTTTTTCTATCTGGGTTAGAAAAAAGCGAGCCTCCTATCGTATTTGTCCGGTATTGTGCACCGGAACATTGAATAGAACCGTTAAAAACAATGACGTTTGGTGTATTTTGACTTGGTGACCCTATGCCTCCCAGGGGAAATTCCGGACTATAGTATTCCTTGTTGATATAAAGTCGAGTTGGAATACTGTCATTATAGACAGTGTGGATCTGATGAAGCGATGGTAAAAGAAGACGAGATAGGCCCGATGCGGATCGTAGATCTTCGCGAGTTATTGGTTCTGAGACACCATATAGACGATCGAGAATCTCTGGGCGAATTAATATATTCCGTAACGCGTCACGTTTATCGGAATCAAAAATTTCCGCGAGATTAGCCGTGCTGTCGGAAACTAATCCGATGTCTGGCCGAGAAAACCTGCCAAATCCTGGGAAAAAGGAATCCGCCATCCATCAACAAATAAGCTACTCTCTATAGAGCTTTCAACGACTATTGCTCAGTGTAGTTAAGGGACATGTAAATCTCATTACTAGTTTCGTTATGGTTACCGAGTGACCGAGCGATAAAGAATGTTGCTAGGTTTCCGTCGTCCTCGTTGACAATACTCTCGGCTGAGATATTAAACACAGGGTTTAAATCAATCTCGGTCGGGGTATTAGCAGAAATGTAATACGTTGCTAGAGGAATCGCTTGACTTGGGTCAGTTAGGTACCTTAACGGGTACTGAGAGTTTGTAAAAATTCCGGCTGAGTTAGTCCCTCCAGTGGAAAAGAAACTGCCGCACTTGCGGGGATTGGTATGAACAGACTTGTACGTATCTAAAGCCGACTCACTCGCGTTAATTGTCGGAGCGGTAGACAGGTTAAGGAGATCGGCCTGGGTGTAAGTAGTAATCGATTTTACTGCGCCGTTAGATTGCGGACTAGCCGACCATTGGCTGTGATAATCGGGAGTCCCAGAGTCTGAAATTGATACCGTTGAGCGGTGAGGGGTAAATGGTCTAACGTCGACACCACTTGTTGTTTTTTGACCGACCCAAAGACCTCCAAGCTTTGCTCCTTGACGTCCCTGGACAAATACACGGATAAATGGGACGTTACCCGGTGCTATCTTAGAGACAAGAATTTGTCTAACCCTAGAACGTTTATCGATGTTTGCGATGTATACAACGTTATAGAATACGGTAACGCTACCTACCGCTATACCTCCAGGTAAAGAGTTACCGATAGGTAACAGGTACAACGTGATTCCGTCTTCGATAACTCTGGTAATTCCGCCGGTTGTTGAAATATTTACGGTAGAACTACCTTGGACTAAGGTAACCGTGTACGGTTCACCCAGGTTTGGCCAAGGAGAGCTTGTGTCAGATACATAATAAGTTGTTACAGAAGTCTCCGGATTGACTTCAGCTATAATGCTAACGTCGCTACGAAGTTCACGGCCAGCTTTACAAAATAGCCCACGGCAAGGGCCTCCCTCGATACCAGGCACGGAAAGACGTTGATCGTCAAGGTCGGTTAGAGCAGAGTATAAGGTAAATTCACCAGACTCTAAGTTATAAGTGTCTACAAATACGCGGGGGTTAGTCTCAATGTATAAGATATTGTTTTGATGATCATTTACAAAATCGTAAGGTAGGCCTTCGTAAAAATTCTGACCATCCCACACTGCGGTTGGTTCGATTCCCCAGTTGACACTGGGTGCTGTCGCGTATAAATCGTCGTCAGGGTCGGTTGTTTCCGGCCATACAAATCCGAAACGGAAAGAAGAGGAGTGAGAGGAGTCTAAACCTGCTTCCGATCCGCCAACCCAGTAGATGTAAAACTCATCGCTAAGCACGTCGACAGTGCTTAGAAGGATCTGATCACGGCGAAAATAGTCAAATTCTATGTCGTAACCGGTTTCGTATGGGGAGATAGGAGCATAAAGGAAGGGTAGATAGACATTAGACGGTGACGGTAACGTGTTTCGGCTGGAAAGGTACACGTTTGAAGTTGCATTTCTTTGTAACTTAATGGTTAACGATCCGCTACTAAAATCCTTTTGAGTGGCGGGAAATAGGGCGTAAAGGTCATTCCCGATAACTCTTACAACTTGATTTCCAATAACGCTCCAGTTACCTGAACTGGCCGGGCTGCGAAATCCCCCAGCCGATGTCGTACTATACGCCGCTACCGCACTGTAACTCGATGCATCGGTACTTGATATTCCGATGGCCGGTCGGTCTAAAGTGAAGTACGGATCGACAGTAAATTTCCCTCTGAGCCGTCTGCTTTCAGGTAGTTGCTCCCATTCGTATCCTTCCTGGTGTGTATACGCCCACTCCGGACATCCCCTTTGCCGCACAATTTTAATTTCGCAATCTTGCTGACTGTACACAAATGCATTTTCGGGGAAAATCTCCTTTTTGTTGTAGAGTTCGGATCCGAAACGATTGACAAGAAACTGTCTAGGTTTGACACCCATTAACGTCGTCCAGTCGATAGCGTTGAGTTGAGTTTTTGATTGAGAAAACCCAGGACTAGGGAGATACTGAACCCTAGATTGTGCGTTTAGGCTGTATAACGTGCCTTTGTCATACCCATCGATGTAGTACGATGCACCAAACTTATACACATACTGATCGACACGGATAGTGGAAGAGTCAGAGATCAGTAGGCGATACTTAAAGTAGAAAAACGGATCGGCAAGGCAAGGTTGGCCAAGCTGGTTTTCGATTACAAGGGTATGCAGAGTTACCCACCGACACTCGTCGTTCTCAACGGGTACGTACGCATAGAATCTTGCCCCAATTGCACCGTACCAACCGAACTCGATCTTGTACATGGTCACGGTGTCCGGGTTAAGAATATATCCTGTTTCCCCTTCACCCCCTAACGGATCCCCGTTCATGATCTTTTGCTCGATCATGGTTTCGTATTGAACCTGGCCGTTACGAACAATAGTACGAGTGTTATCCGGGTAATTCGCATTCTGCAGAAATACGGTATCTTCTAACGGAACGGTAGATCGGCGGACAATAGAAAAATTTGCACCGTTGCTAAGGCGGAACATGTACGAGTCGGTATCGTTTTCAATACCGAATTCGAGAACGGTTCCCGGACCGGCTCCGATTTCACTGACTTTGACGCCGTACGTAAATCCGCTGATGCGTCCGGGCTGGTAACGGAATGAGCGGATAGATTTTAAAGTAATTTCGCTACGAATACCTTGTACACCGCCGATCCGATTAGTATCAGTAGGCAGATCTATTTGTTCACCAAATGATTCGGACGGCCAGGAGTCCGAAAAGACATTGTTTGTCCGGTCAGCGACAACGGGAGTGTCTAGAATGAAGTAGGGTAGTTTAAGGTCACGTTCGAGAGCAGTTACACTGGACTCGTCTGGGTGTACGGTAAACTCCCAGTTCTTAAGATCAGAGCGGAGCAGATTCCAGTTTAATCCGAAGTACTTCTCCCATAGCTCCGGAGTCGGATTTGTTCGGATCCGGTAATGACCACGGTCTTCGGAGCGGCCGAAGGGATAGTAAACGCGCGTGCTGCTAAAGAAAAACGAATCCCAGGAGACATTGAGATCTTGAGGCAACCTAGCAGTCGCTTCAGGAATGATGACTCCGCTCGCACCCCATAACGACTCACTACCACGCCAATCTTCAACCGTCGTCGTATTAAAGTTATAAGCGCGTCCGCTAGGAATAATTGGGTAATTACTTATTGGACCGAAGCGGTTTTGTTTAATATCTAGCCAAATTTTATCCCAGTACAACTCGTTAAAAACGGGGGTACCGTTACCACCTGTAGTAGGAGGGTATGTGGTAAGCAGGTACCCAAGGTTAAATTGTTCCCATTGTGACTGTGCGAAGTTTTCAACAACATACCGAAAGAGATATAACGCGACAATAGAGTTAAGGTATTGCCCCCATCCGGTATAGCGTTCACCTCCCCCTGGATTAATAAGTTGGTCTTGGATACTTGGACGTGGAGGTTCTAGGAACGGGGTAGGATTTGACGATAATACAATCGCCGCGTTTCTCTCATCTTCGTCGAAACTTGTTGGATAATAATTTCCAGTCGAACTTGGGCGTCTCGTCCACCACCACCTTGATGAATCTCCATCTCCGTAACCGCCAATGTCAACGCGCCAGTCTTTAGGGTCGAGTCCGTAGGTTGATACGTTTCCGAATAGTCCTTGCTGTGTGGTCTCGCGATTGATACCTAGCAACGACCGTGACACCTCGCTCTGCTCCTCGAAGCGTTCGACAATAGGGAGAGCGGCAGGGGAGCCTTTACTGAAGGTATTCGCCGTGCTCAAGCCGTCAGCTTGATACGACTCTGAATTGACAACAACACTAGGAGCTGTATCCGCCCCATATTCACTAATTTTGTATTCGTCTTTCTCCGTAACTAACGGCGCACCTTGTTCAGTGGATAGGGCAAAACCCCTAATGTCCACCATTTGTTTAACACTACGACTTTTACGAGGCGGTGTTTTATCCGCCCGGATTGATTGTTTGCCGGCCATTGATCACTGCTCCTCCCAGGTTAGAGAGTTGACAATAGAAAGTTGAGTCGATGGTTGGCTGGTCGCCGATGTTGATTCCCACATCGCATATGCGCAGAGAATGTCGACCTCATTGGTAAGAGGGTACGAGATGTACTCTTTGTTGTAGGCGAAGTAATCGGTCAAGTCGTACTGTGCACCACCTGCATTACTATACAAGGAGAAGATGATACTGCCGGTGTTAGCGACTGGGGATAAACGGAAGTCTTGTGATACCGATGCACCGGATAACTGTGCGATAGACTCAAAACTACCAACCCGTTCAGTCTCGTTCCATTTCTTTTGATCTTCGTACTTGGTGTGAGTAAAATCACCGGTAAACGGAGTGATTGTACCTTGGGTATTAAACGTATACATTCTGACCGGAAGCACGGATCCGTATACAGTTACCGGCTCGTTCTGAGCGGTATAGTTTTGAACGTAGTACTTAGACCCTTTACGGAAAAAGCGAACGAGAATTGAAGTTTCGGATACAGAGGGATTGGTGGGGAAACCACCTACCGGAACCGATCCGGTACCAATGCCCCTCATGTATGCGTGTAGGTACGAGCCATCAGCACTAAGCAATCCTTGGAGGGTGGTGAAATCACCGCTGGAAATATTTGTGCCGGATATAATTTCTCTAGGGATAGTGCCAGATCCAAGATTGAAGCCAAATTGCGGGGAGCCGGAAATACTGTAAAGCGTGATAGCGTAGGACTGAGAAAGTGCGGAATTGTTTAGATTATTGGTAATCAGTAGCGGGTTTTTAATAAAATTAACCGTTACAATATTACTGTCAGTGCTGGGGTCGGTAATACCGATGCCGTACTTAATTGGGTAGAGCTGGATCCGGTTGCGGATCGGTGTGCCAGTGGTGTTGCTGACTTCATCCTTGGCGCGTAACGCCATCATTGCACGTTGACGACGCGGCACAATAAGTTCGATTGAACTACCATTGCTTAAGAAAGTTGTTGATTTATTGAAGTACAGTCGGACATTGCTACCTCCGTCGTTTTCTACCCAAATCACCCTCATAGTCGTATCGGCTTTCAGATACGCACCGATTAGTTGATCTTTATTTGCTTGGGGGACCGTGCTTGCAAGGATGCTAAAGTAGTTACTGGCTGGTACGGTAGCGACTGAAGTTTTGATACCACCATACGATACGGATTTAGCGTAATCAGACGACTTGGATAGCAGTTTGACTGTGCCCTTGTCGCCACCGTCAATATAATACGATGCACCGTATTTTACTAGTGTGCTTTTGTTGTTCGGTAGCCCGTTGCTTAGCCCGGAATGGGTTAGATACGTAATCGGGAGTGTCGCATTGCCCAACGAAGCTACATCGAGTTGGTTCGATGCCCTCATGTGGTGTACGCGCACCCACCTCGCTTCACCGTTAGCCACTGGAACATAGCAAAGGAACAACGCACCGACTGCCCCGTACCATGAGAAATCGATTTTCCACATGGTTACTTTGGTAAAATCGACATCGTATACAGAAGCGTCGGTTAGAGTCTGACCATTAATTTGAATTTGATCACCGGGACGCTTGACGCCAATAATTGTTGGGTCGACGTTAGCGGTAGAAACATCAGACCAACGGACGATATTGTCACTACGGCCGTTAAGCTGGTCGTTGCTGAACATAGCACGAACCGGACGCCACTCGTATACTGTGCGGTATTGGGGCGGGACACAAATCTTAAACCACTCCTTTAACGTAACGTTCTTAGTACCCGGATCACTAGAGGCAGTGTTGTATTCTTTGCCCGCGCTTCGGTGAGAATCGAGACCGAAAGCAGCGTCGAATTCGCCGTTAGAGATCTGTGTTCCACCTTGAACCGTTACCAATAGGTTCCAGACTTTGACTCCGCTATTCGCTTCTGACGGGTCTGTGTCATACCCGAATCTGGAATTGTTAACCGCAACGCTAAGAGCGTCGCCGGACAGGGTGATCTCAGATGTAAAGTCAGCTCCACCACCTCTACTCAAATTTGTAACAATGTCTTCCCACCGGCAGTGTGCGTCGAGACGGATATACTGCGATGCGGGCTTCAGGAACTGGTTGTTAGTCTTCCAGCCCTCATACTCCAAAGTCGTAAATGTGCTCGACTCTCGTTGATCGAGAGGGAACTGGAACTGACGGCCGGCAAGGTGCTCGATAAAAGAGTTACTAGAGTCTCGATATGAGAGACGAACCGCGTATCCAGAGTTCGGTTCGTAGTCGGAAAGGGTGTTGGGGGTAGATTCAACCGCTCGTACGTCAGACGGTGCATAGCACAGACTTGGATCGTAAATGGCGGCGGCGACATAGCATAGGCCGTTGCGGTAAATGACTGGGTCGACACCCACTACGCCCCAGTTACCACCCTTGATATTACTCGTGCCACTCAGCGCTGCTACTTTGTTCCATGCGTCGCCAGTGGATTCGATGCCGGTAGGTTGGGATGGGGTCAGGGCCTGGGTCCGTCTAATACACCGGAAGTCGTTGTTATCACCACTGTTAACAATTTCGAAGTAGTAACCGTCAAACTTATCAAAGATGCCCCATTTTTTAATCGTTGGCGCACCCTTCATGATGTTGCGGTTGGGGGTCGTCTGGTCGTATGTGGATAACGTCCGATTCATTTTGACGCCCATGGTCGAAGACGAAACCCGGCCGGGCTGATAACGGAAGAATCGCTTTGAAGTCAGTACGGTCGTCCGGCCTTCGCTCGCGACTAACTCCGCGCCCGCCTCACGTTCAAGGTGGTTTACGCCTGTTCCGGTATCCGGATCGTTCTCAAGGGGGATTTGAGACCATTCTGAGGGGTTGACGTCGTAGGTGTTGACGTCAGCGAAGATGCCTAGAGCGACTTCGGCCCTGGGGATGCCGAGCAGGCTTAACGCCACCTCCGACTGGATCTTATTCTGTTCTTCAACCGGAATCGGGGGCTGATCCTCCGCGAATACGACTGGGAGTGAATTGACCGCCTTTTGTTGACCGAGGGGAACCGGGGCAGTTTTACCAATAATCGTTTGTTTGTTAGCCATGGGGATCAGAAGGAATGGGCGATTAGGTTGCCGTCAGCGACGAAGTAGTTAGAGCGAACGATAAATAATGAGCCGCCCAAGAATTCAATGGGGGTAGATGATAGCGAGAGGCCGGAGATAGGATTTAGAAGAAGAGAGTTAGTGTCGGAATCGATACTGACTACGGTATACGCAGCGGTTTGATCCCAAGCATTAAGACCGGAGTTGCTGAAACCGGAGATTCGAATCTTATCATTTTCGGTGCTTGTGGCTGAGTAGATTTGAAAACTTAACAGATCGCTAGGGTTTCGCAGAGCGATAGCGATATACGGGTTGCCACCGATTGTCCTGCTGCAGATAGATAGTGGTGAAAATCCTCGAGATCCATTACCAATCAACACGGTCGCGGTTACTTCGTACATATAACCGTTTACACTGGTTAACGTGTTCGTTGCGGGCAAGGTTTTACCACCTACCGTTGCGGTTGTGGTACCTGGTAAGGTAAGGGAAAAAATTCCCGCATCAAGCTGAGCGGCGGTTTCGAGTACTCGGAAAGATCCGACAGCAGGAGTCGTCTTTAATCCGGCTGCGTTCAACGCGAAGATGTCCGCGTTTATTGAGTTCTTGACAATACCGACGGACTCACCACCCAACGTTACGGTCATGTACACGGGGTCAAGAGCAATACCCTGACGGACTTCAATTGTTGCTTTACTGTACTCGTTGTTGTAGGTATCGATAGAGCGGATGACGGAGTCGTTATCGCTATAGGCCAGGTTACCCTGAGCGTTCCACTGGAACGAGGTTTCAAGTGTTAGGCCGTTATCCCCACACGACCGGATTATATTACCGTTTATTGTGCTGTATTCGGTGCTGATGACTCGTGGACCAGTAGTTGCGAATTCGAAGCGATTACCCTGAGCGACGATGTTTTCGCTAGTATCGATTAGTAATGGTGATACGGTTTGTTCGTAGGCGCGGCCGGTAAACTGTACCGTGTTGTTGGTAATAACAGCTCCACGTGTACCGTATAGTGCGATGCCGCCTCCGCCGCATTCAGTCACCGTGCAGTCGTTGATAACAATGTTGTCGCCATATTTGACCTGTAACCCTACCTCCGATGTGACCGGTGATATTTGCGAAAACGATTCGCCTCTATTGCCATCGATTGCTATTGAACGGATGCGGATGCCGGAGACTCTTGGTGATACGGATTCTCCCGTAAAGTTCAAAACTCCCGGGGTTGTCGGATTGCTTAACGTACACGCAAGGCGTTTGAGTACCGAACCGTCTCCAATACCCCTAAGTGAAAGGTTGGAGAAATCAGATTGTGACGTATTAACAAACGACGTATCGGAAATATTGTAGATGCCGGCTGGGAAAAATACCTCTTTGATTGAACCGGACGCAGCAAGAGATAACGCATTACGGACGGATTCGGTATCGTCGATGACAAAGCGAGCAGTGTGTCCGGCGGCGAGTTGGCTGCCGGCAGAGATCCCGGTACATTGAATGTAGCTGGGTAAAGAACCGAGAGGGTTAGGAATAATCCTTAACCGCTCCCGACCTCGCACTCTCCGGATCTGTGTAACCTCTGACCCCGCAACGGAAAATACGTTGGACAGGTAGGAGGGGAGGACGGGGTCGGACTCCCACCCTGGAATTTCTAGCAGACCGAGGTCGCGAAAGACGTTATTCCCTGAACCCGGGTAGCCAACTTTGTTATTTCCGATAACTCCGAGAAAATCAACCCGGTTACCCCAGACTCGGTAGATAACCGGCAATGCGTATTGCGTAGTTCGAGAAAAAGTAAGCTGAACGTATTGTTCAGTTCCCCATAAGTCGGGGTTCAAAACTTTTGTTCCAACGCTAACCACTGATCTAAAGAACGGCAAGCGACCGTTTTGTGGATCGAATCCGAAGACGTAATAGGTTAACGGAGCAAGGTTAGCGTTTGTGCCAGGGGAAGTTGAGAAATTAACACCGACGGAGGTGTGGGCGGATACGGAAAGAATTGGAGTATCGACGACAGTTGGGGAGTCGTATGAGAAGACTTGCAGGCCGGTGCCAGACTTAAGCACGTCCTGGTATTGAAACAACGAGTTACCATTTCCGTCATCGATGCTTGAAATGGTAACAATGTTATCGCTAATATCTGATATTGTTCCCGTAAACTCTAGTTCACCTCGGCCGGTCGCTCCGAGATTTCGTACGTTAACGTACGCGTTTCGATCTTCTGGAACCTGGACTACAACGTCCCCTGACCTCTCCGGTATGTACCGCATGCGAAATATCCTCTACTTTAGCTTTCAACGAAAAACCGGCCGAGGAGAGGGTGAGAGCTAAAGCCGGAGTCCGCTAATTCGGATAATGACTGTTTAAACTCTTTCTCTTTTACCGGATTGTTTTGTAGTGAATTCAGCTCCTGTTCGATCTGATAGGGATCTGGATACTTACCATCTATCCGATAGATATTTTCAAGCATGTTAGATATCGTAGGTAGTTAGGGGGCGATGGAGAGTGTAAGATAATACTGTATCTAACGCGTTAGACGCTGTACTACCATGCCAAACAAACAGTTGATCGCCCTCTTTCAACGTAAATTTATTGCCGTTGATAACATCGTAGGAGGTGTTAGGGGGTAGATTAAGATTGTTGAGAATGTAGGCGGTTGTGATTCCGTTGATGATTTTGGCTGATACGGCCAGGTTGGTGGTAGTTTTGTTACACAACAGCAGAGAAGTCACTAACGCGAAAACTTTTTGATAGTCCTCTGGCGTGCCGGTGGTTGTAGGCACGGTAATCAGCCTGCCGGCTTCTGCACCCTCGACGTTTGTCGGTGATGCGAACTTGTTTGTGGAGACGTTGGAAGGGAGTAACATGACGGGGAATTAGCTCCAGATTGCGGTGTTAATAAACTGCGCGGCGTGCATGCCGACTAAATCCACTCGGCGGATTGGGGAGTACGCGGTTTCGGGGTCTGACTCCACCTCGATGACGTTACGGGCGAGGACGAGAGGGATCTCGGATCCAAAACCATCCTGGAGTCGGCCCTGGTTGCGGAGGGCGAGGTTGCCGGTTCGGCGGAGGGGTAAGAACGTGGTCGGTACACCGTCAGTATCCGGTTGACCGGTGACGGTTGTAAGGACGAGATTTGAAAATGTCTTACTGACATCAAAATCCCTAATACCTTGTGCCATAAGTTTTTAATTTGTTTTTCTGACTCTATAGGGCTTTCAACTAGAAATTAGAAGCAAGAGGCAAATGACTTCACTCATTATAGAATTTCTGTTGAAAGTAACTGTGTAAACTTAAAGACTAAACCTATGGACACATACTACACCTATTTGTCTTATGAAGAACATGATTTTGGAAGGATGTACATAGGCTACAGAAAATGCCCCAAAGGTAAAACTCCTGAAACAGACCCTTACATGGGATCTTACTCAGATAAAACTTTTAAACCTACTGCTAAATTTATCCTAGGTCGCTATGGTTCTAGGGAAGAAGCTATGAGGGCTGAGATAAAATTTCACGAAGATAATGATGTCGCGAAAGATCTTAGATTTGCTAATAAAGCTCGCTCCTTAAGTACAGGGTTTAGCTTTAACAGGAAGGGAGAAAAAATGTCTAATGAAGCTCGGGGAAAGATGTCTATGTCAAGGATGGGTAGTAAAAATCCCAGGTATACTCCTAAAGACTGGTATCACCCGGACTATGGAGAAATTTTTCAAGTTTCTGTATCCGAATTGATGAGAATATACCCTTATCAGGGATTACACCAAAGTTTTCTAAGTCTAGTATCGAATGAAATTAGGCTTCGTCATAGGGGTTGGCGTCTTTTAAAAAATAAAAATGTAGTAGATAGAAGTAAGAAAAACATTAATCACGACTGGTATCATAGGGAGCACGGAGAAGTTTTGCAAAAATCTATATCTGATATAGTTAAAGATTACCCTAATGAAAAATACAGTCCTTCAGGTTTGTGCTCAGTTGCTAATGGAGGAGTTTTTCGATACAGGGGATGGATACTTTTGAAAAATAAAGATGCTAAAGTCAGACCTAAGAAAAATATTCCTCGGAACTGGTATCACCCTTTGTACGGAAAATTTATCGGAAAATCTGCCCCTGATCTTATTAAAATGTTTCCCGAACAAAATCTGACCAGAAGCGGATTGCACAGGGTTGCTACCGGAAAGGCTTTCCGGCATAAGGGGTGGACTAAGGCGGAAGAACCCTGAATTATTCACTTAAAACGTGCTATGATAACAGTGGTCGGAAATGACCGCTTTACTTTACCTACCCCCCCTTTCTTATGAATAAAAAGGATCTCGCAACACTGATCGACGCCTATGCTGATGCGAAAGCGTCGCGAAATCAGCACCTAGTTAATAGTATGGTCGCGCAGCTTGAACAAGCGCTTGACGGTTTGTTCGCAGATAGCGGCGATGAGCTGGAGGAAGCACCTAGCTCTGAGTTTTGATCGCACGCGGGCGGGAAACCGCCCGTTTATTTTCTCCCTTTGCTATGTCCCCCTCCATTTACATTCTTCGCAACAGTACGGACAAAATTCCCACCGACTGCGAAGTGGGCGATTGCGTCATTTTGCCGAACGGCGATGTTCTGGTTAAGACGCCAACGATATGGAATCTGTTGCCTGGCAGCCTGATCAGTATCGACGAACTGAAGGAGTTTGTGGGTTATGTTTCATCCGGTTGGCCGGATGATCCAGATGTAGCCCGCGCTGACATGGATAAAAAAATTCCGCCCGTATTTCTTGAGCGGATGGTGGAAACGGTTAAGAAATTGACGGTTTAACTTATCACCACGGTACGCCTGAGGCTTTGGTAGGTTGACGCTGCTCTAGGATTTGCTGTTCCAGAGCGGCGTGAATCTCATCGATTTTTTCCGCACCGCCTAGCTTTTCTTTTACCCAGCCGATTACGATATCGGAGGTAAGTTCGGAGTACGGGATGACGGTATCTCCTTCTGCCGGGGCTTCGAGGCCGATAGAACCATAGGCGCCGGAACTGTAGACGTTGTCGGTGGCGGAAACTTGGTAATGCGCTGTGTATACAATGCCATCGGCAGTGTGTCGTTCTAGATTAGCGATGGACCAGGTGAATTGGATGTCAGACATAACAATAATGGGAGTACCCTATAGTAGCTATCAACGGAATTTTAGCAAAACGACAGAAAAGATTAGTTAACAAGCCATAAGTACACAAGGCACGCAGTAGCTGCCGTCGCCATAGGTGCAGCTCACGTTGGTGCTGGTGACTTTGGCGATGGTTTTACTGCGGATGATGTCGTCGTCCTGCGGCTTGGCTGTGCCATCACCTGCGGACATCAGCAGATCGCCGCGCTGCACCGTGACACCTTCGGCAATGCGGATGATGAAGTCACCCGTCATCGCACAATAGAAATCGTCGGTGTAGGTGTCGTCGTCATCGTCCCAACCCTGGAACACGCCAGACACGTTGGGGTCGCCTTCCACGTCGGAGACCTTCATGCGGTTGAGTTGTTCGTTCTCTTCTTCGCCCCAACCACACATCTCGTCGATGTTGCTGAGCACCGTGCCCCGCAGGATTTCGGTGCGCTCTACGCCGCCAGGAAGCTGGGAATAGCGGGATAGGTGAGCACCGTTATAGGAGACGGTGGTGCCAGAGACGGAGATGGTTCCCTCTAAAACTGTGTCTTGATAAAACTCAATTAAGTTTCCATCGTTAGTGGTTCGATTAATTGCTAAAACGTATCCACCAGAACGTGTGACATCTACCGCGTTTGGTCCAACACCTGTGGCGCCGTAAATAGTTAAACCCGCTTGCGACAGCGAGGTCGGCGCAGATTTTGTACTAATTGAGCCATCACTAGTAATCCTCATCCGCTCCGTCGGAGAACTCGCCCCATCCGCAGTAGTGGAGAACACCAGTCTCCCTGGGAGATCAGTTGCGCTTTGAGTTGGATCTCCGTCAACGATTGCAGCAATAGAAGCCGCAAAATTGTTCAAGTCAGAGCCATTCGCGCCCGCAAAAGCAATCGTTCCAAGATAGTCGCCATTTGCTACCGCAGCAGTGCCACCTGTAGATGTTGAGCGAGTTTTGCCAAAAGTAATACGGCCTTCAGCTCCATCCGCACTGTTTCTGACAATAGAGATACCAGCGATGCTTCCGCTTGGCGTTTCTTGTTGAATTGGGTGAGAAACAGTTCCTACGCTACGCGCAGTAGACGTGCCCACTAGCAAGCGTCCCGATGTATCAATTCGCGCTCTCTCACCATTGTTTGCAAAAAATGTAAGACTATGGTTGGAAACAGTTCCAACTATTCCGTCACTGGCAAAACTTAAAACTGTTTGAATACCACTTGCACTTGTAGAAGCAATAGCCCCTCTCGTATCCAACGCATAGCCAGGGCTCGTGGTGCCAATCCCTACTCTGCCTCCGTTGGGGCACAGGACAAGTGGTTTGAATTCAGTTCCCCAATGTACTGGTTGAATAAACCCAACTCCATCTGTTATGTTATAACCCATGTACAACTGACGACCAGTTGAAGTGCTGGGTTCACCAATGTTGAACGAGGTTGCTACATAAGAAGTAGTTATTGCAGCAACGCTTAGCGATGCGCTAGGCGAACTAGTCCCTATGCCTACACGGCCTGAGGAGTCGATTCGGGCGCGTTCGGAGCCTCCAACCTTAAATTGAATAATGGGGTTAAAACCATCATTCCCCGCATCAGCATCAATTTCAAAGCTTCCGTTAATAGAACCAATCCTTGCGTAGCCTCCTTGATTTGTATCCGCAAAACGCATGTATGGATTGTCTGCGCCAAGTGTTAATAAATCACCAGGCGAACTGGTCCCTATGCCCACGAGCCCTGCCGAGGTGATGCGCAGGCGTTCGGTACCATTTGTTGCAAATAAAATTGGGTAGGCGCCACTGTGCCAAAGTGCTGCAGCATATGCCTGGCCAAATGTTGTGCCGGCGCTATTATCTAGGCCGTGATAAAAAATGCCTCCAGCATTAACTGCTTGAATTAACGCAGAGCTTGTTCCTTGGCTTGACTGACTAATCGTGCCATTTACTTCCAATCTGTAACTGGGCGCTCCCGTACCGACCCCAACATTCCCACTCGCATCCACAAACAACCTGCCAGACCCACCAGTGCTGATGGCTACTTGGTCTGCGCCGGGGGAGTAAATGCCGGTGTTTGAGTCACCCGTAAACGACAGACTCGGTGCCGCTGCGGTACCGGCTACCAGAGATATCGAACCATCCGCATTTTCCCGTATCTGCGACCAGTCCAATACTCCGTTGCTGTTTTTAAGAATCTGACCGGATGAACCAGAACTGGCCGGAAAGGTTATTTTATTATTACCGGCTACAGGTGCGGCCTCGAGTTCGGTATAGCCAGAGGCTGATCCGTTGAGTCGTAAAGTCATGGAATTTTAATACGCGCGTCACCGCCTTCTTAAAGGCTTTCAACG
>Ga0129336_10000027_pt1 | contig 56665 bp, 78 predicted proteins | sample CPB6_02_DNA_FD_96878 | JGI IMG/M metagenome (GOLD analysis project Ga0129336, IMG submission 96878) | Freshwater to marine salinity gradient microbial communities from Chesapeake Bay, USA - CPBay_Sum_0.6_0.2_DNA | ecosystem: Environmental > Aquatic > Marine > Coastal | place: USA: Chesapeake...
AAAATGACGAATTACACTTGGACAATCAGCTCGATGGAAACTGCTCCATCTGAGGACGGACTCACAGACGTAGTGAAAACAATTCATTGGCGGTACAAAGGTGTCGATGGAGACTATCAGGCAGAGGTTTACTCCTCTTATTCCTGTCCTTCTCCTTCCTCTACTGACTTTACAGCCTACGAAGATTTGACCGAAGCAGACGTAATCGGATGGCTTGAGGCAGGTATTGACGTGGACTCTATGAAGGCTAGCATCGACAGCCAGATCGAGGGCCTGAAGAATCCCCCGATTGTTACCCTCCCCCTTCCTTGGGTGAGCCAGTAACCTGTGGAAATTTCATGGGGCAAATCTCTCTATTTTAGAGAGATATCCATATAACTTTGCTCAAAACCATTTTATGCTTGATTTCAACCAACCCCTGAAGGGACTTGACGGAAAGGAAGTAGTCGATATGGATGGCAAGGCCATCACCCTCGGCAAGCTTCTCAGTACTCAGCTCGCTTCAGCAAACAAAGGAGATGCACTGAAATTGTTCACGTGGGCACAAAAGTGCTTTAACGGAGAGGCCTTGGATCTGGACCCCAGTGACAAGACGACCCTCAAGGACTTCATTAACAACAATGAGTCCCTGACCGTTCTGGCTAAGGCCCAACTTTTAAGCGTCTTCTAAAATCATGGCGAACAGTCTTGACAGGGTAAAGGCCTACATAACCCCCCTAATTGTATCGGCATTCTGTGTTGTAATGTGGGACATGATCACCGAGATCAGGTCCGATGTTAAGATGTTGCTAAAGACATCTGCTCAGAACGACGTCCGCGTCGAGGAGCTTGGTAGAAGGATGGATATTGTTGAAGGTCTTATCGCCCAGAATAGGCTGTTCGCCATTAAACCAGATGAAATTGAAGTACCTAAGCGTCCTAATCAGCAACGTAACTAAGGGCTGGAGAACAAGCCTTATTGGACTGGCCATTATTGTGGCAGCTCTAGTTAGTGTTTTTGTCAAGGAATCAATCACTTGGACAGATGCCATCATTGCTATTAGTGTTGGAATAGGACTTTTGTTTGCTCCAGATGACGCCATCAAAAAGGCTAACCAATGAACATTATTCAAGTAGACTTCCCTAAAACACAGTACCTGCAGGAAGAGGCTCCTAAAAGCCAGATCTACCTGCACCATACTGCCGGTCGGTCTAACGGCGTAAATACGTTTAAGTATTGGTCTTCCACCCCCGAGCGTGTCGCAACTTGCGTATGCATTTCTGGGCCCGGTTCGGTAGACGGCCAGATCGTGCAGGGATACAGCTCAAAGTATTGGGCGTACCACTTGGGTATTAAGAGGTCTGTATTTGCTGCACATAGGGTTCCATTTATAAACCTAGACAAGATATCTATTGGTATCGAGATCTGCAACTGGGGTCCACTTAGTTTTAAGGACGGCAAGTTCTATAACTATGTAGGCGGTGAGGTGGCAGAAGCTGATGCGATAAAGCTTGACAAGCCATACAAGGGGTGGCAGTATTTCCACAACTACTCTGACGCCCAGATTGAGTCAACTCGCCAGCTATTGGTGCTTTGGAATCAGCGGTATAACATCCCTTTAAAGTACAATGAAGACATCTGGAACGTCACTTTAAGGGCTCTTAAGGGTGAGGCTGGCGTGTACACACACAACTCTGTACGGCGCGATAAGGTTGACATTTATCCACATCCGAAGATGATCGAAATGCTTAAGAGTTTATGAAGCGCGACTACGTATCCATAGTATCCGTAATACTGTACGCAGTATTCATCATGCTGGCGATATTAACATTTCTATCATGCAACTCAGTTAAGAGAGTGCTGAATGATCAGGAGAAGTTCGATCAGGTTGCCAAGGAGGTTATACGTCGCGGCTACTGTGTAAACGATACTATCATTGTAACCGAGGTTAAGGACTCAATTATATATAAGGACTCTATTACTGTTATTACGGAGAAGGTCCCGTGCAAAGACTTTGACACCACCATTGGCAGAGCCCGTATTCGGGTCAGCTCGGGGGTGTTATTTTATACCTACAAAGACTCAATCGTCTATAGAACCAAAACCATAAAGGAGACGGTACGTGACCGGTCTCTTGAGGGAATCCTTAAGGACGACATTACCAAACTACAAGACAGCTTAAAGCAGGCGCGGTTTGAATCTAAGGAATGCGCCGCAGATCTAAAGGCAACCAAGCGTGAGGCAAGAAATGATAGGGTAAAATTGTGGCTTATCATAGTAGCACTGGTGACATTTGCATTTAGGAAACAGATTCTCGGACTCGTGAAAACTTTTATATAGTATGGCTCTCTTTAAAGTAATGGCCGCAAAGGATGGGAAGCATGCTTGGAAGGCTGAGGGCACAAACCCTAAGACTGGCCGGGAGATTACTTTGAAGGGAGGCGAGGCGAAGCACCGTGGCAAGTGGGGTACCAAGGGCGGTAAGTCTGAGGGGCAGGTGAAGAGCTTCTTCGCACGTCACGCAAAGAACGACAGCCCTGTTGCATTTATTAACGCCCTAAACTGGAAGAGAGGTAGCCAGATCGGGAAGACTGTAAACATACCCAATAGTAAGTTCTAATGGACCTTAAGGTTATACACGATACAATCCTATACTTCCTGAACAAGGAGCAGAACGGTTTCGTTACGCACGAGGAGATCGATCTGGTTCTTGATAAGGCGCAGATGGTTCTGTTCAATCAGTACCACACAAACCCAAAGACACCGGCAAATCCAGCCATGATCAATTATGGGGAGTCTCAGAGGATTGACGATGCCTTGAGTGTATTTAAGGATAAATATACATTCGGTACAGTAGACACACCCGGTGGTGTGATAACACTCCCGGCAAACTACCAGCACCTGCTTGGCCTGTTCACCACGGTATACAATGCAACTCTTCTGAGGAACGTATACTCTGGCGTGCAGGTACTTAACGAGGAGGAGCTTATCTCCCGCTTGGAGTCTCAGGTTATCCCTGTAACTCCTGATGATCCGATCGCGATCATGAACAAGCAGAACAAGATTCAGCTGTTCCCTGAGAGTCCGGCAACAGGTGGTGTATATTACCTGCGCCGTCCAGCGGTACCTGCCTTTGTGTACACACAATCAGGTCGTACGATCACGTATAACCAAGGCGGGTCTACCCAGCTCGAGTGGAGAGATATGGACGTCATGAACGTAATTGTAATCGCTCTATCATATTACGGTCTCAACATGAGCAGCGCTGACGTTGTTCAGTTTGCTCAGGTGAAGGAGGCACAAGGACAGTAACATGGCCACTACAAAATATAAAATAAGCGAACAGATCCAGCGCATGCTCAAGGGCAATCCCGTGATCAGTGCTCGCGTTCATCAGAACGACATCAAGCTATTGATAGAACAAGTGGCCAATCAGTTGTTGAAGGCGGAGACTCTGTCAGTTAACATGGCCGATGGAGATAGTCTTCCCCCGAACTGCATGATCTATACGTACGATAACGTGCCAGTTAGTACGTACAAGACGACCAAAAGTAAGGCCGTTCTCCCATCCATTCCAGTGAGCTTGCCTCGCAATATGGGTGTTCTGCATGTGTCAAAGACGGATGCGATTGACGAGCCGTTCATCCCGATCCCTGCCAGCACTTACGGGATCATCAAGCCTCAGGCGCTTCTTGGCGATCTGTCTGGTTTGATCGGATACGAGGTGATTGGTAAGGACATCATCTTCACTCAGAACCTCCCCGGACAGAGCGTGAATAATGTGTTCATCCGTTTGGTTGGAGTTGACATGAGTGCCATTACAGACTACGAACTGATGCCGCTGTCTTCTGACATGGAGGCCCAGATCGTGCAAACAGTTTATAATATTTTGGTTCAGGCGCCTCCTGCTGACAAGGCGCTGGCCGCAAATGACTAATAATGACGCTGACTACACTTGATAAGATCGTTCGTTCAGCCCTGTCAGATCGGGGGTATACCATGCATTGGTACATCCAATTCCTTAACTATGCTGTTAATGGATTGCGTGAACTGAACTTTGATGTTCTTCAGAATATCAAGAGTGTACGTCTGCCGGTTAACTCATACAAAGCAGCCACACTTCCTATTGACTATGTTGACTATGTGCGTGTTGGGAATGAGATTGGTCAATATATACTGCCATGGGGAGAGAAGGAAGACTCTTTCAATCGTCTAAACAAGTTTGACTCACAAGGAAACAAGATCCCCTATGGCGACGTCGAAGCAACCAATGGTATACTACCTAATAACTGGGAGGGGTTCTGGTATACAAATTACATTAATGACAAAGGAGAACATCTTGGACGTATATTCAATAATCGTCCGGGCTATAGAGAGTCCTTCGTTATCCTTAGAGAGCGCAATGAAATACAACTAGATGTAAGCTACACTGGCACAGAGATCGTCATGGACTACATATCTGACGGCATGTTGCTTACTGCTAGCAATGCAATACATCCGTACGCCATCGAGACGATCAAGGCGTACATCTTCTGGAAGCACAAGGAGAATGGTCGTCAGTATAATCTTAGTGAGCGTCAGCTTGCAAAGGATGAGTTCTATAACCAGCTCCGTGTGTTGAAGGGACGAATGAATAACATGGATACACAGGAAATTACCCGTAGCCTTCGTTCTGGATATGGTCCTGTGATAAAGAACTAACATGCCTGTAGTTAAAAAGACATTTGTAGGCGGTATAAATCAGGATGACGCCGATGCACTGATTAGCCCTAAGGAGTACCTTGGGGCTCTCAATATTCGCTTTATCACAAGCGAGGAGGGAGATGTCGGTGATGTAACAAATATAGAGGGTACTGTAGAAAAGAACCAGACGAAGAACAGCTCTGGTACCACAGTATCTTGGTCACTGCCTGCTGGCACTAACAGAACCATTGGCGCATTTGAGGATACGCCTAAGCGCAGATTGTTTTGGTTCAACTGGAACTCTAACGGCAATCACGCGATCTATTGCTATGACAATGACGACGATATTATCTACACTGTATTCTATCAGTCAGGACTTAGTGATGTTCTGAACTTTCAGGAGGGAAGTTTCGTTCACAGTATATCAATGTCTGGCAACATATTGTACTGGACTGATAACTACAACGAGCCTAAGCGAATCAACGTAGATGCTGCGATAAAAATGAACCATCCCACGTTCTCGACAACCGAGACTAAATACGATGCGTTCAGCATAAAGAAAACAACAGGCGGATCTGGCTACGTGAATGGTACCTATACTAACGTACCAATCACTGGTGGTAGCGGATCTGGGGCACTTGCAACAATGGTTGTTGTTGGAACTGTGGTAGACACTGTTACAATAACATATCACGGAACTGGCTATGCAGCTGGTGATACGCTAAGCGCATCCAACACAAACCTAGGGGGAACAGGATCTGGACTTAATATAACAGTCACAAAGATATTTGACAAGTCTGTGGTAAGCCTAATCCGACCTCAGCCTATGCTGCCTCTTACTGTAGCAAAGGCAATCGACGGATCTTTCACAAACAATTTCATAAGCTCAGAGGCTTTCCAGTTTGCGTATAGATTCGTATATAGAGACAATGAGGTTAGCACATTCTCTCCAATGTCAAAACTAATTGACTATAATACAGAGGCTGAGATTGCGTCAGGGTACAACTCTGTTGCAATAACCGTTCAGTCTGGTCAATGGATTGAGCAGGACGTCAAGAAGATTGAGTTTGCTGCCAAGTATCTTACTGGCGGTAAAATGTTCATTTTCAAAACACTAGAGACTGGATTCAACGCACACAACAATGGTACCAATATTGCATTCAATTTTTATAATGATATTGTTGGTGTTGCCGTTGATGACGCAAGCTCTGTAAAACCATTTGATAGCGTACCGTTAAAGTCCAAGACACTTGAAATAGCCAAGAACAGATTGTTTCTTGGAAATAATTTAGAGGGTTATGATACTCCTACTACCACATCATTGTCGGTTGGTTCAAGTATTGTAAGTACTACGTCTGTGGTCGGTAAGTGGTATGTGTTTGTATATAATGCTGCAGGAGGTCCTTACACAAAGTATCTTTTGTTTGTTGACAACATTACTGGTAACAATGGTTACTACGAAAAGACTACTCCATTTACGCCTCCGCCATATCCAACCACAGTAAATATAGCAGACTATACTTGGAAGGGTTACACGTTAAATGAGTTAGCAAACTCTTACGGGATACTGCAAAGCGCAATTATTGTACTTCAGTATACAACTAATAATGCAACCGTATCTGGCGCCACATTGGCTGGTCTTTCTGGTAAGGTTGTTTTTAAAAGTGAATCTTCATACAGGGGCGGTATTGTATTCTTTGATTATGCTGGGCGCAAGTCTGGTGTAGTTACTTCAGATTCTATCAAGGCCAATATCCCTGACAGGACATATGCTGGAGATCAGTTTACTGAATTGGTTAGCTGGAGTCTTAGCAATACAAATGCTCTTAGTGAGATCCCGAGCTGGGCAACTCACTACTCTATCGTCAGAAGCAAGGCGCTACGCACAAACTTCTTTGCACAGCAGATAGCTGACTCTGTAAAATATATTACAAAGGATTCAACAGGAGCTTATCAGACACCTACCACAACATATGCTGCCGATGCTTTTGGTCTGGCAATTCAGGTTAAGAGTTTATCAAGCATTGGTTTTGGATACACATATCAGGAGGGTGACATAGTTAAATTGTATCTTTCGACAGGAGTTAATTATAGGCTTCGGGTAAAGGATACATACTCCGACTTTATTATTACAGAGCTTGCAAACGTAGGATCAGGACCTACTGCCATATACGAGGTATATTCTCCGTTTATACAGTCTGATACAATATACTACTACGAGGTTGGTGAAACATACAAGGTTGTCAATCCGGGTACTGGTAGCCGACAATACGGAACGGTGAGTGGGTTCTTTACTGGAGACGTTTCTTTGTTTGAGAGAACGGTTGGCGCTAATACTAAGTGGACTGAGAACATGAGTCCAAACGATAAGTATTGGAGAAGTTGGTATACAGACATTGGACGTGTAAACATTACATTATCCGATGGTCAGACGCAAAAATCAGTTAGTGTATCATTCTCAAATACTGTAATCCCGGGAACGAAGGTTAATGGATTAAGCACATTTGATACGCTTGATCAAACAAACCTCCCAACAGAGCTGGCTGCGATAAGCCGATTAGTGTTTACTTCAAAGTCAATTACAGATGGAACAGTCATGTTGGCTGTTGGTGAGCAGGAGACCGCGAGCCTATACCTAGGCGAAACTCAGCTACTAGATAATACCGGGTCATCGTTCTTGGCCAAGAGTACTGGTGTTATTGGTAACGTGAATGTATTGAAAGGCTCATACGGAACATTGCATCCAGAGAGTGCATTTGAGTGGCAGGGAGCTGTTACGTATTTTGACTCTAATAAGGGTTGCTGGGTTCGATATGACCTGAACGGATTGACTCCAATATCTGACAATAAAATGTCAAAGTACTTCCGCAAGGTTGGTGTTGACATTCTCAATTATTTCAAGAGCGCCACAAGTTATAATAATCTAAACCCTAACTTAAGTCTTCGTGTTCTTGGAATTACAGATCCATTCCATGGTGAGTTTGTTTTCTCAATGCCTAGGATGAAGTTGGCTCCACAGAATCCGATTCTCTCTGATATGCAGATTGGTACTATTACCACTGCCATTTCAACAACTCCTCCTTCGAATACATACACAATAAGTGTAATACCTGATAAGGTTTATACAATATCTGCACCTGCTGGTGTTGACGTATTCTACTGTAGCACCAAGATATTTGGAGCTGGAGCGAACAATACATTTGTTGCCACAGACTCTACAAGCTTTGTGGTTGAGTCCGCATCTCCTGTTACTGGCAATATTGTTCTGACAGAGATCCTGACAAACCTGTACGACGCGTATGATGGTGTTGGTGGCACATGGTGTTACCATCCTGCTATCGATCGTTTCGTATCTAAATACAGCTTCCGACCTGAGTGGATGTGCGTTGTTGGAAACCGTTTGGCAAGCTTCAAAAACGGCAAGCCATTTATCCACAACGGGACCTATAATACTTTCTACGGTCAGGCATACAACTCTTCGTTGGCTGGAATACACCACGATCAGGAAAGGGTTATCAACGTATTCAATAGTGTAGGCGTTGAGGGGGACACTCCAGATCGTATGCACTTCAGGACAGAGGTTCCAAACGTACAAAGCTCTGATCTGGTTTCTGGAGACTTCTCCGTTAGAGAGGGGGTAAGTTATTCAGACATTCTTAGGGACCGTTTAAGCCCCAATACGACAGGTTCTTTTGATGAGAAGGTCTACAAGGGTGACCGGGTTCGGGGGCACTCCTGCATGTTCCTGTATCTCCTAAACACTCCTACCACAAAGAAGTATCTGAGCTTCATCAACCTGAGCTTCACTCCTTCCACAGGACAGACGGTATAATATCACCCCCTGTTTATCAAGGGGTTTATATATCCATATACGATTTTTGCACGTTACTAAATTAATTAGCAATGGGTCCATTAGCAATAGCTGGAGCTGCAGCAGGTGGTCTTCAGGGACTTTTCGGAATATTTCAGGGCGCCAAGATGTTGAAGGAGGCCAAGAAGATCAATCCATTTTACACCCCATATCAGGGTAGTCAGGCGGCTCGTGAGCAGATGGGTATGGCCCAGACTCGTATGAACGCCCGTGCTCCTATGCAGGCTGCTCGCCAGCGTGGGATCTTGGGTAGTCAGGCTGGAATGATGGCTAATGTACGTAGTGGTGCTACGGATGCTTCACAGCTTTTACAGATGGCAGGCGCTGGTCAGGCTCAGACTGATCTGGCCACAGAGAAGCTGGCCGAGCAGGACATAGCATTTGACCAGCAGGCTATGGCAAATATTATGCAGGCCCAGAACCTGATGGTTGGTGAGGATCGTATGAAGTTTCAGGACATGATGAACAAATACCAGATGGATCTGCAGCAGAAGAACGCATTGAGGACCGCTGGTCAGCAAAATATAGCCAGTGGACTTGGACAGATTGGTGGCGCAGCACTTGGCCTTGAACAACTTCAACAAGGCCAGAAGGCTCAACAATTCTCAAATCAATTACTTCAGGCTTATCTAAAAAAATGAACGGAATATCCCCAATACAATTTGGAGAACAGGTACAGCAAGGTTTAACAAACATTGCACTGATGAGCCAGAAAAGGGAACTGGCAAAGCAGGAGCGGTATCAGGAAGAGTTCAAGCAGAAGCTTGAGCTTATGAAGCTTATTGACCCTAAGGTATTGAATCAAAACCTAGAGACAGAGATTTCAAACGAGGCAATAAATCTAGTTCGGGAGAATGTAAAAAACTTCTTGTTAGATAAAAAGAATGAGTGGGCTTCTGCAGGGCAATTGCAATCATTTATTCAAAACGAAGTTGGTCGCATTACTCAGTGGAACAACAAGTTTAAGACAATCAAAAGCAATATTGAAGAGCAGGCCAAGAACATGCCTAATGACCCATTGATCAGCAAAGATCTGTGGGTGAAGGCTGCTAAATCAAATGCACTGTTCTCTAATGGCCGTGTTAAAACTCTTGAAGAGCTTGATGCAGACAAGACTGATTGGGTTACTCAGACTTGGGACCAAAGCGGAAATACATTCCTTAGGCTTGACGAGGTTCAGTCTGATCTGAGTAAGACTTTAAACTCTTTGCCAAAGAATAAAACCAAAGTTTCAAGAACTGTTGGAGCAACAGCCAAAAAACCCGGTCAGAAAAAGGAGTTCTATATAGACATCCCTTCAGCATTTACTTGGGATGATGTAAACAATAAGGTACTGGTAAAGCGTGGAGCAGACGGTCTAATTGACGATCAGGTTTATACAATGTTTGTTGGCAGTCCAAATAGTGCAAAAGACAAATACTTTACCAGCATAACAATTGACCGTATTAAAAGCGATCCAGCAAACAAAATATTGGATGCAAATGGAAAGGTGATCGATCAAGCCGGATTCGATAAGTTAAAGAAAAATGTTGTCGCTGAATACGCAGAGAAGTTCTCTCCAAATGTTGAGAGTGATATAATGCAGCAAATGCCAGCCAAGAATGAAACTCGCGTAACAGTTGTTACTGGAGGAGAGAAGCCAACTGTTGGGTCTAAGTGGATGGGTTCAATGAAACGTGCATGGGAAAGCGGCGATGTCGCTAATATAAATAAAATGCTCAAATCTCTGTACTCAGGCGGAACAAAGCTTGAGACAGTTAATTATGATGGAGCAAATATTGTGGCAAAATTCAAGTCAGGTTCGAAAGATGCTATAACCGGAGAGCCTTTGCCATCTGAGGTTAAAATACCCAGTTCAGATCCAGATGCTCTCACAAAAATCGCTGGCCTATACCAGACTGCAAGGGGATCTGACAAAGGTATTGAGCAGTTCGTAGATAAGATAACTATAGGTGGTTTCTAAAACAACAAGCATGTCTGTAAACAAAGATAAAGCAAAGCTGCTTTTTGATGCAACAAGCCAAGACTACGGTATCAACAACTTTGATTCGTTCGTTGAATCATTAAATGATGATGTAAAGCGCAAGGAGTTCTTTGAGATGGCAGGAGCAAAATACAATATTGGTAACAATATTGATGAGTTTGAAGAGAAGCTCGGTATTAAAAAAAAAATTCTGGCGGAAGAGACACTTCAGCCAAATCTGGAAAAGCCAATACTCACTCAGTTAGAACAAATAATTCCTCAGTTAGAACCAAAGGATGGTGGCGAAGAATTACCTCGTTCATCCGCAAAGCAACCAAGCTCCTCCCCATCAGAATCTCAATTACCATCTCCATCGGAAGGTAAGCCTGTTTACAATCTAGGTAATACTGCGTTAGACATAAAGGCTAATGCCAAGAAGTACGCAGATCAGTTTTATTCTACTACAAAAAAGAAGGTTGATGACGCAATGTCTGAGTATAACTCTCAGGTTGCGTGGCTTAATAATGAGATTAACGCCGGTGGAATTACACGGATGGAGGTTAACTCATTGTCAAGCGGATTTAAGCGTCAGGCTGAACGTAAGATAGAAAAGGCTAAAGAGGAATATAATAATCAGATTGCAGAAATTAATAATCAGGCTGGCTCTTTGCTTCAAAAGTTTAATGCAGCCGTACCCAATTCATCCCCAGTTGCACCATCTCAAGCATTAAATGCTAACACAGGTGATCCATTAAAGGGTCTTCGTGGCTCCGATAAAGCAAAGGTTGCTGAGCGTGCAAATCAAATAGGGATTGATCCGGAAGCTTTATATGCTGCCGTAAATGATTTTGATGGTGATGATGAAGTGATTCTGAAAAAAGCTAAAGAGTTTGCAACCAACAGAGCTGAGTATAATAAGAGTAAGGCTGCTTACACGTGGCGCAACTTGCTAAAAACCACAATGAAAAATAGTGGCGTACCTGATGACGAGGCTAATATAAAAATTAATTACGTGACCAAGCTCCAACAGCTTGACATAGATCCTCAGACAAATCAGAGCATACCAGCTACATATGAATCTTCTTTCAACAGAGTATCAAAAATTGGTGATGTAATAAAGCAAAACATCACAAATGAGGGGGACCTACGTGAGGCACTTCGCGCTCTTAATGTTGACGCATATGCTGTGATGTATCAGGGAATGAAAGATCAGAATGTGGTCAACAATTGGGCTAAAACTGGAAACGGGAATGTATTTGTTGGGGCAGGTCTTGATATGCTTCGTCTTACAGATCCAGAAAGGGCAAAGACTCTTTTAGAAAGAATACAGAATCAGTACGCAACAAACGAAGATAAGGCATTATATCAAAGGGAGCTTGAGAATATTGGTCTAAATGCAATTGCATTTGAGGTAAATAGGAATCTTAACAGAGCTACTCAATCTGAAAAATCTCCATCAGAAAGTTTCATAAGCGCTCTCAACAATTGGAAGACTCTCGCTGAAAAGACAAAGGCGTCTCAGGTAAATAGATACGGTGATGTCATCGGAGCAGACATTGACAGAACGCTGTACGATGTTACAGAGGGTCTTGAGACTTCAACTGGTGAAAAGGCAATTTATAATATTGCGACGGGTATGACAGAGTGGTTGGATAGAGGCATATCTGCCATCTGGGATTACACAACTAAAAATCAAGAACAGAGAGTTGCCGCTGACATGAAGAGGGATCACTCGAAGTATGTTACGGAAGAAATTCTAAACTACGCTGATGTTGGTTCTACGATGCGTGAGGCTGAATACATACCAAAGCTTGTAGACCCAGAGATCAAGAAGCGGGTTGATGAAGTGATGGCAAACACATCTCTGGACAGAGATGAAAAGTACAAGCAAATCTACCCTTTAATTAAGAACGCATACATTAACGGCGGGATTGAATTTTTCTCCAACCCAAACAAAGGAAATATAAACCTAACGTCAAAGAATATCCTACACCTTCTTTCAACGTCAGGAGCTAGGTCTATCGGAAACGTAATACCAGCTGTCATGACTGGCGGTGGTGCTTCAACTGCACTAATCGCTGGTCTTGATGCTGCTGCCATGAAGTATGACGAGCAGTTCAGAGAGGGTTCTAATGACCCTCTTGCAAGATCTATAAGAACTGGTTTGACCGTTGGTGCTCTTGCTGGTATCATGGACGAGGCTGCTGCACTGTCTAAGGCGTTTAAGGGAGGGAGTGCTTCACTGGTTTCTAGGCCTACGGCTATCTCCTCCGCAAAAACATTTGGCACGAACATATTAAAAGAGGAGGGGGAAGAGCTACTTACAGAGGCTTTAGATGGCGACGTGGTGAAGAACTGGAAAGAGGTTGTTCTGTCTACGGCTATTATTTCTCCGATCTTCGCTGGTCCTACAGCCATCATAGACAACAGGCGGTCTTCTGATATGTACCGGCAGTTGTGGTTTGAGGCAGGAGCTAGTCCCGAGCTGGCAAAGAATGGTCTTAACCGCATGTTAAACGAGGGCGCTATAAATACGACCCAGTTTAACGAGGCATCTAAGAGGGTTGACAGAATGGCCCAGATCGTGGCCAATATGCCAAAGACGGATATGAATGGTAAGCCTCTTAGCGACGCACAGAAGGCTAAGTATGCAGACAACCTGATGAAGAAGTATGACGCCAAGAGCATCCCGGACACGCTTCCAACTAAGGTTGCAGAGCAGATAAAGGCTGATGCTGAAAAAGCTGATGCAGAAAACGCTTCCATACTTGAGGGACAAGCTGCTCCAGAACTCTCTACTACAGAGGATAAAACAACTGAACAAATATCCAAGCAGGATCAGATCAAGCAAAAGAACGAATTCATTACTGACGCAGACTTTGTTCAAGAGGCATTCACACCTGAAGAAGATGCTGCTGATCGTGAGGCATTGCCCGAGTCGCAGTTTAAGACAGAGGAAGAGCTTTCAGACTTCTTGGCAAATGGTCAGTATGCAATGCTAACTGGACAGAACCCAGAAGCCACACCACTTTCCAAAGATGCAAACCGTAAGCTAAACGAAAAGGCTCAGCAGTGGTTGAGTTCGCGTGGACTTACAGCTATACCAATTTTTGGTAAGTACGGCAACTCTGAGCGCTCATTCATGGTCCCTAATATGACCAAGCAGCAGGCGGTAGAATTTGCTAAAGAATTCCAGCAGGAGTCAGTGGCTCATAGCTCTGGCCTTGTATATCAGGACGGTTCATTTAATCCAAGAACAGAGGGTGTAGATATCAGCCCCAGATTTGATCAGGGTGGTGACTTCTTCTCTACCATTAATGTCGGTGGCAAGAAGGTTGACTTCTCCATTAACTACGACTTCGATACTAAGGTAGAGCCAAAGAAAGCTTTGTACGAAAGCCTGCGTAAAAGAATGTTCGGTGATGTTGGTCAGAAGGTTGCCAGTGCACAGAAAGCGCTTGAGAAAACAGGTGTTGTAATCAACATGATTCAGGACCCTGCAGAGTTTGATCGAACAGTAGCCCAGTTCGGGGGACAGAAAGGCATTGAGGGTGTATTCGTTTCCGATCAGGGACAGATATTTATCAACCAGTCTAAACTCGATCAGGGTATTGCCGATGGCCGGGTTATCTGGCACGAGTCCTCACACCCAGTGGTTAATATTATTAGAAACACGAACCGCCAGCTTTTTGATAAGGTTGTGTCCGGTCTTAAGCAGGCATCTAAGAACAACAAAGGTGTAATGGATGCTTTGACTTGGGCTGAAACAAACTACGCTCAGGATGGTCAGGGCGTTGTTGATGACGAGGCTGTTGTTGAAACAATAGCTGGAATAGCAGAAGGCACTATTGATATACAGGCGCTTCCTACTGGGGTAAAGCAATCTATTATAGAGTTTATTAATCGTATTGCTAGAGCGCTTGGCTTTGATCAGGTGCTTGATGATACAGATATCGCGGCTTTTAAGAAGCTCGCCAGTGATGTAGCCAATGCACTAAGTACTGGTCAAGACATTTCAGAGATAGTAGGTGCAGAGAATGTAAAAGAGTACCTTAATACTGTTGAGGCACCCGGAATTGTAACTGGAGGCGAGCTCAATAAGGCAACACAGTCTAGGGTTACTGCAGAACCAGCTGTAAATGTATATGCATCAAAAGATGTTTCTGCACTTCCACAGAAAAGTTTAACTGAAATATACGAGCAGTTCGGTGGTAAAGCTGTTGTGATAAATTCAGACCCTACACGCGTTGGTACTCTTACCCTACCATCAGGCAAAACCATATTCATGTATGGTGGACCTGCATACTTGTCTGTAAAAGATAACGTGGATGGTAATGTAGGATTCGCTACCACGCAGATTAGTAAGGTTAACACTTGGATGAACTATGTGAAGGAGGTGTTTGGTGATCAGCCCGGTGTTACACTTGTGGCTTCACAGGCGCCAACATCAATACTTAGTAATTCATACGCCCTACGCTATGTGATGGATGGTATATCACAGTTGCCGAAGTCTGTGCTCAAGTCATCTGATTTCAAGAACGAGTTCTTTGGAAAGGATCTAGTGTTACTGAAGGATGCTTTTGGGGAGAAGGCTTACAATGAATTTGTAAACAAGTATAAGAAAGCTGACCTGTCTAACCCCGAGGTGATTGATGCAATGATCTCCGAGATGGCATACAAGGTTGGAGATGATAATAAGCCGGCAAGTTTTAAGGCGCGTGGTGCATTTGTTAGTAACCTGCTTGGAGGCTTAGCCGAGAAGGCGTCTCTTAAGGGTGTTGAGGGTGATAAGGGTTACGTGTCTAAGAAGCCAAACAAGTTTATTGCAAAGCAAATGATGGATCGTCTTGGCATTAATGCCGAGAAGGTGATGAGAGAGATTGGAGAGCCTTCGCTTGTTGAGCAGTACATGAACGAAGGCAACTGGGGATTTGCAGTAGCTGGGTTCGAGACAGATCCGAATATAACTGTCGAGTCTGTACAGAACGGTGGGGTTAAGCACCCACTGTTTAACGCCAAGTTCCCCGGTAAGAACCCATTCATTCTGGATGGCGCATATGACCTTGACCAGATGTTTACTCCTGTAGAAATGACTGGTCCCTCTGGCATGCCATATACAAAGACTGCCTCACAGATGCTGGCTGGTAGTATGTATGTAAAGGGTCAGCCTATCAGCGGTCAGGGATCGTTTGAATATAAGAATGTCAGCCCTTCTGGTAGAAGAATACAGTCATCTAAAGGTAATCGTGTGACACGTGCAATGGAAAATGTGTCCAACCAAATGACTGAGGATGGTCAGGGAAACTACGTATTCTACCACTATTCTAACAAAGATATTAAGAAGATCGATCCATCCAAGTTTGGGCGTAATCTAGCCACTGGTCGTGATGAGCGTCCGGGTGTTGGGCTGTCCATGTACTATACACGTCCCGATATTATGGAGGCAAATGTGCCTTCAGAATTTGGATATGTCGTGCGCATCCCAAAGAATAAGGTGTATCCATTCAATGACGATCCTCTTAATCTTCTTCCTGAAGCTGAGAAGCAATTTAAAAAGCAATTCCCAGATCAGGCATTTGACTTTAATAAGCAGGTAGGTTTTGTGACCAAGGTGGCTGCAGATCGGGGGTATCCTATGACCGTTGCTGAATGGAATGTCGGTAGGAAGAAAGCTCTCAGAGCTCAGACAACCGAATCAATGAAGCCTGAGAAGTTTAAGGAAAATGTGTTTGAGGATGGCTACTTGCAGGAGAAGATTAACCCTAAGCTTGACTTTGTTCCGAACGCTAAGAAGCGTGCACAGATGTCAAAGGGCAACCGCGACAATGAGATCCGTCAGTTTATTCGTGAGAATATCGGGCAGTATAGTCCTGATGAAATCTCTCAGGCAATCCAAGATGAGATTGGCATTTCAAAGGCCGACGCTGATGCAATGGTTGCTGCCGAGTCTAAAGGTCAGGCGCCATTGGCTGAAGAGATTAAAACATTCCAAGAAGGACAGGGCGAGGAGAAGCCACGTGCAATGGCTGATCAGTTCGACAATCTTGCTCCTGAGGTAGAGTCTCAGATAGACGACGAGGCTCGTACATACTTTGCCAAAACTAATAAGCAGACCGACGAAGAGGTAGATAAGTTTATTGAGGGTAAGGACATGGCAGCTCTGGCTGACTATGTTGTTTCAAACCCCAACATCCCGGGTCGAGTTAAGATCTGGATGGCAGCCAAGGTTGCGAAGAATCTGGGCAGAGACATCGAGGCAGCTCGTGCAAATGGAGATCAAGCAGAAGTTGCAAGACTGTCTGAAAAGCAGGCCAATATTTATAACACATTTGCCCGGGAAGCTACAGAGCTTGGTCAGGCGGTGCAGGCGTTTGTGGCTTTCAATGACGATCCTAATGCTGTAAACTTCTTCCTGAATAAGATCCTGCGCCAGCTCAAAGAAAAGGGTGTGGAGTCTATTACCGATCAGCAGCGTAATGACATTATCGGATTGATGCAGGCGGTTAATAACGCCCGCCCGGGTCTTCCTAAGAACAAGGCCATCATCCAGCTATCCCACTACTTGGGTAGACTGGCGCCTGTTAATATCGGAGATGTACTGCAGTCAATCTGGTACGCACACATACTTAGCGGTGTAACTACACAGCTTAAGAACATCTACGCGAATACTACGATGTTGGCACTGGAGCTCCCGATCGGGGCGACTTGGCAGTCGATGAAGAACAGAAGCCTGATGCCTTTTGTGTATGCGTTTAAGGGTCTTGGAGCAGGACTAGCAAAGGGTATTGTAAAGGGCGCTGACATTCTGCGCGCAGGTGTTACAGAAAAGGATGCAAATAAATTCTTCGGCACTGAGCCTGTACTTGAATACTTCTCTTGGAAGCAGACCAAACTTGGCAAGCTCGGGGGCGGTGCTGTAGGTAAGTTATTAGACTTCCCTCTGTTTATTGGTATATCGCCTAAGACATTGAAGATGGTTGGCCGTGCTCTTGCCGGAGCGGATGCTTTCTTCTCTACCACAGCTCAGGAGGCTATGGCAAATATGCTTGCATACAACCAAGCTGTTGCTGAGGGCAAGTCTGGTATCACGCCTAACGGATATCGCAGGGTTCAGGAACTGTTGGGTAACACCAAGCAGACCATTCAGGACTCAGAGGCTACGGCTGTATCTGAAGGATTCAAGCCCGGAACAATAGAGTACAAGCGCCGTGTGATCGAGCTTGTTACACAGACCAGAAATGAACAGAATCAGGTTGCGGCCGAGGAGTTCGGTAAGCGTGTAACGCTGACTAACGAGCCGGAAGGATTTACCCGTGGTATATACCAAGTCGCTACCGCTATACAGCAGTACATGCCTATCGCACGAGTGGTTATACCTTTTACCCGTATCGTCTCTAACATATCTGAGATGATCATCAACTACTCTCCTGCTGGCGCATACCGTGCGTTGACTGGAATCAAGAACCCAAAGCTGTCGTTTAAGTTCAGTCCAACTGGTGACAACAAACTAAGCGATGAAGCAAGGGGCGAGTTGTTCCTGAAATCAAGCATGGCAATTGCCGCAGTAGCTCTATTGATGGACAATGTTGGTGACGATGAAGAGGATTGGTTTGATATTACCGGAGGTGGACCTACAGACTTCCAGAAAAAGTACGAGCTGATGAAGGGTGGATGGCGCCCGTATACTATCAAATTAAAAGACGGAAGATATGTAAGCTATGCAGACTGGCCCATCGCAGGCGCTCTGTCTGGCCTTGGCACCATGCGTGACATTCAGCAGTATGAGAAGGAGGATGTAAAGAAGAATGAATCTAGACTTGGACTTGCCGCATATGGGTACCTGACTGCATTCTATGACAAGTCTTTGATCAAAGGTATATCTGACTTCGTTGACCTGTTCCGCCTTAAGGGTAAGTACGGACCAGATGCTACAAGTCTTGAAAAGTTTGAGAAGTTTATGGCCAACCAAGCCAAGGCTTTGGGCATGACGAACTTTAGCCAGCAGGTATTCAAACTTATTCAGGAGTACAACGACGATCCGATTAAGGAGGCTAAAGGATGGGAGACACTGTATCGTGATCTCCCGGTTATTAACGACGGTCTTAACCCCATAATAGATGTATTCGGAGATCCGGTTACGCCTAGTACAACAGAGCGGCTTTTGCCTTGGTTAACTGTGGCAGACGAGAAAAAGGATGCGATGATTGAGATGCTGAACAAGAAGGGGATCTTTATTGGTATTCCGGAGGAGAAGCCTTTCGTTGAACTTGAGACTAGAACAGAGCGAGAGATGACTCGCGATGAGCTGTATCAATATCGCAAGATGGCTGGCGAATACACCAAGGCAATCCTGCTAAACAGAATTGATGACATCAGCAATGCTGCTGACAAATATGAGGGGGAGTTTAAGCAGAAGGCTTGGGAGAAGATGATTGGTAATGTCGTGGGAGTGGCAAGAAAGAGAGCATATGTAGACTTGCTGATGAACAAGAAGACAGATATCAACAAGCTGTTTGAAGATCTTAATCAGGAATAGACTCTATTATAGATTTTATCTCTATCAACAGTGATGTGATTCTATAACCGGCTTGTGATAGCGTGTAGCATGCTCCAGACCTCTCTATGATTTTATTTCTTTCAAGTTCCCTTATTGACTTTGCCATCTGAGTGCTGCTTATATCTGGTAGTAGCTGCTTTATCTTATTAAATCTTGCTGGCTTTACATACAGGATAAACAATATCATTGGCTTCCACTTACCGCCAATCTTGCGCCGCTCATAATTTATTTTATTGTGATCTAGTTTACGCACGGTACAATTTATGACCATGCTTACCATTGCTGCCACCGCTCATAATAAACCGGTAATAAAAAGATTACCTGTTTGAACAACCTTTTGTATGCTATCTATCTAAACTAGATATATTGCTTAAAACTATTGTTATGCCAACATTAAAGACATTTAAAAAACCAGAGCAAAGATCCGTTACCGTTGAATCTGGTGAAGTATTTATGATCCAGAAAAACATACCAATATCTGGAACATTCAGATCTCTTGGTGCACATCTAAGGTACCCGTTTGATAAGATGCTACCGGTGGAGTCGTTTGAAGTTAAAATTAATAAGACAGACGCCAGAAGGAGGGTTGCCAACCTATCGTCAGCATGTGCCTCATACGTCAAGAGGGGTAACAAGGCGGCCAAGTTCACCGTAAGGAGGACGGCAGACACTACCGTCAGGGTTTGGAGGATAAAATAAAAGGGCCCCCAGTTCGGGGGCTCTGTGGTTCATGTGCGGTGTGGTAGTGCAGTATGTGCAAACCCCGTGCCCTGTCACCCGATCTGCCAATATATCATGGTGTGTTTTTAATGGGTGATAGTTTGGGCCTAGGTAGCTTTGCCTATTATGGCACTGTTAGACTTATACATATCCAATCTTACTGCTACGCCGGGAGGTCAGCCTGCTGGCGCCCCAGCTTCGAATACACCTCCGCCAGAAAATGGCGAGAAGAAGCTTGTCAGAAAGTATGCAACAACTGTACTCCCGGGAGGGAAGAAGACTCTTATTGACGTATCTAAGGAGGTTGCAAAGAATCTGAATCTCGACCCCAATATGCTTGCCAGTAGCGCTCTTGTAGAGGGCGTTAATTTGATGTTTAATCCCAAAAATAAGATGATGGGAAGCGGGCTGGACTGGGCATCTGATGCATATTATACGGCCGGAGAGCGTGGTCAGCTTGATATTAATAAGTACCCAGTTGACGCGTTCTATTACGCCGGTCTTGACAATTTTGGTAATATGGTTGAAGGGCTCAAGAAGAAAGGGTACCTGTCAAAGGACATGGACTTTGCAGTATACCCTGCTTGGAATGAGTCTGTAGAAAGGTCCATCAACAAATATGTGAAAGATAAGAATCTGATCAAGACCGCATACGAGGGCAAAGGTGAGGAAAGATTTAAGGCCATGGATCAGATCAATGAAATACTTGCAAAGTATGGCATAAAGCCAAACCAGACTGTTGCATTTAAGAATCCTGAAGATATGATCGCTGCAAAGGGCGCTTGGCTTCGCGACATGTCTGATCAGGTTGATGCATACGCAGCCAAGAAAAAGGTGAAGCTCACTCCCGAAGAAAAGAATTATCTGATCATGTCAGGATATAACGGAGGTCCGGGCACAATGCAAGGACTGATTAATGACATGGCTGCTGGCGTAAAGAATATCACCAAGGTTGGTGGGAAGAACAGGGCCGCACATACACATGTCAAAAAGAGAATGGACTATATGGGGTATATGACAGATATGTACTCTAGCCCATTCCCACAGCAGGGATCACTTCAGCAGACTGTTGGAGGAGCTCCGATGAACAACCAGTAATTATTCTCTGGCGAACCAGACGGTTGCTACACCTTTGTATATGGAAACGCCAATTCGTTTCCATCTAGTCCATCCCCTTTCTACTATTAGATTATCATGCGCTGACGAAGACTTCCATCCGTTTAGCGCACAATTTGCATTACACGGATCGTCTTTGGGATCGTGCATGTGAGCTATCTCAAATCCGTCGGCTTTCATTCCTAGCAATTCTTTAGGCTTATCCCACATTATGTATGCGTTATCCCTACTGTTTACACAACCGCCTGTCCAGAACTTTGACTCAGACCAGCTGTGCATGCTACAGTTAACGTCTCTGAATTTCATGTGGAAGTATATGTCCATTGAATGGATGTGTGCCACATAAGATAGGGAGTCGCAGTACGCAACTGGCGGTAGGTTTTTTGTTGCTCGGTATTTGTTAATCTCGTTGAATAGTATCGTCTCCTCCTTTGACCGTTCGTGTAGTGTGTCTGTCGCAAATATCGCAGCGATAAATAGTATTGTCATTGATTAAGTTTTCAAGTTTATTTAATAGTTGACCGACTACAATGCCGATCTTCAGGCTGTCTCCAGTCTCAATTGTTTGAGCAAGTGATACGTATATTTTTTTTAGCTCCTCTTTCATATTATCTTTTTAAATACTACTTCTGTTGTTAATCGCAGGCATTCCAGATCTGAATTGTTCATGATCTTGTAGTCGAATTTCCAGTTATCCAGCGCCGTCTCTGACGGGTGTCCATTGACTGGTCCAACACCGGGCCTATCAACTCTAACTATCACACCTCCCATCTCCTTTATAGCTTGTGCTTCGTTTGGAAACCGGCAGTCTGTGATCACCCAGTTCGGGTAGACTGTCTTGTTCTTTTCAAAATCATGAGTGCTAACATAATCAGACATAAGAGCATTGACCCAAGCGTTTGGGTGAAGTCCATCCCTGATGGCGTCTGTTCCCAATTTCTGCAGCATATCACGAACTGTCATCGGCTCCTCACCGTCCTCGTTGATTGTCCACCAGCATCTGGGTAGTGCACTCTTCTTTACGCTCTGGCTGTCTAGAGCATCTACCGGTATACCTGTTAACATACTGGCGAACTCCTTTAGTTTACCAGAGAAGCGTTTAATCTTCCACTTGGACTGATACTCCATCCAACCTTGATGGTGGTAGATGTTTTCGAATATCTCATCTATAGGCATGTTGCCGGTATTGTTGCAATTAATTAGCTGGATCATGTGTGCCACGGCGTCCTTGCCGGAACCAGCGTAACCAGATAGTGCTATGATCATATTGATTTGATGGTTTTAGTTTGACGGAATTCCATTTTCTCTTGGTAGTTTACCAGCAGTAGCGCCAGAAGTTCATCTGCTTCATGGTAAGCCATATTGAATTCGTTGTCACCATGATTGATGACGATGCCGTTACCGTCATCCTTCAGTGACGCAACTTCTTCACCGGGCGATTCCCATTCAGAACTTTCTGATCTGTACAGCGTGTATTCAACGCCGCCTTTAATATTCAAATCAATGTCATACTCATGTGAGTCGACGGGTCCATTGATGTTTTTGTTGATCCATACTTGTATCATATTATCTGTTTTTTGTTGGTGTACGAATTGCGGTTGCGGATACCTTCTCAACCTTGATGAGAGTTAGCTCCCCCGTGCAGGCGGGACATTTGAACTTCTTCTTGTGCAGGTCCGAGTCCCATACATATTCGGTAAGCTCGGCGCCACACTTACACTTGTACTTGCGTGGTGATAATTTATTTGCCATATGTTTCGTTGTAGTATTGTTCAAATGTCATAAAAGCTTTTTCTTCAAATCTTGGATGTGCATCATCATACAACCACGATTCAGCAATAGCTTGCTCTTGTCCTGCTGAAAAAGCATCCTTCTTCTGCTCTTCCTCCATTGCTTTGGCTTGTTGAAGAGCATCAAAAGCCGAACGTTTTATTGTCCATTCTAATGGTATTTGGTCGAATAACCATTCTACTGCTGTTTGTTTCATAGTTTATTTGTTTTAATCTTCAATTAATGTAAGTGATATTCCAACAGAGAGAATAATCCATATACAAATAAGCATAAGTCTACCTTCAAATTTCCAATTTCTAAAATCCAATTCAAGGGATAAAAAAATACCTATTAGATAAAGGAGTATAAAGAGAAGTACTGATAGTAATATTTTCTTTTTCATATTATTTGTTTTAGTAGTCAGGACAGGATTCGAACCTGTATGATGTAAACTTTGCAAGCAACCTAATCTTTGATTCAAGGCATTACATCTTACACATTAGCGTCTATCATTCCGCCACCTGACTATTTATTTTAATTGTGGGAAGTGGTGTCATTATTAAGATAGCTTCTTCAACCACTTTTTAGTAGCCTGACTTGGATCTTTTACGTACTCAGTGATAGCCGCCAGTGCATCTGCTGACGAGGCGAACGGTATCTTCTTGCACCCTATTGTAACTACGCACCCAATAGACAGCCAATTTATGTTGATGACGTGCTCCTGTAGTAGACGCTGCTTTTCCTGTTCAGGAGTTAACTCCACTGGGTCTGGACGATTAATTGTTAATGTTTTACCTGTGTTAGCGATAATCATGTTATCCATAGTTGTTTGTTTTAGTAGTCAGGGCGGGTCCTGCCCCCGCACCTCACACCTCAGTGTGCGCTCTACATTGAGCTACCTGACTGGCCGTTTAGAACGGCAGCTTCTCTTCAGCTGGCTGTGCTGTGAACACCTGCAGGTAAGGCTTACCTTCCTTGCTCTTGCGCAGCGTTACGTTTACCCAACCCTTCTCATTCAGGTTGTCAGTAAGCTTCTTGATGTCGTCGGCAGTAAAGCCAATACGGGTTTCCAACTCACCGAATTTGTTCGTCGCTTCGGTAGTGCGACCTACATAGATCTTCTCCATGTTTACTTGATTTTGATGTTAAGTGTATAAATAAAAAGTCCTAGTTCGATGTCGAGCTCTTTGAGCTTCTTGTGAAATGCAACTACTAACACTGGGAACAGGAAGTAGTCGGTGTGCTTTTCTGTGGTGGTGGTGATTGTCATATGGTTGGGTTTAACTTTTCTCCATTCGATGGGTTACCGTATACCTTGATGTCGTTCTGGTCTACCGTTCTCAGCAGGCCGGTGTGGTAGAACTTCACAATGAACTGTGGGTTTGAGTGGATGCTACCTGCGATCATGAACAGCGCCACACCATAGCCAAGATCTTTGACCTCGACGTCGAAGGGATTGAGGATCTCGTGGATGGTTTGTACTATCATAGGATCTTGTTTGAGGTTAGCATTTGAACCAGCTCTTTGAAGTCTTCAATACTCATGGCGACAACAGTGCCTTGGCGATTACGCTTGTGGAACACGACGTTGTAGTTCTCATCCTGTGGCATTTCACTCAATACCTTGTGCATACTGCCGAGATTCTCTACGGCTTTGCACTGTACATTGAATGGTTCGGTGAAGCACAGATCGATACCTTGATCGTCTTTGTTCTTTGACTCAGATCGGGAGCTCACGCACTTCTCATATCCGAGCTCTCTAAAAAAGTCCCGGATCTGAAGCTCGAAGCTGTGTCCCTTCACTCTCGCTGATCGTCCTCTTGTTGCCATACTTGTATAATCTTTTAAGTCTTATCAATTCAACTATCGTATCCCATTCCATTGTGGGGTGGAAGACAGTTTTATAGAACTTGTTTGGGTGAGTCGGGCTGACCATAAGCATCTCAATGCCGGGTGCCACATCGTCTTCTGTTGCCAGCTCGGGGGTACAGTCTTCATTGACCAACCTCCACTCCCCCTTGTATGTACCCCATACCAGCTCATAAATTTCCGGCTTCGATGAGCTTACCGTAGTCGACCGGCTGGTGGATGAACTTCGTTTTGTCCGTGCCATCGTTTACTTTTTGGGTTGAGAAATACCTTGACGTGCAGACATCGTATCGGAAGTAGTCGATAGACTCCTGACCAGAGAAGCGGAAGCGGATCTTCCAGAAGTGGATCTCGGTCTGGTTGGTCTCCCGGTTACGGTACACCGTGATGCCTACGTCGGGGGCGTTGTAGTAGTGGGAGCTGTCGCCTACGTCGTATCCGGTTGGGACTTCGTACACAGCCTGCTTTACCTTGGTGAGTTTCTTGGGGTGGGCTACCAGCCAGATGTGGATGCCGTGCTCGCGGGCGAATGCCCTGAGGTCCCGCATCATGTTGCCGATCTGGTTGTGCCTGTTCTCCCCAGACCCGGCGATCTGCCGCTCCACCGTGCTCATGTTATCGATCACCAGACCCCTGATCCCGTGGCGCTTGACCATCTCCTCGGCCTTGGCCATGATGGCCTCCACCGTAGAGTCGTTCTCAGACAGCTTGTAGTACTTAAAATGCTCGTTAAGGAACGGGGTGGCTTCCTCTACCTCATCTCTGGAGATACGGGCGCAATTGGGCGCAGAAAAGAAACTACGGCCTGTCCTGATGGATAGCAGATCTGTCATGGCGAAGGTGGCGCTGGCCTCCTCAGCCGAGTATACTAGGTATGACCATCCGTGCCGGTCCGCCAGTCTGACCAGAATGTTCTTGAGCCATGTGGTCTTACCGTGTCCGGGGATACCGGTGATCAGGGTGACCATACCGGGATGCCATTGGAAGTGCTCATCCAGATTCTCAAACCCTGTGTCGTAGCCCTGCGGATACCCCTGATCCCACAGCTGGGTCAGTTCGCTGGCCGTTACCACGTCTATCCCGTCCACCGGGAATGGCTCTGCGTTGTGGTAGCACTCGACCAGCTTGGCCGGACCGTGCTTAAGCATGGTGTCGTTGGCGTCCTTCTCTGGTAGGTTGATGATCCAGCAGTTGGACTTGCCCAGCCTTCGGGCCAGCTCGTTTCTCAGGGCAATACCCGGTTCGTCGTTGTCTGTGCACAGGTAGATGCGCTTGCCTTCCAAGTACGGGAGCATATCCTCTAGCCATTCCAGCTTTTGGTTCCCCTTACTGGCTCCGTTCGGTACGCTGACTGCGGTCTTTACTCCAGACTCATAAAACGCAAGAGCATCGATCTCCCCTTCCGTAATAACCAACTCAGAGTCTGAATTATCGCTTGCAACGTCAATGCCGTAAAGGCTAAGCATAGCGCCAGACACAAGCTTAAACCTCTTCTGAGAATCGCGGTACTTGATGTTAACCAATTGTCCATTTAGAAAGTAATTAAAGTTTACGCATCGGGTTTCTTTGTCGCCCATGAACTCGACAGACTCTGTTATCTTATAGCGCAGTAGGGTTTGATTCGATATCCCCCGAGCTGCAAACCAGTCTATCACTGGCTGAGATAAAGTCTTGAGTTCACTGACTACAGGTGTGTACTCCTTCTTAGTCTTGACGGTGCCGGTCCAGCCGCAGTTGTGGCAGTTCCATATACCCTCCTCGACATTCACAGACAGGCACGGGTCTGCCTTGTGCTTGCGTGTTGCGGAGCACTTGGGGCAGGTGGTCTTCACGTCTCCGTTAGAACCGGTCCTGATGTTTATGCCTAGGCGTTGGAGTTTTTGTAGCATCTTTTGATATCTTTCTGGAGTGTTTTAAGTTTCTGATCGAGTTCAAATATTTGCTTCTTGAGATTGTCGGCACGCTCGTACGCCCGTCCCAGCTTTGCAATGAGCTCCTCTCTCTGTGTCTCGAGCTTGTCCTCCTTATCGAGTAGCTCTTTCTTTTTCTCTACTGATCCAATAATTGGTGGCGTCATCTAGGTATGTTTTAAATTTTTGAGTTGATCCGAATAATGTTGCTGGTCTGATATACTGGCGCATCTTTTCATCGTTGCCCCATGTTTCTTTTTTGTGCAGGATGACTGACTGAAACTGCTCGAACGTAGCCTGCGGGATGTGAGTGATGATGGTTCTTATCTTCAGGGTCTGGCTGTAGTGAGTACCGTTTACCTGATTGAAATAGTCCATCACTTTCTGCGCTAGGTCTACATCTTGGTATCCATCGATCTCTTCCTTGATTGAATTGTACTTAGTATCGTATTCAACCAATAGTTCGAGGGCAGTCAGTGCGTCACGCTTAGAGCTAAACTTCTTCAGAAAGGCCTTGGCTTCCGTATTCATACATGCTAGTTTTAATTGATTGCTCATGATACCCAGCGGCCATTAGCAGTGCGGCGAACACATCAATGATATCATCTACATTGGTCTCATCCAACCTACCAACTGCCGTTTCTCGGCCAAGCGTCCCGTATTCGTTCTCCCACTGGATCTTCTTTCCATAGTGGTTGATGGTAATCTTCATAGTGCTTGAGTTTTACTTTATGAAAAAATAGATTTGGGTCTTTCCTGTTACGCTCTGAGGTTACTTCGATATCTATCTTCAGTACCCGGCCGACTTCTGGTGCGGATCGATCGCCCCACAATTCTGCTCGGAGTACCTTTCCGTCGCCAAGCTCAAACAGGATGTGCTTGTATTTGTATACCTTGTCGTCAACCTCGAACGTCTTTTGTTCGCTGACGTCAACAACCTTTGCTTTAATCATAGTTGTTTAGTTTATAATAGGAATCTCGTTTGTACATGAACTTGATTGCATTCAGGCACAGTTGCACCTTCAGGTAGAATCGTTTGATCTGATCATCCACCAAGTAGATCGTGCCATCAGCCTCTCTTTTCTTTGCCTCTCGAAGTGCGTTGCGGAACTGCTGGATCTTGTTTCGATAAGAGTCGTAACTCATATCCAAGTAGTCTTGTGTTGATGCCTGAGAAAACCCATGCATGTCTGCCAGTCCGGCGAAGATCATGCGAGCGAAGTCTTTTGCTCCCTCATAAGTTTCAGATGCTGTGAGGATCTTTGATGCGCCGCGGTCCCAAATGAATTGTGGACGCATGGCTTTTTCCAACTGGTCTAGTCTTACCATTGTTTAGGTTTTTAAGGTTTATTAAATCGAACTTGAAATTGTTTGCGCCATGTGATCTTACCGTCGGGTAGGTGCATGATGGAGGCGTTGTTCTTTTCCATTACCTGCTTCAGTCGGTTGCCGTAGAGAAGCTTGTGATCTTCAACTTTCTTGAGCATTGCATTGTACCGGGTGTATTGAAGCGCCCAGTCTGCCAGCTCGGGGGTGGACTGCATCTCGTTCTCGTTCTCGCGGTCCTTATGTTTCTGTGAGATGAAAGCATTGAAGTCCTCAGAAGAGTCGGCGTCCGGCTCGTACTTACTTGCGATATCCAGAAGCTCGTCCTTGTCATCCGAACCAGACACCTTCATATCATCCAGAGCTGACATCACTCGGTCGTTGAATGTCTGCGCCTCCTTCAGTATGGATGACTGCAGTTCCCAATCCGCATCGATGGTCTCCACGATCATGCTTCGTCCGTCTACACGCATGCACAGCTCAGCGTACTCGAGCTCGCACACAAGCATGTAGTGTTGAACCTGTGCGATGTACTGAGGTGGAATGCCGCCGACATATGAGTCAGCAGTCATGCCGTTGATCTTCTTGATCTCGAGGATACCCTGCTTGCGCTTGCGGACAGGATGCTTGGTGATTACTCCGTCCACGTTGGCGAATAGTACCGGATACTTAGGGTTCTCGATGATCGCCTTGATCTTCTTGAATCGGCGGACCTTGTTCTTGGCAATCACGTTCTTTACAAACCCATCTTCGGTACCATCCCAGTACTGCCAGCACTCGGCGATGTTATCCTCTTGGAGTTTGCCCATGGCCATCTCCATGTTCATCATGGTGGGGAGGGCGCCGACACCAACGGATTGATAGTAGAGAGAGATGGGGCTCTTCCACTTGTTCCATCCGAGTAGTGTACCGGCGTCTGATCCTCCGACCATGCCTCGAGAAACAAAAGACTGGCGAAGTTTCTGCCAGTCCTGTTCTGAGAGTTTGGCTGTTGGTGTAAGATTAAGGTTTTGCATCTTTCAATAGTTTAGTTAGTGTTGTCTTCTGTGCGAGATTCAGTTTGTACTTTGGCATGGCAGCCTCTACTTCATTAGCCTTGCCTTCTGTGATGGCCTTGACCATTGCGTCGAATTGTTTGGGTTGTAGAGCTGGTAATTCTGCTGAGGCTTTAGGCTCTTCTGCCGTGTTAGATGCAGTGATGGCTGTGGTTTTAGGTATGGTGATAGTCGCAACGGTAACAGCTGGTTCATACTTTATCTTGCGCCCGTTGATGTGCTTAGTTAGATCCCATACGCGCTGTCCCTTCTCGTCTACCACATTACCATACTGATCACAAGGAAGGGATACGATATCGAGATCATACAGGAACCGACCAATACCCCACTGAACAGCGGCGCGTTTGAATGCATCTGATGCGGCTGACTTGGCGGCCTGCTCGTACATCTGGTCCTGCTGATTATCTTCCACGCGTTGTCCTGCGTCCCACCGCCAGTATGTGTTACCTTTATCATCACGGATACCTATACCCGCAAAGATGAAACCGGCAACGTCTTTAAATTGTGATTCCCATCCGTACTCACAATGCTGGTCCAGAACATTCATCACGTCCCGGGCATCGATGTACGCGGTACACATTGCTTTACTGCGATCCTTCGTGCGGGATTGTACCCGCCAGCTGTAGGGGATCGGGGCCTTCAGCTTTTCGACTAGTTGTTTAATCATAGAGTTTTTATGTAATCGTTTAGGAATTGATACTCTTCTGCGAGGAAGTAGATGGTCTGCCAATCGTAGTAGAACTTGGTCTTATCTCCGATGGTTAGGGCCTTAACAAAGTGCCCGCTGACCAGACGCTCGTGATTGTCTGTCAACCACTTGCGGTATGGCTTTAGCTGGTATTCTATACCATCTATAGTCATGGTGTCTTTTACAAAGTCGTAGCGCATGATGCCTAAAGTAGATAAACTCTATTATAGATAGTTGTTGGTAACTAACAAAGATTTGCACAGACAAAAAATCTATATTAGATTTACGGCATGAGAGTTAAACGAACTAAGAAAGATCTCGGAGACTATTCAGATATTAAAGAAAGATTCAGAGAGGTTCGACTTGATCATCGCATGACACAAGTTGAAATGGGCAAACTTGTTGGACTTACCTCTAGCGCTGTTGGAGCTATCGAACAAGGTTTATACACGCCAAACTTTGCAGTACTCAGAGCGCTAAACCACAGGCTTGGAGTCAGCTACTCGTATATCATTGACGGCATTAAAGAGAACGGGCACGAGCTGGCTAAAAGGGTAAAGGAACTGGAAGAAGAAAACGCCATGCTCAAAAAGGTGGTAGCCAAGCTGACCAAGTAGGGTTGGCCAGTGCTATGCTCAAGTCAATCTTCCGAACATCCCACACATCCCTGTCTGGGTTCTTCTCTAGTCTGGCAAACTGTACCGGGGACAGGACCAATAAGCAGAACGCCTCGTAGTTAACAAACCCGAGGCGCTCTTCGTTATGGTATATGTGTACCCTGTCTCCGTCAAGGACGGATCGTATTCTCATAGTGGTTGCAATAATTTGTACACATAGAATGAAAGCATGCAGATCCAAATGATCGCGCCGATGATGATGATTAGTTTACGCATTTTTAAACATGTTTTGGTAATAGCCTTTGACTTCTGATTTGTGGGTCCGCTCGATCCATCCGATGTATCTGTTGATGGCCTCGGACTTGTGGCCTGATGCAAAGCGAACGTGATCGATAGACACCCCGTTCTTGATCATCGAAGTGATAGCGGTCTTCCGTAGCATGTGCGGGTGGACCAGCTCGTAGAACTTTTGGGTGATGGTGATCTTGTTCCCCCGAGCATCGGGCTTTCTGTACGTGATCGTCTGGTGCATCTCTGGGTAGCGCTGGAAGAACTGACGGAAGTATCTCCGGAAGTAGTTGATCGGGATGGCATTCACAGGAGTGTACACCGTGCCGTACTTGTTCAGGTTGTACGTATACTTCTCTGCAATCACAGGAGGAAGAGGGAGTGTAGTGTCTTCGCCCGTCTTGGTGTTCTCGCGCATCATGAACATCTCTCCGTCCACCCAACGGAAGTCAGACTCCCGCAGGTTGATGGCATCGCTGATGCGAAGAGAGGTGATGATCATGGTGGCGCACACCTCCCACATGAACTTGGTGTTGTTATCCATCTTATCGTATCCACTCTTGGTGATGAATTCGCGTACAAAATACTCGGGCAGTGTGATGATCGGAGTGTCGTATGATGGTAGCTTCTCTAACTTGGGTAGCTGCATGAACATGGCGTCCTCCCAATACTTGATGATGCCAGCGGTGATGGTCATGACGTCGCTTCTCGTGTTGATCTGCAGGTCCCAGTCGATCATCCACTTTACAAACTTGTCGAAGTGAGCGGCGTAGTTCTCTGCGATCTCGCGCTTCTGTCTGAGGTCCTTACCCGTCAGGTCGTACTCGTTCAGCATGATCGTCTTGTGCTTGGTGCAGAACCTGAGGTAGGTGTTGACTGCGAACTGGTAGGACTTGATGGTGGACTCTCTGAAGGCAGACTTTTGTCGCTTGCTTCGGATGATACCCTTTGATGCCCGTTCAACATATCGCTGGAGCAGTTCAGATAGAACGTACGTGTCTTCGTCCAAGTCGATCGTTGCGCGTGGCTTTGTGTACTCCGCCTTGACCTGATCGAGGTCCTGATACTTGGCGTATAGCTCGTTGAGTATGGCTCGATGGCGGGATATCTCGGCGTTCAGCTCGGCCACCTCTGAAGTTGCTCCCTGAAACTCCTCTCGACTGAGAAGGAACTTGACGTGGTTGGGGAACTTGATGCCGGTGGTGAGGCGGATCATGTCCTGCCTGTGATGGACACGGCAGTAGATCGTGTTGCCTCTAGAATAGAAAGAAACCTTCATGTGTTTAGTTTTAGAACTCTAAAATAGCGCCAGTCAGTAACCGCTTTTTAAGTAATCAACACAGGTTGGTAAGTAGTACCTTTGATGTGCCAGTTCGGGGGAAAACAAAGGCGGATCTTGGAACACAACAAAACACAGACCCAACACAAAACCCCCGACTAGCACAACGAAAGTGGCACAAACCGACATAACTTATTGATTATCATGTGTCAATTAACTAATTCACAGTTACGGACTTGACGCGTTGACCACCACAAGATACATACAAATCAATACACTACATAGTTATTCAACATTTTTTTCAACACGACTGACACAGGTTCTGACACAACTACTGGCCGATCATTCTGATTACTCCGACGATCTCATCGATGTCATTGATCGCCTTCTCGTCCTCATTCAACTCGGCGCACAGCGTGTCGTAGATTCGTGCGTACTCTTCGTCTGACTTGTACCTTCCTCGGTGGTAGTCTCGGTAGTAGATCAATGTGCTGTGGTCCTTGCCCATCAACCGCCCAGCCTCGACCGTGGTTAGGTTGAGGTGGGTTAGGAGGATGTTGCCGATGGCATAGCGCAGGCGGACGATCTCTATATGCCTACGCTTGGTTTTTCTGATGTCATGGTTGGTGAGTCGCACTCCTGCGTCACATAGTTTTTCAAAGACTTGCATTCGTATTTGTTTATTAGTTCAACAACTGATTCGCACAGCTCCTCATTTATCAGAAGAAGGCGTTTGACTGCCAAGCTGTTCTTGTCCTCGAGCTTTTCGAGTTCTTCGTTTATCCGCATGAATACTTTTAGTGCGGCCTGTTTTCTTGTCATAGGGCTGGGTTAAGAGGTTATAGATATACTGATACCACTCATTCTCCGGGAGTGGATGTTCCGGGTAAACGGTTCTAACTTTCATTGTTAAAGGTTTGGTTGAAGTATTGATCGGCACGAGCTGTCCCTGATCCGAGATGCGTTGCTCCGTCCCTCTGACCGGCAACGTGGGCCGACTTAATTGTCTCCTCCTCCTCCTTCAGTAACTGGTTCGCTCGGCTGATCAGGTGAGAGAATATCGGGTCCATCTCCCTGATCAATTTTTGTAGTGGTGTTAGCACGATAGATAATTTGTAGGACGCTTCCGTCCCAGTTAAAAGATATTGTTTTGGGCTTGTAGATGGCGGACTGGGCCCACCATTGTAGCAAGTATCCGATCTTACCAAACTCCACCTTCTCCATCCTGTGGACTACGTCTCCCTCAGGTTTGTATGCGCCGACATGGAATGGGTATAGGGTGAATGGTTGGCGTGACTGGATTGCTTGCATGACTTGGTCGAATATCATCGGAATGTGATTTTCTTGTTTAGTTTCTTGGAGAAATGCTTGGTCTTACGTGCGACGTAGTTCTTTATGTGGCTGAGTGGTAGGCCTGTGAACTTGGCGGCATCGTTTCTCGATTCGAAAACGCCTATCAGTTCTTTTTTTTCTACGTCGTACACCTTAGTCCGAATACCCTCCGTGTGAAGTCCGATACGTTCTACTCTCATAGGAATCTTTTGTGAGTGATGATGATCCCATCGGGCGTTCGCTCTACCACGAACCCGTTCTTCTCTAGCAACTTCAGTTCCTCCTCAAGTGGCATTGGGATGCCGTCAGTCTTAGAGAATCCTACATTGTCAGGGATCTTGCCTGACTTAGTCTTCTTCACTTTGATAGAAGACTTCTTGTTGAATGCGTTGTCGTTCATAGTTTTTATTTTTGGTGATACATTTCGGTTACGCGTTGCTTGATTAGATCAAGCCTGTGTACGATGTGAGATAGTTCGTGCTTCATCAGTTCGTTTCTGATCTTGCGCTCACTCTCTTCCCCCCTTTGGAAATTACTAGGGTCGTCACTCATTTGATAATACCAGTCGTGTTCAGCGAGCATGGAGATAATGTCCTTCATATGTTTGATTGTTGATTAAAAAAGAAGCCCCCGTGATCCAAGTTCGGGGGCGTTGCACCTCAGATTATTGTCCTCGGCGCGACGGACTAAGTATATGCAACCCATTCGCAGTTGTACGTGTTCTCCTCCAACGAATCGGTCTCCCAGTAGGTGACAATCGGTGGCTCGGATGGGATGGATACGTCAACGTAGATGGTATAGCCGTTTGCCTCTATGTAGAGGGACTCAGCGGATGAAACTTTCAAGTTCATGGTAGTGTTTTTGGATTAAGAAATTGACTTCCTTCTCCGCCTCAAGACCTGAATTCATCTTGGCAAGTAGATGCTTGGCATACTGGCGGATCACCTCGTCGGGGTGGTACTTGCTGATGTGTTTGACTTTAGTCCACATTGTCTTCCGATTTAGAGATGATGCCGTATCGCAATGGCTCGGTCGCGTCCTCCTCATTTTCAAAAGTCACGACCATCGGCCAAATGCGGTCTTCGGAATAAGGGAATAGTTCGAACGAGATGTCGAGGTTCTCTAACTCCCGAACATCTGATGGGGTGTGGATGAGGTATTGCATGGTTAAGGGTTTACGTTAACGATGTAGTTCTTGTAGCCGGACGATAGATTTAGTTCCGCCCCAGTCTGCAATGACGCATTCATCTTTGTCCTTGTATCCAAGGAATAAGAATGGTTTGCCATTGAATGTGACGTTCTGACCACACTTGAATCCCCAATATTTGTGGGGGTGGATCAGTCGGATGTCTTCTCTTTCTATTCGCATATTGATAAGGTTTATACAATACAAGGTCTATATCCCTTGGACTGGGATAGTCTGCCCCTTTGCTTGCAGTTCGGGGGTTCATAGCCCAATCATGCATCCCCATATCCAAGGGAGAGCGGTCTTCTTGCGAAGTCCAAGGTCTCGGGTTGTCACCTTGAAGACATTGCCCGAACTTTCGTACCGCTCCTATCATCTCCCGAACGGCGGACTTACCATTCGGTTAAGCATGAAGGACAATTACCTTTCATTTGGCGTGCCACTGCGCTTGCCTCGGATGAAACCTGTTAAGACCGAAAAAGAAAGCCCCCGATGAAGGGGGCTATTAAAAATCCCCCAATGGTCGCATCAAAGGGGGAAACAGGTAAATAAAGTCTGATGTCCCCGACTTCGTATGCGACACGTCATCGGAAGGAGCAAAGGTCAAAACACTACTTTAGATAGTCCAGAAAAAGAGGGGGTGATATTTGGGCTACTTGTTGAGCCATTGTTTGTATTCGTTTATGTATCTATCGGGAATCTTTAATCCGTCTTCGAACTGAATAGGAAGTTCGCCATTGGTTGGGTATACATATTCACCCTCAATGATGCCATCTATCGAATTCCCTTTATACCTCCTAAGACCTACCCTTTGGTTGGTTTCGGGATTGAAATTTAAGGTGTCTGAAAAATCAACATCTACAATGTCATCATCATCGATGGTTTCAATTGTCCATTCGTAGCCGACATAATTTACTCTCATTGGATTAGGGTTTATGGTTATCAATAGTCATCATCGTACCGCTCTTCCCACTCGGATCGGGGGCGGATAGACTGGCCTGCCCAGTTATAGCACTTACCACAATTGCAGTAGACGAGTCCATCACTATCGGCGTACATCTCCAACTCAAGACCACACTCGCATTCGCATACTCGTGGATGTGTTACCAACCAACTCCAGTCCTTGACATATGGCGGTTGTGTGGTGTTTATCTCTCCAGACATACACTTTTTGTAATTCTCCACCGCCTCAGGGGGAAGGGACTCTACGTTCCCATCTTTATCGCATGGGAAAGAGTACGCTCTGCCACCTCCTATATCGAATTGAATCTCGTAAGCGGTGTGCAATTCTTGGTAGGATTCTTTGATAGTTTTAAGCATGGGTGTATAGTTTAGGAACTGGTTGTCATCGAAGACCACGGCATATCCGCCAGTTCGGGGGCGTTAGTCGTTATTGTATTCATCCACATACCACTCTGTAATATGAATCAGCCGATCCAGTAACTGGTCTTCTGACTCTTTAGCAAGGGCGATAAAATCATCGTGGGTGAACTCGTCCAATTCAGCACCAGTGAATTCTACGATGGCGGAGATGAGTTTCTCTCGGAAGGTTGACGAGGGGAGTGTCTTCTTTTTCATGGTGTTTAGGTTTGATGAGGAACCGAGGGCAGTATCGCTCTGCCTTAACCACTCTCTCGGTTCGGGTTGAATCATAATTCAGATAGCACTTCCGATATTGCAATCTTGACCAAGTAGTTTTCACGAAGGCCATTGTCAATGAAATAGACTTTCTTAGTGTCTCTACAAACGATTGCAATGGTGCGTCCACCTTCGTTGTCGTCTTCGGTCTCCCAATAATCTACGTGAGTGTAGTTTTGTTCGTCCGTGTAGTCGGTTCTGATTTCCATGTTGATTAGGGTTTGTTGAGGAACTGGCCTCGGTGTCGCTCCGAGATCGGCCGTGCCTACCAGTTCGTGGGTGTCAGCTATTAACTCGTTCAGCAAATTCCTTTAGCGTGTAGTAGTTGTAAGAATCGGACTCGTATAAATCAGAAAGCAATTCCTCGGAGCAGTAGAACCGCTCTACTTCTTTGCCGAAATAGACACGCTTGACAAGGTCATCAAGGGTTGGGAATATAATCGCCTCACCATCCTCAATTAGGACATGGATGGCGTTTCCATTGTTGTCGTGACGGCACTCGTAGGATTCGTCTGCTTTGCGAAGATGTTCGTTGTGTAACATAGGTTTGAGGTTTGATGAGGAACTGCCGAAGGAGTCGAACCTTCGTGAGACCATCGCAGTTCGGGGGCTTACATGAGGTTATCCGCAAGACACGATAAGAGCATGAGGATAATCATGGCGATGATTTGGAATGCACCTTTCATGGTTTTGGGTTTAATTGTTTTGAGATTTCATCCTGCGCCCACTGAGGTAGTTCTGATACACTCATGACGCTCTCGTTTCCGTAGCAGTCCTCCCAAGCATCATCGTAGTTGTCGTAGATGATGATGTCTCCATTGGGGTAGCATACTACAGACTCGTTTGCTTTGTCAACCAAGACAAAATCGGTAGGGTTAATTGCTTTCATGGTTTCTCGTTTAGTTGTTTAATCTCCTCGGCCAGTTGGAGGATGTCGTTGATGGCCTCTTCCCATTCGGGAGGTAGTGTTACTGAGCGCATAAGTCCCAAGGTTGAAGGTTTTTGATGGAGGTTTCGTCTAGGTCGAACATCTCAAGGATGAAGGAGGCAAGGTCTTGTCTCGCCTCGTCTCCACGGAGGTCGTTTGTCCCGATCCGATCGGCTACTTGTCCCCCAGTCATTCCGAGGACTCTTCGGCAGAACTTTGCATCCTGACCGAGGTAAAGAGTGCGACCGAAGGCGGTCAATGTCCAGTCATGCCCGAATCCGTATGGACTAGGGTGGGTTTCGATGATAGGTTTCATATTTCTTAGTTTTTGTTGAATAATTTCTTGAACCCTTTGTACACACCCGATTTGTAGGAGTGTGACTGATGGGCTAGGTGTCGGGCGAGGAAGATGGCGGTGATGGGTGCGTAGCGCAGTTCGACTTCCTCCATCAGGGCGGAGAAGGTCTTGCCATCCCGAAGGTGGGCGAATACCTCATCTTCCGTGGTGGCAATCGGGTCGTCGAACTTGCCATCAATACGCGCTTGGATGTGGGCATCCGCGATGCGCTTGATTTCGGGGGTGATTCTTTTCATTGTGTTAGGTTTAAGGAACTGCCTTGGGTCACGAACCCAGTGCCATCGGGATGGTGGCAGTTCGGGGGTGTCAGATTTCGACTAGTTCTCCATCCTTCACGATATACTGAAAGTCATCCGTATCCTCCCACTCAGTCCAGTAGTAGGCCTCATCCTCGTATGCTTCCTCAAGGGTATCGTATCCCAATTGCTGAGCATATTTGAGTGCATCGGCCTCGTACTTGGCATAGTAGCATCCATCTCCGAAGCAGTAACCTTCGTTCATTCCTTCGCCAGTGGCATCGCATTGGCGGGCATAGATTTGATTCTCTTGCATAGGTTAGTCGTTTAATGAGTTAAGGTGGTCAATTTCTTGTTCGTCAAGGTAGATGCAGAGTCCGTTGTCTAACTTGATGTAGTTAGGGCCTACTTCGAAGACCTTCTTGCCAACTAGCCACTCTGCGGCCTCTTGTGTAATGGTTGTTTTTGTCATGGTAATAGGTTTAGGAACTGCGGTCGGTTTCGCTCCGACTTCGGTCACACCTCGCAGTTCGGGGGGGGGTCAGTAACCTTGCAGTTCCATCACCTTCTTTTCATCGGGTGCTGACACCACTTTGGACTTGACCTTGAATTCGATTTCGTAATAAGCGGCATCCAAGAACCCTCTAATGTGTTCGTTGAATGTCTCAAGGAATTCCTTGTTTGAAAAGTCAACTCCATCTGCAACCCAATTGTCGCTGACTGAAAGGTCTAGTTGTAGTTTCCACTTTTGCATAGGTTTAGGGTTTATCGTTTGGGAATATGTTTTGGAATTCTCCAGTCTCTTCATTGAGAGCGATTACAACTGGATGAATTGTGGTATCATAGATTTCGATGCGTACTTCATAGCCCTCCTCTTCGGTAAACTTGTGTTTGAGTACGGAGGATACGGAGAACGCATCTCTTCTATATACTATTGATTCGCCAGTATTGAATAAAAAAACTCCATTGTGGAAAACACTGATTACGTACTGCATAGGTCTAGGTTTTGATAAGGAACTGGGAGCGGAATCGAACCGCTCTACGACCATCCCAGTTCGGGGGTGCATTCAACTCAGAGACACTTGCTTACAAAAGAGTCTCCATTGCATATCACGGAAATACTCCTTAGGGTCTCGCCCTAACTCACGTAGGGCTTTCTCCATACGCTTGTGGGTAGATAACTGGGTTTGTCCGCGACGGATAATTGTGCCGTCTGCCTTGGCGGAGAAGATGGGGGACTTGATACGCTTACGCATGGGATTAGGTTTAGTTTTTGAATTGAGATAAATCAATCTTGATGTCGTTTTTTGGTCTGAATGTGGGGAAGAGTTGGTATGATAACTCAACAATCTCTTCGGTAATCTCATACGTTTCATTGTAGAAGCCATAATCAAACCAAGTAAGACCGCTTGTGAACAACTCATTTTTGATGAATTCGGTGACCGCTTTTGTAGTTACCACTCTGCCATTATTGGCTGATGATATCAAACAAATTGCTTTCTGAATCATTTCGGCATCAATTAGGTAGGAGATTGAAATTTTCGCTACCAATTGGCAATCTGATTTGCGCTGATAATTTGCTTTCATGTGATTAGGTTTAAAGTTTCGTCCTACTGGGACTCATCAGTACGGCGATTATCAGCCGTAGACTTTTTATCCAACCTATCGGAGAATGGACTGACGATGCGACACCGCATCCGTTTACACCCTCGTTCCGACTCCGGAAGAGCATTCGATAGTCAGCGTACACGCCTTGGGGTTGTCTCTCCCCGACTATCCCCCTTTAGGCAGACATCACGTCTGCTTTCAATACACCGAAGGGGTAGTGGTTTCAAAAGTTTAGAGCCATTGAGTGGGGCTGACCGAGTCGGGCCGTAGCCGTAGGTCGGTGGTCATCCGAGCATCCTGATTGGTACTGACGGAGGAGAGGGCGGTAGGTGACTACTGATGCCTTCGCTCGTTTCCCGATGCCATCGCCGTGCATTTATCGTGGTTTGGTGTTCCCGAAGGAGTGCGTTACCCTAACACGTTGTGGCGAACCTTTGAAAGAACTTCGTCTAGCCGTTTCCGTTAGACAATGCAAGAATACGACGGCCCAAACCGATTTCGAACACTAGACCCCGACTTTTTTTAAAAAACAGGGGTATGCACTTAGAAACGGATACGTGTCTGTATTTAAATCTTAGGGATTTGTGGCAGATGTGCCTTATGAAAAGGGGGCAGTTCGGGGGATTACTAGAGCCGATAATTCCGTAGATAGGAACGCAAAGCCGAAAGGTACTCTCTCCCCATAGTGGTGATACCATACTGAACCCCATCCTTCGAAACAAGTCCGCAGTCTATCAAAGCACGGAGACTATTGGCAACGTACGATGCATCCTCAGACTTCCCATACTTGCCGACAAGGGATCGAACCTGATTGAACCGAAGAGACACACGGCGTTTCAACAGCACGAGAATTCCCAGTTCGTGGTGGCCCAAGGGATGAGTCCCATACCGAGCAGATATCTTCCGAACCGCAGTATCGAAAACAAGGGCAAATTTGTCTAGTGTCATTCGAGTGAAATAGGGAGGGGGGTTGTTGAGATGTTATGCACACACACAACTCGCCCCCATATTGGATAAAAAAACGGGCCGATGTTTACTTCGCGATGGGTTTCCTCCTCGCACAATATGACACGGGTTTGCTTTCCCTTGTGTCAGTCTTCCGAGTGCAATGCGTTGGGCCATATGGGTTTGCAAAATTGCGTACACTAATTGGGTGTTATTTGATGGGCCGAAAATCGATTCCGAAACCGCCGATTTGACCCCCACTCGGTACGCGATTCGCGGTTCGCAAACGCGCGCGCGCCCATACATTTCTACGCATTACCCCCACCCCAAACCCACATACAGCGCCCATTTCTTTACTCTTATCGCTTACTTCTAGCACTGGCAGGAATCCACCGCTTTTTGCATGCCCCTGTGGGCCTATTACAGCCCAGTGGCAGGCATTTCTTAAAGAGGCCGGACCGTAGACACGGCCCAGCGTTATTCCCTAAGAAAGTCCAAATATAACTACTGCCCTATCTATTTTATTGTGTTACTCACAGTTGTTGGTAAGTGGCGCTTTATTATGTGGTGGTTTGGTTATTAATTTTGGCTTCACCCTTTTCGGGAATCCGGCTCGGGGGTGTTCGTTGTTTGAGAACAGCGATCAGCGCAAGAGTGGGACAGCAGACGATGGCGCGGCCCAGATGCAAAGGGAGGAAGGGTATGTCTGCAGGCTGGCACCCAGTCTTAGAGTAGCTCCCAGACCGATCGGCGGTGTGTCCAGATCGGGACGGTTGATGCGGAGGCCGACGGCGCTCAAGCATAAACTGAAGCAGATCGGGGGACATAGTCATGTCTCTCGGTCTCGCGAAGACCTCAAACGCTAAGCATATTATACCCTATTTTAGAGTGTAGTTATTGTTGATCAGGATAATTTGCGGGCATGATTGCAAAGAAGTCAAACCCCAAGTTATGGGAAGCTGCCAAGAGGGAGGCCAAGGAGAAGATGGGCGGTAAGCATTCTGCTCGTGCGATGCAGTTAGCTGTTGCGATTTACAAGAAGAAGGGTGGTAAGTTCTCTGGAGCCAAGTCTTCTGAGAACAGTTTAGCTAGGTGGACCAAGCAGGACTGGAAGACTTCTGATGGATCTAAGTCTGATGGCAAGAAGAGGTACCTACCGGCAAAGGCTTGGGATGCCCTGAGTCCTTCAGAGAAGGCAGCGACCAACCGGGCAAAGGCTGAGGGGAACAAGAAGGGTAAGCAGTTTGTGAAGCAGCCGAAGAAGATAGCTGAGAAGACATCTAAATACAGATAATATGCCGCTAAAAAAAGGAAAGGGTAAGGAAGGTATCAAGAAGGCCATCTCTGCTAACATCCGCGAGTTGATGGCCGACAACAAGAAGAAGGGCAAGGAGAAGGGTGCTGGTGGCAAGGCTCGCCCCAAGGCTCAGATCTTGGCAATTGCTATCAGAGCTGCCAAGGGATGAGAAAGCACACCAAGGTCTACATAGACCACTTCGGTTGGTCTGACTTCTACCCGTGTGAGGTTTGTGGTGCTAGGGCGGTAGACATCCATCACATCCACCCAAGAGGTATGGGTGGTTCCAAGAAGAAGGACGTCATAGAAAACCTGATGGCTTTGTGCAGATCCTGCCATCTGGAGTACGGTGACAAGAAGCAGTTTGTAGAGTTTTTGGAGGAGCACCACAGAAAGGCTGTGGAAAAGTCATAGGATACCAACTCTCTATTTTAGATAGTTTCTCTAACTTAGGTATATGCAACCGATATACAAAATTTTCGTAAGCATAGAAAAGAGGTTTAACGACGAGGTCGTTACAGAGAGCGGTCTTAAGCTGTATAAGGATTCAAGTTTCAATCCAGAAGAAAACTCAACAACTGTTGGTGTGGTTGCTGCGATACCTGCAAAGCACGACACCAAGAACTTCTTACCGGACTTTCAGTTCAATGTTAGGGAAGGTGACAGACTCTATTTCAATTTCAATATTACAATTGATCTGGAGAACATGGTTGAGGTTGACGGGAACGAGTACTGGATGGTTGATTATTTTGATGCGATTGCTTTGGTTCGTGACGGTGAGATACACCCGGTAGGTTCTTACCTGTTGGTTGAGCCGATGGAGGAAGAGATTGAGACAACGCTTATTGTTCCTGAGTTGGTGAACAGAGAGGGGAACAGGGGTAAGGTAGTTTCCAGTAACGATCCAGATATTCCGGTTGGATCGGAGATCGAGTACGAGGAGATTGGTAAGTTCTGGAATATTATAGAGGGGCGCCGTTTGTACTGCATGATGAATCACAATGCAATGTTTATCTATGAATAAGAAGCAGGCCAAGCATATACGAGAGATTGCGGATCGTCTTCCTGTTGTGTTGGAGCAGACTATGTCTGGTTATACTATTCAGGATGACAAGATGGTCCCTCACATCTACAATGTTGAGATAAACCACGAGCGGCGTTTACGTAAGGCTTACGAGCGGTATGGTCTTGAGGGGATCAAGTCATATCTGGAAATGATATCTAAACTTCAAAAGCAAAGAAATGAAAATTTCATGCAGCAAGGAGGTGGGGATAGTGGACGGTCAGTTGGTGGTGATGTGGATACTACTGATCCACTGGCGATTCCTGAAGAGACTCCGAGCGATATCAATAAGCTGGACCAGACAGAAGAGTCTGTCGGAGCTTAAAAAAGAAATCGACAAAAATTACGAAGAGTGCTAGACTGCGAAACACCTTTGGGAAGACAGTTCATTGAAGAGCAGTACCGCGTTCAGCGAAAGCTTCAGGAGCGCGGTTATATTGTATTCAACAGTGCTGGCAAGTCTAATCACTCTGATGTGTTTTTGTGTAAGGAGGAGGATGGATGGCCTACGCTAGTTGGTATTGCGGAGATTAAATGCCGCAAGTCTGCTGCAGGTCAGCAGATCAACCGGCAGTACTTGATTGACAACGGTGGTTATTTGATCACGTACAGTAAGTTAAAGTATGGCGCCATGGTAAGTGGAATACACATGGTACCCTTTTTTGTAATAGTGAGTCTGATCGATGAGGGCGTTATTCTGGTATGGCAGATCACAAACAGGACTGGTTCTTTTTTAGAGGAGATCATGCACAGGATAACGACTACCAGAAAGACGGTGAATGGTGGAGAGATCCAGAGGACAAATGCCTTTCTGCAGATGGACTCTAAATTCTTGACTGTAATTGAGTAGAGGAATTGCTACTGAATTGTTGTTTGACCATCTGGCTATGGAGCGCGGTTTGGTGGTGTCTCGTCCTCTTCTAGATGTTAGGTATGATCGGATTGTTGACAGTGGATCTTGTCTATTCAAGGTTCAGATAAAGGAAACGAGTCGCATGGATAATGGAGGATGGTGGGTTCAGACTAGTGGCAATAAGAGGCGGATGTATGGTAGCGATATTGATGTAATGGCTGTTTATATAAAACCCGAGAAGGCTTGGTTTTTCTTCCCCGGTGAAGAGATCACCGGTGCTGCAATGAAGCTGACGCTCGGCGGAAAATACATGAACTACTTAAACAACTGGGAGGTTTTTAATGCGGAAGTCAAAAAAGATAAGGATCAAGCTATATGAGTGCTCTGTTCACTTTATCGTTTCTGATAATCTAGACAAGGAGGCCACCCGGATTTTAAAAAAGTATAATGAAACGTATGACGAGGAGTATGGTGTTTGCGAGGGTTACACCTTTAACGTGGACATGCTGGACTACTACTTCATACTATCCGACAACCACATCAGTATAAACACGATAGCTCACGAGGTGTATCACCTTGTTTGCAGCGTATTGGATCAGAGGGACATAAAGGACGAGGAAGCTGGTGCTTGGTTGTGTGGGATGTTGATGGATGAGGCGTTTAAATTTTTTACAAAACACAAAGAAAATGGCTTTCATAGACAGGTACGTAAAGCTCAAGGTGATGCTGGAGGGGCCGGATGATCAGGGGCTTATAACGTACGTATACATCAACCCAATGACCATTGACGCCTTCACAGAGGAGTTGGTGACATTTGATACATCCACATCTAATGAAAATGAGATGGAGGCTGTTCGTGTGGTTACCAAGCACGACATCTATTTGGTGCTAATGTCAGGAGAGGAGTTTATTGATCTAATGAACTCCCGTTACTAATATCACCCCCCGTTTTTAAGGCCTTCTAATATAGGCGTTTATAGCTTTGCCGCGGCATGAGAGTATTGTCTTATGTGAAGGGCCTAGACGGCTGTTCATATCATAGAATATACCTGCCCAACCAACAGATCGAGGAGAACCGGGTTGTCGGACAGCTTAGCGAGGAAGACCTCCAGTGGTGCGACATTCTTCACTACAGCCGCCATACCATGGTGGCCGTGGACTTTCTGAACCAGTACCGTGATAAGTACGGGTTTAAGATTGTGGTTGACACGGATGATTGGTGGGAGGTTGGTAAGGACCATCCCAAATACGTGTGGTGGTCCAAAAGCAACGTGGCCCTACAGATCCGCCAACACCTGATGAATGCGGATGCGGTTACAACAACGCACGAGCGGCTGGCTTCTCTGATACCCAACGACAATATATACATCCTGCCCAATACCGTTCAGTACGGGAAGGGGCAGTTTAGGTATAGAAAACAACCAAAGAGTGAACGAGTAAGACTACTGTATGCAAGTACGGTAATGAATTACTCAAACACGTACCTGATCGCTGGTGCCATGAAAAAGCTGGCCCATCTACCGATCGAGGTTGTGATAGCTGGGTTCGACGAGAAGAATCCGCTCTTTGACATTGTGGTTAAGAACCTGACTGCTGGGGTCATCCCATACATGACAAAGCCTTGGGCTGGTACCAAGGAATACATGTCAGCGTATGAGGGTGATATCGGAATTCTTCCGAGTAAGCCAACAGAATTCAACAGCATGAAGAGTAATCTAAAGGTGCTTGAGTTTGCTGCGCTTAAGATGCCAGTGGTTGTTTCCAAGTGCGATCCGTATTTGGGTCTTCCGGTAAACTACTTCTCTGGAGAGAATGAGTTTGTGGATCAGGTAACCAAACTGGTAACAGATCTGGAGCTTCGGAAAAGCTCGGGGGAACAGTTATACAAGTTCTGTAAAGAGAACTATAACATGAAACCCGACGACAGAATAAAAGCATATGAGCAAATCCTTCAACGTGGTCATAGCAACCGCCGGTCGGCCTAGCCTTCAGAGGATGGTTGACAGCATAGCACCCCAACTCAAGGAGTGTGACTATCTGACCATTATCTGGGATTGTCAACCTATGCCTTTACAAATCGAAAGCGATTGTCAAGTTATAAGCTTACAAAACCCCGAGCCGCTCGGTTTCTGGGGTCACGGATCAAGAAACAGATGGCAGGACGAACTTCCCGGTGACTACTTGATGAATGCAGATGATGATGACGTATATCATCCAAGCGCTATGAAATATGTGCGTGAGTACTGCAAGGATCACAAGCTATATCTATTCCAATTCCTTCACCAAGGTGTGCGTATACCAAATGGTAACTTAGTTTCAGTTGGTAATGTTGGCACATCTTGCGGCGTTTACCCAAAGACAGTCAAGCTTCCGAAGTGGGAGTATGTCTACGGTGGCGACGGCATGTTCTATGTTGAGCTAGCAAAAATGCTTCCTGTAGAGTTTGTAAGAAAAGTTATCTACGCTGTAAATGGTAATTTCTACGGTTACATTGATGAGGATATAACAGGCAAATACTCTTGCTCATGTGGAGCTGCTATGATCAGGTACTCAGTATCTGGTGATGAGTTTGTCGTTTGCACTAAATGTAGAAGGGAGGTTGCGCTATGATACACTACTTCCTAGACGGTAACCCGAACTACGACTACAGGGACAGCTGGCGAAAGCACATGCCCGGATCTGAGATGATTCACTGGAGGTGCGACAATCTACCTGTTGATGATTACCCTGAGCTTCAGGAGTTCATAGATAAAAAGAAGTATTCGGTTCTGTCAGACTTTGTCCGGAGATGGGCGATATATAAGTATGGTGGAGTCTATCTGGACTTTGACGTGGAGCTGATAAAGCCAATTGACCAGCTATTCGACATATACTCATTCATATGTATAGAGGGTGATCCAATATACGCGAATGCAGCAGTAACGGGTGGTCATGCTGGCAACAGACACCATCTTGGAATGCTTAATGACTATATGGGTGTAATTGGAAATCCAATTGATCTGAAGATTGAAATCGAGGTTGGACCAAAGTCTGCAACAAACTATCTGCTAAGAATTAAGTCATCGCCTCTTGATTCAAGTGATTTACATAACGTAAAGAATCATGACGGACTGACGACTCTTCCAAAAGAATACTTCTATCCGTTTAACTGGAATGAATCATACACACCAGAATGCATAACCGAGAATACGCTCGGTATTCACTGGTGGAAAAAAGGTTGGGAATGATAACAGATCGCGACTTCTCTAAAATGGAGTTTAATCCAACTGTCAAGAAATCCTTGACAACTGCATACCCTAAGTTGAAGGGTGTGGTTGGAGATGCCAATGATAAGATGATTCGATACGTGTTATTGATGTATGACATGAATAGCCCTCTTCGCGAGTTCTACCCAGAGCTTGATAAGAGAAAACAGTTTGCTGCATCGATGGCTGGATATGATCTGGACAAGGATGATGTGACTGCGCTGTTTGATTTTAAGATCAAAGTCGATGACGATGAGGTTGCTTATGACGAGCTCCTTAATATGATCATAAAATATCTGAAGTATCAGAACAACTACGTGTGGTCAATGATTGTCAGCAACGAGCAGGCCTTCTATGAATTCAATAAGAGGGTTATGATACCTGTCGAGGGTCAGAGAGATAAGGACATCCTTCAGGCGGTAGACATCAAGAACAAATTAATGGATGCTCAGGATGTGATTGTCCAGCGCCTACAGAAATATCTGAGAGAGTTGACCGGTGAAGATGATCAGCTTGAGCAGTCAATAACAAAAAGAAAAAGACTTCGTCCAGAGAATATAGATGTACAGTCCAATAGATAAGGGAACGACGGAGAACATTCAGGGTCTCGTTTGCCACATACCTCCTGTAGGTTATGTGTACAACGTGCTTACCGGACAGGTTGAGGAAAGGGGCGTATACTCTAGATCACCAAAGAAATCAGAACAATACTGGGAGACAACAAAGCCGCCAAGTGACTACACCAAACTACGAGATAAAGAGATTCAGCGACAGCTGGAAGATAAAGAGTTCTTTGATCCTAAGCTTGAATCGTTCAGGCTGCAGGAGTGGGACCGAAGGTTGAATGGGTTTTGGTTTAGCAATAACGGAACGCCAACCTACGTGACCGGCCTGCATTACTTCTACCTGAACTACTGGACGCTTGATACAGGGCTTCCAAAATACAGGGACACGGATAGGAAGTACTTCTACTTTCTTCAGTACTGTATAAATGATCCGGAGTCATTTGGGATGGTAGAGATCACCAAGCGCCGTCAGGGTAAGACCTTCCGTGGTGGTGTATTCTTGTATGAGTATACTTCTCGTACTAAGAACACACGATCTGGCATACAGTCAAAGACTGGTAATGATGCGAAGGAGGTGTTTAGAAAGGCGGTGGTACAGCCGTTCAAAAAGCTACCACACTTCTTTCAGCCGGTGTATGATCAAAGTAAAGGTCTGACTCCAACATCTGAGTTGCGCTTTTACAATACAGTTGTGAAGGGAAAGAAGGCTGGACAGATACTTGAAGAGGATGAGCTTGAAAGTATGATCGATTGGAAGCCATCGGAGGCGATAAGCTACGACGGACAGAAGATACACAGGATGCTGCACGACGAGGTTGGTAAGACCATGGAGGTGAATGTCTGGAACCGGTATCTGGTAACTAGGTACTGTAATCTGGATGACGAGGGGCGCATCATTGGCAAACACTTGTTGACAACAACGGTGGAAGATATGGAGCAGGGAGGTGCTGAGTTTAAAATGATTTGGCAGAGTTCTGATCATAATAACAAGCAAGGTAAGCGTACGGCCAGTGGGTTGTATAGGTACTTCTGCCCTGCTGATGAGACCCGGTACTATGATCAGTATGGATATGCTGACAAGGATCGGGCTCTAGATGAGATTCTTGAGGAGCGAAAGCTGCTCTCTGGGGATGCCCGGGCTCTTAGTTCGGTGATCCGCAAAGAACCGCTTAGCTGGGAGGAGGCGTTCAGGATCGATGGTAGCAAATGTCTGTACAATCCTGAAAAGTTAAACGAGAGGTTGGACAGGCTGAGCTGGAAGGAAAACTTAACCACAAGAGGAAACTTCGTCTGGGACGGAGGAGAGAGGGATACAAGAGTTGTATTCGAGCCTGCTAACAATGGCAGGTGGCAGGTAGTGAAGCTCTTTGATAAAGTTGAGGATAGCAACAAGGTTACCAAACGTGGTGATCTGTACTATCCTAATAACACTCTAAACTTCGTAATGGGTGTCGACCCGATCGACCACTCAGCTACGGAGGATGGAAGGAGGTCTAACGGCGCTGGCATTGTACTACAGAAGTACAACGCAGCTCGTGACAATGATACCTACAACTACGCATTTGTAGCTAGGTATCTACACAGGCCAGAAAGTGTTCAGGTCTTCTACGAGGACATGATCAAGATGGCGGTGTATTACGGATGTAGTTTGCTGTTCGAGAACAACAAAATAGGTTTGATGCACTACTTCAATGACAGGGGTTATGGACAATTTTTGATGTGGCTACCGGAGCGAAACCAGCCCGGTGTAGCTGCTAGTCCAAAGACCCATCAGCAGATAGCCGAGTTGACCGAGGACTACATCAACCAGAACATTGATCGAGTATTCTTCAAGGATCTCGTTCAGGACTGGTTAGAGTTTGATATATCTAACACCACGCGATTTGACATCGCCATGGCAGCTGGATATGCCCTGATCGCTGATCAGGCCAAGGTATTTAAAAAAGATACGACTCAGACACGAGAGGTGACTGAGTTTTTTAAACCACATAAAATATGGACAAATTAAGCAAGGTAGACTTTCCTAGTCACCTTATTGACCCTAAGGAGAAAAACAGAGATTGGGTTCTCCAGTATTGTAAGGCCGCATGGTCTTCATTTGAAAACGACAACCCGCGGGAGATATTCTATCACGCCCGTTACCGCTACGAGGTAATCAAGTCGTATGCGATGGGTAACCAGTCTATCAACAAGTATCGCCCACTTATGGGTGTTGATGAAGAGGCCAATGAAAGTTGGCTGAACATCGACTGGTCTGTAATTCCAATCATTCCAAAGTTTCGCCGTATCGCTCTCGGGAAGCTAAACAAAGTTGATTACAATTTCGTAGCTACACCGATTGATTCTCTGGCGAATGAGGAGCAAACAAACTACTTCGCAAATACAAAGGCCAAGCTGATGCTTCGTGACGCCGTCATGAAGATGGACCCAAGCCTTGCTGATCTTCCAGCTCTTCAGATGGAGCCCGGTGAGGCAAAGGATATGGAGGAGCTAGAGATGCAGATGAAGTACACCTACAAGCATCAGATGGCAATCGAGGCTGAGCAGGGTATCAAACTCGTACTTGAGCAGAACAACGCATTCGCATTGCGCGAGAAGATTCGCGAAGATATGTTCGACTATGGGGTTGCTGGCTATAAAGAGTTTATTGATTCTAATGGCGCAATCAAAATCCGCACGATCAATCCTCGTAACATTCTAATCAATCACTGTAAGAATAAGGACTTCTCCGATGCTGCATACGTCGGTGAGATTATCGAGATGACTATCTCTGATCTGAAGCAGGCAGCTGGTAATCAGTTCTCGGATTTGGAATACGAAGAAATCGCAAAACAACATATTGGCCTACTCGGAAATCCAAAAGAGTGGCCGTCATCATTATCTGTTTATAATAAAGGCTATGACAAATTCCGTATACGTATACTCGACCTTGAGTTCTTCTCCGTCAATCAAATGGTTTTCGAACAGCGCGTTGACCGGCGTGGAAATAAGATATACGCTCGTGCCAAGTTTGATGACCGTAATAAGAGAAAGGATAAATTTGAGCGTGTAGCGTACAAGGTTGTATACAAGGGCAAGTGGATTATTGGAACCAATTTCATTTTTGACGCAGGTCTTGCTACAAACATGAAGCGTGCAAAGTCCAGCCTGATGGATACAGAACTAAGCTACCACATTATTGCTCCTGAGTTCTTCGATATGAAAGCATACGGCATGATGGAGCAAATCATTCCGATTGCAGACGCCATCCAGATTGCATGGTATCGTTTACAGAACGCAATCAATCAGGCCCGTCCTAAGGGTATCATGATTGAGATGGGTGCTCTTGAAGATATCCCTCTTGGTAAGGGCGGAAAGCAGCTCAGCCCAATGAAGGTGTTGGATCTATACAGTAAGACTGGTACACTTGTTTATCGTAAGGCAGATGCACAGGGGCGAATGACTAACTATAAGCCGATTGAAGAATTGGAAAATGGTTTGGGTCGTGATGTGATGTCCTACTGGCAGATGATTCAGAACAACATTCAGATGGTGCGTGATATCACTGGTATGAATGAAATGACAGATGGTTCAACCCCCGATCCGCGTACACTTACTACTGTTGCAAAGCTTGCATACGAGGGAACTAACAATGCGCTCACGCATATTGTGCATGGAGAGAAGCAGCTTCTTGAATCACTGGCGAATGCAATTATTCTACGTCTTCAGGATGTTGCTCAAGGCGGAGAGGTGAAGGGTTATATCCGTGCACTTGGCGCTAACACAATGCGATTCTTTAAGGTATCACCTGAAATCGGATTGCATGAGTTTGGAATATTCTTGGAGGATAAACCAACAGACGAACAGAAGGCAATGCTCATGCAGCAGGTTATGGCTGGACAGGCCAATGGAATGCTTGATATAGAAGACGCCATCATAATCCAGAACACGGACAATCTAAAGGTTGCACAGCAGCTGCTGGCGTACAAGATTAGAAAGCGTAGAGAGGATGAGGAAGCTAAGGCTATGCAGATGCAGCAGATGAATGCTCAAGTACAGCAGCAAAGCGCACTGGTTGCAGAGCAGGCTAAGCAGCAAACTCTTCAGGTTGAGGGTCAGGTCAAGGGCCAGCTGATTCAAGTTGAGAAGGAGTATGAGGCCAAGCTTCTTGAGATCAAATATCAGTTTGAACTTCAACTCGAGCAGATGCGTCAGGGCGGTAAGATGGAGACCAAGAAGATTGAGAATCGTGGCAAGAAGAGTGTAACCAAGTTGAAGATGGGACAGGTTGATGACGATAAGATGGACGACTATTCTGCCATGTTAGCTCAGATGCCTTCACTATCAGTTCCTGAAGAAGAGGAGGAGGTTAATCAAGAAACTCCAGAAATGATGCAGGGACAGATGGCAATGCAGGTTGAACAGCCGGAAGAAGTTGAAGAAGGAGAGGTTGAAGAAAACGAAATGGAGGAGGGAGAAATGGAGGAAGGAGAAGAGGAGCAGATGTCCTAACATTTCACCCCCTGAAATCCATTGCTATTCAACATAGTGCATAAAACTTTGCAAACCCAAATAACAACCAAATGGAAAATGAACTGGACTTTAACAGCCTGTCATTACAGGATGTTTCGGTAAATGGCCAGCCTCTGGCCGAACCGGCTGCTGCAGAAAGTGCACCGGCCGAAGATACCCAATCGGGTACAGAAACTACCACAACGGTAGAATCTACACCCGAACAGGTACAAACTCCTGATCCGGCCCCCGTTCCTATTACGGAGCAAAGTGAGCCAGCTCGGGAGTGGAAAGATGACTTCATTAAAGGAGTCGTTGAGTACTACGAGAAAACAGGTGATCTAACACCATACCTGCAAGCCAAGCTTGTAGACTTTAACGGAATGAGCGACGAGGAGGTTATGAGACGTAACCTTCGAGAGCAGTATCCGGATGTTTCTGATAAGGCGTTTGAACGTCTTTATAAGCAACAGGTAGTCGACAAGTTCAAGATCGATGCAGACGAATGGGGAGAAGACGATGCCGAGCTGGGCAGAGAGTTGCTCAAAGCTGAAGCGTCGAAGGCTCGCCAGAAGTATGTCGATTGGCAGAATAGCTTCAAGGCTCCGGAACCGGTCCAGAGTTTGGAGGCGCAGCAGGAACAAGCGGAGATGGAAGAAGCTCTCCGTCAGTTTGAGCAGAGCGTAAAAAGTAACCAGCTCACTAGCCAGATCCTGAACGACAAGAGAATTGCCGTCAAGATTGGTGACAGTGAGTTTAATTACGAGTTACAGGATGCCCAATCCTTGGTGGATATGACACTTGATAATAACAAGTTCTTCCAACAATTCGCTGCAGGCGAAGGCCAGTTGGACTATAGTAAATGGTATAAGACCGTCGCCTATAGTCAAAACCCAGAGCTCTTTGAAAAGGCTCTGATTAACTACGGCAAGACGCTGGGCCGCGAAGAAGTGACGAAGGAGATCAAAAACCCCTCGACAAATACTGTAGGGGATGTGCCGACTGAAGGTTCTACCGATTTCGCCACAGGTCTTCTACAGGCGTTTGCCACTCGGGGGGTGAGCAAATAATCATTTTAACCCCAATTAAATTTTTTAAACATGCCCGGTACACTTGGAAACTTAACTAAGAGTTATGTTTCTTCCGTAAACTTTCTTGATCAGCGTGAAATCCTGAACAAGATTCTTGACATCACCAACGAAGAGTCTTCGTTCTTGGATGTCATGGAGCTGACTGGTCGTTCTAACCCGACCTCTGTTCCTACTTATCATCATTTCGTAAACGAGGAGCTCTATGTTCTGGCTACTGTAACTGCAGTAACTGGTTCTGGAACTACTCAAGTTTCTGCCACCATCGACGCCGATGCTTATGCCTACGTTAACGTAGGAGAGCTCGTTCTTGTTACCAGTGGTAAGGTTGGTATGGTTACTAGCAAGGCTGGTTCCAACACCATCGTTATCAAAAGCGTAGACGCCAGCACTCTGAGCGTAACTGCCGCTGACAAGATCAGCTTCTTCTCTAACGCCGCCGGTGAAGGTTCTTTGTCTCCTGACGCTAAGCGTTGGGGTGCTACGAAGTACTACAACCAAGTGCAGATCTTCAAAGGCAAGTTCTCGATCACTGACATTCAGAAGGCTTCTAAAGTGGAAGTTGAATTCCAAGGCAAGCCTTTCTACATGTACAAAGGTCAGCACGAAAGCCTGATGAAGTTCCGCGGTGACATCAGCTCTGCTTTGATGTTCGGCCGTATGAGCACAACCCAGTTCTCTGACGCTTCTCCTGCTCTTATCGATGCAGAAGGTAAGCCTGTTCAGACAACTGCCGGTTTGGATCAGTACGTTACCACCTATGGTATCGATCAGTCCCTGTTGACTGCTGGTACTGTTACTCTGTCTGACATCAGCACTCTGACTCAGACTTTGAACAAAGCCCGCGCTCCTCAGGAGTACTTCCTGTTCGTAGGAACTACTATGAACATTGCTCTTGACAACCTGTTCAACAACTTGGGCAACTCTGCTCTGTTGTCTCAGGGTGCTCGCTTCCAGATCGCTGGTAAGCAACTCGAGCTCGGAATCGACAGCGTAAAGATCTATGGCCGTACCTTCCACAAGAAGTATCTGCCGATCCTCGACCACAAGAACATCGTTAACTTCACTGGCGGTCCGAACTTCAAGGACAGCGCCTACGGAGCTCCTGCTACTAAGCAGAAGACTAACGATGGTCAGATGATCGATCGTCTAGGTGTTCGCTTCATGAACGGTGATGGTACCGATCTGAAGTATCGCGAGATCCTGTTGGGTGGTTTGGCTCCTGTTCCGACAAACGAGCGTTCCGTATTGGAGATCCACTACGAGAGCGTACAAGGTTTGCAGGTTCTTGGTGCTAACCATTTCTTCAAGCTGAAGTAACTGATATTCAGTTCTTTATAAGGGAGGGGGATAAAACCCCTTCCCTTCTTTTTAATAACCAAATAACACACGATGAAAAAAACAGAATTGTACAACCAGCTGCCAGACAAGCTGGTTAAATCCACCCTACTTAAGCCGGGTGAGCAGGTAATGTACAGACTGCACAACATGCAGCGAAACCCAATGGAGCCAACAAAGCTCTCAATTCCTGCGGCAAAAAACGTCCCTCCTACTGATACAATTTGGGACGAATCATCTCAAACCTATATCGATATCGCTGCTGTGCGGAACGTAAGTCCAACTGGCGATCACACATTCCACGAAATCTTTTTTTACGGCAATCAGGCCGGACACATGATCTTGGTTGGTGGTCGTGCTCTGGATCAGGAGATTCACAGCTATCTTTCCTTATGCAACTACAATGCTTCTAACCCTAACCGTGATAATACTAAGGAGGCTATTTTCGAAAAGGTTGACGAAGAGGCAAAAGCAGAAAAGGAAAGCCGTACACGTAACATCCGTCGTGAGGCTCTGAACGCCGCTGCAGACTTGAGCCCAGAAGAGGTGAAAGACTATGCCGCATCTCTCGGAAAGGATGACACAAAACCTGTATCTGTATTGAGAAATGAGCTTGAGGAGATGGCGGATAAAACCCCTGAAGACTTCATGAAGCTTATCAACAACAAACAGGCAGTGATGAAGGCAACCATTAACCGTGCCATTAAGAAGGGCGCTATTGTCTTCAATCAGGAGCAGTCACGTTTTGAGTGGCCCAATCAGGAGGCCATCCTGACAGTGGCTCGTTCCACTGGATCTGACGCCGTAGAAGAGCTGGTTAGCTTCTGCATCAGCTCGGCAAAAGGCGAAAAGGTCTATCAGACTATTTCAAGTAAGGCCAAAAAGTGATGCCTTAGTCCACAACTGGACTGAGGTTCATCTCGTGTTTGGTTGTTTGGTAAGGCCCCTGCTATTCCTAGCGGGGGCTTTTTCATAGGGTGTTTTTCTGGGTAATGATATAGTTGGTACTGAATTTTGCATACAATGCCTACAATTCCTAACATATCTTTTTCGGTTAAGTTTAACCTTACTGGTACCCCCACTCTTGCGTTAACCGACACCACTACTACACCACCTGCAGGTCTGGTTGGTATTTTTGAAATCACTCAGCCAGATGGATATGTCCGCGTTGGGAATATTGCATCCCCCGATATCGCTGCCGCCGGGGGTACCTTTAACTATACCCTGACTCTGGACAGCTCTGGTGGCGTTCAGCGGGGTCAATATACGATCAAGTACACTGCTAATGCGCCGAGCTATTTGTCAACTGACTTTACTCGTACGTTCCAGTTCAACTATCAACCTGTTACGCTTAACCTGCGTGAGGAGTTTGACGTGTTTACTCCACAGCTGAGGTACTATGATGACACTGTATATTCTATTGGCGGCTGGAGCAATGGTGCTGTAACTAGGGCTTGGTCTGGAACGAGCACTCCGACAGGAACGAAGACCAGCTCGGGGGTATTCTTAGACATGATTCATACTGGAAACTATTATGACGCCAACTATACGATCAGTCTATCGTCATCGCTATTATATACAAACACTACTTATGCTTGGTTGACCGTTCAGGAGACAGTTTCTAGGTCTGTGAATACGTACGCTGAGACTCCTCCGACAATTGTACAGATTGTTAGTCTGATAGTATCACTTAAGAATACTCTTGAAAGCAAGATCGATACTGTCAACGAGTTTAACCAAACTCGTCAGGACTTTGAATACGCTCAGTCTCTTTTTGAGCACATCATACAGCGAATTCAAGTAAACAATCTTTCAACTATATATAGGGATTTAAAGGATCTGATTGCAATACTTCACAACTATCAGATACCAACATATGTCCCTCTTAATGTGCCAATACTACCATACAATCTTGGTTCAATTATTACCGGAGCAGTTTGGGGTAGTATCACAGGGACAATTACATCTCAGACTGACTTAGTAAACTACGTTGCAAGCCAGATCGGGGGCCAGACGTACAAGACTAATGTTGGAGACGGAACAAACACATCATACACTGTAACCCACAACCTAAACTCAGAAGATCTATTTGTAGAAATTTGGGACAACGGAACAAAGGATCAGGTATTCACAGACGTAGTTTACGCTACTGTCAATACAATAACAGTAACATTTGCAACTCCTCCTACTTCTGCACAATATAAAGTAATAGTCAAGAAATGAGGTTCTTAAACAACATCTTAGCCAAGGCTGGTTTGATCGTAGATGGTACAACGCAGTTGAATACAATTGCTAATGCTACCACAGATACAGACAGATTTATCGTTAGTGATTCTGGAGTAATCAAATATCGCACTGGCGCTCAGATTCTTTCTGACATAAATGGCGTACCATCTAGTCGCCAACTGACCATCAATGGTACATCGTATGATCTATCTACTGATCGTATCTGGTCTGTTGGAACTGTTACTTCTGTTGGGATTACAATGCCTGCTGCTTTTAATGTAGCAAATAGTCCTGTAACAGGATCTGGTACAATCGCCGTAACTGCAGCTGGTTTGGCGTCTCAATATATTAGGGGTGATGGTACTTTGGCTGACTTCCCAGAAAGCGGTAGTGGGGGTGGAGCATCTGTTTCATATTATTTAAACGGGTCTATTAGTCAGGGAACTTTTGGTGGCAATACTTATTATCAAATGAGTAAGAATGCCATTTTGGGAGTTGGAACTGATTTTACTATAAGCACTAATGGATATATTGCACAGTTCATAACTGATGCTGGTAATCCGGGTCTTTTAAATA